>ENA-UEQB01000375-UEQB01000375.1-human-gut-metagenome-genome-assembly--contig:-NODE-375-length-42868-cov-7.447360_pt1 | contig 42868 bp, 38 predicted proteins | sample MGYA00242901_ERZ507918 | MGnify/ENA primary metagenome ERZ507918 (study PRJEB26167, sample SAMN06115405) | human gut metagenome | host: Homo sapiens | place: China:Sichuan | collected 2016-04-06... | reverse complement strand
TGAAGAATGAAGAATGATGAATGAAGAATTAGCTGCGCTATCACGCTGCAAAGTAATTCTTCATTCATCATTCTTCATTCTTCATTCAAAAGGCTTATTTGATCTTTTCCCGAATTTTCGTAAGATAGGCTTTCATGCCATCCGCGTCTTTCTTTTCGATGATTTCGAGAAGATTTTTCAACTCCGTCCGGATATTGGTTACTTGTCCCGGGGTGCGTGGGTTGAACAGGATTTCCTGAAGGAGGTAATCATCTTCGCTCAGTAGTCCTTTTGCGATAGCCATATGTTTCTTGAAAGTAGTTCCTGGAGCTTCCTGATGCTTCATCACTGCAGCAAAAACGAAAGTCGAAACGAACGGAATGGAGAGCGAGTATGCTACCGTTTCATCATGTTCGTCGAACGTGTATTCGAAGATATTCAGGCGTAGCGTCTGGTAGAGATCTTTGAAGAAAATCTTTCCCAAATGGTCTCCTTCACTGATGATAATTGCGTTCTCGCTGCTCAGATTGCTGAGGCTGGCAAATGTCGGACCGAACATCGGGTGACTGGAGACATACCGGAATCCGCTTTCTTCGTAGAACCTCTTCAGTCCTGTCTTTACGGAAGCGATGTCACTGATGATACAGTCTTTGGGAAGCACAGGCAATACTTTGCGGAAGGCGTCCAGCGTATACTTTACTGTAACGGCATTGATAACCAGTTCCGGTTCGAACTCCTTGATCTCTTCCAATGTGGTGAAGCGATAGGTATTATACACGAAACGCAACTGGTGCGGGTTGACATCGAACACGGCTGTCTCATGCTGAAAGCTCAGTATATCAGTAAAGAAGGAGCCCATCTTACCGGCTCCGAGGATTAATATTCTCATATCTATTATTTATTGGAGAGTTTTGAGTTACTATTGACTTTCTGGTCGGCCTCAGTTTATTTGTTAGTTTCCATTTGATTCTTGATTTCTCTTTCGCTTTTTATTTATTGATAATCTCGATCTGTTGGCGGACAGACTCTTCGTGGATTGCTTCGAAGATAAGCTTCATAAAGTCTGCGCTCATACCACATTGTTCTCCTTGCGCACCGCGTTTCTCCAGAATCTCATTGTAGCGTCCGGCTTGAAGAACGGTGATTCCATGTTCTTTCTTATAAGTACCGATTTCACGTGCTACGCGCATTCTTTTTGCCAGTTCCTGAATAATGTTGTCGTCACATTCGTCGATTTGCTTACGTAATTGAGTCAGACTTTCTGTGGTCTGGGTTTCTGTACGAATCACTAGTAAATTAAGAATGTAGTCGAGTACATCCGGAGTTACCTGCTGAGAAGCATCGCTCCATGCACAGTCCGGATTACAGTGGCTTTCTACGATCAGACCGTCGAAGTTGAGGTCCATTGCCTGTTGGCAGAGTGGGGCAATCAGTTCGCGTTTTCCTCCGATGTGGCTCGGGTCGCAGAAAATCGGTAGATTAGGCAGGCGGCGACGCAGTTCAATAGGAATGTGCCATTGCGGAAGGTTGCGGTATATCTTTTTGTCGTAGCTGCTGAAACCACGGTGGATAGCTCCCAGACGTTTCAGACCTGCATTGTTGATGCGCTCCAGTGCGCCGATCCATAATTCCAGGTCAGGGTTTACCGGGTTCTTTACCAATACGGGGATATCAACGCCTTTCAATGCATCGGCTATTTCCTGCACGGCGAAAGGATTGGCTGTGGTACGTGCACCCACCCAAAGGATATCGATTCCGGCTTTCAGACATTCGTAAACGTGTTTGGCAGTCGCTACTTCGGTAGAAACATACATACCTGTTTCTTTCTTTACTTCCTTCAGCCAGGCGAGTCCTTCTACACCGATTCCTTCGAAACCTCCCGGTTTGGTACGCGGTTTCCAGATGCCGGCGCGGTATATCTTTTGTCCTTTAGCTGCCAGCTGTTTGGCGGTGTCCATTACTTGCTCTTCAGTTTCTGCGCTGCACGGACCGGCAATAACAATCGGTCTTTTAGCTTCAATACCTGGTAATAAAATTGATTCGAGTTCCATATTCTTATTGTTTTTATTTTATTCTTATTCTTATTCTTTGGGACAGACGTTTGTCAGGTCTGCCTTTTGAGTTATTCTAATCGGTCTTTTTTAAGAAAGTTTCTTGATTCTTTCTAATGCTTCCGCTAACTTGGCATCTTTGCAGCAAAGAGAAATACGGATGTATCTTGCTCCGTTGCTGCCAAAGATAAATCCCGGAGTGATGAAGACTCTTGCTTCATGCAATACTTTTTCAGTCAGTTCTTCTACGTCTTTGCAGGAAGCGGGAATCTTTCCCCAAAGGAACATTCCCACTTGATTTTCATCGTAGGTACAGCCCAGCGCTTTCATTATTTCACCGGCCAGATGGCGGCGGCCACGATAGTTGTGGTTGTTGCCTTCGTACCAGTCTGCTTCGGCTTCCAAAGCTGTGGCAGCTGCCAGTTGCATGGCACGGAACATTCCGCTGTCAATATTGCTTTTCACTTTCAGTATCCATTGTACGAATTCTGCATTCGATGCCAACATTCCGATACGCCATCCCGGCATGTTGTGGCTTTTGCTCATGGAGTTGAATTCGATGCAACACTCTTTGGCTCCCGGTACACTAAGAATGCTGATCGGCTTCTTGTTCAGGATAAAACTGTATGGATTGTCGTTGACAATTACGATATTCTTGCGACGTGCGAAGTCTACCAGACGTTGGTACAGTTCGGGAGTGGCGTTGGCTCCTGTCGGCATATTCGGATAGTTGGTCCACATCAGTTTCACGCGGCTCAGATCCATCTTTTCCAATGCTTCGAAGTCGGGCATCCATCCATCCTCTTCTTTCAGGTCATAGCTGATCACTTCCGCACCGAGTATTTTGCTCAGTGAAGTATAAGTAGGGTATCCCGGATTGGGAACCAATACTTGTTCACCCGGATTAACGAAAGCCAGTGTGACATGAAGGATACCTTCTTTAGAACCAATCAGTGGCTGTATTTCCGTATTCGGGTTCAGTTCTACTCCATACCAGCGTTGATACCAGGCTGCGAAACCTTTCCGAAGTTCCGGTATGCCCACATACGGTTGGTAGCCATGTCCGTTGGGATCGTGCGCATTGTTACACAATGTTTCGATTGTTTCTTTGGAAGGAGGCATATCAGGACTTCCGATACCCAGACTGATAACGTCCTTTCCTTCTGCATTCATTTGTGCTACCTCTTTCAGCTTCTTCGAGAAGTAGTATTCGCTGACACTTGCCAATCTTTCGGCAGGAGCGATTTTATACGTTTGACTTTCCTTCTGCATATTCGCCTAATATTTTAAGTTCTTTGGTTAATGGAGTAATTGCTGCAATAGATTGTTTATATCTCAGATAATCATTGAAAGACACGTCAACGTAAAATTGATATTCCCATTCTCGTCCGATGATCGGCAGGGATTGTATCTTTGTCAGATTGATGTTGTAGAACGAAAGAATGGATAATACTTGTGACAGGCTTCCTTCTGTATGTGGCAGTGTGAATACCATGCTTGCTTTATTGGTCGCTTTTGCATGATGCTGGCGAAGTTCGTCTACCTGCCATGGATCGGCAACTACCAGAAAACGGGTGAAGTTGTGTTTATTGGTTTCGATGCCTTCTTGCAGCACTTTCATTCCATACCGTTCTGCCGCAGCTTTTGAACAGATAGCTGCATGTCCTTTCAAATTTTCTTTCTTGATGATTTCTGCGCTGCGTGCCGTATCTTCGCCTTCTACTACTTTCAGTTGCGGGTGCTGGTTCAGAAAATCCCGGCATTGCATCAAGGCGATAGGGTGGGAGTTGACTTCTGTCAGGTCTTCCCAGCTTTCTTCGGGCAGACAGACGAAGCTGTGTGAGATACGCAGTTTGTATTCACCAATAATCTGTGTGCCGCTTTGTCTCAACAATTCATTGTTGTGTAGCAGGCTTCCCGCTATCGTATTTTCGATGGCTAGCATTCCGATAACTTGGCTGTCTTTCCGTATCGAAGTAAACACGTCTTCGAAGTTGGCACAACAGATTAACTCTATTTCTTCTCCCTCGAAGTACTTGTGTGCGGCGATATCGTGATATGAGCCGAGTGTTCCTTGAATTGCTATCTTTTTCATTGTTCTAATAGGGTTATATAAAAAAATCCCGCGTCCATATGGAAGCGGGATTTATATGATTAATTTCTTCATCTCAGTCCTTAAGCATCATGTCACTTGATACATACAAACTCCCGCTCTACTTTCTGGCTAAAGTAAAAGTAAAAAAAGAAGTAATATGCATAAGAAAATGATTTCATACGAATCTTTGTTTCTGCTTTGGTTTCTAATTCTGGGGCAAAAGTAATAATTTTCTGTTAGATGCAAACAAAAAGCGATACTTTTTTTGTTTTCTTCCCTAAAAAAGATGAAAAGGTCACCTGCTATGACAGTAATGTTTCAGTTGAAAATGAGTATATACTGCTGTCTGCTTAGAAGATTCCCGGAAGTGCTTCCGGCTTCGGTCCCAGATTCTTGAATTCTCCGTTCAGACCGGCTTCATCTTTCGGGTTCAGTTCCAGTGACTTTTTCATATCTTCTACGGAGCCGTCTTTATCACCGCTCAATAGCTTGGCACGTCCGCGTTCTTTATAAGCCTCGGCAAAGTTTGGGTTCAGTTCGATGGCTTCGTCAAACAGGCTGATTGCTTCTGTCAGTTTCTTCTGGTTGATATAAAGCTGTCCCAGATAGAGATAGGCTTGTTCGTTGAATGGGTTTATTTCCGTTACATATCTATAGTCCTCTTCCGCTTCTTTTTCTCGTTCGTTGCCTTCTTTCACTTTGCCGCGCAGCAGGATGGCGGTCTCTTCTTCCGGATTCTGGGCGATTACGGCGTCTATGTCCTCCATTACTTCCTTGTATTGCTTCATTTGCAGCAAAGCCTCTGCGCGCATCAGACGGGCTTCGATGAAGTCGTCTTTCAGAGTGATGGCTTTCGTCAGATGGGCAATGGTCATGATTTCGTCATCCTGTCCTTTGCGGGCTTTTCCCAGCAGGAAGTGTGCGACTGCATTTCCTTCTTCGATGGCGATTGCTTTGCTGGCAGCTTCTTCCATAGCTTTGTAGTCTTCCTGAATGTAGCAGACATTGGCCAATGTGAGGAATGTGCTGGTGACATGAGGCTCCATCACTGCCATTTTTTCCAGAATTTCGCGAGCCTTTTCTGTTTCTCCCATTGGGATATAGAGTTGGCTGAGGTAACCCATTGTCTCGAAGTCCTCTTCGATGGCAAGTGCCTTGGTGAAGCATTTTATGGCATAATCCGGACGTCCCATGCGCTGTGCGCGCAGACCGTCATATTTGAATATTTCGAAGTTTTTCTGATCGTTCTTTTGTTTTTCACTTTCCGGTGTTTCAGACTTACCGGAGAAAAAAGATTTAAAAAAGTTCGGCATGGTTGCGTTATTTTAGAGTTTGTCTGCAAATGTAATAACTTATTTTGAAATATGTAGCATTCCGTCCTGCATCTTCAGTCCGTCTTCGTCTAATAAATATCGGATTACTTGCCCGATATCTTCTTTTTCCGCTTTTATCTTATCGGCAATTTCGGCAGGAGTTAGTGGACTTTGACCAAGCAACTCCAGTATTTGCCTTTTCAATTCCTCATAAGATTTCTCAGATAAGTCGTTGCTGGCACGGTTGCTGAGGCAGACATCACATTGCCCGCAGTTATGTTCGTTTTTCTCTCCGAAGTAGTGGAGAAGCATCCGGCTCCGGCATACGTTTTCGGTAGTGACATATTCTTCCATAGCCTTGATACGTGCTTCATAGCGTGCCTTGCGCTCTTCGTAGACAATAGGGGGAATGTGCAGAAAGCGCAGATCCAATCGTTCGCGCGTATATATAATATAAGGAGTCTTTTTACGGGGAATGTAATCGACGATGCGGCGTTTGGTTAATGTTACCAGTATGTTATAGATTTGCTGGCGTGTCAGTCCGGTGCGTAGGGCAAGCGATTCTTCACTGATATAGGCATAATCAGTGAAAACTCCCGTATACGAACGAAGAATCGTTTGTATCAAGGCATCCGCTTCTTTTCCCATTTCCCGTAGTTTATACAGTTCGTCCCGACGGATGGTAAAGAGGATTCGTGATGAATTATCCTGTTCGTCCGTGTATTCCAGATAGCCAGCCTGTGTCAGTATTTTCAGGGCACTGTCTACCGGCACCGGAAAGTATTTGAACTTCCGGCAAAATTCTTCCAGATTGAATTCCCGGATACATTGAAATCCGTCACCCATCGCCATTTGATAATAATACTGAAGATGTTCGTAGACATTCAGGATGTATTCTTTTTCGGGAAAGGTGTCGACAATACGTTTGTGGAGAGTCATCTTGTCGGATTTGGCGTATAGGATGACGGCATAAGCTTTCTCTCCGTCTCTTCCGGCACGTCCGGCTTCCTGAAAATAGGCCTCGGGTGAATCGGGCAGGTCGAGATGCAGCACGATACGTACATCGGGCTTGTCGATACCCATGCCGAAAGCATTGGTTGCCACCATGACACGGACTTCTCCGCTTTGCCAGCGTTTTTGCCGAAGGTCTTTGACGGCATTGTCCAGGCCGGCATGATAAAAGTCGGCAGTTATTCCTTCGTTTGTCAACAGTTCGGTGATTTCTTTGGTGCGGCGTCTGTTGCGGACGTAGATAATTGCACTGCCCGATATCCGTTGGAGAATATGCAGCAATTCTTTGGTTTTGTTATCCGTTTTGCGTACGATATATGCCAGATTCTTTCGTTCAAAGCTCATGCGAAAGACATTTCCTTCCCGGAAGTTCAGTCGGGTCTGGATATCTTTTACGACTTCGGGAGTTGCTGTAGCTGTCAGTGCCAGTACCGGTGCTCCAGGCAACAGCTCCCGTATTTCTGCGATTTTCAGATATGCCGGGCGGAAGTCATATCCCCATTGTGAGATACAGTGGCTTTCGTCCACCGTAATCATGGAGACTTTCATCGAACGCAACTTGGTACGGAATATTTCCGTATCCAGCCGTTCCGGAGAGATATAAAGGAACTTGTAATTGCCGAAGATGCAGTTTTCGAGTGCGGTAAGTATTTCTTGCCGTGTCATGCCCGAATAGATGGCAAGGGCTTTGATTCCCCGTTTCCGCAAGTTCTGCACCTGATCTTTCATCAAGGCGATAAGTGGGGTGATGACGATACAAATACCTTCCTGAGCGAGAGCGGGCACTTGAAATGTAATAGACTTACCGCCTCCGGTAGGCATCAGTCCCAGTGTGTCTTTGCCTTCGCCGATACTGGTAATGATCTCCTCCTGCAAGTCGCGGAAGGAGTCATAACCCCAGTATTGTTTTAATATCTCCTGATACTTATTCAATCGGCTTTATATCCTCGATTTGAAGTTGGACTTCGCCACGCTTATGCGTGTTTTCTTCGATTGTATAGCAGATGTCGAATGAACGCTTCGTCTTGATATAGCGCACATGAGAACTTTGTCCGAATGCGATACCGTTCATAACGTTATTCGATTTGTTGTCAACCAGTTCCAGTTTGATATGTTCCTGATCGCGTCCAACCACCTTGCTGGTACCGTAATCATAGACATGATGTGTGCAGAAGATCGGTTTGATGTTGTCCGGACCGAAAGGATTGAATTTCTTCAGGTCATTGAAGAATTTTGATGTAATATCTCTGAAATCAATCTCCGCATCTATGTTGATTACGGCACTGGTTTGTTCCGGCAGGATATGTTGTGACACATACTCTTCGAATCTTCGGGTAAAGACTTCCACATTTTCCACTTTCATGGATAATCCGGCTGCATACGTATGTCCGCCGAAGTTCTCCAACAGATCACGGCAATATTCGATTGCCTTATACACATCAAATCCGGAAACGGAACGTGCGGAACCGGTTGCCATGTCATCTGTTCGGGTGAGTACGACTGCCGGTCGGTAGTAAACTTCTGTCAGACGGGAGGCTACAATGCCGATGACACCTTTATGCCATTCCTCGTTGTAAAGCACGATGGAACGGCGTTCGGAGAGTCCTTCCAGATTGGCAACAATATTGTTGGCCTCTTCTGTCATGCTTTTGTCGAGATCTTTCCGGGTTTCATTGTATTGGTTGATTTGTCCGGCTTTCTCCAATGCTGCCGAGAAGTCCTTTTCTGTGAGCAGGTCTACGGCCTCTTTCCCGTTCTGGATACGTCCGGACGCGTTGATGCGTGGTCCGATCTTAAATACAATATCACTGACGGTAATTTCCTTCTCGGAAAGTCCGCATACGTCGATGATGGCTTTCATGCCAACGCTGGGATTACTGTTCAGTTGTTTCAGACCGTGATAGGCGAGAATACGGTTTTCACCCATGATGGGGACAATGTCCGATGCAATACTCACCGCTACAAGGTCGAGCAGCGGAATCAAGTGATGAAACTCAATACCGTTGTTGATTGCAAATGCCTGCATAAACTTAAAACCGACTCCACAGCCGGAAAGGTGTGTGTATGGATAAGTGTTGTCCAGACGTTTGGCATTCAGAATAGCGACGGCAGGGGGGAGGATATCGTCTGGTACATGATGGTCGCAGATGATAAAGTCGATTCCCTTTTCTTTCGCATACGTGATTTCCTCTACTGCTTTTATGCCGCAGTCGAGTACGATGATCAATCCTACGCCGGTTTCAGAGGCGTAGTCGACTCCTTGTTTAGAAATGCCATACCCTTCGTTGTAGCGGTCGGGTATGTAATAGTCAATGTTCGAATAGAACTGTTGAATGAACTTGTAGACCAATGCTACGGCAGTAGTACCGTCTACGTCATAATCTCCATAAATCAGAATACGCTCTTTCTTTCCCATCGCCCTGTTCAGACGCTCCACTGCAATATCCATATCCTTCATCAGGAACGGATCGTGCAGGTCGGGCAACTGCGGGCGGAAAAACTTCTTGGCATCTGCTGCCTTCGTTATTCCCCGCTGCACCAAAAGTTGTCCAAGTATCGGGCTAATGCCTAATTCCTGGGCCAATATCTGGCTTGTCTCTGCCTGTTCGGGTGTAATGGGTTGATAATTCCATTTGTGATTCATTTTATATATTGTTTTTTCTTTTTCTGTTCTCAGGGGCTGGAAAGGCACTACTTTCCAACAAGGGGTAAAAGTACGAAAAAAAGCGGAAGCGTACAGTAGATATGAAGAAAATATTTCAATATACATAGATCGTTAAACGTTTCCTTAACATTTAGACGGTACTCAATAGAATCTCTCATCCGGTTGAATGTTTGCTGGGCAAGTGCAGTTTCAAATAGTTTCATGCCGAGAAACGATTGGTTTCATTACTTGAAACTTTTAGTTTCTCGGTGTGAAACTAAAAGTTTCAGCCCATGAAACAAATTTTAGAATTATTCTATCCTGATCTATTTGTGGATTCCAAGTTCGGTGGGCTATTATAAAATCGAATATGTTTGTGATATGATTAAGAGAAAGCTATCTTTGTTGAATTATCTGTTGCATGAAATATAAACCTGAAACTTATATATAACCTATTTATGAAAGCAAACTTCGTTGGTATTATTCTGATCTTATTATCCGTTCATATCGTAAATGCGCAGACTGCTGCTGATTCTATTGCAATTTTGACAGCTCCTTGGGAAGTGAGGACCGTAGAAAATGGAATTGTACATAAGCGGGCTTCCATCCCTTTTCTTTATCAAGGCGCTCAGTCCATTAATATATTGGAGATAAATCCGAAGACAGGCAAAAAGATCGGCATTTCTTTTACTGAGCAGTTAGAAAAAATAAGTCGGGTTGCCCCGAAATATCAGGCGATTGGAGCCATAAACGGTTCCTATTTCGATATGGCAAAAGGAAATTCTGTCTGTTTTCTGAAGGTAGGTCGTCAAGTTGTAGACACTACTTCGTTGGATGAACTGAAATTGCGTGTAACAGGAGCTGTTTATGAGAAGAAAGGAAAAGTGAAACTCATTTCTTGGGACAGGCGGATTGAGAAGAACTATAAGAAAAATAAAGGTGCTGTGTTAGCTTCCGGTCCGTTAATGCTGAAAGACGGGAAGTATTATGATTGGAATAAATGCGATGCCCATTTTATAGAAGCTAAACATCCGCGTAGTGCAATTTGCCTGACTGAAGAAGGAAAGGTTTTGTTCGTTACTGTTGACGGGAGATCTCCGGAAAATGCTGTGGGAATTAATATCCCGGAACTGGCACATCTGCTTCATGTATTGGGTGGAAAAGATGCTCTGAATCTGGATGGAGGAGGCTCTACTGCCTTATGGCTGTCCGGAGCACCGGAAGAGGGAATACTAAATTTCCCTTGTGATAACAGAAACTATGATCATAAAGGAGAACGCAAAGTAGCGAATTTCCTTTATATTCATGATTAAAATTAAAGTAGCTGTCTCTAAAATATAGATAAGTTTATCATTTTGTCATTCAGAACATAACGATAGCTGTTTTAAGTTTAGAGACAGCCTCTTCTGGTTATTTAAAATTCGAATCCGATTTTGAGTCCTATGCCATGCAGGTCATAAGAACTGTCCCAATAATAATCATAAATTTCATATTCCTGTAAGTTGTACTCCAACTTCAGGTTCAGTGCCATCTTATTTTTTAAGGCAAAGCGTACACCTGCCCCTATCGTAGAGTAAAGTCCCTCTATATCTCCAGCCGAATATCCTGTTCTGAGTTCAGCAAAAGGAGTTACTTGTCTGTTTATGAAATTAGCCCTGAAATTGATAAAAAAGGGAACTGTGGTAAGCCCCGCATCCGTAAAGTGGCTGACGGCAATTCCTCCTCCTAGAAAGAAGTAATTATTGAATTGATATCCATGTGAAGTCGACAATTCAATTTTACCAGCATGATGGCCGCTTACATCAACTACGTAGCCGAAATCCACAAAGCCTTTGTACCCTTTCAATGTACTTTGGGTCGGGCTGTAGTATTTTTTATATAGCCTTCCGTTTTCAATTCTGAGCACTTCATCCATCCGGCAGATGATAAGGCTGCCGTCATAGGTCTTGATCTTTATAGAAACATCGGGGATTTGCTCTATGATAATTCCCCTGATCACACTGCCATTTTTTAGATATACTACTTCTGAGTTGTTTTGGGCATTGCAGTAAATGCTAATGCTTACTAGCAACATGAATAGCAACAGAACTTTTTTCATAATTGGGGTATTATCTACGTTTTACAAGTGCTTTATTGCATTGTAGATGGAGCCTGCCCAGTAATTTCGCAGACCGAAGCCTCTGGCTTTTCCATCGGTGCTCCATTCTTCTATGATTTCTTTGGTATCTGTGTTGAAGAATACTACCTGATAGTTTCCTCTATTAGTCGCTTTATTCAGAAACTCAGCGATAAATACCATACCGACTCCCGGTGATTTGGGGACAGGAAGTGCCTGGATAGCTGCGTTCACTTGTTCCTTAGTCAGAGAATACTGTGTCTGACTTGTGAACAGTGCATCCGGATTGATGGCCTCATTTACTGTGTTTACCGGCTCCAGGGAGATTTCACTTACCTCTTTTTTCAGTTGCTTTCCTACATCGTACTTTTTAGCTTCGGTGATAAAAAGTTCGTTGATTCTTCTGAAAGCGAGTTTGAACTCATAGGGGGACTCTTTGGCACCGAATACCTTTACCTGAGAATAATCCACACCATAAAATTTGATAGACTGAATGTCTTTCGTTGCACTGTTGCCTTGTCCGAAACTAACCAGGCTAATGCTTAAGAATAAGAATAGAATAAGTTTTTTCATATACGTTCATGTTAAAGTGATTAATATATTGTGTTGTCTTCTTTTAGAATTCGAAGCCGACTTTCACGCCAATGGTATTCAATGTCTCATATTCGTCGGTATAGCCAAACCAGTGGGCAATGATCAGCTCATCGTGTCCCTGACTGGCAAATTCTACTTTGAAATTGAGTGCCATTTTAGCTTTCAGTGTGATACGAAGACCTGCTGCCAAAGAAACATAGACTCCGGTAATATCTCCAGTGGTGTATCCGAGTCTGACATTGGAAAATGGAGTTACTTTTTTATTGAGAAAGTTGGCACGGAAATCTGCAAATACCGGTACGGCTGTACACTCTGCATCGTTGTATCTGTCCAATGCCACACCTCCGCCAATATAGAAATGGTTGTTGAACTGGAACCCGTGAGAGGTTGATAACTCTATTTTATTAGCATTAATCGTATTTGAGTTTTTGATGTCCCAGAGGTATCCCGCATCAAAGAAACCTTTGTAGCCCTTCAAAGTGGGGCGTTGCCGATTCTTAAAAACAGGGACGTTCTTTTCTTTAGTGATTTTCTCCACTTCGTCTATCGAACAGATAAAGATGTCTCCATCTGTTGTTCTTATCCTCAATGAGTCATTGGAGGTTTGCTGGATAAAGCTCCCCCGAATGATGCTTCCATTTTTCAGATACACCACTTCGGTATAGGTTTGTGCTGTACCATAGGTGCTTATTCCTGTCAGTAAAATGAGAAATAACAATAGCTTTTTCATACATGTCGGTACTAAAGTGATGAATAGGTTTTATAATCAGTACTCAAAAGTAGAGAAAAATTATCGTAAATCAATGAATTTGATACTTTTTCTGCTCATCGGTGGCATTTGTATTTTGGCAATATACTCTGCCGACTCAAAATTGATGGTCGGTGCTACTCTTACTTTGGAGCGGAATAAATCCTTGATTTCTTTGGCAAAGCTCTCGCTACGGTTCTCACTTCCTATCCGAATCAGAATCTCATCCGTGCCTAGTTCGTTGGTGTATACTTCTACGATGTAGTTCTTTACGGATGAGATATTGTCGAGGATATCGAACAGCGCGGGGGGATACAAAGTCGTGCCTTTGTACTTGATCATCTGTCCTTTCCGACCGAGAATAGAGCTCAGGCGGATCGTGTTTCGTCCGCATGCGCAGGGCCCGGTGTGATGGTAACAGATGTCGCCTGTCTTGAAACGTAGCAAAGGCATACCTTTCACTCCTAATGTAGTGATGGTCACTTCACCTGCTTCACCTTCGGTTACGGGGCGATTGTCATCGTCAAGGAATTCAACGATGATGAGTTCCGGTTGCAGATGTCCGCCATGGAATTCATTACACTCGGTGAAAGAAGATTGCATTTCGGTGGAGGCATAGGTAGAATATAGTTGGAGGGCAGGCCATTTATCATTTATCTTTTGTCCGAGAGTGTTCAGCTGAAAGTTCTGATTACGAAGGGCTTCACCGATACAGATGCATTTCTGCATGGAGCATGCATTGTGGTCGATATGGTTTTTCTCTGCAAATTCTATCAGTTTGATGAGGAAAGAAGGAACTACCATTCCCCATGTGGGATGTATCCGGCGAATGGTGTCCCATTGAAGTTCGGGGATGCCGTTGCCTACACGGATGACTCCCATGCCCAGTTCGCGGGCTCCCATGTAGTAAGCAAGTCCTGCCATGAAGCGCCGGTCGATGGTAGTCATCAGTTGCAGGACATCCTGTTTGGTACATCCGGTGGTGGTGAAAGACAGGTATTCGTTGTATGACAGTCGGTCCAAGTCTTCGGAGGTCAAAACGAACGTTACCGGATCGCCTAATGTACCGGAAGTTGTCACGTAATCGATGATTTCTTCTCTGTCCACGCAAATAAAGTCATCGTTGTGAAGTTGCAGGTCTGTTTTGGTGGTAACAGGGATTTGTTGCAAGTCTTCTATCTTTTTTATTTGACTGATATCAATATGATGCTCTTTGAACATCTGTTGATAAAATCTGGAATGTGCTTGCAGGTAGACTAATGCTTTAGCCAGTTGTTTTTCCTGATAGCACTTGATTTCTTCCGGTGAGCGGAACTGAATTTCGGGATTCTTTTCCATCTTAGGATTGTTTTTGGATTTTTTGTTGAATGCGTTCTTTCTCTTGTAACTTTGGAATCGGTCTGCTCAATGCTTTTTTCCAATAACCGATGGCTTGCTGAGGCTGGCGGATCGCTTCGTAATAATCTCCCAACACTTCATAAACAAAGTAGAGGGAAGGGTTGGAAGCTTCGTATTTTTCTAATACACTGCTTTTTACTTTTTCTTTTCTTTTGATCTTTTCCAGTAATAGCGGAGTCAACTTTTTGTAGATAAGAAGTTGCCTGAACTCCGGTCGTTCCATGAATGTATCTGCCGGAATCGTCTGTTCCGGATTGGATATTTCGTGCCGGAAGTCGATACTGTCGCTGAAAATCTTATTGAGATCATAAGCTACATATTTTCCGTTTTGCCAAGGGGAGGTGGATACCCACATCATTCGCCGGTCGGGCTGGAAGATCACGGAGTGATGGGCTATAAACTGATTGATTGCCATTTCGTTCGCCAAGCCGAGATCAGTCTCTTGCAAGCCTTTGTGATCGCGCAGGATAGAAGCAGCTTTGGACACATCTATCGGACGGTTCTTGCTGATCAGTTCTTTTAGGCGGGCAAAACGGTAAGGACTATCGGAAGTACGAATGTTTTCCATGTTCCGTTCATCATTGCAGAATGCTTCCGATTGATAATGATTGGTACAGATGATCTGTTCTTTTTCTTTTCCGGTAAAAAGTATGGTCTTCTCAGGTGACTTTTCTATAATGGCGGCTTTACCATCTTTGGCAGAGCCTATTAATATGGACTCGGAAACGAATGTCTGTCGCTTTTGGGCAATCTCATAGGCTTCTTCGATAGTCGACGCATATTGTAAGATTTCTCTAGTCAGGATGGAGATAGGGGTAGCAGAACCTGTTGGTACGGCAGACTTGGCGGCATTGATTGTAACCGTCAGACCAGTTTCGTTCATTCCGGACAATACACCTATCATGCCGGGCCATCCGACGGAAGCAAACTTGTAACCTTTTTCCGGTTCATAAAAAGAAATCAGTTTGTTTTGTGCAAAGGCGTCGCCTACATAGAAGTCGAAGTTACGTCCGATCAGTAGAGAAGAATCTGCACTTTGTGTCCCCCAAGTGGCGAATGAACTACATCCTACCAACATATAATCCTGCATGGCATGTCCCAGATCGTGTGCTGAATGGTAGTTCAACTGGCGTTCGTAAGGAGTACCGATAAAATCATACTCATGTGTGCACGAAAGTGATATTCCATAGATTTCATTCCTGAATTCTTCCGCAACGTTTTTCCCCAGTTCCCGGTTGAACAGTACGATAAAGAACCGGAGAAATTTGAGGTAGCTCTCCGAAGGGATGATTTCACGAATCTGGTCGACAAAGACTTTCTCTTGATAGTAAAGCAAATCGGATGATAACTTTCCGATTGCTTCTCCTCTTTGAAAGCCAGTCCCTTTTACGTTCAGTTCCCATAATCCACTTTGACTGTGGCGCAGATAGTTGTCATTATATTCCCGGAGGCTGTCTGTATAGAGTACTTCTTTCGCAGAGGTTGCCGGAATATATTCCGGAGTTAACATATCTGCGGAGAAATAGAGATAGTAGATTCCTCCTATAACCACGGCAACAAGCAATAAAAGGACGCCTATTGTGTAAATGACTACTCTCTTGATTTCTTTACGCATATCCTACCTTTTTAGCTAAGTATTCCTGTCCCACAAATTCTGCGCAGGTGAGTATTGCGGTTAAGGTAACTCCCAATGCACCATGTACATTCAGGTTCTGGCCGGTGAGAAAGAGATTGCCCAACCGGCTTCGTGTGGATACAAAACCAATTTGCGGGCATTTATAGTCTTTGATAATTCCATAGGCAGAACCGTCTTCCGTACCTGTATAGTCGCGATAACTCAATGGAGTAGTGGTATGTATTTCTTCTATGCTATCGGAGAAATCAATGCCATGCTCCTGAATAAAGTGGAGTATCTGTTGTGCTTTTTTCTTCTTGAACTTCCGGTAGCTTTCTCCCCGTCGTTCGGGAGTCGTGTTTTTCCAATCAGACAGTTCATCCATATACATCGGTGTTAGGATAGTGACAACGTCGGCGTATTGGCTGTCTTCGGAAGAGGCTTGCATCGAAATCATACAGTTGGTTGTTCGCCCCGGGTATTGTTGTTTGTCATACCATACTTCATTATTCCCGTGCAGATATAAATTGCGATTCTGATACGGCAGGCTTTTCTTCTTCATCACCAGATAGAGCGTGAAGATACCATACGTGTTTTCAAGTGAACTGATTCTGGAAATGTAGGCATTTTTGATACTGCGGTTTTTATCCAGTATCTCCAGCATTCGTTTAGGATGTATACCGGATATGACAGATTCGCTTTCTAACCTTTCTTCTCCATTAATAACGACTCCCTGCACTTTCTCGTTTTCAACAATGATACGGGTTACTTCGCTGTTGTTGAGCACTGTGCCTCCGTTTCCCCGAATTACATTTATTAGCTCAAGACTAACCTGCATGCTTCCATCCACAAAGCGATAGGCTCCTTCGATATAGGAATGATTGATCATCGCGTGCTGATAGAAGGTGGAAACATCTTTCAAACCTCCGTAGAGTAATGCAGAACCTGCCAATACATTCTGTAAAGTCGAATCGGGGACTATATCTGCAATCAGTCCGGCAGCCGAGGTACAGAAATACTTCATCCCTTCCAAAGCGATTGTTCCTTGTTTCAGATGATCTGTGCTAATCAGATTACCGACAGCCTGAAGTTCTGCAGCATATCGTTTCAGATGCTCCTTTTCATGAGGGAAAGACTGGCAGAGGGTTTCGATAAACTGCGGGTATCCCATTGCATAGTCGTATGACTTTCCTTTATAGTAAATAGTATCGAAAGCTGTATCATCTAGACGTCTCACTTTCAGCTTATCCATAATCCCCAAATAACGGAAGTACTGGTTCATTACTTGGCCCTCATCCAGACTGCCTACATAGTGAATGCCTGTATCAAACAGATGTCCTTTCCGCCGGTACGTTTGGAAACATCCGCCGAATTGTGCATTCTTTTCTACTACGCATACGTTGAATCCTTCTTTGCTGAGAATTGCTCCGCATTCCAGCCCGCCAAGACCACTTCCGATAATTATAATGTCATATTTACTCATGTAAGTCCGGTTTTCTGAATATATAAATAGTGTTCGAGGTATATTTATCATTTGGAATAATTTCTACATTCATTCCAAATGTTTCCGCCATTTCCCGAAGTTGGGATTCTGTGGTGAAGTGAAGTTCTTCGGTAGTCCGGTTAAAGTTGAAGATACGTGTAGAAAATAATTCTGTCAGTCGGGTCAGTCGGTGCTTGGAGGCATTAGCCGAGTTACCGTCTCTTATAATCATCATCCCTTGCGGATGTAGCAAAGCTGCACATTTCGATAGCAGTACCCGTTGATGTTCGTAACTCATGTAATGCAACATGTCATTCAGAATGAATACATCACTTTCCGGTAGTGGATATTGCAGGGCATTGCCGTGTTCGAAACGGAGGTGTTCATTGCGTAGCCATCCGTATTGGGCTACAGCTATTTTGTCTTCATCGTAATCGATTCCAAGAATCTCCCGTTCTTCTGAAAGTAAAGACAGCATATAGCATAGCGGGCCAAATCCGCAACCGATATCCGTAATTTGTCCTTTGGTGGGAATGAGCTGATTGAACAGCCGATAGTTCTTCTCCATTTTTACCTTGATACGGATATACCATTCTTCTACGGGTCCTTTGTAGATGTAGTTTTGGATAAGTGCTTCGTAGAAAGCAGGATTGTCCGTTGTATTCTTTTCTTGGCAAATGCGTGCATACTCTTGTCTCATGTAAGCCGATATACGCTTGGTACGTTCCTGATAAGTTACTCCGAAGAACAAGTCATCTACGGGGATACGGGGAAGTATTTCAGTATAAATGATTCCTCTGCGGATATTGAAAGGCTGGGCCTTGGCGATAATCTTATTGTTGCCGTATAACAGGATCGGTAGGATATCCAGTTGCAGTGTTTCTGCTAGATAAAATGCCCCTTTGTGGAAACGCTTCATCTTTCCATTATAGGTGCGTGTACCTTCGGGGAAGACAGCGACGGAGTATCCTTCCTGTACTTTCTTTCGCATTCGTTCTACGTATTGCTCGTATCCTTCGCCTATGTAATAGAAATCGGCATATCGAATGATAGCTCCGAAGAAAGGAGAGTGCCATACCCAATGATTGGTTACCATAACGATTTTGGATGAAAGTGACAGCAGCACTAGAATATCGATAAACGACTGGTGATTGGCAATGATGATGGCCGGGCGGTTAAATTTTTCGTTGGCTTTATTAATATGTTCCTTCTTGACCGAAGTGGCTACAAGTAAGATTCCCTTGCAGGTAATCTGCATTAGTTTACAGACCAGATGCTGTTTGCTGCTTTTGCGTACAGGTACCAGATAAAGTATTATGATCAGCAATCTGAGCAGAATGCATCCTATAAAGAAAAGCAGGAAAAGTATTACCGTACGCAGCAATCCAATGATGGTATATGGCGGCAATCCTTTGGAAGCAGGACCTGCGATAAAGAAATGGAAGATAAGGGGCTGGATGGTGTAGGCCACCAGTACGACCGCCATCATTCCGAGAATCGAAATCAACGAAATAGATTGTAAAGCCGGATGTCTGGCAAATACAAGTGCTCCCATTCCGACTACTGTGGTGAAGGCGGAAAAGAAGATAGCTGTCTTATGGGAATTCAGTACTTTCTTTCCGGTACGGTATTTATTCTGTAGTCCATCCATGATGAAGATGCTGAAGTCATCGCCGATGCCGAATATGAAAGTGGAAAGAATGATATTGATAATGTTGAACTCAATCCCCAAAATCCCCATTAATCCTAAAATGATTACCCAGCTGACCAGCATCGGGAGGAAACTTATTAAAGTAAGCTCGATACGTCCGTAGGAGAGCCATAAAGCAAAGAATATCAAGAAAGAAGAGATGTACAGAATCAGATAAAAGTCATTGTTTACGGCAGATACCCATTTGTTGGTAAAATAAGAACGGTCGAAGATTACGACATCTTTTTCTTTACTGAAGTGCTCGTATACAGCTTCTTTATCTGTTTCACTGATACGTACTTGACTGATAAGCATAGTAATGGAATCAGCCGAAGTTTGCCATTCGTTTAATAGTTTGCCGGATAAATTGTCCGATTGTGTATTATAGGTATACTCTTTAAAAGAGTTGTCCAGCCATTGGCGAAAGTGCTCGAAGCTTCCGGAACGGAATCGGTAGGTTGCCGCTATAGTTTCTAAATCCTCATAAACTTGTTTCTTCTTATCATTTGTCCAGTAGCTATGCCATTTCTTCAGACGTTTCTGCTGCTCTATCGGAGAAATCAGGAACTGGGAGGCGGAAGCATAATCTTTGATCAGTCCCTGTTCTTTCATAACTGATAGTTTGCGATTGGTTTCCGCATATGTCTCAGTAGCTCTGTCCATATCTTTTCCCACACTGACAAAAAGAACTGTCTTTTCATGATTGTCGAAAAGCTGCTGCAGCTTCTTTTCTGATTGTTTAAGGTGTTGAGGTTCGAAGTTGAGGCTCATCATGTCATTATTGAAGTCTACCTTTTGCGAGGTAAACAGGCAGATGACAGTGATGACAAGAATGCTTCCTACCAACCATTTGTTTTTCTCAAAAGAATAAGCATTTATTTTCTCAATAAGGCGCAGCACTCGTCCTTGCTTTACATCTGCCTGTCCTTTCAGAAAATGTGGCAGGTAGATCAGACAGAAAAGAGTAGTACCAATCAATGCCAAAGAAGCGAATAACCCGAAATCGCGTAACAGATCAGAACTGGTAAATACCAATCCGAGGAAGGCACCAATCGTAGTGAAACTGCCGACAGTCAGCGGATATGCTATCTCTTTAATCAATTGCTGAACGGTGGATACGTGATTCTGATGCGCCAGCATGTGGATAGAGTAGCTGAGTGCAATCCCCATTACTGCCGATCCTGCCCCTACGGCGATAGCGGAGATACCTCCTTTGATAAAAAAAATAAGGAATAAAGCAAACAAACCTCCGAATAGGACAGGTGTGATAATCAAAGGAATTGATCTTTTTCGCTTGAATACCAATGAGATAAATATGATAATAATTATCAGGGCGATCGAAGAAGTCAGAATCGTATCCTGTTTGATCTGGCGGGCATTGTAAACTCCCACCGAGGGACCTCCGAAATATTCTGCACGAATGTTCGGGTGCTGCTTCTGTATTCGTTGAAGTTCTTCTTCCAGTATACTGACTAATTCATCATTTTTTCCGGTACTGCCAGTACTGAATACGGGAGTAATGAACATTAGTAGGGTAGAACCGTCTTGCGAGAAGATATGCTCTTTATTAATCTCATAATTGGCTTCCAGCTGAAAATCCTGCAAATGCTTTAAAGATTCGTTGCCGAGTCCGAGAGGATCTCTGAGGATGTAACTTTTTAATGCGATTCCGGCGGGGGAAAGTAGGCGAGTGTAATTCTGCTGCATGGTTGCCTGAATACCTTCTTTGGTCAGCAGAGAGTCAAACCTTTGATAATCTGCGTCGGTCAGGAAGAGGGGGAGGTAGTCGTAAACAAATTCCGTAGCCCCGCCGATAAGACTTTGGTCTACCTGGGCGAAGATTTCTTTAATAAGCTTTTCTCCGGCTTTGTCGGTTAGTGCCCGTTGCAGCTCGTCGGCTGCTTCTATCAGGGAGTCCGATTTTACAATGCTGTCAGTGTCTGTTGCAGACAACATGATGATAATCTTATCCTTAATTTTGAGGTTGTCAAATACTTTGATTGAATTTTGTGAGTCTTTGGTATCGGGAAAAAACTGGGTTATATTCTCTTCAAACTTTACCTGTAGGGCAAAGAATCCCATGAACAGTATACAGCAGATGAGTGACAAATAGAACAGAATCTTGTGTCTCTCGAAATAGTCATATAGTCCGATAAAGAATTGGGTCATATCTTTTTTCTTCTACAAGCGGTAAGCAGAACGAAGGCGGCGATTCCCGCTCCTATGCTGCAAACGACTGCAAAGATAACACTTCCTATCAAATATTGCTCTATGACTGATTTTACATTTTCAAAGGATAATTCGTTTAATTGTAGATTAATGGGTTTTCCTAGTACTTTGCATCCAGTTGCATAGCTTCCATATAGCAGAAATGGAATCATCGGAGGAATACTGATATTGGCTGCAACGATGGCAATAACTTTATTGAGCTTAAGCAGATGAGCCAGAAATAAGGTAATCAGCATCTGGTATCCCCAAACTGGTACAATGCCCATAAATACTCCAAGCATAATGGCGCTGGTGATTCTCAGATTGGATTCCGGTGAATGAGTGATATGGGCGGAAAAGAACTTCTTACAGTTCTGCCAAGTCAGTTTGCGGCAAAAGTTGCGGGGGATGATCCACAGAAACGTAATAAGTACCAGTATTGTATTCAGAATGCTGATACGGGTAAAATCTTGAAAGGGGCGAAAATGAGATACTCTTTCTTCTTGAGGAGGATAATAGACATGTACCGGAATGTTTTTTACAGTAATGCCTCCCCATGCTGCGAAGACGAGAGCTTCCAGCTCAAATTCATATTTAGCGGTATAATACCATCTGTCTACATTTATCCGTTGCAGCGGATAGAGCCTGTAACCGGACTGTGTATCCTGTAGTTTGATCCTTGTCTCTAATGTAAACCAGAAATTGGAGAATTTGTTGGCGAATGTGTTCTTTCCCGGCATGTTGTCCGAAGCCAGATTGCGTGCACCTACCAACAGAGTATCCGGCTCTTTTTCTATTACCTTAATGAATTCGGGAATATCCGAAGCAAAATGTTGGCTGTCCGAATCGATAGTAATGGCATAGTAGTATCCTTTTTCTTTTGCGTGACAAAGCCCGTGCTTCAGTGCGGCACCTTTCCCCTTATTGACGGGGTGGGTAATGATCTGTATCTCTGTATAGCGTTTGAGTATATTGGCTGTCTTATCCGTCGAACCATCATTAACGACGAGGATGTCCGGAGCATAGAACTGTACACTTTCTATAACGGATGCAAGAGTCTTTCCGTTATTGTAGCTCGGGATGATGACTATGACTCCTAATTGCTTTAGTTTTTCGTGCCAATAGGCTGTATTTGCTTGCTCCTTCATAACTGGGGGATAAGTACGGCTTTTAGTTTGATGAATGGCTCGTTCTCTGCAATTCCTTCTGCTTGCAACTGGAGTTTATTGTCTTCTATTTCTTTCATGGTCAATACAAATGATACTCGGGAAGTCTCTGTGGGATTGATAGCCGCAAGAAACTTGCAGGAGGATATTTGCGTATATTGCATCTTTTGATGGCGTATATTTTCTACACTCTCTTTGATTAGTTGCAGCAGACAGACACCGGGTACTACCGGATGCGTTGGAAAATGTCCCTGATAAATCGCATGGTCGGGATTCAGTTGGAGAAAAAGCGTTCCGGTTGTTTCGTCCGGTTGTTCTGACGACAGTATAGTGTAGAAATTGTCAAGTAGCATATTAGTAATCTTTAGGAAGTTTATCAAGTTGGATTGTTAATCGTATCCAAGGGTGTCTTATTTTTACTTGTTGCGGATCTCCCTGAGGTTCGCCGGCGATGGATACTATAGACTTGCCAAATCCTTTTCCACTGGTCCTTTTTTGAATGACGCCACCTTTGGCAGTTCGTACCCGAATTCCTTTTCCGCTGAGGAATAAATGCCTGAAATCCATTTCGAGCAGCTTCAGTACCTTTTCTTTTTGCATAGGAACGATACAACTATTAACAAGGAAATCCTTCCCGCGCAGGGAAAAATCAAAAAGACTTAACCCGAAATAAGTCGATGCCAGTATCCGTATTTCATTCTCCGGCATACGACGTACTATCAGCATACCGCTGAAATGATGCTTCATGAAGTCTAACTGGATGTTGTATTTTTGCGAGCCTTCTCCTGTCGCTAACTTGATGGCGGGAGGCACAGTGCTACCTTCTCCGCTTATTCGTGGGGAACAGGAAGTCTGAAACTGTATCATCAGGAAGAACAGTACCGACAGGCTAACGAACCGCAAACTTAGTTTCATCCTTTAGTGAGTTAAACTTTTTATGATAGAATTCGTATTCTGTATAATTGGTAGCTGTCTCGGACAAGCGAAGTTTATATACCGACATATCTTTCTTGTCCAGCCAGATTTCTATTTCATTGATATAAGCCTGCACCGCCTTGTTGGTCGGCTTGATTTTGATGAGATAGTGATGCGCGTCTTCAAAGTATTCTAACTGGTAACTGGAAGACATTTTGGATAGATTGCCTATCATACAGGCTGTTAACATATCCTGCATTTGGTTCATCATCTTGTTGGAACTCAGATTCATGATGTTCTTCTTTCCGTCTGAGACAATTTTAAGTTTGTTGCCATTAATGACGATAAGATAATCCATCGGACGGAAGTATTCCATACATATCTTATTGCTCTTCTGATAGTAAAATTTGCCTTTTGAGATCACCTTCTCATCGAAGACATCCAGATATTTCACTTGTGTGAAATCGCTTTCGATGGATTGTATGGTTTGTGCTTCCTCTGTCAGTCGATTTTCAAAATCCTGAAGTTGCGTCATCTTCTTCATCGCCTGGGAATAGACGGAAGCGATAGATAAGAAGCTTAGTAATAAATATGTTGATAAAGTTCTCATACGTTCTTGTATTATGGCAATAATTTATCTAGCCGGACAACAGTATACTTCTGTTCTTTCAGTAAATTTAATATCTGCTTTACCAACAAGTCGCTGTCAGGCATCCGGTCATGCAGCAAAATCACTGATCCTGGTGTCAGACGTTTCCGTATCCGACGGAGGATTTGCTCCGGTACAGGTTGTTGAGTATCCAAAGTCCGGATATTCCATCCTATGGAAGTATATCCCAATTGCCGGATGGCTTTCGCGATAGTTGGATTGGTCACACCAAACGGCGGACGAAATAAAGTAACCGGCTGCGAAGTTACTTGTTCTAGTTCAGACTGGCAAGTTTGCAAGTCTTTTTTCATTTTAGAAAGAGGGTAGACTGGAAACAGGATAGAGTGTGTATATGAGTGATTGCCGATAAGATGCCCTTCCGCCATCATTTGTTTCAGTAGTTTCTCATTTCCTTTTATCTGTTTTCCGATACAGAAAAAGCAGGCATTCACCTGATACTCTTTCAGAACTTCCAATACTTTGGGAGTCTGAACGGAATCAGGACTGTCGTCAAAAGTCAGAGATACGACTTTTTCAGCAGTCTGTTTCTGGCAAAACGACCGGAGATAAATTCCCGCCTTGATGCTGTAGGAGGCATAGACGAGGAAGGAGAGTATTAGGAGCAGACAAAGAATAATACAACCGATGATCATACGCTTTTTCGGATTAACATCAAAGAATGATTGATGGAATGATGGTGATTGTATATCAATATATTAACGGCTTCCTTGCATTGGTCTAGTTCCTTGATTACTTTCCATATTGCATAAGAGGAGGCAGTAGGATACTCTCCACACTCGTCTTTAAAACTGAGGGAAAGGCTATTCGGGAAAAGCTCAGTTTCGAGCTTCTTGTAAATTGTATTTTCTTCTTTGATAATGCCGTTTTGCGGGGGCAGTCCATGCTTCTCTATAGCCTCTGTGTCAGTTTCATCGGTTGGTCTTGTTTTACCGGTGACCAACCAGTGAATATTCTGAGTCTCTAATCCGTGTCGTTGCAGAAAACGGGAGATTCTGTTGATGGTTTCTTCAGTTGTTTGCTTTCCGGTATAAGTTTCTACTCCTCTGATTTCTGCCAGCGGATGACTATCGGCTGTTCGACTTAAGAGAAAAAACTGCGCACCTTCTCCGGCTTGTATGCCTTTGTACAGTCCTAGACGTCGTTGGATAGTATAACTGCTGTCTGTAATTTCATCCACAGCTCCGACAAGTATGTTTTCATTCCCTTCTTCTATTTTCATCATAGCATCCAGCAAGGCACTTTCAAAACTCAATCCACGGTGGACATAGGTCATGTTGTAGGCGTGTATCTGAAGGAGTAATGCGATTTGCGCACCAATCGTGTTGAATGTGGATTGGATAAACGGAGTTGGGTTCAGCATCCGTTCTTTATTATCTATCAGTGTGTTCAGAAACTTCTCTGTATCAGTCAGGCAGCCTAAACCTGTTGCTGTAATGATGCCTTGTATCTTTTGGGGAGCGATGTCAGCGATACATTTCAATCCGCAGGCTACCCCCATTTTTATGATACGGCTCATGCGTCTGCGAAGGGCTGCATTCGTAATGATCTCCTTGTAGTTGGGTTCGCAAGCTGATAAAAACGGATGATTTTCCAGATTTCCTTGCGGATGAATGGAAGCAGTATGCTGGATATAAATAGGTTGCATAGGTCAGATACTTAAAGGTTCGTTGACTGCAGAAAAAAGGAGTGATGAATTGTTTCCTCCAAAGCCAAAGGAGTTGGATAATACATGCCGGATGAGTAATCCTTCACGGAAGGATGTTTCCGGCACCAACCCCGTTTCCGGCATAGGTTCTGTAAAATTCAGGTTCGGGTAAATCATACCTTTATATATAGAGAGTACGGAATAGACGGCCTCAATACCTTCGGAAGCTCCTAATGTATGTCCGATAAAAGCTTTTACCGAACTGAAAGGTGGAACAGCTCCACCAAAGATTCTCCGTAATGCGGCACCTTCCGAAGCATCATTGCCGGGGGTACCAGTACCATGTAAGTTAATATAATCAATTTCTTCCGCAGAGACATCACTGGAAGTAATCGCCTCGCTCATGGAAGAGAATGCCCCGTCTCCTTCTGGAGAACTGCCTGTCTGGTGAAAAGCCTCGTTTATATTGGCAAATCCACTTAGTTCACAGTAAGGAGTTCTTTGGAGTGACTTTCCCGATTGAAGTACCAGGTATCCGGCTCCTTCGCCGAGATTCAATCCAGCACGGGAACGGTCGAAAGGACGGCAGTGATCCTTATCCAGAATCATCAGGGAGTTGAATCCATTCAGCGTAAAACGACAGAGGGCATCCGTACCTCCGACTATGGCAGCATCCAGTTGATCGTGTCTGATCATTCGTGCCCCCAGCATAATAGCGTTTGCTGCTGACGAACAGGCGGTGCTGATTGTCGTTACGAAATTGCTGATTCCCAGATACGACGCAATGAGTTCCGTACTGGCTCCACAATCGTGAGAAACCACTTCCCGCAATCGTCCTTGAGTAGGATCTTGCCTGAAAACCTCGTAGAAATGTTCGCTGAGATCCATGCCGCCGACAGACGTAGCGGATATAATCCCGATGCGTAGCGGTTGCTGTAGTGGAGTATTCTGTGTTGCCTGTACAGGTAGTCTGGCGTCTTCCAGTGCTTCTTTTGCCGCCATCATTCCGAGCAATGCCGTACGGGAAACTGTTTGCCAAGGAGACAGTGATAATAGCCGCTTCAGTTTCTCATTGTCGCATTTCACTTCAGATACGGGTACATCGAGTGTTGTCGGGAAAAGGGTTACTTTCCCGATGCCATGCCTCTTTTGTTTCAAAGCCTCTATATTCTCAGAAACTCCGATACCAATACCTGAAATAACTCCCAGCCCGGTGACGTAGATCTTCATGGATTATTTTTTTCTGTTGACAGTGATGTAATCGGCCAATGTACGTACCGAATAGAAGATTTCTTTTCCTTTACCAGGATTTTCGATTTTGATGCCGTATTCACGTTCCAAAATCAGGATAATTTCGAGAGCGTCGATTGAATCGAGACCGAGACCTTCGTCTCCAAACAGAGGTGCTTCGTCGTCGATGTCTTCTGAAGTGATTTCTTCGAGATTTAACTCTGCGATCAGTTTACCTTTTACTTCGTCTCTCAGTTCTCTTTCTTTTTCGTTTGTAAATTCGTTCATGAGTGTTGGTATATAAGTTGTTTAAATTCTGCATGATAATGTCCGTCAAATAGTTCGCACCAACCGATGATGCAGGTTTGCAGCTTTCCTTTGGCCATTGCGATACGTGCATAATCTTCCAGTAGTGATTCATCGTAACTTTGACTGATGAAGAAAGTATTCTCTCCCTGAATCTTGTGGCGGATGCATATTTCGCCCAATACAACGTTGGGAAGAGTATAGACGAATATAGCAGGGCTGGCAGAAGCATCTCCATTTTTGCGGATAATAGTCTGATGTTTACAGTCTGTATCCAGCGATGAGGAGGCATTGGCAAGTATGATGCCTATTTCTTCCGGTTGATAAACGGTATCTTTTAGCAGGTATCCGGCAGCTACATATCCCAACTTACAAAGATCGTCCATTTTGTAGAATTTCATGTTGTTTTCGCTTAGCTTTTTATACGCTTCACGGATAAATGGTGAGAATTCCATATCCTGTGAACTGAAGATGGTTTTTCCTGCAAGTTCAATGGTTCCCTGCTTGATGGAAACCGTCTGAAAAGTCGACACAGGGCGTATTTCATATGGTTGTTTCCTTTGTTGACAAGCAGGGAGGGATAAAACAATTGCGGCGTTACATCCTCCGAAACCTGAAGCTGTCTTTATACAGGATTTCATTGGCATCGGCTGATGGGTAGCATTAACGATAATGGGCATCGGTACTCCGGGAGTCTTGTATCCTAATGTTCCATAGATGATTCCTTCTTTTAGTTGTTCGATGCAAAAAATGGTTTCAATAATTCCGGAAGCTCCCAATGTATGCCCCAAATATGATTTCAAACTATTGACCGGTACCGAGCCCAGATTTACCAGATGAATTGCTTTGGATTCCATCTCATCATTATAGACTGTAGCAGTGCCGTGTGCATTAATGAAGCTAATGTCTTTGGGGGTTACTTTGGCTTCTTCCATTGCATGACTGATAGCAAGAGCCAGGCCATCTCCTGTTCTGGACGGACCGGATATGTGGTTCGCATCATTGCTTATAGCACCACCTGAAAGCAGGATATCCTCTTTACTGCCTGTGGCACTCAGTAATACAGCTCCGCAGGCTTCACCTAGATTTAAACCATTTCGTTGTTCGTCATAAGGCCGGCAGCGCTGTGTGCTGATAGATCTGAAGGATAGGAATCCGCTGGTGATGAAGTGAGAAAGAATATCTCCTCCTGCCACAATTACTTGTTTGTAACGTCTTGTTTCTATCCATCTTTTGGCGACAATTAAGGCTGATACACCTGATATGCAGGCATTGGAAATAACTTCTACCCGATTGGCTGTCCGGAAAAAGTCCCCAATTCGTTCTGCCATTTCCCAGAGAAAGACAGGGCTGTCGGTGCTTAATTGTGCGGAATAGTCTGGCTCATTGGATGCACGTTGTCCGATGCACTTGTTTAGTAAGTCTATGTTTCCTTTGGTTGTAGAAAGTAACAAGGCACAATCCTGTTTGCTCAGATCGACTTCCGATTGGGAAAGTATCTCTTGAATGGTGAGTATAAATAATTGCTCCAAGCGGGGATAAGTTTCAATCTGTGCCTGCCGTGCTCGTTTCTTCAGTTCGGTAGAATCAATCAGGCCTGCCTGTATAGGAATGTCGGATATCCATTCGTTTTCGGAACTCTGTCTCACTTTTTGCAGACAAATACCACTTCGGTAGGCACGGATGGCTTCCAAATTTTCTAGTGTGCCAAAACCTAACGAACTGATTAGTGTATGAGCCGTAATGTATGTATTTAAAGGATATTCCATTTCTTTTTCCACTCCGTATAAAAAGGAGGATTAATAAGTTCAAGTTCTTTATTCATATTTAAGAATACTTGTAGGGTGCTTCCGGTAGCTATTACACTTTGGTCTGTAGCCCGGTAAATCACATACTCGAATTGAATCTTGGCTGCATCACAAGCAATATAGTGTGTTTCGATAATTGCCTCCTCGTCAAAGGAAAGCGACTGTTTGAACTGACAGGTCAAATCAACAATGGGAACCATGTAGCCTTCCCTGTATATACTCATATAGTCTAGACCATATTGCTTGCCGAAAGCTTCTCTGCCATCTTCGAAATAGCGTACATATTCTCCATGCCATACAATTTGCATGGAATCTATTTCGCTGAACCGTACTCTGAATGTAGTCCGGTTGGTCAGAGCTGCCTTGTGTTGATTTGTTTTCCGTTTCATTCTTTCTTTATAAATATTTTCATTCGGCATTCGGCTATCAGTTCTTCATTCACTTTTACTTGTGCTGAGATCAAGGTAATATCAAAGACTTCCTGTATAACGATAATTTCCGTAAATAGCTTTTTCCCGGCATCAGGCAGACTGTAAATTCTTAGTTTGTCTACGGAGCCGATAAATCCTAGCGGAATCTCCTTGCTTTGCTGCGTATAAAGAAATCCGATACGTGCGGCTGCCGATTGGGCGATGTGCTCAATAAGTCCTGCTTCTTGTAGTTTTCCTGCTTCGCAGAATATATTATCTGCGGCGACGGTTAACCCCGAATACGAACGATCTTCTTCGATACCGAAAAAACTATCCACCATGACAATGGGTGGACGCTGTGGAATCAGATCGAATATTCCTTCTCCAAGTATGGTTGTTTCCCTGTTCATTTTAATCTGCATTGTACGATACTGTGTCCCATTCCCAAATGGTCGTGTATTTCTTCTATCTCCAGTCCTGCCGCTTCGATGCATCGTATCATATCGTCTGAATGATACATTTTACTGTTGCCATTGGCCATAGCTGTAAAATAAAGACTGATTTGAGTCAGGCAATAGGCGGCTGTGTCAAATTTTTGGCGATTCCAGAAGGTTTCCATGATGTAGAGGCGGCTTTCCTTGTTCATTGATCGTGCCGCACGGGTTAGGATGTTGGTTACTTCTTCTTCCGAGAAGCAATCAAGAAACTGGCTCATCCAGATAGCATCAAATTCTGCAGGAAAAGGAACAACCGGATCGAGCAGATTAGTAGCGTATCCGTGAATACGCGTCGCTCCGGACAACTCTTTTGTTTGTTGGCGCATCATCTCCAGTTGCTGGGGAAGGTCCATGATAGTAACTTCCACCGTTGGGTCATAATTTACGCATCGGATTGCCCATCGTCCGGTATTACCTCCTACATCCAGCAAGGTTTTGGGAGGACGGGCAAAAACGATTGCCAATGCTTCGTCGAAAGAACAATCCGAGTAGTAATGGTCGAAGCCAAACCAACTTTTTTGTACGTGATCCGGCAGACTGGATAATCCTTCATAAATAGTACTCCATTTACCGAATACTTTCAAACCTTCCGGACGTCCTTCAGTCAGTGCCTCTTCAAGATGGAACATTCCCAGATAGTTGACATCATGATTGAAATCCATATTAACACGTACCATTGGATCATTGAGCAGGAACCAACCGGCCTTGGCAAGTTGGTAATGTTCTTCACGCAGCAAGACGGTACCAATCGTTAAGGATGCTTCTAGTAAAACTTGTGTGGCATAGGAAGACAGCCCGCAAGCCTTACTGATTTCTTCTTGTGTCAGTCCTTCATGTTTGTCGGCGAGTAACTGGAATATGCCGAATTTAAGCATCAGGCGTGACACTTGAAATACGATAGGTCCAAAGGTTATTTCTTGTGCCAGTCGTTGGGCTTCTACCGCTGTCATCGGTTCTCTGTCATACTTATTCTGTTGCATCTCTATTTTTTATATTGAATCTGTTGACTGCTTTGTTGCAGGCTTCCAGAATGAATAATAATTAAACCACTGTTCCGGATAACGTTTCAAGATACGTTCCAGAGTTGCTGTATATTGTTCGAGTAAGGCGATTTCGGCTTTCTTCTCTTTGTTTCGTACCACCGATTCTGCTACAAAAAAATGGAAACGATATGTTCTTCCCGATTCTCTCATGGCGAAGTAGAATACTACTGGAACTTTCATTCGCGAAGCTAACAGGAAAGGACCGGCAGGAAAAAGAGCTTCTTCTCCTAAAAAGCGGCTTGTTAGTAACTTTTCTTTGTTCAGATAACGGTCGCCTTGAAAGCAGACATATTCTTTTTTGTCTAACGCTTCGGTAATGCGGAATACATGCGTCAGATTATCTTTGTTGACTGGAATAATCTTGTATTCTTTGTCTTGTCCGTTTTTCTCCAGTATTTCTTTTATTTTGCGGTGCTCAGCGTCATACATCACAATATTGATTTTCTTTCCGTAATCATCGAAGAAAGGAACACCGATCTCCCAGTTTCCTATATGGGCACCAATCATGATCACTCCTTGTTCGCTATTTAGCAATTGCAGAAATTCAGGATATCTTTCGAACTCAAACCGGTACTTGCCTACTTTCCCGTTACCAATGGCAACTTTGTCTATCAATATTTGTCCCAATCGGTAATAATTGCGAAGAAGCATACTGAAAGAGCGTAGCCGATTGTATTTAAGGATATGGCGTGCATAAAACCACGTACTTTTCGTCGCTTTCGGTGCAAAAGGGATGAAGTAGAGAACGACTAGGCTCAAAAAGCCATAGGCGGCAGTGATGCCCAGATACTTAATTAGATAAATAAAGAATAAGTATCCGAACGTTCCTCCCCGGGTTTTGCCTTTCCACGTCGACATGTCTATTTCGCTTCTTGTATACGGGTGATGACAAGATCGTAGAAGTCCTGAAAGGTTTTGATACCGGCAAAGTCTTGCCCCGTTACGTTAAATCCGAAGTTCTTCTCTACCAATACCACCATGTCAACCAAATCAAGACTGTCTAGTTCCAGTGTTTCCATCAATGGAGCTGCAGGCTGGATCACCTCTATATCTACTTCAAATTCTTCTGCCAGAGTGGTTCTTATTTTCTCGATAATTTCTTCGTTTGTCATATATCTATAGTTCTATTAATGGATTATTCTTTGAATTTACGCAGGATAAGCGTAGAATTGGTCCCTCCGAATCCAAAGGAATTGGAAAGGAAAGTGTCAAACTTTATATCTACCCGTTGCGTGGGGATGTTTAACAGTACTGAAGCCTCGTCCGGTTCTTCAAAATTGAGATTGGGAGCGATAAACCCATTGTTCATCATCAAAGTGGAGTAGATAACTTCACTGGCACCCGCCATCCACATTTCGTGTCCGGTCATCGATTTGGTGGAAGTAACATATGGATGGTATCCTTTGAATACTTCGGCGATAGCTTTGGCTTCATTCAAGTCGCCTACCGGTGTTGATGTAGCGTGTGCATTAATATAAGCAATCTGGTCGAGTGCGATATCGGCATCTTTGATAGCCATCTGAAGTGAACGTTTCGGTCCATCCACATTCGGAACGGAGATGTGATCACCATTGGATGAAAAGCCGTATCCGATGACTTCTGCCAGAATAGGCGCTCCTCTTTTTACAGCGGATTCATAGCTTTCGAGTACCAGACTGGCGGCTCCTCCGCTGGGAATTAGTCCGTCGCGTCGTTTGTCAAAAGGCTTTGAGGCTTTTTGTGGTTCCGTTTCTTGGGTAGAGAACGCACTTAAGCCGTCGAAGCTGCCTACAGCGTACGGATTGACTTCCTGCGCACCACCGCATAAGATACAATCTTGCAATCCTGATTTAATGAGCAGATAACCCATGCCAATTGCATGTGAACCACTGGCACAGGCACCTGCAATGGTGAAGTTGATTCCTCTTAATTTGAAAATGACAGACAGGTTCATTGTCACTGTAGAGTTCATCGATTGGAAAATAGAGCCGGAACCCACTAAAGCAGTGTTCTTCTTTTCACGGATAATGTCTACCGCATTGATGACGGGAGCTGCGCTACTGTCGTTACCATATAAGATACCGACTTCATTGGCTTCAAGATAAGCTTCGTCAATGCCGGCGTTGCGAAAAGCCTCCAATGTGGCAAGATAAGCGTATTCGCCTTGTTCAGGTAGGCAAAGGCGCTTGCGGCGGTCCAATAGCTTTTTCAGTTCAGGACGTTCCAGTATACCTGTCAGTGCTGAAAAATAGCCGAGTTCTTTTCGTATCGGATCAATGCCGATACCCGATTTTCCTTTATATAGTGAGTCTTTTACTTCATCCAAATTCTTGCCAATACAAGAATAAATCCCCATTCCCGTGATAACAACTCTCTTCATTTTATGCCTGTTCTATCTTTGGTTTTTAAGTATATAGTCCTCCGTTGATGGAAATAACTTCTCCTGTGATGTAAGAGGAGGCAGGAGATGCAAGAAAACCGACTAAGTCGGCAACCTCTTCAGGTGTCCCAAATCGTCCTGCAGGAATATGTTTTTTCCATTCATTTTCGTCGATTCCTTCTGTCATGTCTGTGCGGATAAAACCGGGAGCGATGGCATTGACTGTCACTTTCTTTTTTGCCACTTCTTGTGCTAGTGCTTTGGTAGCAGCAATTACTCCACCTTTGGCTGCAGAGTAATTAACTTGTCCCGGCATTCCTTGAATGCCCGATAAAGACACGATATTGATGATGCGTCCGTATCGTTTGACTAACATGTTTTTTAGCAGTGACTGTGTCACATAGAAGAATCCGTTTAGACTGATATCGAGTACTTTACTCCATTCTTCGCTTGTCATCCAGAGCATTAGGTTATCTTTGCGGATACCAGCATTGTTCACAAGTATCTCGATATATTCATTGGGATGTCGGGAACTCCAGTTTTCTAAAGCAGCAGCAATGGCAGTCGGGACGGTCACGTCGAATTTCATTAACTCACCGTCATTTCCTTTTTCCCGTACCAGTTGCAATGTCTTTTCTGCTTCCGTATCATTGCTTTGGTAATTAATAAGTATGAAGTAGCCCATTTCCGCCAACTTGCAGCTGACAGAACGACCGATGCCGCGGCTTCCTCCGGTTACTAATGCATATTTCATATTATTTATTTTCTTTTTTGAGATAGCTTATCATTCTTTCTATCTCTTTGTATTTTGGTGTGTCATTCGTGAATACAGGGAAGAAACTGCGTATTTCCTCGTATACCAAACGGCTTTTAGGACTCATTTTTTTCTGAATCTTCAGATAGTCGATAGCTTGTACAATACCCATAAATTGGATAGCCATCACTTGATAAGAGTTCTCGATGACTGTTTTAGCTAATAATGCTGAGTTCGTTCCCATGCTGACTATGTCTTGATTGTCGTTGTTATTGGGAATGCTGTGTACATACATCGGGTTTGATAATGTTTGGCATTCGGCAGTGGTAGAGGTGGCCGTGAATTGTGAAGCTTGCAAGCCGTAATTCAAACCCAGTACTCCTAAGTTTACGAATGGAGGCAGAATGCCGTTAATACGGTCGTGAAACAGATAGTTGATTTGTCTTTCGCAGAGCATTGTCAACTTCGTTATTGCGATTTTCAGTTTATCCATTTCGAAGGAGATGTAATCACCATGAAAGTTACCGCCATGATAAATATTCTGTGTCTCCGGATCAACAATAGGATTGTCACAGGCAGAGTTGATCTCGTTAATCAATACTTTTTCAGCATTTTCCAATTCGTCATAAATAGGACCGAGCACCTGCGGAACGCAGCGTAGCGAGTAGTAGGCCTGTACTTTATGCTCAAAGACTTTTTCTTTATGTATTTGATTGTAAAGTTCATTTTCTCTTTTGCGCACACATTGACTACCTGCCACCCAGTCTCTCATCATGGCGGCTATTTTCTGTTGTCCCTTGTGATGTTTCGCTTCATTCAGTGCCTGAGACATCAGATCATCGTAAGAAGCAGCGATTTCATTCATCATCACAGAGGCGGCTACCGACCAATGAAGAAGGTTGCGGGCATATATCAAATTAACGATACCGATGCCTGTCATTACTGATGTCCCATTGGTTACGGACAATCCCTCGCGGATATGGATCGTAAAGGGTTTCAAGTTATTCTCCCGAAGAACGTCGGCTGCATTGCATAATTTGCCTTGATAAAAAACTTCTCCTTCGCCTATCAATGTCAGTGCAATATGCGCCAATTGTACGAGGTCGCCGCTGGCACCTACACTTCCGTGTTCGGGTATAAATGGGTAAATGCCACGGTTGATAAATTCACAAAGAAGGGATACCAATTCCATGTGTACACCCGACTTTCCTTGCAGGAAGGTATACAAACGTGCGATCATAGCTGCTTTCACATAAAGTTCGGGAAGTGGTTTGCCGGCACCCGTGGAGTGGCTTCGAATAATGTTGTATTGGAGGTCGATCAATGATTGGTCTTCAATTCTGTATTGAGCCATCGGTCCGAATCCAGTATTGATACCGTAGATAATCTTGTCGCTGGAGAAAGATTTTAGGAAATGGAAACTTTCTTCCACCTTTCGGATGTGTTTTTCAGAAAGGTCCAGTCTTTCATTTTCAAACAATACTTTACAGAGGGTATCCAGATTTATATTTTTGTCAGCTATCATTTTATGCTATAGATATTTCTTCTCTTATATAATTAAGGTGCAAAAATAGATAATTTCTATCATATAGCGGACATGATTCAGTATAAAACTTTTCTTATCACTCAGGTTTTTGGCTCTCCAAAGTCAGGCACCGATGAGGAATGGTTCCGGCACCGAGGAAGGCCCCCTCCGGCACCGATGAGGAGTATCCCCGGCACCGGGGAACTTATTTCTTTCAGTTTTTCTTCTTGCGTAAGTCTTTTCCTTCAAATTTGCAGATTGCTTCTATCCAATCTTCGGTTAGCGGCATCGATTCATGTTTTTCCAGGTCGAAAGTAACCATGATCGATTGGCAGACACATTTGACTTCCTGCGTTTTCGTGTCAATCACCCGTTGAATGAGATGAAAGCTTTTAGTCCCAATTTCAGAAACGGCGGTTTGTACAGCGATATGATCAGATGCGAAAATCTGCTTTACAAAGTTGGCTTCGATATGAACAACGACTATGCCGATCTTTTCCCAGTCCACTCCCGGACATACGGAAGCAAAGTATTCAGTCTTCCCCAAATCATAGAAAGAAAAGTAAACGGTATTGTTGACGTGGCCGAATTTGTCTACGTCGTTGAAGCGCAACTGGATAGGCAGTGCATGATGAAATACGATTTCTTCCATTGTTTTCCCTTAATCTTTTTTATTTCGACGCAAAAGTACTACTTTTGCGTGTTATTCTCAACAGAAATAGTTCAAGAAATGATAGAAGATATTAAAAAAGCCTGTCAGGTGATGAATGAAGGAGGTGTTATCCTTTATCCCACCGATACCGTATGGGGTATAGGCTGCGACGCTACTAACGAAGAGGCTGTACGCCGGGTGTATGAGATAAAAAAACGTGCCGATAGCAAGGCTATGCTGGTACTGGTGGACTCTCCCGTGAAGGTGGATTTTTATGTACAGGATGTTCCTGATGTGGCATGGGATCTGATAGAAGTAGCCGACAAACCATTGACTATTATTTATTCCGGTGCGCGAAATCTGGCTCCGAACCTGTTGGCAGAGGATGGCAGCGTAGGTATCCGGGTGACCAATGAAGATTTTTCCAGACGACTTTGTCAGCAATTCCGTAAGGCGGTTGTTTCTACTTCCGCCAATATCAGCGGAGAGCCGGGGGCAGCCAACTTTAATGAGATTAGCGACGAAGTTAAGGCGGCGGTTGATTATATTGTCGGTTTCCGGCAGGATGATATGAGCCGTCCCAAGCCCTCGAGTATTATAAAGTTAGACAAAGGCGGAGTGATCAAGATAATTCGTGAATAAATGAAGAGAGAGGAGAAACTGAGCTTGTTACAGCGTTGCATCAGATGGCGGGAAGCCAATATCAAGGAAAAGCAGTTTATCCTTATATTAAGTTTCCTGGTCGGAATCTTCACTGCGATTGCTGCTTTATTTTTGAAGTTCCTTATTCATCAGATACAAAATTTCCTGACTGACAACTTTAATGCGACATCAGCCAACTACTTGTATTTGGTATATCCGGTAATCGGTATTTTTCTAGCCGGATGGTTTGTGCGCAATATTGTGAAGGATGACATCAGCCATGGAGTTACCAAGATTCTATATGCGATATCGCGTCGTCAAGGACGCATCAAACGGCATAATATCTGGTCGTCTACGATTGCCAGTGCTATCACGATCGGCTTCGGTGGATCGGTTGGAGCGGAGGCCCCGATTGTTTTAACAGGATCTGCCATCGGTTCCAATCTGGGAAGTGTTTTCAAGATGGAACACCGTACGCTGATGTTGCTAGTCGGTTGTGGTGCGGCAGGTGCAATTGCCGGTATCTTTAAGGCTCCGATTGCCGGACTTGTATTTACGTTGGAAGTACTGATGATCGACCTCACGATGTCATCTCTGCTTCCTTTGCTGATTTCTGCCGTAACGGCGGCAACCGTTTCTTATATCACGACCGGGACAGAAGCCATGTTCAAATTCAACCTCGACCAGGCTTTCGAACTGGAACGTATCCCTTATGTGATTCTGCTGGGTATTTTCTGCGGATTGATTTCTCTCTATTTCACACGGGCAATGAACTCTATAGAAGGGGTATTCGGGAAACTCAAGAACCCCTACCAGAAACTAGCTTTTGGTGGTGTGATGCTAAGTGTGCTGATCTTCCTTTTCCCTCCGCTCTATGGCGAAGGTTATGATACGATCAATCTTTTGTTGAACGGAACTTCAGCAGCGGAATGGGATACGGTCATGAACAACTCTATGTTCTACGGCTATAGTAATCTGTTGCAGGTTTATCTGATGCTGATTATTTTACTGAAAGTGTTTGCTTCCAGTGCAACGAACGGTGGCGGTGGTTGCGGTGGTATTTTCGCACCTTCGCTTTATCTGGGCTGTATTGCCGGATTCGTATTTTCCCATTTCAGTAATGACTTTGCCTTTTCTGCTTATCTGCCCGAAAAGAATTTCGCATTGATGGGAATGGCGGGTGTTATGAGTGGAGTCATGCATGCTCCGTTGACAGGTGTATTCCTAATTGCCGAACTGACCGGAGGTTATGACCTGTTTCTTCCCTTGATGATTGTATCTGTCAGTTCCTATCTGACGATTATTGCTTTCGAGCCTCATAGTATCTATTCGATGCGTCTGGCCAAGAGAGGGCAGCTCCTCACACATCATAAGGATAAGGCGGTATTGACCTTGATGAAAATGGAGAATGTGGTGGAAAAAGACTTCGTGGTAGTGCATCCGGAAATGGATTTGGGCGAGTTGGTGAAAGCCATTGCCGCTTCCCATCGTAACGTGTTTCCGGTGACGGATAAAAAGACCGGTGAATTGTTGGGAATTGTCCTGCTCGATGATATCCGCAACATCATGTTCCGGCAAGAACTTTATCATCGCTTTACTGTTAATAAATTAATGACATCTGCTCCTGCCAAGATATTCGATACGGATGGAATGGAGCAAGTGATGCAGACATTTGATGATACCAAAGCATGGAATCTTCCGGTTGTCGATGAGGAAGGGCGCTATCAGGGATTTGTCTCCAAATCGAAGATATTTAACTCGTACCGTCAGGTATTGGTACATTTTTCCGAAGATTAACCGCAGGTGTACATTTTCAAGTATGGATGATACGGATTAAGCTTGTTGCTCTATGTAACTTCTGACTACCGTGAAATCCGCGTCATCCGTGCCTAAATAATATACTTAAGATGATGAAGAAAGAAGATTTAAGAATCGTTTATATGGGTACTCCCGATTTTGCGGTGGAGGCCCTGCGTCAATTGGTAGAGGGCGGCTATAACGTGGTAGGCGTGATAACGATGCCCGATAAGCCAGCCGGACGCGGACATAAAATTCAATATTCTCCTGTCAAGCAGTATGCTCTCGAACAGAACTTACCGTTGCTCCAGCCGGAGAAACTGAAAGATGAGGCTTTTGTGCAGGCCCTTCGTGACTGGAAAGCGGATCTTCAGATTGTGGTTGCTTTCCGCATGTTGCCGGAAGTAGTCTGGAACATGCCACGGTTGGGTACTTTCAATCTGCACGCTTCGTTGCTTCCCCAGTACCGGGGCGCAGCTCCTATTAACTGGGCAGTCATTAATGGAGATACAGAGACAGGCATCACCACCTTTTTCCTGCAACACGAGATTGATACCGGAAAAGTGATTCAGCAGGTACGTGTACCTATTGCAGATACGGATAATGTGGAAGTGGTGCATGATAAACTGATGGTGCTTGGTGGAAAACTGGTACTTGAAACCGTAGATGCTATATTGAATGATACAGTGAAGCCGATTGCTCAGGAAGATATGGCAGTGGTAGGAGAACTTCGCCCTGCTCCAAAGATTTTTAAAGAGACTTGTCGGATTGACTGGCATTCTCCGGTGAAGAAGGTTTATGATTTCATTCGTGGACTGTCGCCTTATCCTGCTGCATGGAGTGAACTAGTCAGTCCGGAAGGAGAAGCGGTAGTAATGAAGATTTTTGAGAGCGAGAAGATTTATGAGGCACATCAGCTGGCTGTCGGAACAGTTGTGACAGATGGCAAGAAATATATAAAGGTGGCTGTGCCCGATGGATTTGTTTCTGTTCTATCTTTGCAGCTTCCCGGCAAGAAACGTCTGAAGACCGATGAATTGCTTCGTGGATTCCGCTTGTCGGATGGATATAAAATGAATTGATAGAATGAACTGACCACGGTCAAGCTAACTTAGAACTTAAAACAATAGAATGATGAAACCGATTATTTCTCCTTCCATCCTTTCTGCCGACTTTGGGTATTTGGCGAGAGATCTTGAAATGATAAACCGCAGTGAAGCGGAGTGGGTGCATATTGATATAATGGATGGGGTATTTGTTCCTAATATTTCATTTGGCTTTCCGGTACTGAAGTATGTGGCGAAGCTGACTGACAAACCGTTGGATGTACATCTGATGATTGTCAACCCGGAGAAGTTCATTCCCGAGGTAAAGGCATTGGGAGCACATACGATGAATGTTCATTATGAGGCTTGTACTCATCTGCACCGGGTGATTCAGCAAATTAAAGAAGCCGGAATGCAGCCGGCTGTAACTATAAACCCGGCAACTCCTGTTGCTTTACTTCAGGATATTATTCAGGATGTATATATGGTGCTCGTTATGAGCGTAAATCCTGGATTTGGCGGACAAAAGTTCATTGAACATTCTGTAGAGAAAGTCCGTGAACTGCGTGCCTTGATAGAACGAACAGGCTCGAAAGCATTGATTGAAGTAGATGGTGGAGTGAATCTGGAAACTGGTGCCCGTCTGGTGGAAGCAGGGGCAGATGTACTGGTAGCCGGTAATGCAGTCTTTGGAGCACCGGACCCGGAAGAAATGATTCGTCAGTTACACAGGCTGTAACGAATACATTGAATACTGCCTGTTTACATCAGTATCCTTATATACGCCTGATTATCCCGTGGATAGCAGGCGTTTTTTGTGGAGATTGGTTCTTTGATCAATCGGCGGAGCTATTTTGGAGCATTCTGGCCTTTTGTCTCTTTACCGGTCTGTCTATTGCTTTTTATTACTTGGAGCGTTATTCTCTCCGGTGGTGTTTCGGAGTTTCTGTCTTTGCTCTTTGTTTCGCAGGAGGGTGGGGAAGTATCAGCTGGCAATTAAAACAAACGGTGTATGACTTTCCGGAAAAGGAAACTGTCTATCGGGTACAGTTAACGGATACTCCTGAAGCGAAAGAACGAACTTTACTTTGTAGGGTATGGCTTGAAGAACAGCATGATTCATCATACGTATGTCCGATAGGACGGAAGGCGATTCTTTACTTACAGAAAGATTCATTGGTCACTCAATTGAAGGTGGGAGATGAGCTGTTTGTATCTGTCCGTATTTCTCCACCTGTCAATGGGGGGAATTCCGATGAATTTGACTATGTCCGGTATTTGATGTGGCATGGTATTAGTGGAACGGGTTATGTACCCTCCGGAAAGTGGGTGCGGGTGTCGTCATCCGCTGCGGCTTCTTCTCATGCTTCCGGTTTTCTTCATTTCATTCAATATACTGCCATTTCTTATCGGGAAAAGGTGATCGACCTTTATCGAAAGCTGGGATTTGAAGGAGATGAGTTGGCTGTACTCTCAGCGCTGACTGTAGGAGAAAAAGCCGATTTGAGCGAATCTATCCGTGAAAGCTATTCTGTATCCGGTGCCAGTCATATTTTAGCTTTATCCGGTCTGCACATCGGACTTTTATATGCTTTGTTCTTTCTTCTTCTGAAACCTCTTGTACGGAGGTGGCAGGGCATCCGATATTTCCGTTCCGTGCTGCTTCTTGTCTTATTGTGGTCTTTTGCCTTTTTTACGGGAATGTCTCCATCTGTAGTCCGTTCAGTAAGTATGTTCTCAATTTTGATAATTGCTGAAATGTTTTGGGGGCGGTCATTGTCTTTGAATACACTGGCTGCTACTGCATGGGTAATGTTGCTTGGTAATCCGGCCTGGTTATTCGATATTGGTTTTCAATTATCTTTTCTTGCGGTGCTTTCTGTTTTGTTGCTTCAGAAGCCTGTCGGTCGGCTGTTACCTGTGAAGAACCGAATAGGAAAATATGTATGGGGATTGATGAGCGTATCCATAGCGGCGCAAATAGGGACCGCCCCACTTGTGCTGCTTTATTTTTCCCGCTTTTCCACTCATTTCCTGCTGACTAATTTAGTGGTTATTCCTTTGGTAACCCTGACTTTATATACTGCCGTCTTTATGCTTTGTCTGACTCCGTTGCCTGCCGTTCAGTACCTTGTGGCAGAAGTAGCCAGATTCTTATTGAAAGCGCTGAATGGTTTTGTCCGATGGATTGAACAACTGCCTTATGCCTCTTTGGATGGTATCTGGGTTTATCAGTTGGAAGTACTGGGCATCTATATATTCTTTCTACTCTTCTTTTATTATTCAAAGACCCGGAGATTCCGGAACTTAGTCATTTGTCTTTCTTTCCTGTTGTGTCTGGGTATCTGTCACACAGTAATGTATGGGTATGACCGTCCTCATTCAAGCCTTGTATTTTATAATGTCCGTGGTTGTCCGGTGGTGCATTGCATCGGAGAGGACAGGCGCTCTTGGTTGAGCTATGCTGATACTTTGTCAGATAAGCATCGATTGCAGATGGTAGCTGCTAATTATTGGAGTCGTCATCAACTCCTGCCTCCGGTAGAAATTACGGCTGATTGTCAGGGAGTTGATTTCTCCCGTCATCAGCAGATCGTGTTTTATCACGGTTGTCGCATTTGCATGGTGACTGACAATCGTTGGCGAAACAAATCTGCCGCTTCACCGTTATCTATTAATTACATGTACTTGTGCAAAGGTTATAGTGGTCGTCTGGAAGAACTAATCGGACTTTTTTCTCCATCCTTTATCCTATTGGATGCTTCCCTCTCAGATGATCGCAAACGGCTCTTCCGGGAGGAATGTGAGAGGCTGGGTTTACATTTTCTCTCTTTGTCCGAAGAAGGTTCTGTGCGGTTTTTGCTCTAAGTACAAAGAATTATCGTACATTTGCAACTCGAAAAAGAATATGGTATGTTGACTAAAGTAATCGAACAGGCTAAAATCGACCATTTTACAAAATGGTTTGAACGCGCTGACAAAATAGTAATCGTTTCTCATGTATCGCCCGACGGCGATGCTATCGGCTCTTCACTGGGGCTTTATCACTTTCTCGATTCACAAGAGAAAACAGTAAATGTAATTGTTCCTAACGCTTTCCCCGATTTCCTGCGTTGGATGCCGGGAAGTAAGGATATCCTTTTATATGATCGTTATAAAGACTTTGCGGACAAACTGATTGCCGAAGCTGATGTGATTTGCTGTCTGGATTTTAATGCCTTAAAACGTATTGATGACATGGCAGATGCTGTTGCTGCTTCTCCCGCGCGCAAAGTGATGATCGACCATCATCTTTATCCCGAAGAATTCTGTAAGATCACCATGTCTTATCCTAAGATATCTTCCACTTCAGAATTGATATTTCGTCTGATTTGCCGTATGGGGTACTTTAGTGATATCTCAAAGGAAGGCGCAGAATGTATCTATACCGGTATGATGACGGATACAGGTGGCTTTAC
>ENA-UEQB01000330-UEQB01000330.1-human-gut-metagenome-genome-assembly--contig:-NODE-330-length-45478-cov-13.393780_pt1 | contig 45478 bp, 38 predicted proteins | sample MGYA00242901_ERZ507918 | MGnify/ENA primary metagenome ERZ507918 (study PRJEB26167, sample SAMN06115405) | human gut metagenome | host: Homo sapiens | place: China:Sichuan | collected 2016-04-06... | reverse complement strand
TCCAGGATCAGAAACAGCTGGGGTGCCTGCATCGGTAACCATCGCAACTTTTTCGCCCTTTTGCAGACGTTCAATTATCATATGGGACTGAGCAATTTCATTGTGTTCCCGAACACTTACGGTTGGGACATTAATGGAGAAGCGCTCCAAAAGTTTTTTGGTCTCTCGCGTATCTTCGGCAGCGATGATATCTGCGCCGGCAAGTACCCACAACGCTCTGAGCGTAATGTCGGCGGCATTTCCGATCGGCAGGCCCACAATATACAACGCGGCATCCGGAAGAGTTTGCGATTGAAGACCGGCCATTTGCATTAGCAATTGTTCCGACCATTGATTTAATTTGGATTGCATCGTGAGTACTCGTTTACTTGTTCGTGTTTTTTGTTTGGCTATTGTAGCGAGCTTTAGCTCGTTGAGCTCAGCTCAATCTGCGATTTCATTTGCTGTCTCCGATACAGGTTTTGCACCGACGGAAACTCAAACGCATAATCGGGGAAAAATTGCCGTCCTGATGCCTACAGCAGACAGTCCGCTCAATGTTTTTGCCAATTCTATCGTTCAGGGTATTCAAGCCGAAAATTCGCAGCAGCTTTCCCCCTATGAAATCATTTTGCTGCCAAGAAAAAACGGACAAAATGCACTCTCTCACTTACAGGATGCAGCCTTAATGGGCGCAGTTGTTGCCATTGGCCCCATCAGCCGCGATGATGTTAACGAAGTCTCTTTACTGCCTTTCCTGCCGTTACCCGTTGTGGCTTTAAATTACCCGCAAAATGGAGTCACATCACCGGAATTGATGATGAATTACGCCTTGTCCCAAGAAGAAGAGGCTAAACAAATTACGGCTATCGCTGTTAAAGCATTACCCATTAACGAAGACGGTACCGTTTCTCAAGTCGCCATTTTTGAAGCTGACGCTCCGCTTGAGCACCGCATCGCAGATACGTTCGCTCAGGAATTACAAAAACTTGCCATCCCTTATACACGGCAGACACTCACCGAAGAGCTCATGCAGCAGCCTAAGTTTTATACCCTGGATGACACGCTCCTGCCCAAGCCTGAATTGGAACCGCTGCCTGATGCAACAGAAGATCCTTATGCTCATCAACGTGTAAAGCTTCGCAACCAAAGACTTTTATCAGAGTACCGCGCCAAACTTGAGTTTGAAGCCGCGCCCTATCAGGCAGCTTTTTTGGTCATGGATGCCAGAACCGCAGCACTCGTTAAGCCGCGCTTACCTCGTACAGCCCGTGTTTGGGGAACCAGCATGATTAATCCGGGAGACACTCAGCAAAGTGCGGTGGCCTCTTTAACATATGACCTGCAAAATGCTGGCTTTGTTGATTCGCCTCTGATCGTGCACTTCAACAATGCCGACTTTAAGGCCAGTTTCGGTGTTCCCGCTCCGAATTCATTGCTTGAACGGCGGCTTTTTGCATTTGGTGTCGACTCATACCGCCTGGCCTGCGCCTGGATAAAATGGCAGCCAGTCATTACAGTAGACGGAACAACCGGTAAACTGAGTTTTCAGCAATACCTCAGCGCCAATGTAGAGCGCATAGCTCAACCGAGCATTGTTTCCAACGGAAAAGTGGAAAACGTGACAGCAGAAGAGCTCGCCCAACCTTTGCAACGTCCTTAATTCTTTATGACTACTTTAGTGACACTCCAGGCCGCCGAATTAGCATTCGGCGACCAGCCTCTTTTGGATCATGCTGATTTAACCGTTGCAGACGGTGAAAGAATCGGCATCATCGGTCGTAACGGCACCGGTAAAAGCTCGCTTTTGCGTGTCATTGCAGGCGCTGACAAACTCGATGACGGCACCAAAACCGTCATGGACGGTCTGGGTATTGCCTACGTCGAGCAGGAGCCCTTTCTGCCCGAAGCGCAGACGTTGCGAGAGTCCCTCATTTTGCGGGGGAAATTAGATGAAGAAAGTGATGAACAGATTAAGTGGCGGCAGATTGCAAAACTTGACGAATATCTTCATCGCTTTGAACTCAATGCTGACAGACCGCTCCATGGCGCTTCCGGCGGGGAGAAAAAAAGGGCGGCTTTGGCACTCGCTTTTGCTCAAAATAAAGACCTTTTGCTTTTGGATGAGCCAACCAACCACCTGGATATCGACGCGATTTTAATTCTCGAAGAATTAATCAAAAATGAATATCGAGGCTCAAAATCCCTGATGGTGATTACTCATGACAGAGCCTTTTTAGATTCCGTGAGCACTCGCATCATTGAGTTGGATCGGGGCATCCTCAGAAGCTATCCGGGTAATTTTGATGCCTATGAAAACCGTAAAGAGCAGGAGCTGGCTGCAGAGGATATCGCCCGCAGGAAATTTGATAAATTTTGGGCTCAGGAAGAAGTCTGGATACGTAAGGGGATTGAGGCACGAAGAACCAGAAATGAAGGCCGTGTGAGACGCCTGGAGCGTTTACGTGAAGAACGTGCAGCCAGACGCGATCGCTTGGGGCAAATTAATCTCAATATCGATGCCGGAATGAAAAGCGGCAAGATTGTTGCAGAACTTGAAAAAGTGAGCCTGGCCTTTGACGACAAAGTGATCGTCAAGGACCTTGACTTCAAATTGCTCCGAGGCGACCGCTTAGGTCTTGTTGGACACAACGGTGTAGGAAAGAGCACATTGATTTCCCTTATTTTGGGAAAACGTCAGCCGGATAGCGGAAGCGTTAAATTAGGAACAAATCTCCAAATCGCTTACTTTGATCAATTGCGTGCACAATTGGATCCCAATAAAACCGTTGCAGAAACCATTTCTCCGGGCAGTGAGTGGATTGAAGTTGGTGGGAGTAAAAAACACATAATGGCCTATCTTGGGGACTTTCTATTTCCGCCAAGACGCGCCAATGTTCCGGTATCCAATTTATCCGGAGGCGAACGAAATCGTTTGCTTTTAGCCAGATTGTTTGCTCTTCCTGCTAACCTGCTGGTGCTTGACGAACCGACCAATGATTTGGATATCGACTCGCTTGAACTTTTAGAGCAGACTCTGCAGACTTATCCCGGCACCTTAATCCTCGTCAGTCATGACCGACGTTTCTTAGACAACGTCGTCACAGAGGTTTTAGCGCCTGAAGGAAACGGGCTTTGGCGAGAATATGTCGGAGGCTATTCAGATTGGCAGCACTACAGACCCAAGACAGAGCCTATAGTTAAAAAAGAGCCTTCTGTCGATAAAATTGCACAAAAAAGGCCTAAAACTGTCAAACTCAAGTTAACTTACAAAGAAAATAAAGAATTGGAGGCCTTACCGGAACATCTGATGCAACTTGAAGCTCAGCGTGATGAATTGATTTCTGCAATGAACGCTCCTGACTATTATTCAAGTCACGGTGCTCAGGATATTAAACAACAGACAGAAGCACTTCAAAACTTGGAAACTGAAATCAGTCAGGGGTATCAACGCTGGGAAGAGCTGGAAAATAAAAAAGCGCTCTGTGAGAATAACAAATAAGAACCTTTATCATTTACAAAAACTATCGAAAACAAATTTTCGATAGTTTTTCTCTATTAAATAATTAGGATTTATTGAAAAATTTCAGATAGATCCTTATTATTCGCCTTCTATTGATAATGATTATCATTTGTAATAATGATTTTCGATTTATTTCTATTGATAAAGGGCGGCAGATGCAGCAAAAGAGCCTTCACAAATCATTTGAGTCATCCCAGCGTTCCATGATGGGAAATCACGCTTCTGCTTTGGAAGATATGGTTCATTTCGAAGCAGAAATTACTGATAACCCGTTAAAAAACGCTTTCAAAGGCAAAGCTGCCGTCCACACTCATATTCCCGGACTAAGCTACATGGGTGATGAAGCCATTTCTGTAATTAAGAATCAATACGAAAATAAAAGACAGGGGACAAGTTTGGCCTACATCCACGTCCCTTTTTGCGAAACCCGCTGCCTATACTGCCTTTTTTATCAAAATCCGCTTCAAGCAGAGTCCAGTGAGCATTACACCAACCTGCTGATTAAAGAATTACAGCTTTGGAGTGATATGCCCGCTCAAAAAAACGAGCCCATCCATGCCGTTTATTTTGGGGGCGGCACTCCAACTGCTTTAAATCCTCAGGATCTCTATCGCTTAATCACCGCAGTCAAAACCTATTTGCCGCTTGCCAATGACTGCGAAATGACGCTTGAAGGCAGAATTCATCATTTCCCGGAAGAGAAAATGGAAGCCGCCTTCAAAGCCGGCATCAATCGCGTCTCACTCGGCGTTCAAACTTTTAACACTCAGGTTCGACAAACAATGAGACGGGTCGATGACCGAGACACAATGATTCGCGCCATCGAAACACTCGCATCATTTAACCAGGCAAGCATTGTTTGTGACTTGATTTACGGCTTTCCCTATCAGGACATGTCTGTCTGGGAAGACGATGTTAAAACCGCAATCACGTTGCCGCTCGATGGCATTGACTGCTATCAGTTAAACGTTTTTGAAAAGTCCCCGCTCGGTAAATTTATCGCAAACGGCAAGCTTCCTGCCGGAGCTGATAAAGAAGAACGCGCAGAAATGTTTGCTCGATCTGTTGAACTCTTGACAAATGCCCAATGGCGCCGTCTTTCGAATAACCACTGGTGCCAAACGTTCCGCGAACGCAATATCTATAACCGCTTCGGCAAAAGTGCAGCCGATTGTCTTGCCTTTGGAAGCGGAGCCGGCGGAAAGTTAAACGGCTACAGCTTCATGATCGAAAGAAAGTACGACGAGTGGGCTAAAAAAATTGAAAACGACATTAAACCCATTGCTTTTGCAAGTGCTCCGAACGATCACTGGCACGCCCTGCGTACGGTCTCCTCCGAAATGGAACTCGGACGCATCAACATGCGCCGTTTAAGCGACATTTATTCCCTGCCTCTTGAAGCGCTCAGTCAGGATGTTTTCAAACAATGGACTAAAGCCGGTCTGATTAATCCGGTCGGTGACTGGATGGTGCAGACCGTTGCCGGTCAATTCTGGCATACCACGATGGCGCAATTACTGGTCAATGTTTTAACTAAGCGGCTCGCACAAGCCAAGTAAAGATTTTTCAACCAAAAGAGAAAAGCTAATAACTGTTTCTCTATGACTAACATGACAAAAAGTCTCTCTTTTAAGAAAAGCTATCTTGCTTTAGCTGTGGCACTTTCTCTTCCGTTAATCAGCGCTCAGGCTGCCGAAAGTTACAAAGCTCAGGACGTGGTTGTGACCGCATCGCGCGTTGAACAGCAGCTTGCCGATGTCAATATGAGCGTATCCGTTATTACGAGAGAGGATATTGAACACAGTGCCGGCGCACAAACTATTGCTGATTTATTGGAAAGTAATGTTCCCGGCATTCGCGTCAACAATGACGGCGGACAAGGTATCGATCGCATCAAAATTCGAGGAGAAGATGCTTTCAGAACAGTGGTCATGGTGGACGGGCAAAGAATTTCAGAACAAAAATCTATGTCCGGCGTGCCGCTTCTCATTGATCCCTCTCAAGTGGAAAGAATTGAAGTCATTCGCGGTCCTGCCTCCGTTCTTTACGGATCCGATGCAATTGGCGGAGCTATCAACATCATCACCAAGAAAGGTGGGGACAAACCTTTTGAAGCTTCAGTTTCTACGGGTTTTAACTCTTCTTCTGACGGTAAAGATGCTTCCTTCTCAATTTCCGGCTCCAGTAACGGCTGGAACTACAGATTGGGAGCCGGCATTCAGGATCATGACAATTTAGATACGCCTGTCGGAGAAATGCCGCATACCGAATTCAGTTCAAAATCAGCTGATTTTTTCCTCTCTTACGACATCGATCCCAATAAAACCATCGGCATTTCTGCCAGCCATTATGACTTAGACTTTTCCTCAGGAAGCATCACCTACGCCAATCCTGATGACTTTTGGGTTGAAGTTCCCGAATGGAAAAGAACTCGGGGATCGATTTTCGGAGAATTTAAAAACCTAACGGATAATCTCGTCAGATTACGTATTGATGTCGGGCATGAACAAAATAAAAAACTGATGACCAATCACGTTGCAGATGTCTTTTATCCCAATCCTTCTATGCCTATCGGCATTCCCTATTATGTGGAAAACAACGCCGATAACAAACTCAACACAACCAGTGCATCTGTACAAGCCGATTGGCAAATTGCAGACAGTCACTACTTGATTACCGGATACGAGTTCAGCTTAGACGATCTTGATGCGAACAGCTCAACTTACATGAGCTTAATGAAGCAAATTATGTCCAGCAAAGACTTTGACGGCAAAATGACGCGTCATTCTGTTTTTGCAACCATGGAAAGCACCGTTTTAGATTCATTGTCATTGAACTACGGGCTTCGCTATACATGGTTTGACAGTGAAATGGACATCAAAGTCAAAAAGGGGACCAGTCCTGACAGCTCAGACGATGGAAGCGACGGAAAGGTCGTTTTCAATTTGGGAGCCACTTGGAAACCTATTGAAGATTTAGCTCTGCGCGCAAATTGGTCACAGGGCTATCGCTATCCTCTCCTGCAAGAACTTTATGTCGACACTGCCATGGGAATGAGTGGGGGATCGACTTTGGCCAATCCCGACCTCAAACCCGAAACTTCCAATAATTTTGAAATCGGTTCTCGCTATACAAACGGTACTTTGACGATTGATGCCGCACTCTTTTACAGTGATGCCGACGACTACATCACGACGATTCCCATTACCGATGAAATCTCCCAATATACCAATGTCGGGAAAGCAAAGACCATTGGTTTTGAACTGGATACCGGAATCAAAATCGGCAACTTCGAACCGTATACAACACTGACACTTTTAAGACGTGAATACCAGGAAAATGGTATTAAAACTACCAAATCCGGCACTCCTAAGGTAACCGCTCGCTATGGTGTTCGCTATGACGGACAGTATGAAGGAGCAGAGCTGCGGGCAGACATTTATGCGATCAGTCAAAGCGCAACAGAAAGCCATGATATGGTTGCTGAAAAGCCCACAATTACAAGCTACGGCGGTGCAACAACCTTTAATATTGCCGGCGGCGTTTCTTTCGGTCCGCAAAATGCGTATAGCTTAGATGCTGGCTTTTATAACATTACCGACAAGAAATACCAGAATAACGGTTCGATCTATGAACCCGGCAGACACTTCGCCGTGAAGTTGAATGCTAAGTTTTAAAGCCTCTGACGAGTGATGAAAATGACCGTTAAAACGGCCTATTGGAAATCGCAAGAACTCGTCATGATCGGTGTTTTTGCTGCCGCCATTAAGCTGTCCTCTCTCCTGATAGCTTTAGCTGGCGGCGGCATGAACCCGGTCACGCTTATACTTAAAAATCTTGTATTCACTACGTTGTTGATTGTGCTTTTGGCAAAAGTCAGAAAAAGCGGAACGCTTTTGCTCTTTACAGCTGTATCAATGATCGTGAGCGTGCTTTTGATGGGTGGAAGCATCACGTTGCTGCCCGCCGCACTGGTCGGCGCTTTGGCAGCAGAATTCGCTATTTGGCTCACAGGGGGCTTTAAACATTCTTGGTCAACATACGTGGGCGTTGCCGTCTACGACCTCGGCACTAAACTCTTTTCTGTCGCCGTCTCCTATCTCATGATGCGGGAAACGCCGGCACTGGTTGTCTCTGTACTGCCCATTATTTTTATCGGTTACACAGGGTGCCTCCTTGGCCTTTTCACAGGCTTTCGGGCATTAAAAGAACTGCGGCACGCCGGCATCGTCAGGAGCTAATCATGAATCATTCAATCCTGACGCAAATCGATGCGCGTACTAAGTTACTGCTCACTCTTTTGGGTGCTATCTCAACAATCGCCTACTCCAGTCTGGCGGCTCAACTGATACTTTTTGCGTTGAGTTTTTTAATGGCCTTGCTGATTAAGCGCCCGACTTTAGTTTTTGTTTTGTATCTGCTCATAGCTTTGATGATGGGATTGGCGATCGGCTGCACAGCTGTCATCACATTTTTTATCCCTGCTCTCGGAGAGATGACGGTGCAAAACCTGCTCATACCCTTTTTACGCGGTCTGACCATGATGAACCTGGTCATGGGGCTGGCGCTTTCCACCAAAATCGAAAACATTATGGCAGCACTTTCTCAACTGCATCTGCCGTTCGTCATTACGTTACCCTCTACGGTCATGATCCGTTTTATCCCCACCTTTGCCCATGATGTTGCTCAGGTTTGGGAGACGCTCAAAATCAGAGGTTGGCAGTTGAATTTCACAATGCTTTGTACCCATCCGTTTTTGTGTGCAAGGCTCATTTTCACGCCCATATTGTTCCGAGCGCTCAAAAGCAGTGAAGCCCTCGGGGTGGCAGCGGAATTAAAAGGACTGGACAAAGGGTTGGGTAACCGCGCAAGCCGTGCCTTTTCTTCGGAAGAAAAGCTCTCCAACCGTGATTGGCTTACTTTGGCTACGGGAGTCTTTACTGTACTTCTCGCCCTGGCAGCTGAAATTTATCTGGGCGATTGGGGCATTGACCCGAACACAGTCCGTTTGCCTTGATAGTGGGGAAGAAATCATGATTGTTTTTGAAAATGTTTCCTACCGCTACCCGTTTCAAAACGACTGGGCTGTCCGGAATTTAAATCTGACGGTTTCTCCGGGCGAAGTTGTACTGGTTACCGGTGTATCAGGCTGCGGAAAAACGACACTGATGCGATTAGCCAACGGCCTTTGCCCACACTACTATACGGGCGAAATGAAAGGACACGTCCGAGTTTTCGGTAAAGATACTGAGCAATCCTCTGTATCGGATATTTCCGATAAAGTCGGCACCCTCTTTCAAGACCCGGAAGATCAATTCTTCGCGCTCAATGTACGAGATGAAATGGGGTTTGCACTCAAAGTGGCCGGAACCGATCCCGCTACCGTTAGAAAACGCATCAATAACGTGGCCGGTCGATTGCATATTAAAGACCTTTTGACTCATTCGATTTCTGCACTCTCAGAGGGGCAAAAACAGCGTGTAGCGCTCGGTGAAATTCTTGTCTCTGAACCGCAAGCTCTCATCCTGGACGAGCCGTCGGCTAACTTGGATCCGGAAGCTACCGACCGGCTCGCCCGGGAAATCAAGAGACTCAAACAATCGGGGTTTGCGATCCTCGTGGTCGACCATCGGCTGCATTGGCTCGAGAGCGTTGCCGACGAAGTGATCGTGTTGCAACAGGGCCAAATAGTTAAAAGAGGTCGATTTGAGATTCTTGAAAATCAAACGTTGCGTGATGAGTACGGCCTTCGTGAAGCCCATGTACCCGATGTTCGGGAAAGGCTACCGCAAACCGATCCGGAAAATCCCATTTTGATGACGGCCGATCTGACCTTTGATTATGAACGAGCCAATCGTCATTCCAAATTGGCAAAGTTAAAACAGCTTTTTAAAGGGGTATCGACCGAGCATAAAGAGCTTTTACTCAAAAATATTCATTTCAAAATCGGTCCCGGCATCACGGCGCTGATCGGCGAAAACGGCAGCGGGAAAACCACCTTGGCCCGACTCATCACCGGACTGAATATCGGCAGCGGCGAACTCTATCTAAAGGGAGAAAAAACCTCTGCCGCAACGCTTCTTAAACACACAGGACTGGTACTTCAAAATGCTGATCATCAACTGCAGATGAGAAGTGTCAGGGAAGAAATTTCCGCCTGCCTTTTTGCTGCACGACGTACTCAGCAAACGGACGAAATCGTTAATGAATTACTGGAGACGTTTTCTCTCAAAGAGCTCGCAGACCGCCATCCTCAATCTCTTTCCGGCGGTCAAAAACAGCGCCTGGTCATTGCGTGTGCTTTGGCTAAGAACCCCGACATTCTCATTTTGGATGAACCCACCAGCGGTTTAGACGGCGCCAATATGAAGCGCGTTGCCGATGCACTTCGAGAGCAGGCTAACAAAGGAAAAGCCGTCTTACTGATTACCCACGACCTGGAACTTCTTGCCTTATGCGCCGATCAGGCTCTCAGAATGAATTCACTAAAAAAAGAATTTTTAAATACGGAGAATAACAATGGATAAAAAAGAAAAAATTCAAGAATTAATGAACGCCAAAAAGCCCGTTACCTTGGGATTAATTGCCAGGGAACTCGGCTGCACGGATCTTGAAGCAGCCCAAGCCCTGCCCGCTGACGTTTGTTCATTCATCAAGGATATCGCCTCGTTTGATGAACTGTGGGCTCAAATGAGCCAATGGGAAAAGGTGACCCTTTTCATCATCCATGAAGGTCATGTTTTTGAAATTCAATCCAAACTCAGTGCCGGTAAACGTGCAATGGGTTACTACAACATTTTGTACAAAGACGCCGTAATCGGCGGTCATCTTAATGCGGATGCTTTGGAAACCGCAGCCTTCATTTCGATGCCGTTTATGGGACGGGAATCTCATTACGTGGCCTTCTTCGGAAAAAATCAAAAACTGCACTTTTGCGTTTACGTCGGTCGAGAAAATCATCAATTGATTGAATCGGTTAAAGAAGGTTTTCAAAAAGCCAAAGCTCAATTTTGTCAATAAAAAAGAGGGTTCCAGATGTCTGCTTTAATCATTATCAGCTCTATTACGGGAAACACTTGGAAAGTCGGTGAGGCGCTGAATCGGGTCTATCCGACAACTTCTCTTAAACGCACCACAGATGTACTCAAATGCACAGAGCTTCTTGACCAACACAATAAAGTGATCATCGGATTTTGGTGTGACAAAGGAGGCCTGCCGCCCGATCTGGTCCAATTGGTACCTTATATTCGCAATAAATCTCTGGGGATTTTTGCCACCATGGGCGGCAATCCTCAAAGCGATCGAGCTCAAGAGTGGTTCAGACGCCAGTGTGACGCAGTTGTCGGCACAGAGCGCAGCAACTGTCTTGAAGCCACATTCCTGTGTCAGGGCAAAATCAATCCGGTTTTAATTGAACAAATGAAAAAAATGCCGGGCTACAAGGAAACACCCGAATCCGTTGCCCGTCGAGAGGAAGCCGCAAAACACCCCAATGAAGATGATTACAAGGCCGCTTGCAACGCCTTCCGTGCCTTTTTAGCTTAAGAGTTTGAACCATGGAAAATTTACAGTCTCTGTACACATTAGTCGGACCGGCCGGTGTAGCACTGATTTTTGTTGCTCTATACGCTTTATACGTTTCGGTTTGGCTTATCACCTATCTAAACCGGGTATGGAAAAATTTTCGTCGTGACTTTTTGGATCTGGAAAGCGGAAAAGAGCGCTGTTTAAAAGATATCAATCCGGATACGGCCAATCCGCTTATTCGCATTATTTACGATATTGTTGCCACGCACGCCTCTCACTCCGATGACATTCGCGCCGAGGTTGCTTACCTTTTCCACAGAAACTTCAAGCGAGTCAGCAACGGTCTGGTTTGGCTCAAGCTGATCAGTGTCATCTCTCCTTTGCTCGGTCTGCTCGGAACCGTTTTCGGCATGGTAGAAGTCTTTAAAACGCTCTCTTTTACCGAAGTACCTTCCACAGAATTATTGGCTGCAGGAATTTGGCAGGCCCTGATTACCACCGTAATGGGTCTTTGCATTGCTATTCCTGTCTTGATGGTTTACTACGGATTGATGCTCAAATTCCGCGGCTTTCATATTGAAGCAGTGGAACACAGCTACCGTGCTCTGGAGATTATGAATCGCATTCGAGCTAAAAATAACCCTCACGCAATCAATGATGAAGAGGAGAAAGAATAATGAGTATTTTCGTCCCTCCCGGTTTATCTCCCATAGATGATGATCCGCAAATCGATTTGACGCCTCTCATCGATTGTCTGTTCATGCTGATTATTTTCTTTGTAGTCACGATGAGTTTTTCCAAACCGGTGTTGGAAATTATTCTGCCCGAAAGTGAAACAGCCGAAGTCAAGCGTGCGGACCGACAAATCAGTGTAAACGTTCGTGCTGACGGTACCTATTGGATGAATAACCGAACGGTATCCCTGGCAGAGATCGAAGGTGCTCTCATCGCCTCACCAAATTCTGTTTTGAATATTCACATGGATGGGAAGGCTTCCTTTGACTCTTTTGTCCCGCTCGTGGATTTAGCCAAAGAAAAAAATGAAGGGCGATTTGTGATCAGCACACAGGCTAAAAGATGAAATCTGTCAAACACATCGCCTATGACGCTCACAAACAAAGCTCAGAAGAGCGACAGGCAAATTTCAGCGCCAAACTTTTAACAGGTGTCGTAACGATCACTCTGTTTACTGTGGCCTTTTTGCAATTTTCAGATCCTTTAGCCATGCCTCAAAAGGCGAGCATTGAGCAAAATCCCGTTAAACCGATCGACAATGTGGCTACTCCTCTTAAAAAGGAACCCCGTTGGGTCATTATGACTATTTCTCCCGGAGCCTGGAAAATCCATTTGAAACAACCGCAGCCTGTGATTGAAAAAGTCAGAGAAGAAAAACCGATTGAGGTAAAACCCAAAGAAAAACCTAAGCCTGAAAAGAAAAAAACGCAACCTCGGAAAAGCGTTACAAAGAGCGTAGGCAGTGCCAAACAAGCGGCCGCCACAACCGGAAGCGGACAAAATACCAACGATATGTCCAATGCTCTGGCGCAAATTGTTCAGGTAATCGAAGAACACAAACGTTATCCCAAGCGAGCAAGAGACATCGGCATGGAAGGCTCAACAGTGCTCATCGTCTCCATTGACAGTAACGGCCAGGTGATCGATTATCGATTGCGTGACGGAGGAAATGCTCTTTTCAGACGAGCGACCCTATCGGCTGCCCAACACCTTACAGGACTTAAAACACAAATACGCCGAGCGGCCACTTTAGAAATTCCCGTTCGCTATGAAATTGACTGATGGCTATGGATTCTTTCATTCTTGATATCAGAGACCTACACAAAACTTATTCAAACGGATTTCAAGCCCTTAAAGGCATTTCTCTTCAAATCCGGAAAGGGGCTTTTTTCGGACTTTTAGGGCCGAACGGTGCAGGCAAATCAACCCTAATCAACTCTCTGGTTGGACTCGTTAAACCCACTCAGGGACAGATTCGTATTGCAGGATTTGATCTCAGCACGCATAAAACTGACGCGCTGATGAATATCGGTGTAGTGGCCCAGGAAATCCTATGCGACCCCTTTTTAACCGTATATGAAATGCTCTCTTTTCAAAGCGGTTATTACGGGCTCAAACACAATAAGGCTTGGATTGAGGAAATTATTGAAAACCTCGGTTTGTCTGACAAAATTCAGACGCCTTGCAGGCTTTTGTCAGGCGGTATGAAAAGAAGGGTTATGGTTGCACAGGCTCTTGTTCACAAACCTCCTCTTATCGTACTCGATGAGCCCACGGCAGGTGTAGATGTCCAACTGAGAAATCAGCTCTGGCACTTTATAGAAACATTACATAAAAAAGGACACACCATTGTTCTGACCACTCACTATTTGGAAGAAGCCCAGAACCTGTGCTCTGAGATAGCCATCATCAATCAGGGAAAAATCGTCACCAAGGGGAAAACCGATGCCTTGCTGTCATCGATGCAACAAAACACTTTGCGGTTTCGTTTAACGAAAGGAGCATTCCCTGCAAGTCTTGCTCCAAGACTGCTTAACCACGAAGCTCAGTCCTACGTATTGGGTTATACAGACGGCGGTGATTTAACCGATTTGCTGACAGCCTTACGCACAAACCATTGTGAAATTGAGAATGTGCAAACCTCTCGAGCCTCGTTGGAAGATTTATTTATCAAAGTTACCCAATAAAATCGAAAATGACCGTTTCCTCACAACCGTTTTCTGCTCGGAATGCTTTTTTCTCCTTGCTGAAAAAAGAAATCATTCGATTTCAAAAAGTTGCCTTTCACAGCATTGCTGCACCGGTTTTATCTTCTTTGCTGTATCTGATCGTTTTCGGAGCTGCACTACAGGATAAGATTCTGACGGGCTCTCAAACATCGTACTTGGAGTTTCTCGTGCCCGGCCTGGTGATGATGGCTATTTTGCAGAACGCTTTTGCCAATACTTCTTCATCATTTGTTCAGTCAAAAATTTCCGGCACGTTGTCGTTTTTACTGGTGACACCGCTTAATAACATCATGATTGCATCGGCCTATGTTTTATCCGCTGTCTTTCGCGGACTGGTGGTCGGTCTTTGTGTATGGGTGGGCAGTGCCATTTGGATCACTCCCAATATCGGTTCGGCTTTTTGGATTTTTATCTTTGCACTATTAGGTGCCTTTATCATGGCTTGTCTCGGCCTGATTACAGCCATTTGGGCAGACCGATACGAACAAATGGGTGTTATTCAAACCTTCGTCATCATGCCCCTGACTTTTTTGTCCGGCGTGTTTTATTCCTGTGAGGCTTTACCACAGCCCTGGCGTGATTTAACAGTATTTAATCCGCTGTACTACTTGATTGACGGCTTCAGAGGCGGATTTTTAAATCATTTTGAAACAGACCCTTTATTGGCTGTTCTTTTTGGCTTGATGGCCTGCCTCGTTACTTTTTTCATCAGCGTCTGGCTTTTACGAAAGGGCTATAAAATCAAATCATAAGAGAATAACCACTCTACTGAATAACTTGAGCAGTTGTTTCTCAAAACTTATTTCTTGAAAGGTTCAATCGGCTTAAAATAAGCGGATTGATGACAACATTTCATGTCCTTGAGGTAAATCGTGGCTATTGATTCCGCTGAAATTCGATTCCAGGCACTGAGCCAATTAAAGACTCTTGACCAATTTGTTCCGGCTCGTGCAAAAATCGCACCGCACACAGAAGCTCTCAGACAATTTGACCGACGTTCCAACACATGGGAACGCGTTTCTTACAGAGATTTGGATGAACGGATCCAGCAATGGCGACGGGCTTTTTGCAAGATGGGTCTCAAGCACGGTGATCGAGTAGCAATCTTGCTGCCGAACGGAGTCGACGCCGTCTGTTGCGATCAGGCCGTTTTGGCTAACGGCTACGTACCGGTGCCGCTGCACGCCATTGATACGCCGGGGTCCAGTGCCTTTATTATTGCGGACAGTCAGGCTTGCGTCCTGGTCACTAACCGACAAAACCGCTGGGATTCCATTTCTCTCAGTCATACGGTTATGCCGGATCTCAGGAACGTGATTTTCACGGAAGAATCCTCCCCTGAGGAACGTCGTGACGGAGTAAAACTGTGGGATTTGGAATCGTGGTTAGCCACAGGGCACGGCGTTACAGAATTGCCCGCTCCTCCCACAGAAGATGACCTGGCTGCCATTGTTTACACCTCCGGAACAACCGGTAAACCCAAAGGTGTCATGCTCACCCATAAAAATGTGGTAAGCAATGTCATCAACACCTTAAAAACCGTTTATCCCAAACCCGGTGATGTGTTTTTGTCTTTCTTACCCGTGTCTCATACTTTCGAGCGCATGGCCGGTTACTATCTGGCATTAGGGATGGGATGCACTATTGTTTACACGCGTTCCATCCAACAATTGGCTGAAGACTTCAGAATCGTACGCCCTAACGTCATCATTTCAGTTCCTCGTATTTACGAGAGAATTTTTGCCAAAGTTCAAGCCAAATTGGCCCGCGAGTCTAAGTTTGTCCGATTCTTGTTCAACTGGGCCGTCGAAGTCGGTTGGAGACGATTTAGTCAAAAGTACGGTCTTCCCTGTCAACGAGGCGGAGCAACCGTTTTTGATCCGATTGTTTGGCCGATCCTTGAACGCCTGGTATCTAAAACTCTGCTCAATCAATTCGGCGGTCAATTAAGAATTGCCATCAGCGGAGGAGCCGCGATGAATCCTAAGGTTGCCAAAGCCTTCTGCGGTTTAGGCTTACCGATCATTCAGGGCTATGGGATGACTGAAACGAGCCCCATTATCGCCGGCAACTCTTTGGCCTATAACCATCCGAGCACCGTTGGCAAACCCTTACCCGAGACGAATGTCCGACTGGGCGAAGGCAATGAAATTCAAGTGAAGTCTGCCTCCGTTATGAAGGGGTATTGGAACAGACCCCAAGCCACACGGGAAGCTTTTACTGAAGACGGGTGGTTGAAAACGGGCGATGTGGGTGAATTTGATCACGAGGGTTTTCTCAAAATTGTCGGCCGTATCAAAGAAATTATCGTTACCAGTACGGGTGAAAAGGTCCCGCCGGCTGACTTGGAATTGGCCATTGAAATCGATCCGCTTTTTGATCAGGCTTTAGTAATCGGCGAAAATCGTCCCTTCATTTCAACGATTGTCGTACTCAATAAAGAAGAGTGGAAAAATTTAGCCGCGACCTTGGATCTGGATCCGAACGATCCTGAAAGTTTAATGGCCAATGTCACGCGCAATGCGGTCTTAAAGCGAATTAAAGCCGCCGCAAAGGGCTTCCCGCAATACGCCTTGCCCAGAAACGTTTACCTCACCTTAGAGCCTTGGACGATTGACAACGGTCTGATTACGCCGACGTTAAAACTCAAGCGTAAAGCATTAAATGAGAAATTTGCTCCGCAAATTCAAACACTTTATGCAGGTCATCGCTAAAATAGCAACTTTTGCTGCGAACAGATTGAATTGAAGATTATGGCTGAACATACCAAATTATTACCGGATTGGATGATCGGACTGACCGATCGCATCATGAAGTACTACATTGATCGAGAACTCAATGTTGAACCCATTATTCTCGACAGGCATCCGGAGCCTCAGCCCGGTCATCAATACATGATGTACGCACACATCCCGTTCTGCCATACTCTGTGCTCGTATTGCACATTCCACCGCTTTATCTTCAAGGAATATAAAGCGCGTGAGTACTTTGTGAATTTGCGCAAAGAAATGCAGATGGCTCGGGACATGGGCTATGACTTTACCTCTATGTATATCGGCGGAGGTACTACCACTATTTTGGAAGACGAGCTGATTCAAACCATTGAACTGGCACGAAAGCTCTTCCCGTCCATGAGAGAGGTCTCCTGTGAAACCGATCCCGCTCATTTAGCGACAGAAAGTTTCCGAAACCTCAAAGGCTTGGTCGATCGTATGTCTGTCGGCGTTCAAAGCTTTGATGACAATATCCTCAAAATGATCGATCGGTATGAAAAATTCGGCAGCGGCGAGCAAATTTTCGAACGCATTCAAGCCGCTCAGGAACTCTTCCCGATCATGAATGTCGACATGATTTTCGGCTTCAGAGGACAAACAGAAGAGATTTTGCAGCGGGATGTAGATTTATTGATGAAATTAAATCCCCGTCAGATCACAACCTATCCTTTGATGGTCACCACGCAAACTAAAGCAAGTGTTCGAAATACGATTGCCGCCCCCACAGCCGATCTGGCGGCTCAGTACCGCATCATTTTGGATACGTTGGGGAAGAACTACAATCAACTCACCTCCTGGACTTTCGGCCGCTCTCACGATGAAGGCTTTGATGAGTATGTCGTCGATCACGACGAATACCTGGGGCTCGGATCCGGAGCCTTCAGTTTCCTTGGTGATTCGCTGTACGTCAATACGTTTAGTCTGCGACGCTATAACGAGCGCATCAGTCAGGGCAAGATGGGCGTAGAGAGAAGAAAGCGTTTCGATAAGCACGCCATTTTGCAATACAGGCTTCTGTTGGGTTTATTTGCCGCTCGCTTATCGAGAAAGTACTTCCGTGAAGTTCACGGAGTTGATTTAGATCGTGCCCTGTTTAAAGAAATGCTGGGGTTAAAGCTCGCCGGTGCCATTAAAGATAACCCTGCGGATCCGGATAATCTCATCGTAACCGATGCGGGTAAGTTCTTAGGCTTAGTCATGATGAAAGCTTTTTATTCCGGCATGGATAACGTTCGGGCTGAATTGCGCAAGCCTCTGTCTTCCATTGATATGTAGGATTTTGCTACCTCTAAAGAGGTAGCAATTCTTAAGCTGTTTTTTCCTTATTTTTTGTAAAAATTCTTTATAGTTCCAGCGTTGTCAGAAGGTTTTCCAGGACCAAGGAATGCCTTTGACGACAGGAATTGTACGTACAATCCCTGAGTTTCAAGAGGACCTGTGCACAAGGCACTTGTGACTTAGAGATTCTATTTTCAGTAAATCTTGGGAGAGATTTAAACATGTCCAAAACGATTATGGTCAATACGTTTACTCCGCCGCCCAATGCGCACGGTGAAAACGGACCTGAATACGTTGGCAACCTCCGTCGCGGTGAATTGCGTGGCGTGATCAAGATCAACAAGGATAACTGCGTTGGTTGCGATACCTGCCGTAAAGTTTGCCCGGTGCATGCCATCTCCGGTGGTCTGGGTGTTGTCCACTCCATCCGTGAAGACGCTTGCTTGTCTTGCGGCCAATGCTTGATCGCTTGCCCCTTCAATGCGATCGAACAAATGAGCTTTGTTGATGAAGTCATGAAGATGCTTGACGATCCCAACAAACTCGTTGTCGCTCACCCGTCTCCTGCCGTTCGTGTTTCCGTCGGTGAAGAATTTGGTGCCAAAGCCGGTGAACTCGTCACCGAACAGTTCGTCAACGCTTTGGAAAAAGCCGGTTTTGTGACCTATGACGTGAACCAAACCGCTGACCAGACGATTATGGAAGAAGGCTTTGAATTCGTTAACAAGATCCGCTACTGGGTCTTGGGCGAACGCGGACCTGAATTGGAAGAAGCCGCAAAGCACCCCTTCCCGCACTTCACAAGCTGCTGCCCGGCTTGGGTTAAGAATGTTGAAACGTTCCACCCGGGCTTAATTCCGCACTTGTCTACCGCTAAGAGCCCGATTCAGATGGGTGGCCCGATCGCCAAGACCTGGGCTGCGGAATACGTTTGGAAGAAAGATCCTCGCGACATCTACGTTGTCGCCGTCACGCCCTGCACGGCTAAGATTTTCGAGGCTGCCCGCCCGGAAATGAATTCTGCCTGGCACCACTTGGTTGAAACGGGCAAGATTCCTGCCGATACACCGTCTTTCCAAGACGTTGATGCAGTGATTACCGCTCGTGAAATCGCTGAAATCTTCCGCCGCAAGGGTATTAATCCGCTCGAATTGCCGAAGACTCGAGAACGCAGCACGATGGAAGTCTATACGGGTGCCGGTACGATTTTCGGTGCCTCCGGCGGTGTGATGGAAGCTGCCTTGCGTACGGCTTATTTCGTTTTAGCCGGCGAAGAGCTTAAGAACCCGGACATCAAGATCGTTCGCGGCCGCACCGACGCTGTCGTGGAAGCTACGATCCCTGTGCCCATTAAGAAGTTGGGCGGCAAGGTTTTTGAAGTTCGTGTCTGCGTTGTCAATGGTGCTTTGCAGGGCCTCGAAGGTGTTCTGCGCCGCATCAAGGAAGACAAGAACCGCTATCACTTCATCGAAGTGATGAACTGCCCGGGCGGTTGTGTCAACGGCGGCGGTCAGCCGGTTCGTACCGACAGCGCCACGTGGTTGAATCCCACGTTGCCGGTTCCCGTGCAAATTTAATTGGATGGAGACAATAAATGCGCAAGTATGAATATACCGAACGACAAACCGTTGCAATGCTCGGTCGCCGCGGCTTTTTGAAAGTTGTCGGTGTAACGGCTTTGGCAATCGGTGTCACGGGTTACGCCGTTGTTGACCTCATCCAACGTCGTTCCGATGTAATTAAGGCCCGTCAAGCCGGTTTGTATCGTGATGACAAGATTTGCCAGGAAAACGGTTTGGCTTGTTCTCACCAAAACAAGTCTGTGTTGCGTTTCTATGCTGATATGCACACTCAACCGGCCACCGGCGAATTGGCTCACCACCTTTTGCATACCCACTACTATCCGCGTACGCAATTAGCGGCTTTGGGAGGTAAATAATGGCTGAACGGATTTTACGATTCCACCCCGCCGACAAAATCTTTCACGCTGTCAATGCGGTAACGTGGTTTGCTTTGCTGTTTACGGGTGCAGCTGTTTACTTCTGCAACCTCTCTGATGAAACAGCCAATAATTTGATGATCTGGCACATCTGGATTGCCGTGGTCTATACCTTTAACCTGATCGGTTACTTGGTGTTCGCTCCGCATCGCTTTGCGGCTACCTTGAATGCCTTGTTAACCTGGGATATGGATACGATTAAGTGGTTCCGCAATTTCGGCGGTTATCCGCGTCGCTTCTTCAAGATCCCCTTCGGTCCGGTTGAAGTGCCGCCGCAAGGCCGCTATAACGGCGGTCAGAAGATGAGCTATCTCATTTTCTTCTTCATGATGTACGGTCTTGCCGTCACCGGCTGGTTGCTCTTTTACTTCGCTCCGGCGATCCCGAAAGGCGCTTTCTGGTGGATGTACATTTTCCATGTTTGGGGTTCCATCATCTGCTCGTTGATGGTCGTCTGTGCTCACATCCCCTTGGCTTTGCTCTCTTGGGAACACTTCAAGGGTATTTGGGGTCCGGGCGAAGGCACGATCTCTTACGAGGCTGCCGAACACCATTCTCCGAAATGGCTTGAAAAGGATGTTATTCGTACGAACCTTGAAAAGTAATTTGTACGAAAGTATCGCTTTGATACACATCTGATATAAAGGGATCCGTTATTATTACGCGGATCCCTTTTTTATTGGATAGGAAAATTCATACTATGGCAACCAGTCGAATGGAAACTCCTAAAGGATTGCGACTGCACTTTGGACTTTTCGGCAAACGCAATGCCGGGAAGTCTTCCCTCATTAATGCGCTTGCCAATCAAAATATTTCTATTGTGAGCAGCGTGGCAGGGACTACCACCGACCCGGTAGAAAAAGCTTTTGAGCTTTCTCCGATCGGTCCAGTCGTTTTTATGGATACGGCCGGCATCGACGACATCGGAGACCTCGGTCAGGCGCGAGTGCAAAAAAGTCTCTCCGTGCTCGAATGGATGGATGTTGCCATTGTGGTTTGTGAGGCAGGGACATGGGGAGAACACGAGGAAGGAATCCTCAAAGTCACTAAGTCAAACGGTACCCCTACAATCATCGTCTTCAATAAATGTGATTTACGTGATCCCACTGCGGAAGAAGTAAATTCCCTGACTTCTCGAGGCTACAAAGTCATTCAGGCAAGTGCTGCGAACCGTAAAGGGATCGCAGAATTGCGTGACGCAATCATCGAAACCGTTTTACAAAATACTGAACCTGATCGTCCGCTCATCGGAGACTTGGCGCAGGCTGGCGACACCGTTGTTTTAGTGACCCCCATTGACACAGGCGCTCCTAAAGGCCGACTGATTTTGCCACAAGTGCAAGCTATCCGCGAACTATTGGATGCAGGAGCAAAATGCGTTGTCATTAAAGAAGACCGAATCACAGAAACACTCAATGAATTAAAAGCCCCGCCTCGTCTTGTTATTACCGATAGTCAGGTTGTGCTCAGAGTTGTCAAAGAAGTACCGGAACCTATACCGGTCACGACATTTTCCATTCAAATGGCTTATTCAAAGAGTGACCTTTTGGAAATGGCGATCGGTGCGGCGGCATTAACCAAACTAAAACCCGGCGATAAAGTTTTAATTGCCGAAACTTGCTCTCATCATCCCTTAAAAGATGACATCGGTCGGGTAAAAATCCCTAATTGGCTCAGAAAAACCGTGGGAGAACTTCAAATTGAGATTGCTGTTGGCAAAGATTTCCCGACAGACCTATCTCCCTACAAAGTCATCATCCAGTGCGGAGGCTGTATTGTGACCCGACGGCATATGCTTGCCCGCCTGCGTCAGGCAAAAGCTCAAGGTGTTCCCATGACTAACTATGGGGTAACGATTTCTTATCTGCAGGGCGTATTGCCCAGAGTATTGGCCTGCCATCCGGATGCTAAGGCAGCCTTTGATCAAGCTTTAAAAACTCTGTGAAAAATTTATGACCAGTATCTCGGATATCGTTAAACAAACTGAATTCAGTGACGAAGATATTGTCCGACTCCTTGGGATCACCGATCCCCAGGAAGCGGAGATTTTGCGTCAGGCTGCATACAACAAAGCAACTCAAACCGTTGGAAACAATGTTTATTACAGAGGCTTAATCGAGTTTTCCAATATCTGTACCCTAGACTGCCGTTACTGCGGCATTCGCAAATCCAACCATCAAGTGCCCCGCTACGAGCTCGATAAAGACACGATTGTGTCAGCTGCTGTGTGGGCTGCTCAGAATCACTATGGCTCCATTTGTCTGCAATCGGGCGAAAGGCGTGATCCGAAGTTTGTTGCATTTGTCACAGATGTTCTGAAGACGATTCATGCTGAAACGGTCAGTCCTGAACTGCCCAATGGGCTGGGCATCACTTTGTCCTTGGGTGAGCAAACTTATGAGGTATACAAGCAATGGGCAGAAGCAAGCGGCAATCCGATCGGACTGCGCTACCTCCTAAGGTTTGAGACTTCAAACCCAACACTATTTGATCACCTGCACTGCTCTCCCGGCCGAGAAAAAGGTTTGGAGCGCCGTTATCAAGCTTTGTCTGACTTAAGACGGGCCGGTTATCAAGTGGGTTCCGGCGTCATGATCGGTATCCCCGGGCAAACTCTTGAGGATTTATGCCGTGATATCCGAACATTCCAGCAATTGGACTTGGACATGATCGGCATGGGCCCCTATATCACAAGCGAAGGTGCAGATATGTTAGGCGAAGGCATGATGGAGGAAAAAGCTCTTATGCGGCTTTCGCTCAACATGATTGCCACGACTCGCTTAGTGCTGCCCGACATCAATATCGCAGCTGCCACCGCTTTACATGCGTTGGAAGAAAACGGTCGTGAAAAGGGCATCCTCCATGGCTGCAACGTCATTATGCCCAACATCACGCCGAGGGTTGTACGGAAAAATTACCAGCTCTACACCAATAAACCGTTCATAGAGCAGGAACCCAGTGACTCTAATTTCTACCTGCAAAACAGTATTCAGAAAACCGGGCGCAGTGTCGCATTGAATGTACTGGGCAGCTCCAAACACTGGAAAATAAGGACTGGGAACAAATAACGATATCGGCTGCAATGCAGCCGATATCCCATTATTCAAATGTCTGGTTCTTCTCTCTTGTGGTATGGAATTGAACCTGAGGCCAATGCTTTTGAGTTGTCTGCAGGTTGTAGATAGAAGTAGCCAAGTAGACCAAATTTCCATCTGCATCTCTGGCAAGTCTGGAGGCCTGTTCATCCATAAACTGCTTTTGCGTCAATTCATCAGGAAAGGACAACCAACGAGCTGTTGAAACATCGGTGTTTTCATAAAGCGCATCAACTTTGTATTCGGTTGCCAATCTCTGCGCCACAATTTCAAACTGCAAAAATCCGACAGCTCCCAAAAACAGGTGCCCCAGATCGTTTTCAAACACTTGAATCGCACCCTCTTCACCCAACTCCTTGAGACCTTTATGAAGCTGTTTGGCTTTAAACGGATCTTTAGGACGGGCGGAGCGAAAGAGCTCGGGAGCAAAGTAAGGAATCCCGGTAAATCCCAGCTTTTCACCTTCCGTTAAAGTATCACCGATATGCAATTGTCCGTGGTTATAGATACCGATGATGTCCCCGGCTACCGCATCGGTCATCGTGACGCGATCATTGGCCATAAACGTCAAGGCATTGGGAATTTTCATCTCTCGATCTTCACGCAAGTGCTTGACCTTCATTCCCGGTGTGTAACGACCCGAACAAACACGGAAAAAGGCGATACGATCTCGATGCTTCGGATCCATATTGGCCTGAATTTTGAAAACAAAACCGGTAAAGGGCTTTTCTGTAGGCTCAACCATTCGAGCTCCGCCGTCTCTAGGTTGAGGCTCAGGCGCCCACTGGACCAATGCTTCCAATACATCCTTAACGCCGAAATTATTGACACCGGAACCGAAGAAAACCGGGCTTTGTTCACCAGCTAAGAATTTTTTGATGTCAAACGGATTACTGACTCCTTTGATCAGTTCAATACTCTCGCGGACATATCCCATTTCCATCGGAAACAATTCGTCTAATCGCGGATTATCCAATCCCTCAATCAGCTCTTCATTGCCCGATAAGCGATCTTCTCCAGGAGCAAAGCGCACCAAGTGGTCCTTTGTCAGAGAAAAAACTCCTCTAAAGGTCTTACCCATGCCGATCGGCCAGGTAATTGGAACACATTCCAATTTCAGGATTTCTTCTATTTCGCTCAACAAATCAATTGGATCACGAACTTCGCGGTCCATTTTGTTGATGAAAGTAATAATCGGTGTGTTACGCAGGCGGCAAACCTCTAAAAGTTTGATGGTTTGCGCTTCAACACCCTTGGCAGCATCGATTACCATCACAGCCGCATCAACCGCTGTTAGTACACGATAAGTATCTTCGGAAAAGTCTTCGTGCCCCGGGGTATCAAGCAGATTAATCACGTGATCGGCGTATTCAAACTGCATGACCGAACTTGTCACAGAGATCCCGCGCTGTTGTTCCACTTCCATCCAGTCACTGGTTGCGTGTCGCGCTGCTTTTCTTCCTTTCACGGCTCCGGCCATTTGAATGGCTCCGCCAAAAAGCAGCAATTTTTCAGTCAATGTAGTTTTACCCGCATCAGGGTGGGCAATAATGGCAAAGGTTCTTCTTTTTTTAACATCCCTAGCCAATTGAGTATCTAAAAGAGCCATTTTTTAAATTTCTTCCGACAATTCAAGGCCTAAAGTCAACAATTAAGGGGGTTATTGTACCGAATTTCATTAAAATCCCCTGCTAAAAATTCTTAAGCGTTACAATGCTCGAAATAATATTTGGAGTCTATAAATGAGTTATTTCCCAAAATGGAAATTAAAACGGGACGGAATCATCGCTCCGGATGAACGTTTACCGACCGGCCAAACATTAGCTTTGGGTGTTCAACACGTTGTGGCCATGTTTGGATCGACAATCTTAGCGCCGCTATTGATGGGATTTGATCCCAATGTGGCGATCTTAATGAGTGGTATCGGCACTCTGATTTTCTTTTTCATTGTCGGCGGTCACGTCCCGAGCTATTTAGGCTCCAGTTTTGCCTTTATCGGTGTTGTCATTGCCGCGACGGGCTACACAGCCGGCTCGGGTCTTAACGGCAATATCGGCGTTGCTCTCGGAGGCATTATTGCCTGCGGTCTTATCTATGCAATCGTTGGTCTGATTGTAATGGGCACCGGTGTCAAGTGGATCGAAAAACTCATGCCTCCGGTTGTAACGGGGGCCGTGGTGGCAGTCATCGGGCTGAATTTGGCGCCAACGGCCTGTAAAAGCGTCGGCGACGGTACGTTCAATGCCTGTATCGCCATTATTACGATGGTCTGTGTGGGTGCGGTTGCCGTTTACACTCGCGGCTTAATCCAAAAGTTACTGATTCTTGTCGGTATTGCTTTAAGCTACGTGATTTATTTTGTTTTGGCCAATGTTTTAAACATGGGTCCTGCAATTGATTTTTCAGTCATTGCCAATGCTGCCTGGTTTGGTCTGCCGCATTTTTCAAGTCCGACTTTCGACTTTAATGCTATTTTGCTGATCACCCCTGTTGTCATTATTCTGATTGGGGAAAATTTAGGTCACGTGAAAGCTGTTACAGCCATGACGGGACGCAACCTGGATCCTTATATGGGACGTGCTTTCCTGGGTGACGGTCTAGCCACCATGTTTGCTGCAAGCTTCGGCGGAACCGGTGTAACGACCTACGGTGAAAATATCGGTGTTATGGCAGCAACGCGTGTTTATTCCACTCTGATATTTGTTGTTGCAGCCTGTTTTGCCATTGTTCTGGGCTTTTCTCCCAAATTCGGAGCCATTATTCAAACGATTCCTCAACCGTTACTTGGCGGGGTTTCGATTGTCGTATTCGGTTTAATTGCTGTTGCCGGGGCGAGAATTTGGGTCGTCAATCAGGTCGATTTCGGTAACAACCGCAATCTCATCGTCGCAGCAGTGACATTAATTCTCGGTGCCGGAGATTTCACGATTAACATCGCCGGCTTTACACTCGGCGGTATTGGCACGGCTACTTTCGGTGCTATTCTGCTCAACGCCTTGATGAATCAGGGCAGCTCACGAGAAGGAGAGCCGTTAATCGAGCGTTAACTTCCGAAAAAATATCCCGACTGGTTTTTCTGCCAGCCGGGATTTTTTTATGCCTAAAGCACGAACCCTAACGGGTCACAATACTTTTTCCTATTAGGCACGCTTTTCAAGCACAGGTTCAGTGACACCGTCAACACCCACCAACACCAAGCTCGTGAGCATGGCTAATTGAGGACCTTGGTAAGCGTCAACCGGTTCATACCATTCTTTGACATTATGGTTGAAGCCTTCCTTACCGCCGCCACCGAGAGTCGTTGCAGGCACACCCTTGTTAACGGCCACGTTGTGGTCAGTAGAGGCAAAAGCGTAAGAATAAAGCGGAATGCCCAAAGCAGCCATTGCACCGCGAGCGGCTTGCAAAACGCTGACTTCATCTTTTTGACCGCCGCCGGGACGATGACCGATCGGTTCAAGCGTAAGCTTCACGCCATCTTCATCCTTATAGCCCCAACGTGCATTTTCATCTTTTGCGGCTTGTTCAAAGATCGGCAAAATACGAGCTTCCAGTTCGTCTAATTCCTTAGCACCGGCGCTTCTCATATCCAATTCCATTTCCACATGTGCAGCAATGGAGTTAACCGTCGTACCGCCCTTAATCGTGCCGCACGTAAAGGTTGTCTTCGGATCGCTGACCGTTTGCAAATCAGCAATCTTGGCAATAGCACGACCGATAGCATGAATAGCGCTCGGTGTACCGAAAGCATTCCAGGAGTGTCCGCCAGGGCCGTCAAAGTGCACACGATAGCGTTTGGATCCCGTAGCGCCGCACAAAACACGGTTCACATTCACACCGTCAACGGAAATGAAACCGTCGATATGAATGCCGCTCTTATTGAAGAGATACTTCGAACCACGGAGGTCACCGTTACCTTCTTCGCCAACGCTACCCACAAAGAGAATATCGCCAACCGTTTCAATCTTGAATTCTTGCAATGTACGCAGTACCTGCAAGATGGCAGCCAAACCGCGAGCATCGTCACTGATACCGGGAGCTAAATAACGGTCTCCTTCACGGCGAACCTTCACATTGGTTCCGGCCGGGAACACTGTATCCAAGTGAGCAGCCAAAACGAGTGTCGGACCATTACCCTTACCGCAGCGGCGGGCAAGCACGTTACCTTCTTCATCAATAGAAGCTTTCAGGCCCAGTTCTTCCAAACGACGAACGAAGTCCTTAGCACGAACTTCTTCATGGAAGGGAGGCGCTTCTACTTCGGTAATAGCGATTTGATCAGCAAGCGTTTTTTCATCATCACGCTTGACCGCTTCAATCGCAGCCTTGATCGTTTCACAAGCGGCCAATTTGTCAACGGCAGCTTGAACATGCGCCAAAAGCGGCGGCATTTCTAAAGGCTTTGCATCCTTAGGGTTGTCCATATTCAACTCCTTAATTTTGTTTAAACACAGAAAACTTCCGTTTTCATATCCTGTCGATTTTAGCATTTACGCTAGGTTAAACGACTTATTTTCTTAAGCTTCGATCAATGTTTCAGCTTTGCAAAAGCGCTTGCCATAGCACTTAATGGTCTGTCATGGTTTTGCCTGGGCAGATTGTGACGACTCGGTTTATTGCTCGAATTGCCTTTTTTCATCGATAAAGAAATACGATTTCTGGCAACATCCACTTCCAGCACACGAACCTTGACAATTTGACCCACTTTGACCACTTCCCGAGGATCCTTTACAAAGTGATCGGCCAACTCCGACACATGCACCAAACCATCCTGATGCACACCGATATCAACAAAAGCCCCAAACGCCGCCACATTGGAAACGACCCCCTCAAGCTCCATGTTCGGTTTCAGATCGGATATGGTTTCCACACCCTCTTTGAAAACAGCCGTTTTAAATTCCGGTCTTGGATCTCGACCCGGTTTTTCCAACTCGCTCAAAATGTCCTTTACCGTCGGAATACCAAACCGATCATCCGTAAAGTCTGAAGCTTTCAGCTGACGCAGCACACTTTGATTACCGATTAGGGTCAAAATATCAGAGCCCGTTTTCTCAAGAATTTTTTCAACGACCGGATAGGCTTCCGGGTGAACAGCCGAGGCATCCAACGGATTATCTCCTCCGGTTATGCGCAAAAATCCAGCAGCCTGCTCAAATGTTTTTTCTCCTAATCGCGGTACATCCATCAATTGACGACGATTTTTAAATGCCCCGTGAGTATCTCGGAAATTAACGATTGACTGGGCCACGGATTTTGACAAACCAGAGACGCGGGCCAATAGCGGCACACTGGCAGTATTTAAATCCACTCCGACAGCATTAACACAATCCTCTACCACTGCATCTAGTTTTTGAGCCAAATGCACCTGATTGACATCATGCTGATATTGACCCACTCCGATGGCTTTAGGGTCAATTTTGACTAATTCGGCCAATGGATCCTGCAGACGCCTTGCAATGGATACTGCACCTCGATAACTAACATCCATATTCGGGAATTCTTTGGCTGCCAGTTCGCTTGCCGAATACACACTCGCACCGGCCTCGCTTACCACAATCTTTGTTAAACCTAATTGCGGATACCGGGCAATCAATTCAGCTGCCAGCCGATCTGTTTCACGACTTGCCGTTCCGTTTCCTATGCTGATTAACTTAGAGCCATGACGTTTAGCCAAAGCAGCCAAAATTTCAATAGACTGATCCCATTGCTTCTTCGGTTCATGAGGATAAATCACCCCAGTTTCCAAAACACTGCCGGTAGAAGAAATCACCGCCACTTTCACCCCGGTTCTCAGTCCGGGATCCAATCCAATCACCCCTTTCTGACCTGCAGGTGCAGCTAAAAGCAAATCCTTCAAATTAATGCCAAATACCCGAATAGCTTCCTCTTCTGCCCGCTCACGGATAGTTTCAAAGAGTTCCGTCTCCAGGTTTAAGCAAACTTTGACTCTCCAAGTCCATCGGCAAACATCCATCAACCATTTGTCTGCCGCTCGGCCTAAATCCTTTACCCCGAAGTGCTCAGCAACCATTTTCTGACAAGGATGAGGAACCTGAGCTTCTTCCTGCTCACTGAGTGCAACTTTGACTGACAACACACCTTCCTGACGACCTCTGAAAAGGGCAAGGGCGCGATGAGAGGGAATAGAGCTCAACGGTTCATCAAAATCAAAATAATCCTTATATTTGACCCCTTCCTGATCCTTACCTTCCACAACTTCAGAGACAATAAAGCCGTGCTTACTTAAAAAAGATCGCAGTGCCGAAAGCAACTCGGCGTCTTCGCTGAAACGCTCGGCCAAAATATCTCTTGCTCCGTTCAAAGCATCCTTGACTGCAGAAATACCCTTTTGCGGATTAAGAAAGTTCTCTGCTTCCTGCTCGGGAACCAAAGTCGGATTTTCGAGTAATTTATCGGCCAAAGGCTCTAACCCGGCTTCTTTGGCAATTTGAGCACGAGTGCGTCTCTTGGGCTTATACGGTAAGTACAAATCTTCAATCCGCTGCTTAGTTTCAGCCTGCATTAAAGCCGACTTCAGTTCCTCGGTTAATTTTCCCTGAGACTCGATCGACTCGATTACCGTCGCGCGTCGGGCTTCCATATCCCGCAGGTAAACGAGCCGCTCCTGCAGCAAACGCAACTGTGAATCATCCAGTCCGCCGGTCACCTCTTTGCGATAACGGGCGATGAAAGGCACTGTCGCTCCGTTATCGAGCAAATCTACGGCAGCTTGTACTTGAGAGTGAGTTGCTTTGATATCCTGCGATAAAGTCAAAGCGATTCTCGTATTGGCTTCTTGAGTCAATGTCATTATTCAGTCTTTCAAAAAAAGGAAAATTAATAAGCTAAGACAGTTCCGGTGATAAATGTCCGGCTTGTTGCCTGATCCGCTCCACCATGTCTCTGTCTTTTTGTTCATAAGCTTTTCGTCTCAAAGACAAAAAGATATCTTCTTGGGGGGCTGAGTCTGTGTCTTCTTCATAAATAAAATGCAAACTGATTGCATTTTTTATTTCCGATGTTCTGATTTCAATTGTCAACCGACTTCCGGGATAGTCTTCCGTGTGTTCAATATCCGTTACCATCGTATGGTTATCGATAAAACTTACTCGGTCTTTTACATCCATAGAACCGAAGTGCAGCACGCGATAAAGTACGTGAAGACCGTTTTCAAATGATTCTTTAACCTCCGAGCTTTCTAATGGTTCAAAATACTCGTGAGGATGCTTGGCATAGTGCTCTAGATGCCTCAATAAATTTGAGACTGTCAGTGATTTGAAAAGAGGATCGTCCTGATTGGTCACCTCGATCGTATGTTCATGAACCTTAATCATGTGAACTACCCTTCTTAATTCGTTGTTCCAGCCAAATACTGTATCTGGACATCAAAAGGCTAGAGAAGAAGTAAATTGCAGCGACAAATATATATCCTTCTACAAAAAACTGACGCCACTGGGGATCTCCCAGAGCAAGACGCAGAGCACCCGTTAAATCATACATCGATACAACCGTCACCAAAGAGGTATCCATAAATGTTGACAGGAGGCTGTTTACCAGAGCGGGAATGACAGCAACCAGGGCTTGCGGCAAGATGATATAGATATAAACCTGCCAGGGTTTAAAGCCTAAGGAAGCTGCAGCGTTAAACTGACCGCTGCTGATCGTCTGCAATCCGCCTCTGACAGTTTCAGCCATGTAAGCGGCCTGAAAAAGCACAATACCCAAAGCAATACGCCAAAAACCGTCGATAACCAAACCTGAGGGCAAAAGCAAAGGGAAAATGTATGTGGCAACAAATAAAACCGTGATTAGCGGCACACCCCGAACCAATTCAATATAACTGGCCGAAAGCACCCTCAGAACCGGTAGGGATGAACGCCTGCCGATAGCTAAAAGAATTCCAATCGGTGCAGACAAAGTCATACCGATTAACGTCAGAATAACCGTAAGAGGCAAGCCGCCCCAGGCGTCAGAATCCACTGAGGTTAAACCAAAAATACCGCCTGCCATCAAAAGGAAAAATGCAGCAAAAGCAAAGATCCAACCGACAACAATTGCTCGAAAACCCTTTTTGGTCCAAAAAAGCGGCACTGCAGTGATGATCAGCATCAAAACAATCAGGAAGGTTGCCAGGCCCGCCCGCCACTGTTCCTCATACGGGTAACGTCCAAAGAGAATCAAACGCCATTTTTCAGCTACAAACCCCCAACAGGCTCCGTCAGAAGAACGGCAAAGTGCAAGGTCGGGCTCAGTGACGGCGTTGAACACTCCCCAGCCCAAAAATTTAACGGCAAACCAAAATAAACCGCCGGCAATTAAGAGCGTAAGCAGTGACCGCACGGGCGAACCGAAATAGTCTTTTCTGAGGCTTTCACTAAGGGAGGCATTCATGGCTAACATTTTCATTTCCCCTAGCGCGGCGCTGAAACCACTTTTGTGTTAAGTCGATTCATAATCAGTGCAATGATCAGATTAAGCAACAAATACACCATCATGATGATGACGATCGCTTCAAGAGCCTGTCCCATGATAACAATCGATGTATTTCCTACACTGACAATGTCCGGATAGCCGATAATGACAGCCAACGAGGAATTCTTTGTCAAATTCATATACTGACTGGCCATCGGCGGAACGATCAATCGCAACGATTGGGGCAAAATGACATAACTGATTGTCTGCAGCCGTGTCATCCCCAAAGCTTCAGAGGCTCTCCATTGATTGGCAGGAACTGCCAAAATCCCGGCTCTGACAATTTCTGCAATAGCCGCTGATGTAAATGTTGTCAGCCCAATCCACAAAGCCATGAACTCCGGGGTAGCACTGGCACCGCCTGTGACTAAAAATCCTTCTCTATGAGGCTGACTCCAGCCAAACAATACGCCGGCAAAAAACCATACCAATACGGCAACAATTGCAGCCGTAAGCACTGCATCACAAGTGGCCACCAAGCCGGTTAATTTCTTAACTAAAGAGCGTTTTACCAAAAGGAAAACACAGACTGCAGAAAGCAGCGCTGCCAAATTTGTCTGCCACAAAAAGGCCGGTACACTGAATTGGAACCCTGCCTTTGAGAGCATGGCCCAAGTTCCGAAATGAATAGGATCAAATGAGTCCGGAAGAAACTCCGTAATAATCAGATAGATCGCAAAAAGCTGAATAAGAAGCGGAATATTGCGGTAAAACTCCACATGCGCCATTCCCAAAAAACGCACCAAAGGATGCTTTGACAGACGCATTAACCCAACGATTACACCCAGAACAGTTGCCGTGACGATCGCAAAAAGTGAAACTCGAATGGTGTTGAAAAAACCGGCCAAAAACATTCGAGCGAAGCTGTCGTTGGATGAGACGGCAATTAACGATTCACCGATCTCAAAACTGGCCCGATCGCTTAAAAAAGCAAATCCGGAACGAATATCTCTGGCTTGTAAATTACTGAATATATTTTGTGCAAAAAGATAAATCACTCCCAACACCAAAGCGAAGACAACCAATTGCCAAAACCACTCTTTGCGGCGGCGATAGGCTTCACGTCTGCGCCAGGCAGAATCGCCTGTCAGGCTTGAGGGGTGACTATTCTTTTGCGTTTGCATCTTTAACTAAAATGGCGGTTGAAACAACCGCCACTTCATCAATCTCCGTTTATCAGCGGATCGGTGGCGCATACAGCAGGCCGCCTTGAGTCCAAAGATTGTTATTACCCCTGGGCAAACCCAGTTTTGATTTCGGTCCCAGATTGGCTTCAAAGCTTTCACCGTAGTTACCGACCTGTTTGATGATACGGTAACTCCAGTCCTTATCCAAACCTAGCATTTTACCCATATCTTCCGAAGCACCGACCAATCGCTGCACATCAGGACGCATGTCGCCTGTCTTCTTCTCATCAACATTGGCCTTTGTCAAACCAAGCTCTTCGGCATTAATCATGACAAAAATAGACCAACGGACAATGGAGTACCATTCGTCATCACCGCGGCGCACGGCAGGAGCCAAAGGTTCTTTAGAAATGACTTCCGGAAGGATATCATAATCAGCCGGATTGGCTGCATTGGCGCGCCCCCCGGCCAAGTCGCTCATGTCCGTTGTATAAGCCTGGCAGCGACCGGAGAAAAAGGCTGCCTGAGTGGCCTCAGTGGTATCAAAAACCACAGTCTTAAACTTCATATTGTTTGAGGTGAAGAAGTCTGCCAAACTTTTTTCACTCGACGTGCCTGACTGTACACAAATTGTTGCCCCATTGAGCTGTTTTGCGCTCGTGACATTGAGGCGCTTAGGCACCATAAATCCCTGACCGTCGTAATACGTTACAGCCGTAAACAGAGCACCTGTCGTTGTATCCCGATTCATCGTCCAGGAAGTATTTCGGGCCAGCACATCAATTTCACCTGCCTGCAAGGCTGTAAAGCGCTGAGGAGAGCTCAAAGGAACAAATTTCACTTTAGAGGCGTCGCCAAGCGTTGCCGCAGCCACCGCCCGGCAGACATCCACATCCAAACCCGTCCAATTGCCTTTGCTGTCCACCGACGCAAAACCGGGTGCCGCCGTATTGACGCCGCAAATCAGCTGACCTCTGGCTTTAACCGTTTCAAGAGTGCTCGTTGCCGCATAAGAGTACGAACTCAGTGTCAATCCCAAACATGCAACGGATAAGGCAATTAATGTCTTATTCATACTTTCCTCATTTATCTTGTAGCCAAAACTTTCGTATTCTTAAAAATTTTGACAGAAAACCACCCGGAGGAAATAAACAACTTATCTCCCAACTTTGTCTATATTGTTACCTAAATAGAAAAAAACAACAATATATAAGAGTGACTAATTTTTGCCATTTTAGAAAAAAGTCTTTATTTTTGCTATACTTAGCAGCTGTTTAATTCTTCCGTTTTTTATGTCATTTACCACATTACTTCTTTGTTTAATCGCTCTGATTTTCACCAGCAGCTTTTTTTCCATCTCTGAAATCTCACTGGCTGCCGCTAAAAAAATTCGTTTACGTACTTTAGCTGATGAAGGCCATAAAAAAGCTTCCCGTGTTTTAGCTTTACAAGAACATCCGGGGCATTTTTTTACGGTCATTCAAATTTGTGTTAATGCTTTATCTTTAGCCGGTGGTATTTTAGGTGAACGACTCTTTACGCCTAGCTTTACTTCGTTAGCTTCTATTTTCATTCACGAACCTGCTTTAGCTCATAATGTCGGTTTCTGGGGCGGTTTTATCACTTCTACGACTTTATTTATTCTGTTTGCCGACCTCATCCCCAAACGTTTGGCGTTGGTCGCCCCGGAAACGATTGCAATGGCCATTATCGGACCCATGAGCTTTTTAATTAGAGTTCTCAGGCCTTTTGTTTGGTTTTTCAATGGGTTGGCCAACATCATCATCCGACGTTTCGGCCTTCCCGAACGCACTAAAGATAAAATCACTTCAGAAGATATTATTGCCACGGTAGATGCCGGAACTGCAGCGGGGGTCATTGCCGACGAAGAAAAAAATGCGATCGAAAATATTTTCGAACTGGAAAGCCGTACGGTTCCCAGTTCCATGACACCGCGAGAAAATATCGTTTACTTTTTACTGACTGACTCTGAAGAGGAAATTTGTCGAAAAGTTGTCAGTTCTCCGCACAATCAATATATTGTGTGCAACGAAACTCTCGACAATGTGGTCGGTGTCATTGACTCCAAGGCTCTGCTCGGTCGCATTATGAGTGATCATCCTCTTTCGCTCAAAGACGACGGTTTGGTTCACCCCGTCCAACTGGTGCCCGATTCACTGACTCTGTCTGAGATTCTCGATACTTTCAAGCGTACCAACAGCGATATTGCCGTCATCATTAATGAATATGCTTTAGTCGTCGGCATCATTACGTTAAATGACGTCATGAGTACCGTTATGGGTGATCTGGTCACTACGGAAGAAGAATCTCAAATTGTCGAAAGAGAGGACGGTTCCTGGTTAGTCGACGGCTCCACACCGGTTGACGATTTGGAACGCTTACTCGATGTAGACAACTTGCCTGAAGACTCCACTTACGAGACTGTCGCCGGCTTCATGATGTATATGCTGAGAAAAATTCCCAAGCGTACCGATAAAGTGGTTTACGGCGGTTATCGCTTTGAGGTCATTGATACGGATAAAAATAAGGTCGATCAGGTGCTCATCTCCGTTATCAAGCCTGAACAACCTAAAACTGCGCCTTCAGAGCCCGACTCAGGATCTGTCAAATAGATTATTTCTGAGGGACATTAAATCAATGGGATTGCTGCAAATCTGCATCAATCCCATCGATCCGTTTTAATCAGGACAGTCTCTACTTTTTCTTTCGAGCACGCGATGAAGCGGCTTTTTTCTGAGAAAATTCAAAACCGACAGAGCCGTCCTTACCTAAAACCAAAAAGGCAGAAAACTTTCGCTTTGTCCGATTGGAAACAAAGTCATGAAGCTCGCTGCTCTTGCCTTCCGTGAGAATTTTGACAGCTTCTTCTTCAGAAATCGGTTGTTGAAGAATAGTCTTTCCAATCCTAAAGTCACATTCTTTCTTCAAGGTTTTCTCACAAACATAGCCCTTCGGACTGTCATAAACCTGAGAGCCGCATTTAGGGCACTTTCCAACCGCTTTCAGCGTCGATACATCAATGGGCTCATCGCTGTCCTTTTGCTCATTTCCGAAATCGAATTCCAATTTAAAATCGTCTGTCAAACGTAATTTTGAGGAAAACGGCCGTCCCAATTTACTGATAAAACCGTCCAAAGGTCCGATTTCTTTTTCTTCGAGCAGTTTTTCGACCTCTGCAACCTCAAAGGTTCGGCCGCCCGGATGCTTGGGCAAGCTGAAGTCACATTGCGTGCAAGCAAAGCGCCTGTAATTTTCGACAATCTCCCCTCCGCATTTGGGACATGGATTCTTCAGGTGTGCCGGATTTTCAATCGGAACGGTATTGCCTTCATATCGTTTGGCAGAGTCTACGATACTGACCGTCATATCCCGAATTTCTTTCATAAAAACTTCTCGGGACAACTTTCCCTGCTCCATTTGAGCAAGCTTATATTCCCATTCACCGGTCAACTCAGGCTCGGACAATTCTGAGACTCCCAAGCCCTTGAGCAAAGCGAAAAGCTGTCGTGCCTTATAAGTCGGTACTAAATCTCTAGCGTCACGTCTGAGATAGTTTTGCAACAACAACCCTTCAATGATGGCTGCCCTTGTTGCAGGAGTGCCTAAGCCTTTGCCGGCCATTGCCTCACGCAGCTCATCTTCTTCCACGAGTTTTCCTGCACCTTCCATTGCAGATAACAGCGTGGCTTCTGTGTAGCGAGGCGGAGCCTTAGTGGCTTTTTGCTCAACGGTAGATTTCTCAATGATGACCTTTTCGTTTTCTGCAACAGCAGGCAAGGTTTCAGCATCCTGAGCATCCCGTCCGTAAACTGAAAGCCAGCCGGCCTTAACCAACACCTTACCCTCAGTCTTTAATTTTTCGCCCTCTGCCTCCGTAATACGGGTGGTCACATCGTATTCAGCTACAGGGAAAAACACCGATAAAAAGCGTTTTACGACCAAGTCGTAGATCTTTTCTTCTGCTTCAGTCAGTTTTTTCGGAGCCTGCAACGTAGGAATGATGGCAAAGTGGTCTGAAATCTTGGAATTGTCAAATATTCTCTTGGTTGGCTTAACCCAATGATGAGAAAGAATTTCTTTTACGCTCCCACTGTACCGAGAGGAGTCTGACAACATATTCAAAGTTTCATGAACCGTCGGTATATAGTCTTCCGGAAGAGCTCTTGCATCGGTTCTGGGGTAGGTCAAAGCTTTATGCTTTTCATAAAGGGCCTGCGCCAGTGCCAATGTCGTCTTAGCGGAAAAACCAAAACGGTTGTTCGCTTCTCTTTGCAAACTCGTCAGATCAAAAAGCAAAGGAGAAAGCTGTGTTGTGCGTTTTGCACTGTCGTGAACCTGTGCCTGTTGATTCAGCAATTTCGCACATATGGCTTGAGCGCGATCCTCTTCCCAAATACGTTCTGCCTTATCCTGGGGACGAGATTCATTCTTTTTGAAAGCGGGATCAAACCAAACTGCCTCATACGAGCCTGAGGCAGTTTGAACTGTTGCGTGTACTTCCCAGTATTTTTGGCTGACAAAAGCATTAATTTTTTCTTCTCGTTCAACCACAATAGCCAGTGTGGGAGTTTGAACGCGTCCGACCGTCGTAAGGAAAAAGCCGCCGTCCTTACTGTTAAAAGCGGTCATAGCACGTGTTCCATTGATACCGACCAACCAGTCAGCCTCGGAACGGGAGCGGGCGGCATCCGACAAATGCTGCATTTCTTCGTCGCTTCTGAGATGATCAAAAGCTTCCCGAATTGCAGCCGGAGTCATTGACTGCAGCCACAAACGCTTGATCGTTTTTTTGCATTTGCTTGCTTGGATAATGTATCGGAAGATCAATTCGCCTTCTCGCCCGGCATCACAAGCATTGATAACGATATCTATGTCGGTTCTTTTGAGAAGCTTTTTCAAAAGTTTCAAACGATCTTCTGTTTTTTTAATGGGTTTGAGCTCAAAGACCGGCGGCAAAACAGGTAAATTCGCAAATGTCCATTTCCCTCTTTTGACGTCGTACTTTTCCGGCACAGCCAATTCCAACAAGTGCCCCACAGCAGAGCTCACCACATAGTTTTCGCCTTCGAAGTAGTCTTTTTCTCGGGTCATTCCGCCAAGTGCTTTTGCAATATCCGAAGCAACTGAAGGCTTTTCCGCAATAACTAAAATTTTCTTATTCATTTGACTTTCTAAACCTATTTTCGGGGACCTTCCTCGAATTATCTTTTTTTAGAGTAGCAGAAAACTCTACAAACTTTTTACAAAAATAATTTTTCAAACATATTAATTTTTTATTTCAGACAGGATTTCATCAACGGATTCGACCAGTTTAGCGCCTTCCCGGATCAGCTTATGACAGCCCTTGGATAATGGAGAGTGAATAGACCCGGGAACTGCCATAATATCTCTTCCTACATCAGCGGCCTGTCTCACCAAAGACAAAACTCTGGATCTGGCACTGGCCTCTATAACAACAAAATGCTGTGCACAGGCCAGCAGTAACTGCTGTCTCATTAACCACCCCTCTTCATTATTGGCAATAGGAGACAAAAACAAACCCCTATTAGAAAAAAATCGAAGCTTTTGAATGCAGTTACCCTCAAATAAAATATCTTTAGAAATAGCTGTAACAGAAAGCGGATTTGCTTTTAGAGCTGCTCTTAAAGCGATTGCCTCTATGCCAAGATAGTCCCCCTCAATAAGATTGATATCTTTATGCGCAAGCGATGCCGCCCAGGCTCTGGCAATATCCTCACCTTCTGCACTCGGGTGTGAAGAGCCTATCAAAGTCACACTTTTCCGATTCAATAATCCCACTTCACCCACTGCAAAGACGATCAAAGGAGAGGGGCTGACAGATAGAAACTGAAAAGGATAGTCTTGATCAGTCGGAAGCAGTAATCTGGAGTTAGGAACAACTGACAGAAGATGGACCAAGTGATTGATTTTTTCTTCGTCTTCCTTCGAAGGACCTTTTTTTATTTCAAGGGCTAACGCTTGTGGAACAACGGTCATTAAGGAGGAGACCGTTTGAGAAAAAATATCTTCAGGCAAACCGAATGCTTTCAACAAGCGGTAAAGCTCATCAAAGTGTATCCCCGGCAAAAGAGCCAAACGTAACCAATTTCGCTGATTTTCTAAGGACATAGATAGGCCCAAAACAAAATAAAAGTATCAATTGCGCTAAAATCCCACGTTCTAAGAATATTCTCTTCTGGAGATCGCCTGTGGCTATTTTACCCATCGTACAATTTCCCAATCCTGTTTTAGCTATGAACTGTCAACCGGTTCAGGAAATTAATGATCAAATCCGCCGTTTGGCGGCCGACATGGGAGAGACCATGTACAAAGCGCCGGGAGTTGGGCTGGCGGCGCCTCAAGTGGGGGAACCCATCAGAATGGTCGTGCTTGATGTAAGCGAAGAGAAAAATTCTTTAATGACTCTTATCAATCCTGTCATCACACAAAGAAGCCAAGAACTGGAAACCGGCGAAGAAGGCTGCCTGTCATTGCCCGGAATTTGGGAAAAAGTGAGCCGCAGTTCTGAAATTACGGTCAAATACACTGACCTTGAAGGGCAAGAGCAGGAACTGCACGCTGACGGCTTATTGGCGATTTGCATCCAACATGAACTGGATCACTTAGACGGTACGGTTTTCATTGACCATCTCAGTCGCCTCAAGTACGATCGGGCCTGTGCCAAACTGAAAAAACGCCGTCAACAGGAAAAGAAAGAAAACGCCCATTAATCCTTGTAACGATGACAATGCTGACTGATTGCCGGAATAATCTGGTCAACCACCTGATCCGGTAGGTCGTGGCCCATTCCATTAACAGCCATCATTCTGGAATTGGGGATCAGTCTCGCCACTTCCTCTCCCGCAGCCAACGGTAAAAGCGGATCTTGGCGGCCATGAATAACCAAAGTGGGCGTCATGATTCGTTTTAAGTATTTCGAGCGGTCGCCAGATGACAAAATCGCTAACAGTTGCCGATAAGTCCATGTGCGATCAAAACCGGACTCAAGCAATGCACTGGCAACGATTTCAACTTGCTCATCAGAGTAACAATGATACGGCGATCCGATGGCTTTAAATATTTTGCGAAGGTATTTTTGCATCGACATCAGATCATTGGGGCGAGCTGGCTGACTTAAGAGCGCCTTGATTGCGCGAAACTTTCCCAAACCCGTTCTGGGGTTGCCCGAAGCTCCCATGATTGATACCAGCGAAGCGACTCTTTGCGGATAAAGGTAAGCCAAAACCTGAGCGATCATCGCTCCCATGGATATACCCATGATGTGTGCACGCTTTATCTGCAGTTGATCCAAAACACCGACTGCATCTGCCGCCATATCTTCAAGAGAGTAGCATCCGGTGACAGGTCTTCTCAGCAATGTTCTGATAATCGCCCTAAACACAGTAAAGGAACTGACCGGCTGCTGAATTTTCGTTGACTGTCCGCTGTCTCTGTTATCAAAAACAATAACGCGCAAGCCCTGTCTGACCAACTGTTCGATTAAGTGAGACGGCCAAGCCTGAGAAGGCATTCCTAATCCCATAATCATTAAAACCACCGGTGCAGAATCGTCGCCGTAAACACTGTAGGCGATACGAATATTGTCAATTGTTTTAAATGTCTGCATAAATGTCCTCTCATGATTGGAAAGTGTATCGCTTTACCAACAACTTTTAAACGGACCGATAAAAAAGCCACCAAATCAAACTCAGCCGAAGGCGAAAACACTAAAATTATGAGCATGAAGATTATATTTGCCGGAACACCCCCTTTTGCCGCTACCGCGCTTAGTGCCTTGCTGGCGGCCGGACATGATGTCTGTTTAGTCCTTTCACAACCAGATCGTCCCAGTGGACGAGGGATGAAGTTAACCCCCTCTGCAGTCAAAGCCCTGGCGATGGAGAAAGGAATTGAAGTACAAACTCCTAATACCCTTTCTTATAAAAAAGATGCCAACGAAGCCCAAAGCATGCACGATCTGCTTCAATCCGTTGAAGCTGATGTAATGGTTGTTGCAGCATATGGAATGCTTCTGCCTGAATCGGTCTTAAATATCCCCAAAGGAATCGGACCCGATCAAAGTGTCAAATGCATCAATATTCATGCCAGTCTTTTACCGAGATGGCGGGGAGCCGCTCCTATCACGAGAGCAATCGAAGCAGGAGACCCCTGTTTTGGTGTAACACTCATGAAAATGGAGGCCGGTCTTGATACCGGACCTATGCTCGCTCAGGAAAGCTTTGCCCTCAACGGTGAAGAAACGACTGCAACTCTGACTGAGGCTGTGTCCAAACTCGGCGCAGAAATGTTGGTTCGTTTACTGGCCAACCCTCAGGCTATCTCGATAACGGAGCAGCCTGAAGAGGGAGTGACTTACGCACACAAAGTCACCAAGCCCGAGGGGCATATTGACTTCGGTTTACCCTGTCGGGTAGTGGAAAGGAAAATCCGAGCTTTCACACCGTTTCCTTCTTCTTTTGCCGAGCACAACGGAACCGTTATTAAAATCTGGCAGGCACAGTCCCTTCCGGAAGTAAAAGGAATTCCGGGTGAAGTACTTGCAGTGAGCAAAAATGGAATTGATATCGCCTGTGCTGAAGGCGCGATACGCGCTACGGTCCTGCAAAGACCGGGGAAACCCAAAATGGCGGTCCAGAATTTTCTTCAGGGCTACCCGGTGACTCGCGGAGAGTTTTTCAAATGAGTGCGCTGCTTAGTCAAGCTATCGTCGTTAGCTCCGGCGGATGGCAACTGATGATTAAAGAGTCCGCCTCTTTGGAAAGAGCTCTCGGTTTTTGCCTCAAACAGCAAGATCCTGAATTAAAAAGCGTTGTACAGAGCTTACTCTACACAACCGTGCGCCATCGTGCTCAAGTTGAGCTTCTTTTGAGAAAACTTGTTCAAAAGGAGCCTCAAGAAAATATTAAGGCAGTGTTGAGTATTGCCTTGGCCTTGTTACTTGAAAACAAAGAAAAGAATTTTGTAGTCGTTGATCAGGCTGTTGACGCTGTTAAAGCTTTAACACACACTAAATGGGCTGGCGGCTTTGTTAATGCCGTTTTGAGAAATTTTTTACGAAACAAAACTCAACTGACCGAGTGCTTCAAAACCAATTTATCTGCACGCTATAACGCCCCCGGCTGGTGGATTTCCAAAATTCGTCAAGCCTATCCCCAAAATTGGCAAAGCATATTGCGCGTTCAAAACAGCCGTCCCCCTTTGACATTACGAATCAACGTCTCGAAGATTTCCGTCAAAGAGTTTCTTGAAAATTTGACCCGTGCCGGTTTGCATGGTCAATCAGTGGGTCCCTTAGCCGTTATCATTGATCCACCCTGTTCTGTAGAAAAGATTCCGGGATTTTTGTCGGGTCACTGTTCGGTTCAAGATGCCGGCAGTCAATTGGTTAGTCAATTTCTCACCCTAAAAGACAATGACAGGGTGTTGGATGCCTGTGCAGCACCGGGAGGAAAAACAGCGCTGCTGTTGGAAAGTCAAACGCTCAACGTTACAGCGATGGAACTAGACCCTGCCCGAGCCTCTAAAATTCACGAAACGCTTTCTCGCCTTGGACTAGAGGCTAAAATAGTTGTTGGGGATGCTGGTGATAGAAATTTACTGAATGGGCTGGGGACGTTTGACGCTATTTTACTTGATGCTCCGTGCACGGCATCCGGTATCGTTCGGCGCCATCCGGATATTGTTTGGAGCAGAAGACCGGAGGATGTGAAAGTCTTAGCTTCAAGGCAGGCGAGACTGCTCGAAGCACTTTGGGAAAAATTACCTGACGGCAAAGACTTGCTCTATATTGTTTGTTCTATTTTCCCTGAGGAAGGTCCGGAACAAATAGAAAGTTTTTTAAAAAAACACCCCGAAGCTCATCTGAAGGGTACACCTTTAGCCCCGGACGGCATGCTTCGTCTTTTACCGACGGAAAACGAAAGCAATAGTGCTTTGCCACTTAACCACGACGGATTTTTTTATGCTCTTTTGAATAAGAGGAGCAAAGGCTGATGCAAATTAGACAACACTCTGTCACGCTGATATTTAGCCTTTTACTGGGGCTGGGGAGTGTTGTGCCCGCTTGGGCAAATGATATTACTGTTATGTTTTCAACACTTTCCTCGCGCCAAAGCACTCCTCAGGGGCTCTATCTCGATGTCAGTGTTGAATTTGATCTTCCGAGAAGTGTTCAGGACGCCCTCAATCGGGGTATTCCTCTTTACTTTGTAACGGAATTTTCGATTGAACGGCAACGTTGGTACTGGGTTAACAAGCCGATTGTTGAAGCATCTCTTATCACCAGACTATCGTATAGCCCTCTTACTCGTCAGTACAGACTTTCCAGAGGAGGCCTATCTCAGTCCTTCGATTCGCTTTCAGAGACTTTGGCCATTCTTAAATCACTGCATGGCTGGCGTGTTTCTGAAGACCCGGTTATAGAGAATCCTGAAGACTGTGTGGCTGAGGTGATGGTTCGACTGGATACAGAACAGTTGCCTTTGCCGATGCAGGTCACAATTGGTGAAAACGACTGGGACCTGACTTCTGACTGGCACTCTGTGGACTTTGACCGCAGCGTCACTGATCCGGAAAAGGAACATAAGCAATGAGATACCGGCTGAGATACGGCGCAAGTATCGGTCTGGCTATTATTGTCGTACTTCTTTTTTTGCTGACCTCCGCCGGAACGACATCACAAAAACTGGAGCCCTACTTTCCTCTGCTGCTGATCATCAACGCTTTGGTCGTCTTGGGGCTCTTAATTGCAGTTATTTCTCTGATTTCAAGACTTATTAAAAGATACCGACAAAAGCAGTTCGGTTCACGCATGTTGGCAACATTAGTCTGCACGATTTCTTTTGTAGCCCTATTGCCTTCTTTGCTGATTTACACCATTTCCACTCATTTGATATCCCAGGCCTTTGACTCAGGCGTTGACTCAAGAGTGGAAAAAGCCCTGGATTCAGGGGTCGCCTTAGCTCAAAACTCCTTATTGAGAATACAAAACGATCAATTGGTCACTACGCGAACCATTGCAGATAGACTCAGCACCATTTCATTTACGGAAATGAGTGATGAGCTGATGCGCATGAGTGATCTAACCAATTCAGCCGTTCTTTTCCTCATTGACGGCAACGGTCAGATTATTACCCAAACCTCTGCATTGTCTACTGTGGATTTGGTTATCTCTACCCGTGAACTTCAAACAGTAAAACAACAAGGTTATTTTTCAGATCTGGAGGAAGAGGCTGTATCAGGCCAAAGTCAACCTAATTTAAGAATTCGGACAATTGTTCCGATCAATAACCATTCATCTTCAGACGAACTGTTTTTGCAGGTCAGTTTGGAAATCCCGCAATCCGTTGCACAAAACATCAACGCCGTCACCAGCGGCTTATTGGACTATCAGCAAATTATCTTTACCCGCAGCGGTCTGCAAACCATCTATCACTGGTCACTTGTTTTAAGCCTGTTATTAGCGGTGTTATGTGCTGTATTGGCCGCATTTTCTTTTGCAAGCAGAACAACAGCGCCTATCAGACAATTGGCAGAAGGTACGCGCCGGGTAACAGGGGGGCATTTTCAACCGATTAAAGAATTCACCGGCGCCGATGAAATTAATGAGCTCACCCGTGCGTTCAACGTTATGGTTCGCCGAGTCAACGATGCTATGGATACATTGGAGAGCAGAAGAGAAAAGCTTGAACAATCCAATATCTTTCGTGAACGCATTCTGGAAAACCTTTCCACCGGCATTATCGTTTTAGACCAAATGAAACGTCTGCGCTCAGCCAACATGGGAGCGGTCAAAATTCTGGGTAACAGCGTATTGCAAATCGGTGTGTTATTAAAAGAAGCCAATCCCGCTTTAGCAGACTTGGTTCTGCCCATGCTGACTGAGAACTCGCGATCAGTAAAGCAAGAAAATGCTACTTTGTCTGTGGACGAAATGAAAGAGCCGCTGACACTAATGCTGAGAACTTCCTCTGTTCCTCTCAATGACGGTCCGGGTTATCTTGTTGTCATTGATGATATGACGCAGGCCGTCGCAGCTCAACGGGTCATTGCCTGGGGGGAAGTGGCCAGAAGAATGGCTCATGAAATTAAAAACCCCCTGACTCCCATTCAGCTGGCAGCCGAGCGGATGCAAATCAAACTCTCCAAACACCTTCCGGATGAGGATGTTTTGCTGCTCAATCGCTATACCAATACAATCGTTGAACAGGTCTCTGCCATCAAGCAGATGGTTAATGACTTCAGAGATTACGCTAAATTACCCAAACCGACACTGCGTCCGCTTGACTTAAACTCATTACTCGATGATGTAGCGCTGCTCTACAAACAGGCCGGAGGATCCGTTTCGCTGTCCCTGGAAAAGAATTTACCCATGATCTCGGCTGACAGGCGACAATTGCTTCAAATCTTGCACAATCTGCTCTCCAATGCCAAAGAAGCCAACAAAGGAGACCGAGAATGCAAAATTAAACTGTCAACTCATCTCGAGCGCAGCGGAAAAGATAAAAGCGTGATATTAACGGTTGAAGACAATGGTCCCGGATTTGAAGATCAGATACTGAATCACGCCTTCGAACCGTATATAACCACCAAGGAAACCGGAACCGGGTTAGGTTTACCCATGGTGAAAAAAATTGTAGAGGAGCACGGAGGATGGATAACATTAGCCAACCGTAATTCTGAAAATGACCCTAAATCAAATGGTGCTATAGTTACGATTGGTTTTGTCAATCTGGCCTGACCATTTTATCTCAGACTTGTTTTATAAATGGCAAACGTTCTTGTTGTAGATGATGAAGTCGGAATCCGAGAGCTCTTCAGTGAGATTCTCTCCGACGAAGGTTATACCGTTACCGTGGCAGCCAATAGTGCGGAAGCCCGCCGTGCTTTGCGCTCTTGCTCTCCCGATGTGATCCTGCT
>ENA-UEQB01000322-UEQB01000322.1-human-gut-metagenome-genome-assembly--contig:-NODE-322-length-46044-cov-7.451585_pt1 | contig 46044 bp, 43 predicted proteins | sample MGYA00242901_ERZ507918 | MGnify/ENA primary metagenome ERZ507918 (study PRJEB26167, sample SAMN06115405) | human gut metagenome | host: Homo sapiens | place: China:Sichuan | collected 2016-04-06... | reverse complement strand
GTTAATGCGCCCAAACCATCCCACAAATTATCCAAAGCAAACAATCCCTTGGAACCGGCACGGGTTGACTGATATTCTGTCTGTTACTTCAATCGTTTCCCCTTTTGGTAGCATTGTGGTTACGTTATTATCTCCCAATGCCCTGGTTTGTTTGAGCCGATACGCTTAATAGAGCCTTTCTCCTTTAGAGTTGCCATAATGCGTTCACCCTGTCGTAGAGAAACTGAGAGCGATTCTGTTATCTCTTTGGCTGTTATCCGATTATTAATTCGGATAAGGTCTAATGTGCGTTGTTTGTTTATACCGACATTTGTCCCTACATCCGTCCGAGGCTCTAAACCTTCATCTTCTATCGAAGCCTAATAATTATGGATTAGCTGTTCTAAGTTGCGGATATGCTCATCAAACATAAAGTTGCGAAACAGCTCTATATCATCGTTCTCACGAGTAGCGATAAGAGCCTCTATGTATTCGGCTTTACGGTCTTTGTTGATATTGGAAGGGATAATCCCGTACTCAAACTGCAACTGATTCATCAGCAATCGACACATTCTACTGTTTCTATCAGCCCAAGGGTGGATAGTTACCAAATGGAAGTGAGTATCGAAGCTTAGTTTGTAGCATTCAATAACATTTGCTTTTGAAAGAGTTTTTCGCCTTTGATTGATACTTTCGCAAGGTTCTGCCAGTTTTGTAGGTACCTTAGAATAGTTCGTATAAGAACGTCCTCCAGTACCAGCCGTGACATTTAGTACACGTAGATCTCCATTCGCAGACGAAAATTCACCCAATGGAGTATTGTATATTGTGCCTGTATTTTTCAGAACGATAGAAGATAGCTTTTTTAGCATATCAATGGAAATATCGCTATGGCTCTTTGCAAAGACTATCGATTGTTCGTATGCCGCTTTCAGATCTAAGTTCATCAGTTGCTCAGTCATCGAACGACCTTTGGCACTTATACCCTCATCAAACAAAAGTTGGTTTTCAATCTCAGTAACAGTTGAACCCTCAATAGCAGTTGAATGGGTAATAATAGAGTATAGATAGAACTTGTTATAGTCTATCTGTTGATCTATCCCCAGCCCTTTGAACTGATCTAATAGAGATAATATCTTTTGTTCTCTGTTCATCGCTAAATTATTATTCCAGTTGCTTTCTGTAGACAGAGTCTAATGTTTGTCCTCTTTCTGTTTTCCACATAATCCAGCCATTGCTACTACTGCCTAAGCAAAAATCGGCAGCTTTACTAGGGCTTGAAAAAGTAATATCTTCATTGATGACGAAATTTTTATTGTTAGCATATTCTTCTATCAATTTAGTTCGCTTATCTCTCCAACTTAAAGAATCGGTTGATTTGTCACTGATTCTACTGCCTTTTAGTACTGTAAATCCAGATGTGTCATAAAAACCTTTGGCATCACATTTTTTGCTGACAATTTGGAATATTGGCTTATCTTTAGGTTCAATGATTTCAAATATGTTACATCCAATGAAGGATGTCAAGAATTTAATGTCATCATAAAACTCATCCATTGAATCTTTTTGATATTCCGGAAGGTTTGGTGATTTAGGGATCTGTTTGTTTTCATCCAGCATAAAAACATTCGCTTTCTTTGCATCTGCAATTGCACGATGTTCAAGATATTGCACGTCTGCCTTTGTCATTGCTGCATCTTTAGAGATGAAGATCAAGGCTTTTTGCCAAAAAGATTTTTTGCTATCATGACTTTTTACACGTTCTCTGAAATTTTCGGTTTCTCCGATATATGCTTTGGGCTTTATATTCTCATCTTCTCCGAGCAAAATATAAAATGCGGGAGTTTGCAGATCCTTACGTTCATTGAGTATTGAAAGGCTTGCACGAGGGATTACAAACATCTGGCAAATCTTGTTGCTGATGAATACATACTGACTTCCTTTTGGATCTCCATCGATTAGATATGTCGTTACTGTTTTTCCCATTATATATAATTGTATCTATTATTGGTGAATGAAGTATTTATTTATTCGTAATTCCAAAAGGAATATGTACTGCAGGAATTTTATCAATATGATTCAAGTGTACCATTTGGTCATCAAAGAATATATGTGGCTTTAATATATTCAAGACTCTAGCCTTGTCTATCCCTCCTAGGAAGAAAGCGTCGTCTACTTCGACTTCCCAGTTTTTTAGAGTTGTGATAACACGTTCGTGTGCAGGAGCATTTCTAGCTGTTATGATAGCTGTTTTTAATACTCTGCGATAAGCTGGATCTGCCTTAGCTCTTTTCTTTTCCATTTTCTGAAAGAAGGAAATCTTTTGTAATAAGTTTCCTATAGGACCTTTAGCCAAAGGATCAGCAGCATGTTCTTTCTCATGTTCAAAGTACTCATTCATATTGCCATTCGCTTTCTTGTAAACTTGTTCTGATGCATCATCTGCCAATACACCATCAAAGTCGAATCCAATTCTTAGTTCCATATCATCGTCATCATCAACCACTACTTTGTTTAATACAGTTCCTGCTGCAAATCCATTTTCAATAGCTGATCTGGTGTCGTTCGAATTTGCTGATAAAAATAAGGAAGCATTAAAAGCGGGTAAATATTGAAAATTGTTTTGTCCTGAAGAGAAATAAGCACGTGAGATATTTAATCCGTAACTTTGGATAGACCTAAACACTCTTAATCCAGTTTCGGGACTATTCCTTGAAAGTAGTACCACTTCAATAGGTTGCTCCTCAGGGAAAGATTGATTTAATGATAAAAGCCGTTTTATAAAAGGAAATGCAACTCCTTTTTCAAAAGGAATATCAAGACGATTTTCTTGATACTCTCTGTAAATTGATTCTCCCTGTGTCTTGAAAACACTGTCAGATTCTATCAAGTTAAACAGCGCACTTGATGCTACTGCGATAACTAATTTGTTTTCTATCGGATATGGCATATTCTCTTTTGCTTTACTTATACATATAAGTCACACTAAACTCTTTGCAACGGCGATTCTCTTGTCGGCTATTACTTAATGAGAAACGGGAGAATTTTTCGAATATATCCAGTCCACGTCCTAAATTGATTATCCAGCCATTATCAAGATCTATTTTTCTGTCATGTCCGGCATCGAACATGAAATTGAAAGTCACTCCGTACGACGAAAGCTCTTCTTGCAATTCATTGAAGATATCAATCACTTCAGGAATCTTATCCTCTTCATTCTGTGTGTGCAGTTCTATTTCCAGTTCTTCAGGAGTTAGGCATACTTCACGAGCCATTTGTATGAACTCAATCAGATTATCTATTTGATGACCGACTCTTATGAATGGGTCGACGATGGTTATTTTTTTCGCAGTTCGTATATAATCGCCGAAAAGAGATTTGTAAGACACTCCTCGTTGATTCATACGAATATCAACTTGTTTCGAAGCAAGTTGGGGAATGCGTGGACGTATGCTTGGATTAGAAGTGGTTGTGGCTGGTTCTGATGCAACCTCTATAGGCTCCTCTGTTTGAATATCCTCTATTATTGCAGGATTTTCTATTCGTTCAAGCGTTTCAACCTGTTTTGTTTCTCCGGTTTTGAGAATGAGATATTCAAACTTAGCTGGTTCTGCCCTGAAAGTCTCATCAATGATATAAAGCTGGTCTTTCACACGTTTACGACATTCGGCTGCAAATTCAATTATTTCAAGTGCCTCTTCGTCGGTATAATTACTGTCCGGATAGAGTAACTTGACCATTCCCGAGAACGTTTTACGGATAGCCAAATGGTCACGTTCTGATAGTGTACCACTGAACTTTACAAAAGAATTCAGGTTACTGGAAAAGTCCCTGTTTCTCAGTTCATGAAGCACGGCAGCTATATAGTCTGTTATCAGTCCATATCCTTTCGAGAAAGATTCTTTTTTCAGCATTCTAATCTCCCACCCGGGATTATATAGGTGAATACGATCAAGGAACGCTCCTTTGATAAAGGAAGTAGGTATACTCTCGAACAGATGGCTGTTATTCAACATGAAAGGAATGGTATGTTTGGTGTTTCCTACGAAAACCATAGAAGCGGATGCTTCGTGTGTTCCTTTACCGCGGTTGAAAGATTTGTTGGCAAGATAGTTTTGCATGGTGTCAATCATTACAGCATCCACAGCACGGCCTTTTTGCTGTTCAAACTCATCCCATGCCACTACATCCCAGTAGCCTACCAGTCCGAGTATTTCTCTGTTACCACTCATTTTTACAAAAAGGCGGGCGCTCGTCACATCGCCACCGGAGACGAGTACGCCTGATGGTGATAATTCTTGAAAGACATGAGATTTTCCTGTTCCTTTCGGTCCTAGCTCCATGAAGTTGAAGTTATTTTCCACATGGGGTAACAGGCGAGCCAGAGAAATGAATTTTTCACGTCTATTCAGCTTCTCTGGGTTTAATCCGATAGTATGTATCAGAAAATCAATCCACTCATCAGTGGAGAATTGCTGACGTTGATCAATGTACTCCTGTACATCGACATTGCTGATTTGAATGGGTTTGAGACTTTGAATTTCCCATCTCACCTTGACGTCCTCTCCCGATATATAGCCAACAGTAACAATACACCAAACTCCGTTTCCACTTAGCAGTTTCGGATTCTTCCGCACATATTCCGTTCCGATAGGCACGCTACCCAATCCAAGATTGGCAAAAGAAGCATGATATTCATCTGCTTTTTCATTGAGTACTACTGTCACCTTATCAATGATACGATGATGTCCATTTTCACGAATGATGCCTTTTATAGATTCTGCATCCGCACGATGAACATAATTATGCTGAATGACTTGTTTCACCTTCTCCAGCCCTTCAGCTATCACCTCTTCGTCATCGCTGGCACAATATTGCCCCAATAGATATTCCAGTACGTATGTCGGAACCGGCAATCCTCCTTTCACGAGGAAAGCCAAGTCTTTTCTTACCACTTTGCCTATAAAGGCATTCATTACTTTATCATGCAATTCCATGGTCGTTCAGTTTTTAAAAGTCAAAATCATTGCCAATGAGTGTGTTATTTGTCACATTCTCTTTGATAAGAGGGTTCAACTCATCGGTTATATCGTATACTTTCAGTTGAAGTACTTTTACATCTACATTTTGATTCAGTGTCAGGTCGACCAGTACTTTTCGGTTATCTAAAAGCACATCTGTACTATCCAAGATAAATTCTTTTACGGGTGTCACCGCTTTGTCATTATTGTAAAGAGCTACATGAATGATACGTGCTTTCATATCCATACTTACAGCATCTGTTTGCAGTAGCTTAAAGCGCAGACGGGATGCTTGAATGGATAAGTTGCGGTCTAGCACCATTACGCCAACAGGTTGCTTTACGTCCTCTCGCTCTTGGCGACTTATAATAATAGGTATAATTATTTCTTGTAAGGATGCTCCACCATGAGTAAACATATATCCTCCAGATTTGGCAGCCAAGCGGTTTGTTCCTTCCGGTACAGCCACGTAGATATTTTCAGCATTCATCCCTGAGACTTCTGCTAACGGAAATTTTGCTATATCGGCTACTTTATTCCCAGTGGTAGTTAGATAATAGCGAGTTTTGTTTTCCAGTGCCGGTTCTGTAACCTTGTGTTTGTCTTTCTCTTCAAACTGTTGGTCGTTGAAGAGGAAGCCATGATCTGCTGTGATATATACTTCGGTTACATTATAGGTTTCATGTATTTTATGAACCAGCATCTCCAATTCATTAATCGCATCACGACAACTGTTTACCACCTCTTTGGCTGTTGCTCCATGACTCTTGTCGTCAATGGTATCGTGCATTACATAGACCAGCGGATGCTTGAAGATTTCTCTGTTTTTAACTTGGTCGTATTTTGCCACTTCATCATAATCTATGCAGATAGCTCCGGTTCGGTAAGCATTAACCTGCTCTGTCCGTTTGACGGTAGAATTGAGTATCCGATTGTCTACACCCATATTCTGCTCTCCATCCACTTCGCTATACAATCGTAATTCACGATGGGGTAGTAGCGCTGGTTTACAAAATTTAGTCTCCGTAGGTAACATGGCAATGGCTGTGTTCAGGTGAGCAATATGCTTTCTTCTAGCCAATGCTCCTATTAATTCTTGCGCCACTTCATAACGCAAAGCATCACTTATGATGACTACTACTTTCTTTTGGATAGGCTTAATCTGATTCTCGTAGAAATTTTCCTGGCGAAGAGCGTGTACGGAAGACAGGCCACCTGATTCCTTCACGCAATGTATCCATTCCAGATTGATACGGTTGCATAGTTTGGCATAATAGATGTCTAATGCATATTTCACCTTCTGAATAGTTTCATAAAGTACAATAGAAGGGCTAATCTTGTAATAGTTTTCAATCGACAAGCGATAAAGCTGATCAGTCAAATAATACACATTTCGATAGCACTCCAGATATTCATTCGGTGTGTTTAGCGTAAGCGATCCTAACGATAAAGCACCTTCATAGAATCGAGCTACAAGCAAGTTATAGTCCATCACTATATTCAAATCTTCATTTCCGCTGTGCTTTATTATCAGTTCTTCCAGTCTGTTTATCACCTTTTGTGGCTCTGTGGCAATAGAATGTTCCATTAAAGTGCGCAGAATTGGTATACAAAGTTGGTCGGGTAAGAAGTAGTAATCGGCTTCTGTTCCATACCATTTGATCAATTCATCATCATGGATATCACTACCCAATTCAATCATAACTTCCTGTAAAGCTGCTGCGGTCTTGGACGAGCTTAATGCCAACTCCAAAATACGGTTCATCTGTTGCAGGGCCAGTGAATCTGCGATTCTATTCGTTTTATAGTTGTCTGCATTCACCGGTGCCAGATTCTGCACGATGGAGTTGTACTTGAGTACCTGTATCAGTCTCTCAACCTTGGCTTCTGTATTCAGATCGACCGTACAACCAAAAATACTTTTCAGTCGTTCGTCCAATGCCGCTTTCACCATTGGAGCAACTTTTAGCCTGCTGTAAAAATCCGTTTGTCTGCTGCGTTCGCTACTACATCCTTGTAGTAAGATTCTCAGGATAATGTAATCCCAATCCAGCACTCGTTGTTGCTGAAAGTAAGAGGAAAGAAATGCTCTTACTGCTACGTCTATAGAAATACTACCATCGGCATAATGCGATTGAAGTAGCCGGAGCATCCGGTCTGATTGTAGTTGCTGAATATTCTTCTCCACAAATAGGGTCATGTTGGAAGGCAGGCCATACTGTTGCATATAGGCGGCATAGTCCTGATGGTGATATTCCATGTTGGCTACGAGCAAGTCGAGCAAGGGAAACTTTTCTTGCAGCGATTTTATTTGCAAGGGAGATGGCTGATGGAAATAGAGAATCACTTTCTCATCCGCCCATTCCGTATCGAGCTTATATTTGGTAGTAAACCAATCCCCTTTGAAATCAACATACCGATAGCCGGCTTTCCATTCAACTACCGAAAGCTCATCTGCCAGAAAAACGTCATTGAAGATGAATAGCACCTTCAATTCCGGTTCCCGTTCAAAATAGTTATATATCTTTTGTTGTGATGTATTCATACATTCATTATTTCAGTTTTTTACGATACTTCTGATTACTGGCAGTTGGATTTTCCGGATTTGTCATTTCCAGATAACCAGCTTCCACTAAAAAGGTAACATACTTTTCGCGATTTTTGCTATGATTACTTATTCCAGCTCTTTCCAGTATCTCTTTGCTACTTCGTGGTACACTACAATAGTTAATGATATCTTTTTGTTTGTTACTTAATTTCATGCGCATTGAAGTGTTAGAGGTAGCCTGCTGAGTGTCTAAGTCTATCCGTAAAGTGTCTAAGTCAGTGCTCGGGATAGCCTGTTGAGTGTCTAAGTCTTGCTGCAAAGTGTCTAGGTTGGTGTCAGGGTTTTGCAGAGAAGTGTCTAAGTCAGCACCAACTATGACACCATCTCTCTCAATTGTTATCACAAACTCATGCAACGACTCATTATTAGAGAATGATAATTTCTTATCTTGACTCAATGCACGCTGAATGCCACTTCCTGCACCTGTATAAGGCAACATATAAATAGCATTGGCAAAGAGAAAATTGTTGCGTGGCATGGAGGTTCCTGCTACAATATCATCCACAGACAATCCATTAGGTAGTGTCCCGGGGCTATGTATCTCTACTCTGTTGTCAAAGATAAAAATACGGATGGGTGCTTTCCAATTGAGTGAACGGTGAACTAAAGCATTTACAACAAGCTCTACCAGACAAGTATAGGGTATCTCCAGCTCACCCATTGAATTGAACTCCTTTTTCACTTGTACCGTTCTTAGGTTGCGGGTGAAGAAGCTCATAATGGTTTCAAACTGATGAAGTAGATTACCTTCCATATCGGTGTCATTCACTTTATCGCGGAATTGTGTTCCTCCTATGGAATTACCTACAAAGCTGATACACTTGGCAGTCATCACCGGTAACCAGCGTTGTGGATATTTGGCAAATAGGAGAATGGCGGCAATAGTCAGTTTTCCATCGGGACGGATGAAATGCAGATTGCGTAGTAGCTTTTGTTTATCATGGCCTTGAACAATAGTACTGCATACCTCATCCAATGAGGCTTCACGGAGTCTATCGCCCGTCATCCCTTTCGTTTTCAGGGCAGTCTCAAACTTATTACTAAGAAACAGTTTGAGTGTCTTTTCGTCCAGATCATCAATAGTGGCATCATTCACTGCAGCTTCATCCGGAATAAAACTACCACACTCTGACATCATCTCTGCAAGTTCTGCATTGTCGAATACTTTACGTTTATCGGCTCCATTCTTTACCCAGACGATGCCTTTGTTATCATGGTAAGGCTTATTCAATCCTTCTTTGATAGTAGTCACAATGATTGTTCCACCTTCTATCGAAACGGTATCTATGGTGAGAAGAATGGCCGGTACTACATTTTCAGAGGCTATATTGCTTAATAGATTGGTTGTTTCTTGAACTTCTTGGAATGACAGCGAATTGATTTCACCCGTTTTATCATTGATGCCTACTATCAATTGCCCACCATGCGTGTTACTGAATGCAACGATTTCGCATCCAATATCATATTTGTCAAGAAGCCGCTCTTTGAACTGCACCTTGCTTACCTCACCGAGGTCTCTTAACTTTAGTATATCTTTTGCTGTCATTATTCCTTTTTATTTCAATTTTGCCAATACATCACCAAATTTAGCATAGTTCACTACTACACCATCATCCAAGTCGAAACCAATTTGTTGATCTGCTACTACGTGCAGGCGGTCGTGATACTCGCGACATTCATCAATCTGCTTGCCGATGCTGTCCAGTTCTTTTCGCTCACGGGTGGAGAGATTGGCTGCGTTGGCTTGCATCTCATTCTGTTTATTGAATAGCCATTCGATATGAGGTAGCAGATAATTGGTACGTATTTTCTCTGTAGTATAAGCATTCATGCGGTGCATATAAGCGATGCATTGGAAGCTACCTTTCTTTGAACTAAACAGCCAATAGATGGGACGGTTCTGATACATCTTCTTATGGTCTTTCCAAAAGTCTTTTACAAAGTAATCGTCCAGGCGTTTGCCGAGTGATCGTTCTATAAAGTTTAGATTATCCATCAATGATTCCTCACCAAAGGTAATGCCGAGCCAGGTTTTGAAGCGTAGTGTGGTGTTGTCTGTAAATTCTGTGTTGGCTGGCATAAGCGGAATGATACCATCATCATCAATGGCAAAGCGGCTATTAGGAACGAGGGCTTCGTATTCTTTCTGACCATCGCCTTGATTGGCAAGGATAAGTCCCGGACGGTCGATGCTGTAACGTCCCATCATACAGCCTACGGCATAGCTGATGAGTTGCTTCATCAATACATCATCGTTCCATCGCAGTTTATCTCCTTCAATAGAGATTTCGCCTTGCTGAAAGATAGTGATTTCACTTAACAAGACATTGGGGGTAAGTTCATCTTGCAAGCCGTAGATATCTATGAATTGGCGATTCAGTTCTTCTTCGTTGTGGTGGAGTTCCATGAATTTATCTTCCCATTCGGTTTTTATTTGTTCTGACAACCATTCCAATCGGCCCGAATTTGCCTTTATGAAGTCAAGATGCTTGTCATTCCAAGACTCCATGGGTATATTTTCGTTTTCACTTGTGAAATTATATAGTGATGGAGTTGAATTTCTCTTTGAAAATTTGACGAACTCGTTCTCTGTGAAATCCCAGCTGGTTTCGTGAGCGTCCCAGTCTTGTTTGGAGATAGAAATGTTTTGTTGAACTAAAGAATCAATTAGTGATGATTGCATTTCAATAATAGGTATTCTTGCAATATCTCCATTCGTAAAACTCATAGTCGGATTGAAGAATTTTAAATAGTTCAAGCTCACTTTTGAACATAAAAGTGCAACTAAGTATTTCAAGTTTTCATTTCTGTCAATAAAAGCACAGCGACTGGTATCATCAAATATACTTCCTGTTGATTTATATCTTACTGAAAAACTATTAGAACTGATTTTATTCCAAGTTAAACCTTCCTTAAAATAGTAACCTGTATTTTGGGGTCTTGAAGCTATTCGTCCATTTTTCCCAATAAAATGTTTAAGTTCATAACCATCATTTTTCCAATTAACAACATATTCTTCAAATGATGACCATTTTCTAGCATGTCCACCACTTAAACATGGATACCACTTAAATTTAGCGGAAATTGTATCTTCTGTACTTTTAAAACCTCTACCTATATTGTCTAAACTAATTTCTGTCCATAAGCGTTGAAAGCTCAAGTTGTCACCAGTTGCCAATCCAGCTTTTGGATTAGCATAATCTCCCAATAGAATATTTTTAAAATTATCAATCATTTTCGCACTTACCCAATACCCAATCGGACATCCCGGAATCTTCTCGAAATTGGATTGAGGAATAGCAGGATAATATATCTTTGTTCCTTGCTCACTATAAACCATATCTTCCACTTCTTTTGTATAATCAGCAAAGTAGAAACGGAAGTCATGATTAGCCAATGTTTTCTCAAAAAGAAGTTGAAGATGCTTTTGATCAAACTCTTGAAAGGTGCGTTCTATCAAGCGGAAGTATACTCCTTGTGCACTTTCCGATTTCGTGTTATTTATTATAGCCGAAGATGCTCCAAAGTCTGCACCAAATACTCCTCTACTCAAATGAAGTAAAGAATCAATGGAGCGATTGTCAATAATATCACGGCGCAATTTTTCAAATGTACTCAAGAACATCCAAGATGGTGGAATAATAAAGCCATACTTACCATGTTTCAATGTTAAGTCAGCCATGTGCTGTACAAAGACGGTAGCAAGATCCGCTTTTCCAATTTCATAATTTTCTTTTGCATACGTACTCAATATTTCATTCATATTTCCACCACCCATATACGGTGGATTCATCACCAAAGCCGCATAGTTCTGTGTTAACGTAAGAATAATCTGCATATAAGGCAACATCTTCCGAATATCTTCCGGTAGAACCTCCTGCTGCGCATATTCAGCTGTTCTTATAGCAATCACATTGCGAGTACGTTCTGAAATATTAAACTTCATGATGCTGCCCAATGTCTGAGCATCATTCATCAGTAATACAGCATCCGTCAATTCATCCAGCACCTCTGCGTTCCCTCCCATGATATACTCCGATAGCACAGATCTGATAAAAGTTCGCTCTTCATCCGTATTATCAAATGTCTTGCCCACTGCTTCGGCATAAGGAATTGGCATATCCAGTACCCTTGGCATACAATGTGCATCGCTGAAACTATTGTCTTTTTGACAAGCTTTCATCAGTAGTGCAAAAGTTGCTAACTGCTTGGCACGTGTGTCAATGTCAATACCCGTGAGATTATACTGGAAAATATCTTCGATGGCCTTCCTTCTATTGTATCCCTCTTCAATATAAATCTGATAGAACAGGTCGAAACATTCATTCAGAATGTGCCCTGAACCGCAAGCTAAGTCTGCACACGTCAGGTCATGAATATTGTCAAACTGATAGATGGCATCGGCTGGGGTTGGCTCGGCGGGTTCTACCAGATACTGCATCTCCTTTTTGATGTCAGTATACGGATTATTGTCGAGATAGATACGCCCCACAGTGTTCTGTACCATATACTTCACAATCCAATTAGGTGTGAATATCTGCGTAGCAGCAGGTATCTCATCGGCTTCAAACTTGCCTTTCTTGGCAAAGACCTCATCCTTACGTTCGGAAATATAGAATTGATAAAGCCAACCGATAAGTTCGGGCGAACGATAATCCTCGTCACTGATGTATTCATCCGCATTCAGTTTATCAATAAAACCGTCTTTAGCCAATATATTACTTGGTAACAACAACTCTGTATAATCAGAAATAGTTCCAAAGCACTTATGAATGATGGGATTACTATGACAATATGCCACAATAAGCACCGCAAACTGCTCGTCGGTCAGCGCATCGTTGTTCAATAAGGCCTCCAATTTCTGCCGGCTTTCTTCATTCATCTGTGGGAAACGTCGTTGCCGAGCTTCGCTTACCAAAAGCGGAATACGCACCTCGTCACTTTCGTATTCCAATACTGCCGGTACCAGTTCATTCTTTACCATAATGCGAATGGCCATCAATCGGTTGAACCATGTATAAGCAGCTTCTTCTGCTACCTCCCGATAAGAATGGGATTGAATGCGTTGGTATAAAGACATCCATTTATGGTAAAAATCCTCGCTTTGTACTTCGCCCATAAAGACGGAACCGCCGCCCATTAATTCTGGCAGCTTGGTGGAGAGAGAGCCATCTGTCTGAAAGCCAAGTGCAGAGAGGCGTTGCTTTACGCCACTCATCAATATGTTGCGTGCTTCGGAAGCGAAGCGTTTCAATCTATTTGTTTCCATTTTGTTTCTTCTTACGAAATTATTATATCATAATCTCCACCGATATGTTGCATAAGTTCGGCTTTCAGCTTTTGTAGATAGTGATCTATATCAGCTTCGGTTTGTATAGGCTGAGTGGTATGCGTATGGAGATGTACCATTTTACGGGCACGAGGTGTAGCAATCGGTTCTTTAACAACACTTCCCCCTCCGTCAGCAACCGATGTGTAAGGCTTCGGATCAACCGGCTTCGGTACAGCCTCATTGATCTTCTTCATTTGTTCCTCATAGAAGTCGGCAATGACTGCATTGGCTTGGAGTGCATAGAAGTTGGCTGTGTTGATTTTCTGACTGATTGTAATATCACGTTTGGCAAATTTGTCTCTGCCCACTTTCATCCTGACAGCATAGTCCTCCAATTCATCAAATGCCTTGTTATAATTAGTATTGATAGTTTCAATAAGGGTTGTCTTGCATTCCTCTAAGCGTCCACCTAAATTACGCATCATCTTCAGGTAGGCAGGCATATTGTCCCACGGTTCCATATCGTTATGGATGGCGCATAACCGATTCTGTGCCTCTTCCTGACCTTTCGGCAGAAAAGCAAAATTGTCCCGGTTTTCCTGAATAAACAGCTTTACCTTTTGATACCCTTCGAACTGATCGTTGACGAATGTATTGATGTTTTTACAGCGATCAAATAAGGCAGTTGCACTTTCTTTGGCCTCTGTGATGGTGAGAAAGAATTCTTTATGGTCGCGTATATTGGTCCATTTCTCCATCAAAGTAATGGCTTCATCAATGACGGATTCAAACGGACATCCATTTATCTTTCTGGATAATTTACGATAATTACTCAATAATCGGTTCAGAGCACTGTCGTCGGTCTCTTTGCAGTTGCGATAAAGCTCAGTGGAGTCATTGCTTCCTTTGAGGGTGACTACGTTAAAGATATGTTTCCAGGCTTCGATAAATTCGTTCAGGATATCTTGCGAGATAGCCTTTGCCGGTTCAATCGTGAACCGATTGGCATCGCGCATAATGTTGCGAGCAGTGTCTTCACGGCTCACATTAGGATTGTTGTTGTAATTGAAAGCATACAGATGTCTGCGTACCAGCTCATTGACTACATAGATGCTACAGCAGTCCGCCCAACCATAAGGCACTTTGGCAAATTGACGTACCACATCGGCTACAGTCACATCGTGGGGCGCACGGTCCAAATAATCCTTTACTTTCTTTTCGGCTGTGGTAAGCGGCAGGTCTACCAATGTCGCTTCTACCGGACGAAGTATTTTATCCGAAAGCTCACTTTGACTTTTCGGGTATTCAGGGCCATTTACCAGATGAGCAGAATCATATAGGTTCTTCAAATGGTTGGTCAGTGCGGCCTTATATCTTTCCTTATTCTTAGCTGAACCAAGAACAGAAGGAGATAGTATATTCTGACCGGAAATCACAGGGCAAGCATCCAACATTTGTTGGAACTGTGGCTTAATTTCGTTTTTATACAACTCTTTTGCACGGTCGGAAAAGATACGCTTTGTGCGTTGGCGCTCCTCACTGATGGCTTGCTCTTGTGCGAAACATTGCACTCGGCAATACTCCAGAAAGTTCTGTCGAAGTTCCGCATTATTCTTAAATACTGGATAGAGGAAGAATGCCAAGTGGTTAGGTTGATTGGTGAATGCGTACTGTTCGGGGGAATCGGTACTTGCTGTGGTAAGGAAGTCGATCACGACATCCGGATTATTGGAAAGAATGTTTCTACCATCTACATTTCCACCAATATTGAAGGAGCGGGTTATAAATGTTTCCTTATTGGTAGATGCACTGAAGCTAAAATGGTCGCTGATAATCTTATAAAGTTCTTCGGTATATGTGTTATTATCTACCTTTTGGTTTTTGATAATTTGCGCGACCTTAGATTCCTCCTCGGTGTAGAACTCATAAACTTCAGTTCCATTATCCGTCTTTATTTTACGAATGACAGCCTTATCCATCAAGAAAGAAAGGACTTGAGATACTTCTTCTTTGATAGCTGCTTTGTTGGCGTCTACTTTCGTCATCAGCAGGGTGACGATATTGTCGATAGTAGCAGAGAAACTCTGTTTGTCTACTTCTGAAAGATTACATACCATGAAAAGCACATATACCACTCGGCGATAGAAAGTTTGTTTATCTTCATCCGTCACCATATCGAGCGCTTCACGGGCATTCGCCATGGCGCGCTGACCGATGTGCTGCATGGAACCTTGAAACATTGCCCCAAAGAACCGGTCGAACGGAATAAATTCGCCTACCTCGCATTCTGCAGTCTCTTTGGCAATAGAGAATGTGATGTTCAGCAGTGAACGCTCATTACCCTTCACCTGCTTATCCACATAGTTCATGTTCACAAAGGAGTCGAGGACCTTCATAATCAATTGGAACTGATAGGGAACGAATGGGTAGAAGGCTGCAAAATTTTCTTTGTTTTTATAGGCTTGGTACGTACTTGGCAGAATGAATTGCGCATCGAGCATGGCTTTCTTTTTTTCAAAGAGTTCCGAAAGTTGCAATTCTACTTCTCCTTTCTTATCCAGAATTCGTTTTTGGGTAATGTATTCGGGACTGGTGCCTTGAAGGGAAGCGCGAACCTCAAAACGTCCTAAAATCTTGCCCACTTCATCTTCCGGATTAGAAATGCTACCACCGACTTTGGTTACCACCTCCTCCAGAGTCTGTTGTGCCGTACACGAAATCCAAACCTGAGATTCACAGACTTCATCCAGCCGCTTTACAAGTGATTGGAGTTGCAACAATAGGTCGCGATGCTCTCCGATGAACTGGCTAACCTCGTCGATGAAAAATAGAATGCGGAAATTTCGATTGTTTTTATGATCCAGATATTCCTTCATCTCAGCCGCAAAGGCTTCTACCGAAACATTCACATCATTCTTCAAAATACGTTCGCGGATCACATCGATAGCCAATGCGGGATCTACTTCTTTTGCCATCTGTAGGGCAAGGTCCAGGCGACCTGCGGCAAAACGAGAAATGTTTCGTTCCCAATCATACCCTTTGCTCTTTACATAGTCCTTAAACTCTTGGAATTTTCCATCATCGTCCAATGCTTTCTCCAAATATTGGGCCATGGCGAGGTTGAATGAGTTATAACCACGCTTTGCATTAAACTGGTTCCAGAAAATAGTAGTGAATGTGGTGGCTTGATCGGCATTGGCATCGTGTACATCGCCAATGTTGAATATCACCATCTCTACATCCGCTTTATTAACATACCAACTCTGAAGAGCTCTTAGCTCAGAAAGAGACACCCCTGCTTGTTCAAGTGCAGTGACATCTTTTTCGCCAAGCATCATCTCTTGTGTGGCTTCTATCAAACGAATAAAAGCCATTTCACTATATTTGTTGGATAAGCAATAGCTGGCGTATTTCAGGAAGTGAGACTTTCCGGAACCATAATAACCATTGATCCATATACCGACATGACTACCTTGATTTATCTTGATATTGATAAGAATATGATAGAGGTTTACAATAATCTCTTGTGTAAAGACGTATTCAACTATTTCGGTGAGTACAGTATCTTCACTGAGGTCGGAGGCTGATACGGCAGGATTAACTTTTCGGTCAAGCCCTTTTTCATATAAGTCTTTAAATTTCATATCGTATTGGATTTATTTGTTTACTAATAATGTGGCACGGTACGTATGCGAATCTTCCAATGTATCGAACAATGAGAAAGAATTGCCTTCCTGATGTCCGGGATAGAAGAGTATGATCTTGTAGAGAGAAGTATCATTATACTTCTCATAACGAGTAAGGAACCTGTTGGTACGAAGGTACGGGAACATTTTACCAATGCCATGAATAAAGATGTATGGTTTATTTAGCCCATCGTTTACTTGCATGTATTCGTCTATTCGCCGATGTACATACTGAATAAAGTGATCGGAATTGGCTTCGTTGGTCAACTCAGTAGTAACTATATCGGGTTGAACTTTGTCATCCTCCAATGTGAGATCGAACAACGAATCCATACCAAACTTTTCAGCTTTCAGATAGTCGCAAAACAGTTGAAACAGATCGAGTAACATGGCATTTATAAAACTGCTAGGGCGCTCCAGATTTTGCTTGAACACCAGAATTTGACGTCGCATTTCATACTCCTTGGTTGCAGGATACTGGTATATATAATAATTGTAGAAAATATTTCCACTTTTCACATTCTGAAACTCCGGACTATTCAGATAGTCATAAAGCTCTTGCAGGGTCATATTCTTCATTTTACTTGCGATTTTATATCATTCACTTCATATGGATAAAGCAAGCAAGCTTCCAAAAACCACTCTTCGCCGCTACGGATATAAAATGTGTAGTCGGATGGTTCAAGATGAATAGGTTGCAGTTCATCTGTCTTACTGTTTAATAAGCCTGCTTGGCGCAAGATGGTCAGATATTGGCTGGCACAACGGTCTTTCGTGTTGTCAGTCCAACTGTCTACAAACTCATCTCTGGTAGATAGCTCATTAAATTCCATCATAATGTCGTTCTTTTTTAGTGTTTGCTCCACGGAATTCCACCGCTTGACTGTTACATTAAAATGGAAATCAAAAGCTAATTTATAAGCTTTTAGGATGGCATAGAGTAAACCGGCACGTTGGGCTCGTTCAGTCATCGTCTGAAAATTCACCCAAAAAGTAGCGGGAACAGCATTATATCTGCGTTTAAATTCCGTGATAAAGGTTTGCCGGGCCTTCTGTGAATTTACTTGCAAGATTTGGTTGGTTTTAACTTCATCCTTCAGTAGCTCAGTTGCGTTTTCGGACATCAATAATGGTAATATACGCAAATACTCATTATAGAGAAATGCGCATCCGGTTATTGTAGCTGTATATGGACTATTCTTCTTATTCATTTCTAATCAATTCATTCACACTTACTTCAAGATACTTAGCTATTTCTATCAGATTTTCAAGATTGGGTTGTGCACTATTTGTACACCATTTAGAAACAGTAGCCGGATCTTTCCTCAATTGCTCTGCAAGCCATTTGTTCGTACGCTTCTTTTCAGCAAGCACTACTTTTAGACGATTCATGTCTTTCTTTTCCATGTTATACATTCTTGATATATATGTGCAAATATAATGTTTTCCCTCTCAAGAACATTCTGAAATGAGAAATATATCAGCTTTTGCGTTAATAAAATGGTGATTTTGCCATTTTAATGCTGGGATGATATGTGTTTTGTATATGGATGATATGTATTTGTTTAGGTTTAAAAATAGCGAATATACCAGTGCTGCTAGATGTGGTGGTGCACGCGAAACAGAAGCTCTTATATTGTTGAATAGCGTGTTTGTAGCCTATGCCTCTGTTTTTGACATTATGGCTAAAATCGTCATAGAACAATTTGAGTTTACTAAGTACAATTTTGGTAATTATAGAAAAATGAAGAGCGCAGATACTATTTACAAAAAGAGTTTGAATAATATTGATCCTTCTTTAAAAACTGAGGGTATGCTATTTTCAGAGCCGCCAATAATAAGAAAAATAGGAACATTCAGAAATGAATTTGTACATAATGGACCTTGGAATTTGAGATGTAGTGTTTATAATACTGCCGTAGATGGCAAACCTGCAGATGTTATCATTTACAGCCCAGATATGGATGAAATAGGTAATATCATCAGTTCGGGTTCACGTAATAAATTCTATTCTCAAGCAAATCGTATCAATATTCAACTACCAAATATGATACAAGAAGCTACTACTGTACTGAAAAATACGATTGAATAACTAAGTGCTCTTTACCAAATTAGTACGATAAAGTCTACTGATAAAAAGTATACTGAAGAGTGTTTGGATGCGATATCGAATTATTACAAGGAGTTAGCTGTAAAGTGATTATGTGTGAATCTATTGATTTTATATAATCAAGAGGATTTATAAGAAAATTAATAGATTCACACTGTTTGCTTGTCTAACTTAATCTTGCACTTCGATTCAGTATGTGATATTTGGCGTTCAAGGGTTGATATTACAGAATCAGGGAGAGTAATGAGCGAAAACTTTTTTGATAAATGTGGCTGTTTGTAAACGTGGTTTGCCAAATGCATTGCCTATATTCCAACCAAAGTGCATCAAATCGATTGACTTTATCTGAGAATCTATTGTTACAGGGTTTTGAATCAGCTGACACTCCTCTTCTGTGACATACTGAAACATCCGAATATGCTCATAGAGTTGGTTGAACTGGTTTTCTTTCATATAGAGAGCAAGTTGCTGACTTGTATAGGCAAGTACTCGTTCCAAAGTTTATGCTTGCTTTTGTGCCAATTTATCTTGTGCGGTTTGTTTATATTCTCCGTATTTAGGTATTGAGGGTTTTTCCTGTAGAGTCTCTGCAATAAGTGTAACCTTTAGCTCCGGTTCTATGTGCAGGTGCTTCTTACTGAAAATCCGCTCCATAATAGGTAAAAGGCAATCGTTCAATATGGATTGGAAACTAAAATAGATACCACCGAGCAAAAGGCAAGTCACGAAAAAGGCCATAAAAGCTGAGAACTCATCCATTTTAAGCTCTGCTACTGCAAACATACGGACTAGCACAGCAATACTCAATATTGATGCACATAAGAAAGTATATATAATAATGTAGTCGGTTTTCTTAGCTGTCATATTAATCAATAGTTATCATTTGTGCGCAAATATATATTAATAACTTATTGATTCCAAAATGTTTGTGCAATTGTCTGCATTTGGCGTTGATATGGCAGCGTTTGTCCACCTTGTAGGATAAATAACTATTCGTTTTGCCAAAGAATTAGATGTGTTCTTTAATTCTATTACTAATGGTACTTCCAAATAATTCCATTTCGCTGTTCGTTATTCCCAATTTGGTAGCCAATATTTTCCAATCTCTTATGGCTATTACAACTTCAGAGATAATCTTTGAGGCTACGTCCCAAGGTAGCATATAGTCTTCACAAGCATCTAATAGAATTGTTAAGTCTGCTTTGTTGGAAGAGTTAGAAATAAGTAGACTCTGATATTCATTCAGCGTTGGATTCATATCGTAAGCAGGGGATAGAGTCCAACCTTTAGATGTGAGCAGAAAGCCGTGATTGCGGAAGTGATCGTCCGAATTACCGACGCAAATGTTAAAAGCTACACGACGGTATAGTTCTTGAAGGTTTTTGTTTACCTCAGTGCAATTCTGAAGTATAAAGTCCACCATATCTAAGTAGCCATTTCCGGTGCTTGCGTTAGCACCGTCCGAGAGTCCAAGTAATGTCATGGCAGAGGCAAAATGTATCCGTTTGCCGTCATCTTTTCTATCAAAACGACGTGATAAGAGAGTGTGGTACTTGTCGCTTGTGGAAATTACTCGCGTAGATGCTGCATTGATTCCTGCTTTTTTAGCCAATAGATGGCAGAAGTGTTCCCAAAGCCCTGTATTGTAATCATCTTTGCGAGACGGAAATTTGGTAACATACAACACTTTGTTCGTATCGACTATGCTGGCTTTCGGTCTGGCTCCACCTAATGAAAAGCCGGGTTGTAATAATTGAGTAAACCACTTCTTATCAGGTATTTTGTTTTCCTCTTCGCTTTTTTCAATCTCTCCACTGGCATGAATCAATTCACGGATGCTGGTTAATGGTGGTATGCGCAGCGTATTACTTGAGTTGATAAAATCGCCATCAGGTGTTTCTTTAAACCGAAACCCACCCATGCAAGATGAATCATCAATTCCCAACAGATAATCAAACGAGGATAACCGACGGACCGGTCGTTTCTCTTCGGAAGCCAAGATCTGCTCTCTACGATTAAGTAGAGTACGTCCCCAGCGGTCGGGCAAGGCATCGGAGAAGCATCCGAAAATATCTTTCTCCGGTTGTGTATATTGTAGTCCTTTGTAGTTATTCAAGTCCGCACTAATAAATAGGTTACCATATAGCTTCAGCCATTCATCATTGAATTTAAAAGCATAGCTATCTGAACCACGAAGCGATTCGTAGCTTAGCTCTCCGATAAGTTCAATATCTTTCAGCCAATCAAAGTCAGCATATACCAGTAGCTTTTTCATTGTTTACCCCTTTTTAGATGCACGCTCACGATTCTTTAAGGTCAAATCTTGCAGTGATTTACCCAATTTGTCCTCTTTGGCAAGCCAGAGAATATCTTCATCGAGTTGCAAGGCGTAAAGCACACGAAGATAAATACCTATTGCAACGGTGGCACACCCTTTTCAATACGAGAGACTGTGAGAGGTGAGCAGGTAGCTCGTTCTGCCACCTGTGCCATACTCAAATTACGACGTAGGCGTGCTAATTTGATTTGCTCACCTACCATCTCCATTTTCTGCTGTAATTTGCGAGGTAGCTTAGTACCCATTGTATTCTTTGCCATAACTGCAACATATCATATAATATGCAAATATAATGATATTTGTTTATTATATGATATGTTGATGGGCTATATTTCTATTTCAATGAGATTTTGTTTGCCGACTCGCGTTTCTTTTCACTCACCAGCTCCGCATATATTTGTGTAGTTGACACATTGCGGTGAGTGAGCATCTTACTGACGGTATAAATATCTGTACCAGCGGCAATTTGGAGGGTGGCATACAAGTGCCGAGCAACATGGAACACTATTCAGAATGCTCGATATCATGAAGTCTGCCAAATCTACTAATTGTGATATGGAGCATACTTTTTTCAACAGAATAGTAATTATAACATTAAAAATATCAGAGATAAATATTTAACCTCACATTAATCATATACCCTTTCGGGGGTATTTTTATTCATACACATATACATTTATGCCCGAATGGGTGTAAATAAAAATAACATATTTGTTCTTTTCATGCCATTAACCGTTTTTTATCTTCCGTCATCAAGTATCCCCAAATTTTATCGTCTCTTTCCCTAATTTACATTTACGTTCACCCAAAGAACGAGATGGAGCGTGAGTTCAACAACGATATGCTGAACAGGGCCGAAGCCATCCGCTGTATCCGGGTACAGTCACTAATCAATAAGAAGTTCGATTTCTTAGACAAGCACAAAATGAAAGCAGACTTCATTGACTACTTCGCAAAAATGATGCAAATCAAAGATCAGAAATGGAAAATGGTCTACGCTCATTTCTCAAACTTTGTACAGGGCAAATGTAATTTTGGTGAAGTAAATGTGGATCTCTGTAAACGCTTTCGGGCTTACCTATTAAATGCCAAACAGCTAAAACATACTACACGCAAAGTATCGCTCAACTCGGCAGCAGGCTACTACTCCACCTTCAGAGGTTTGTCGAAAATCGCCTATCGTGATAAATTGCTCCGTGAGAACATCAACGACTTTTTAGAGAAGATTGAGTATGAAGACGTAAAAAAAGAGTATCTAACATTGGACGAGGTAAAACAATTAGCAGCCACCCCCTGCGACATCCCTGTTCTAAAAGCGGTCTCTCTGTTCTCCTGCCTAACAGGATTTCGTATCAGTGACATAATGAATCTGCAATGGTCAGACTTCGGTATTGCCCCCGATCAAGGCTACTGTATTCGCATCCGTACTCAAAAGACCAAAACCGGAGCCACACTCCCCATCAGCCACGAGGCTTTTGAACTATGCGGAGAGGTTGGAACAGGTAAAGTATTTAAGGGGCTTGGCCGAAGTATGATAAATTATCCATTGAAAAACTGGCTAAAGCAAACTAAGATATTGAAACATATCATATTTCATTGATGTCGCAATGTCAGCTTTGATGAAAGTGCCCATAAAACCAATGCGATACGGGGTGATGATCGGTCTTTAGTCTATCATAAAGCCTGTCCATTGCAGTCCGTTCAGAAGTTACATCGGATAGTAGATTTTTATCTGTTGCGGTCTACTTGTCTAGGTTGTTCTTGGTAAATAATTAGCAGAACGACGGAGCGGTATGCGTAATGGCTGCATCAACAGTATATTTGGCACTAATCGTAACCATCTTCTCCTTGTCGAACACCGGTGCTTCAGTGCTCCAATACACATTTCTTGCCAGTTTATCCGTTGAACTCTCAGAAACTGATCGTACCTGTTTCTTCTCCCATGCTTGCAAGCGATACTGACGATCGATGGAAATGCCTCCACCCACACATAATACAGTATGAGAACGTGCTTGAAGAATAGTATAGTCGGGTATGGCTATAAATCTCTTATATTTGAAGGTGTAACCATCAAAATATGCCGGATTGTCATGATTACCACGAATGAATACTATCCAGTTGTTAGCTTCGTTCATACGTTTGACATTCTGTTTCACCATATTCTCGTAGCTTTCTTTCTTTTCAAAACCAAAACCACAATCGCCTGCCACAATCAGAATAGTGTCTTTCATTTGGTATTGCACACAGAGTTTGAACACTAGTTGAATGAAGTCTCCATGGATATCGCCCGAAGCCACTATACTTTTGGCTTCGGGAAAAGAAAGGGTGAAAATATAGTTATCATTTAGATTCATATTTCAAGTTTTTCCAGTAAGGCTTTAATGTCGTTTACAGGTAGCGAACTACATCTGAAAAAGACAACTCGCTTCTGCTTGTAATCTTACGAATGAAACCTTTCCATCTGATTTGCATTCCGGCATTGTCGGGATATTCTGCTCTAAAGAACATAGTATCGATTTTGTATTCGGTGTGGCGATTTCCAAAAGTCCGCTTTATAGCCTTTTTTAGTGCCTTTACATTATACTGATACATCATACTGATTAGCAGATAAAATCTGATAGAGTTCGTAGTAGTCTTTCATACGGCTACTTTGGTCTGCCAAGTCAACTACGGTATGCATTTTCTCGGCAATAACTGTCTCTATAGAATAAACCAAAATATTGGCAATAGGAAGATGCTTAAGTAAGAGCGAATAATCAAGAGGTATTGTTTTAGGAGTAACCACGTCGCCGAACCCAATATCCATAGTCATTGCCTGTGTGATGGTATCCTTTGAACTGCAATGCTCAATCTGATGCCATGGTAGTCTTAGAATTCAGTTATGTTTTGTGCAGTAATATGAGAAAGGTCGAAGTTTACACTATTCTTATCCTCTTCGCAAGGCATAGCACAAATCTCTTTGAATGCACTGATTATTATTTCACCATAATTATTGATGTTAGCTCCTAAGAAATTAATATCCAATGTAGGATGAGCAGATAAGCGTTCGTATGCATACATAAGAGCTCCTTCCTTTCAAATAAAATTGTTCCTATAGCGGGTTTGAAATACGATAAAGCAGTCGCTCTCGGAAGTAGCGTGTTAGTATCGTTTGGAAAAAACTTTTTCCTGTTTGGCTACGTTGAGCAAGCGATCTCTAATAGATTTTCCGTAGTCCTTTATATCATCACTCATAGTTTTATTTCAAGATATTTTTCAAGGGTCTTTGCTATACGTAGTTTGTTTGCATTGTCCATCAATAGGGTTAGGTCTCGATTGGGAAGTGCCAGATAATTGTTGACTACTTTAGAACAAACATCGATTCCAATCTTATTTCGGAATTTGATGGCATCGCAAACAGAGAGTTCGACATTATATACTTTAATCTCATAGTTACTGACAACCTTCTCTTCTGTACCAAGTTCTAGAATAGATTCGGCAAGGAAGTGAAGTGCAATAGGTGGATATTCCGGAAGGCGAATTTTCTTCCCCCTTTTTATCGCTACATGATAAGCTTGAGGTAAGGATGTCGTGAGTCCATGGATATTCCATGCTGAAAATAAGCACAAAATACCATCTGGCACCACAACTTCAAGGTCTATCATAGTGTTGGCTAGCTGCTCCAAAGTGGCATATATACCACGACGAATACAGACCATATTACCTTGACGGCATATTCAAATATTTTGTAGTATGCTCCACGGCCCTTCTCCTTGACTTCAGAAGAAGTGACGAATCGATTCCTATTTTCAGTTATGTCCATATCAAACGTTATTTATCTAATGTACTACAAGATGTTGAAAGTGTAGTGCTTTTCTACGGAAACAACTATATATAATTCATATTTAACATTTGAAGATATACTTTTCAAATACCTTAATCTTTTATATACTAAAGTATATATGAATATACTTGGTGTTAATCAAGTAAGCTTATTTTTTACCTATGCATCCATTACTTTGCTATTTCTTGGAGTTTTTTCGATAGCTGATACATTGAGAGTTCGGGCATTAAAGATAAATGCTACAGGCAAGACGGTATTTCAAAACTAACTGAGATTTGCCGTTTTTTTGATTTACCCGACTTAAAGCACATATACCTTGAGAAAAAAGATATCGCCACAATCGCCAATTTCGCAGCCAATCAAATACTATTTGCAAGCCAATGTTTTTTTTTAGTTCATAGTCTATATCTATTTTATATTATTTAGAATATTTGACGTGAAATTGAACAATCTTTTTATCTTAATAGTATAGTGCAAAATCACTTCTAATCATGTATTTCCACTTGAACCTCCTACATCATTGATACACAAAACAAACCTATGTATGGTTGAATTTAGTATGATTTTTATATCTTCGCATATATTTAAAAAATCAAAGGATGAATCGTATGAAAATAAAACATATATATGTCGAAGGATATAAGGTTTTCCACAACTTTGATATAGACTTCACTGAGGGTGAAAAAACTCAGAATCTAATTGTAATAACCGGTGTCAACGGCAACGGAAAGACTACATTGCTCAGAGATATTATTGCAGATACAAATGCAACCAAAAAGCCTAAATGTGCCATAACAATACAGGATGACAAAGGTCTGAATACTTTTTTACTGCCTTTACAATCAGAGAATGAACGATATGAAGAAGCATTCTCAAAAGTCAGTTTTTACCAAACAAGAGATAATAGTTCCGTAGAAAAACTGCAGAAGGATATAGTCAGCTATGTTGACAAGGTTGTATATGAGATTGGGAAAACCAGCTTTGATGCTTATGTGGAAATACAACGTATGCTTGATGATATATTCTGTGGATTCAATTTACAGATACGTTTCAAAAGCCTAAACAGAGAAAAGAAACTGATTTTCACCAATACGAGACAAGAAGAATTTGGAATTGATGGGCTATCAAGTGGAGAACTACAGATATTATCTAAAGTTTTTGTCTTGTTTACTGACGATATGAAAGGACACGTGATCCTGATTGATGAACCGGAGAGCTCTTTACATCCCTCATGGCAAACTAGAATCCTTCCAGTACTTCGCCATTGCTCAGAAACGAATGACTGTCAGATTATCGTTGCAACACAATCTCCACTAGTAATTGATTCAGCGTATAAAGATGAAATACGTTTCCTCACCCGAGACAATGAGGGATATGTCAAAGCAGAGATCGCGTCAGTAACCCTTTCGGCTGAACAGTAGAAAATGTTTAGACTGAGACACAAGATAAACATCTTTCTACATATGAAGATTGTACAGGATGCCGCTTTCTCATTGTGGATGTATATAGTAAATTTATAGGGTTTTATTGGTGGGTGTGGTTTGCTTGTATCACGGGTAAAGATAGAATTAATGATACGCAATTGATATATTATGGCTTGAGATTAGTTGTTAGATTATTTGCTTTGTAAATACTATTTACGGATAAGGCGTTTAAGGATAGATTCTATTTTCCTCATTCAATATCTTTGCTAGTAGCCCAATTGACTTTTGTAATTTCCACTAAATCTAATTGTGGGATTTGGAGGAAACTTCACCGTGTTTTTAATATCCATAATTTGTTATAGTATATTTCTAAGCAAGGACAAGAAAATATATTGATAGTTGCAATTATAAAGTCTAATATAATAAACTTTTTAATTAGGTTATGGAAAAGTAGTTTTAAGTCTAATATAGCAGATTTCTTGATAGAAAGAAAGCTTTTAAATCAGTGTGTGGGGTAATTATCCTATTAATAACTATCGATATTATGATATATTTATAGATGTTTATTTCCCAAAATACTTATCTTTGCACTAGTGATTGATATCTAGTGTGGTATATTAGAATCCATTTTAGAATAAATAGTCTATAATATATGATGTATTGGAATTTGTAGAGGGTAGTATCCGTTATTGTGATATAGTATGATATAGTTATTGAATATTTGTCACATTAGTGTCACGTGTGCTATGTAAACTGTTGATAATCAGCTGTTGTCTCTTTTGAGGAGGTGAAGTAAATAGACTGTCATATTAAAAAAAGAGTCGTAAATCAATGATTTACGACTCTTTTTTTGCTTTAGGTTTCTTCTAGCCATTGCTATAGCGTAAGCAATGATATTCAGTCGCTGCGTCGAAGCAAGGACATTCTTCCAGCCATGATTCCGGTTCTATTAATGAATGGTTATCCATAATTTGAGGTAAATCACGATGCCCGCAAATATGACAGTCCGGATAATCAATAAGGAGCGTTTTGAGTAAAACAATCATGGAGTGCTTTTGCCATTGAGTGCGTGTATCTTTGGGAAGTCCGTGCCGGTTAAGACCACCTTCGTAACATATAGCGATGCTGTCAAGATTATGCCCTTGGGCATGAGCTCCGGGTTTTCGAACAGAACGTGTACTCTTAATATTTCCGTCTCTCCGAATGTAATAATGATAACCGATACCATTTAGTCCACGTTGGCGGTGCGACTTTTCCAATTCAATTTCCGTTAATGTTTCATTCTCCTTCGTTGCGGAGCAATGAATAACTATCAGATGAATAGTTCTCATAGCTGTTAAATGTTTTGTAAGGTGAATAGTTTGTTTATTAATCGCATGAGAACAATAGAAAGATATCAAGGTTCACATTAACAGTTACTTATTTCCCCTTTTTGTATTCTTTTATAATAAACCAAGCGACAAAGTAACTGTTCGAAATATTTTAATCCGGAAACATTTTCCTCACTTTTTCTTCCAAAACCGATAGGGTTTTTCATTTCTGAGCGATCTTAGTAGTAGAAAACGAGAATTGTTCACCTTTAAAATCATACGAAGATGAAAAAGTTAGCTAATATTGCAGTTGGGTGGTTGATGGCATTTTTGCTGTTGGGTATTTCACCTTTATGGGCACAGGAAGAAGCCGGGAACTATTTCACTATTACAGGAATAGTGAAAAATAAGGATAATAAGAGAAAACTGGAGAATGTGAATGTGTCTGTTCCCGGTACGAACATCGGAACCGTTACGAATGCGGATGGTGTGTTCTCTCTGAAGATAAAGGGCACGGAGACTATTCTGGGATTGGAGGTTTCACATATTGGGTATTTGAATTCTCAAGTTTCTCTGAAGGATAAGGAAGATGTATCTGATCTCACTATCTGGATGCTGCCGGCTCCTAATCTACTGAGTGAGATTGTTGTCTTTGGCAATAACGCCCGGGGGCTTGTGGAAGAGGCGATTAAAAAAATTCCGGTGAACTATTCGGTTGATAAGAATTTGCTGACTGCATTTTATCGGGAGACAGTACAGAAAAGGCGACGCTATATCAGTGTATCGGAGGCTGTGATAGATGTGTCTAAGACTGCGTACAGTGACCGGGAACCATCGAACGATAGAGTGCAACTACAAAAAGGACGTCGCCTGCTGAGCCCGAAAACCAGTGATACACTGGCAGTAAAAGTGGTGGGCGGACCTAATCTTTCTATTTATCTGGATATTGTGAAGAACGGAGATGCATTGTTGAGCATGGAAAATCTGAATTATTATGATTTTCATATTGAGGAACCTGTGAATCTGGATAATCGTATGCAATATGTAGTCAGTTTTCGTCCCAGAGTCAGCCTGATGTATGCATTGTTTTACGGAAAACTCTATATTGATTTTGAGAAACTGGCATTCACCCGTGCGGAATTCTCTCTGGATATGCAAAACAGGGTGAAGGCGGTGGAAGCTATTCTTCATAAGAAGCCTCTCGGATTACGTTTCAGACCACAGGAAGTTTCCTATCTGGTGACGTATAAGGAACAGAATGGAAAAACTTATCTGAATTACATACGGAATGAAATACGTTTCAAGTGTGATTGGAAAAAGCGTTTATTCTCTTCCAGCTATACCGTATTTTCCGAAATGGTGGTAACAGATAGAAAGAGCGACTTTGCAGCCATTCCTAGCAAAAAGGCTTTCAAAGAAAAACAAGTGTTCTATGATTTGGTAGACGAATATTGGAATGAGGATTTCTGGAAGACATACAATATTATTGAACCTACAGAGTCTCTGGAACATGCTGTGAGTAAATTGAAAAAGCAATCCCGTTAGATTTCAGATAGTTTTCTTATATTTGGAGACCAACAATAATTCCGGAGTATGCTGAATGAGCTGTTCATACTGACTAAAATAAAAGAGGGCGATATAAAGGCGTTTGAGGAAATCTTCCGTCGTTACTATTCCCCTCTTTGCTGGTATGCCACAGGTATTACGGGAGAGATGGAAGCTGCCGAGGAAATTGTGGAAGAATTGTTCTACGTGTTTTGGAAGGACCGGGAACATTTGCAGATATTCCAGTCCGTAAAAAGCTATTTATATAAAGCTGTACGAAATGCAGCACTCCAGTTTTGCGAGCATAAGGAAGTCAAGGAACGGTATCGCGAATATGTATTGGCGGGTAATGCTACGGAACAGGATTCTGATCCTCACCGGCAGTTGGAGTATGAAGAGTTACAAGGACTGATCCGTCATACTCTTGATAAATTACCCGTGCGCCGGCTCCGGATATTTGAAATGCATCGCATGGAGGGAAAGAAATATGCGGAGATAGCTTCTTCATTATCTCTGTCCGTCAAGACGGTAGAGGCTGAAATGACGAAAGCGCTGCGAACCTTACGAAATGAAATTGATAATTATATCCTTACGAAATGATTGAAGTGAATAAAAATAGGACGAAGACGGATGAGGCATGGGAACGGTTGTATGCCCGTTTGGATGAAGATAACCTGCTCGCCGGAGCAGGGCGGGAAGGGGTAGTGCGTCGCAAACTTCTCTTGAAATGGGGAACATTGGCGGCTGCCGTAATTGCCGGTTTCGTCTATCTGGCATCTGCGTTGTGGTTTGTTCCGGGAGGAGAGATCGAAAGCCTCAATCTGGTGACGCAAGAAAATCGTGAAGCATCCATGTTGGTTACCACGCTCGAAGACGGTTCTGTAGTATATCTGGCACAGGAGAGCACGCTGAAGTATCCCGAACATTTTGCTACGGACAAGCGGGAAGTGAACTTACAGGGAGAAGCTTTCTTTGATGTAGCAAAGAAACATGAACAAACTTTTCTGATTGAAACGGAAAAGGTACAGATAGAAGTGTTGGGTACAGCTTTCAATGTCCGTAGTCATGGAGATGACTCTTTCCGGCTCTCCGTGCAGCGGGGCAGAGTGAAGGTCTCGCTGAAGCAAGGCGGACAAAGTGTACTGGTAAATGCCGGGGAAACCGTAACCTTGCAGGCGCGGCAGTTACAACTGAGTGAGACAGGAGATTCCGATGAGTTCAGACAATATACAAAGAATATACGCTTCAAGGACGAATGCCTGGAAGATATTCTGCGAGTGGTGAATGCCGAGGCTTCCGCTTTGCAGATACAGACGGCATCACCGGTTCTGAGTAAACGGAAGCTGACCATTGAATTTGAGAATAATTCCCCCGAAACAGTAGCGGAACTTATTTGCTGGGCGCTGAGTTTGAAATGTTCACGTGAAGGTGATAAACTGATTTTATCCGAATGATAACTTAACTATATAAATCATGAAACTTCATCGTTTCTTCATAATTTTTCTGAGCCTGCTTCTCATTACCTGTGATATGAGGGCGGACGGAGGAGATGTGTTGGAACGTATCATCCGGTTACCCGGGACGAAAGGAACGGTATATTCCCTGTTGAGCAAAGTGTCGGAACAATCCGGTTATCTTTTCGTATATGACAGTAAGGTGGTGAATAATGACATTGAAGTTAGGACAAAAAAGAAAAACTGTACGGTCCGGCAAGCCATCTATGAAATTGTAGGCGACCGGACATTAGAACTGAAAGTGATAGGAAATCACATCTTGATTCTGCCTCCTGCGGAGAAGGTCGTACGGAAGCGGAAAGTCTCGGAAGAGACACCTTTGCCAGCCTATTTCACCATTACCGGTCTTTTGCGGGATAAAGAAACGGGTGATCCCGTTGTGAGTGCGTCGGTCATTCTTCAAGGAACTTCAATAGGTAATATTACAAATAAGAACGGGGAGTTCAGGCTTAATCTGCCTGACTCCCTGAAAAATGGCAAGCTTTCTTTTTCTCATTTAGGATATGTTGCACAAAGCATTGAAGCATCTACGCTGATTGGCCGGGACAATGTGTTGAGCCTGGAACCTAAAATTGTTCCTTTACAAGAAGTGTTGATACGGTTGGTGGAACCCAAGAAACTATTGCGTGAAATGGTAAATCAGCGCGGGGAAAACTATTCATTGAATCCCGCTTATCTGACTACGTTCTATCGGGAGGGGGTGCAGTTGAAAAATAAATTCCAGAGCTTGACGGAAGCTGTTTTCAAAGTTTATAAATCTTCTTTGCCGGAGATGAACGTATCCGATCAGGTGAAGCTGCTAAAGATGAGTAAGATTGATAACCGGGAGAGTACAGACAGTCTGGTTGCTAAGATCAGAGCCGGTATCCAGGCTTGTTTGCAGTTGGATATAATGAAAGACCTGCCGGATTTTCTGTCGGTTGATGCGGAAGATAATCCGTATATGTATACCTCCGGTGACATTACATTCATAGATGACCGTTGTGTCAATGTGGTTTATTTTGAGCAGAAGCGGAGTGTCAGGTCGCCTCTTTATTGTGGGGCGTTGTATATTGACTCTGAGAACAGTGCTTTGGTGCAGGCCCGCATTGAGATAAATCCCAAGTACATCAAGGAGGCTACACGGATCTTTGTTGTCAGACAGGCGCCAAAGATAAATCTGACGACACAGAAGGTGGTATATACTATTTCGTATAAACCGTGGAAAGGTACTTATTATATCCATCATATCCGTGGCGACCTTTACTTCAAGATGAAGCGGAAACGTTTTTTCTTTAGCAACCCTACTTTGCATACTTGGTTCGAGATGGTGACCTGTCTGGTGGATACGGAGAATGTAACCCGCTTCTCCCGAGCTGAAAGATTGCCTCCCCGTACCGTACTTGCAGATGAAGAGTTTAAGTATGATGAACATTTCTGGGAGGACTTCAACGTTATTCCATTGGAGGAAGAACTCAGTAGAATTATAGAGAAAGTAGCGTTAAAGATAGAAAAAATAGATCATCAGGAGGAATAAGATAGTCCGGATAATTGTAATTTTGCAGCCGGAATCAATAAGTATTAGTAGAAAGATGGAATTACCTAAAGACCCGATGATGCTTTTCAGCTTCATCAATACGAAATTGCGTGACTGTTATTCTTCATTGGATGAACTCTGTGATGATATGAATGTCAATAAAGAGACGATTGTAGGACTGTTACAGTCAGCCGGATTTGAATATAGCGCAGAACATAATAAGTTCTGGTAATTTGCGGATAGATTATTTTTTCTTCCGGTGCTCTTTCTTCAGATAGAAATTGAATCCGGCATATATTTGCAACGTCCCGAATCCATTGTTCAGGGAGAAGTTATCCCGGTAATAATCATACGTCCTGCCCAGAAAGGAAGTACCTACAAAATATTTGCTGTTATTGTATACCACACCCGCCCGTAATATAAAATCAATATTGAAGTTCTTGTACCAGTCGCTGGGCTCTTCTGTGTCTTTTTCTATGCGCGACGTCTTATAAGCAACAGCCGGACTGAGCGACAGGCATGCCAGGCAGTTACGGGCAAATACCCAGTTATAGGCATATCCGAAGTTGAGGCTGATATTGGTATATTTTATGTGTCTAACCTTCATTCCGGGGTTCATTGTTTCTTGAATGATTTCGGGTAGCTTGGCATAATCAAACTTCAAATTATGCGTAGATACGGAAAGGCCGGCTGTGAGTGTACCTGCATTCCGACGTTGGTTGGTGGACTGGCTGAAAGCTGCCGGATAAGAGAAATGCCGGTTGTTGAAGATATAGTATAAGTTGAATCCTTTCATATTTACTTTCAGACCGTTGAAGTCTTCCGAATAATTAGAAGGAACACGGTCGGAAAAGCCTGTTACTTTATGTATCTTGTAATCGTTACCTGTGCGACGGTAGAAAATATCTACCCCTAACTTGGAACTGTAAAGGCTGAGGTCAAATTCTGTCCCTCTGTTTTTCCCACTTTTCTTTCCAAGGAGCCCGTCCGTATCTACTGACCATCCTAAAAATATCCAGCGCCAACCAAAGTAAGCCCCTATCTTGTTGCGAGGGTTGGGGGTGAAGCGGAGCCGTTGGGGCTCGGGGGCGGCGGTACCTACGGAGTAATATTCGTAGTTTGTGAAATGATCGAGCATCAAGGCATAGTTGTATCGGTTGGGGCTTATATAAGTTGTGTCGAAATCATTGAAGTTGAGGAACTTCTTTATAGCCTTCATGAAGGCCCCCTGATGCTTTTCGGTACTAAGGCTATCGTGTGCAGTAGAACTTTCCTCTTCGTTTTGCGCAAACAAAGAGAAGGGCAACAATATCCACAGGCAGAAGATAAGTCTTTTCAGCATCAATCTTATTTCTTAATTAATAGTTCGGGTCTCTATGCTATAAACAACGCAAAAAGAAAAAGTGCAATTGTTCTATTTGCGAATTTAACAGTTCTTTTGCATATATCCAATAATATGGAGGGATTGTTTCATTATACCTCTTCTTTTTCGTCGTTCCTCATCATCTGTAGTTTCACCGCTTGAAACTGTTGGTTTCTCGGTGTGAAACTGTCAGTTTCAAAGCATGAAACTCTTGGTTTCTCGGCATGAAACTATGAGTTTCAAGCAATGAAACAAATCAGAAAATGCAGAGGTTAATATAATCGGACAGATAATGCAGAGAAAGGAGATACAGTGTTAGCAATAGATTATTACTACACTTACCAATATTGCATCAGTCAAAGATTGGATATGTTAATTATTAACACAATGAATCCTTAATGGTTAACAAAAATATAGTGTCTATTAAAACATGTTGTAATATGTTGTAGATCACCCTGAAAATTTGGAGATATCCTCAAAGTCCGTATCTTTGCAATGTGTTTTTCATAGTATTAGATTTAAGGTTAACAAAAGATTGGCTGTCTGGGATAGATAGCCTTTTTTATGTCCTTTCGTTATCAGTCTTGAGGAGTGAATACATCTTCATATCCAGAATCTGTCCGTTCTTGACTGCATTACTTCTGAGTGTTCCTTCGTCTTTGAATCCGCTTTTTTCAAGAATCCGGCAGGAAGCGATATTATAGCTAAACGGCTCTGCAAAAATACGGAGGATATCAGTGTTACTAAAAACATACTGGCAGGTCTGTTTGATAGCGCAGGTTCCCAAGCCTTTGCCCCAAAAAGGTTCTGCTATATAATAGCCTATTTCGGCAGTCAGCGAGTGGATGTTGTCTTTGCGAAACACACCAATGCTTCCCACTACTTTGTCATCAGCGGTGATGGCAAAGGCGAAAATACTGTTCTTATCAGCCTTCAGCATTTCATTGATATAATATTTTGCATCGTCTTCAGTGTAGGGATATGGCAGACCGTCCCGAAGGTTGTCCTGAATGTTTTTGTTATTTAGGGTTGCTGCAAGTTCGGCGGCATCGTCTATTTTCCATTTTCTGATTTTACATTCCATATCGATATCCTTCTTTTTTAGTTAATCTGAAACGGGAGAGTTGCCGGCAAAGATAAGAAACTTTATTTTTAACCACTTATTTAATAAATGCAAAATGTGAACTTCCCGATTTAACTTCATCCTTCTTTCTGTTTCTAACCTAATAAAGCTAAGAAACTGAATTGATGATAAACGAGGATAAGATCCGGCAGGTATATGCTTCCGACCCGAAGAAAGGGTTTAAGATGCTGATGGATAACTTCCAGGTACCTATATATAATTATATACGGCGTTTGGTTGTGTCGCACGAGGATGCAGAAGATGTTCTTCAGGAAGTCTTTATCCGGGTGTACTGTAATTTGGACCAGTTTCGTGGTGAAAGCTCGCTGAGTACCTGGATATACAGGATTGCAACCAATGAAAGTTTGCGCTTGCTGAATACACGAAAGGATGAAGAAGCAATTCCTGCCGAAGAAGTGCAAGAGGAACTGATAGGTAAACTGAAGGCTTCCGATTACATTGATTACGAAAATGAACTGGCGGTCAAGTTTCAGAAAGCCATACTAAGTTTGCCCGAAAAACAACGGCTAATATTCAACCTACGCTATTATGATGAGCTCGATTATGAAGAAATCAGCCGTATACTGGATAGTAAGGTCGATACTCTCAAAGTGAATTATCACTATGCGAAAGAAATACATCTTAAACAGATAGGACGATGAATAAAGAATTTGATTTTGACGATATCGGTAAAAAGACACCTTACCGCACTCCTGATAATTTTTTTGAGGATATGCAGCAGAAGGTGATGGAACGTACTTGCGGCGGGCAACGTCGGAAACATCGTTTACAGATAATGTTCTCTACTGCCATAGCGGCAGCTGCAATACTGGCAGGGGTATTGTTTGTTCCGTCTTATCTCCGGACGGAAGATGCACCTGCAGGAACTTCGGATATGTTGGCTATAGAAAGAAGTAGCAGCGATCCGGTTGATAAATGGATTCACGAACTGTCGGATGAGGAGTTGGAAGAGCTCGTCAACTTCTCTGAGAATGACATATTTTTAAATTAGGTATTAATTAAAAACAAGAAGATTATGAAGACTAAGTTTATTTATGTAATTTTGGCTGCGCTCCTGATTGGCAGCCAGACAATTTCTGCTCAGAACAAGGATAACAAAACCAATAAGCAACGTCCTACACCTGAACAAATGATTCAAAGACAAGCCAATCAGATGGTGACGACACTGATGCTGGATGATGCAACAGCTGCCAAGTTCACTCCGGTTTACGAAAAATATCTGAAAGATTTAAGCGAATGTCGGATGATGAACCGCAGGGAAAGGCCCAGGAACAATAATGCGGAAGCAACCCCGGCTACCAAACCTGTACTGACAGATGCGGAAATAGAAAAGCAGATCAAGGATCAGTTTGCGCAAAGTCGTAAGATACTGGATATTCGCGAGAAATATTATAATGAATTCCGCAAGATTCTGTCTCCCAAGCAGATTGCAAAAATCTATCAGACAGAAAAAAGCAATGCGAATAAATTCAGAAAGGAATTTGACAGAAGAAAAGGTCAGAAACATGGTCAGGGAAAACGGCCGGCTCATGCAAGACCAGCTTCAAATAATAAATAACATTTTTCATTAAACTACTTGATAAACACGAATGGATCATGGCAGGCATACATATTTGACTTTCCGAAACATCTTAATCTATGTTGTTTTGTTGTGGTCAGGTATGACTGTTAATGCACAGTCCGGCAAAGGAAGCTTTGCCGGACGTGTTGTTGATAAGGATACGAAGCAGCCGGTGGGGTATGCGGCGGTACGTTTATTGACCTTGCCGGACAGTACTTTTCTGGCAGGTGTAGCCACTACGGACGACGGTAAATTCAGGATGCCGGTTGTCTGGCCCAAAGACAAGAAATTGCTTTTAGAGATTTCTTTCATTGGCTATACCACTTTTTCTAAATCTATTCCTTCTTCATTCAGAGGTACTTCGCAGAACTTGGGTGATATTGCACTATTTTCCGATGGCATTTTGTTGGGCGAAACGGTAGTGGTGGGTAAAGCTCCTCTGGCAGTTACCGAGCAGGATACCACGGTCTTCAATGCCTCTGCCTATCGTACCCCCGAAGGTTCTATGCTCGAAGATCTTGTAAAACAATTGCCTGGTGGAGAGATAGATGGTGATGGAAAGCTGTTGATTCATGGCAAGGAAGTTAAGAAGATATTGGTAGACGGCAAAGAGTTCTTTGCGGACGATCCGAAAGCTGCCTTGAAAAATCTGCCGGTGGAAATGGTGGAGAAGCTGAGAGCTTATGAACGCAAATCTGATCTGGCACGTCTGACCGGAATTGATGACGGGGATGAGGAAATGATACTTGACCTGGGGGTGAAAAAGGACATGAAGAAAGGATGGATGGATAATTTCATGGCAGGTACGGGTAACAAAGGGAGGTATGAACTTGCCAATACCCTGAACCGCTTCCGGGATAATTCTCAACTTACTATTATCGGCAATCTGAATAACACCAACAATCAAGGCTTCTCGGAGTTGCAACGGGAGTCGTCGGCTGCCAGTGGAAATATTCTGAATAGGGTGGGACTGGTCACCTCACATTCTTTAGGCATGAACTTCACTCATGACTGGGACAGAGTGAAGCTTCGCTCCAATGTGCAATATACGGGTACCGACCGTTCGGAGGATAACAGTACTACGGTGGATAATTTCCTGAAACAGGATAAATCGATAAGCCACAGCACTAACAGCAATCACATGAAGAACCACAACCTGACGGCGAATGCTTATCTGGAATGGAAAATTGATTCAGTCACCAATCTGGTGTTTCGTCCGCAATATCGCTATGTGGCAAGTGACAGGAGGAATAGTGGATATCAACAGAGTTGGTCGGACGAAACACTTCTGAATGAAAGAACGGCTTCTAATCTTTACGATAATTCCCAGTATAATCTGACCTTTATGTTGCAAGTCAACCGTAAGTTCAGCCGTAAAGGACGGAATCTGGCTTTGAAAGTGGATTATGGAACGAATACTTCTTCTGCCGACAGGAAAAACTTTTCTACTACACATTATTTTAAGAATGATACAGAGAAAGTAGTCAACCAGCGTGTGGATGATGAAGGTGACGGATATAATTATCGTCTGCAACTGGTGTATGTGGAGCCGTTGCCTAACCGTTATTTTCTTCAGTTTCGTTACAGCTATCAATACCGGGTAACTAATTCGGACCGCTTTGTCTATAACTGGGATGAGGCAATGGAAGATTTTGTTGCCGATTACGATTCTTTGGCCAGTAATAGTTTTGAGAGCCAATACAGCACCCATCTTTTCAATATGGCTGTCCGTACTTCCCGGAAAAAGTACAACTACAATATAGGTGTCGATCTGGAACCCCAGAAACTGGATAGCCGTTCTTTTCTGGATGATGTTTCCAAACATCAAATGAGTAAAACGGTTCTGAACTTTTCACCGACGCTGAATTTCCGTTATAAGTTTTCCAAGCGTACACAGTTGCAGGCAATTTATAGAGGAAAAGGACGACAGCCGAGTGTTCGTGACCTACAACCGGTTGCCGACATGACGAATCCATTGAATATCCGCATCGGTAATCCTTCTTTGAAACCTTCATATACCAATACGTTTACACTGAATTATAATTCGTATAATGTGAAACATCAGCGCAACATGGTGGTATCTCTTTTTGTGGAGAATGTGCTCAACAGTGTAACGAACCAGGTGACTTACGACAGCGAAACGGGAGGCAGAACCACCATGCCTGTTAATTTGAATGGTAACTGGCGGGCATCAGGTGCACTTTCATTGAGCGGGCCTTTCAAGAACCGCAACTGGTTGTTTCGTACCTATTCCTATTTGCAATATAGAAATCAGAACGGATATACTACTCAGAACAAAGAAGAGCCGATGAAGAGTTCCGTGAAGCACCTCACAGCGCGTGAACGCCTGCAATTTACTTTTCGTACCCGGCAACTCGAACTGAGTGCGCGTGGAGAAGTGCTGTATAATAATTCGTATAATAACGTGAAAGATATGCGCACGGAAACGTTCGACTATCAACTTGGAGGAGACTTGCAGTATTATCTCCCCTGGGGCTTCGAGTGCAGCAGTGATCTCACATATTTTCTTCGTACCGGATATGGATACGACAGCAGCGGGCGGAAGAACCTGATATGGAACTGCCAACTGTCGAAAGCTTTCTTGAAAAAGAAACAACTGCTACTGCGTTTCAAGTTTTATGATATTCTTCGCCAGGAGATTTCAATGGTACGCACCATCTCGGCTACTGCCATACGTGATGCGGATTACAATGTATTGGGACGTTATTTTATGGTGCACGCTATCCTGCGATTGAATATGATGGGGAAAAAGTAAAAAACGCAAAGTGTGGAAACTTCAACAGGGTTAATTTGTTGTAGATACTCAAATTAATAAAAGAAAACTCTGAGGAATGTTTCAAAGGTTCAAAAACTTTAGAAAACTGAGGAAGTGGTATGTTGTGAAACTAAAACTGGTTGATGCCCGCCTGTATTTCGTCAGCATCTTCGTAGGATTGCTGACGGGGTTGGTGGCTGTTCCCTATCATTACTGCCTATATTATTTCTTTAACTTGCGAAGTGAGTTTTTTGCTTCCCGTCCGGAGTGGTACTGGCATATTCCTCTTTTTCTTTTCTTTTGGGCGGTACTGATATTCGTATCCTGGCTGGTGATGAAAATGCCGCTTATCACCGGAGGAGGTATTCCTCAAACACGTGCTGCCATCAACGGGCGCATTACTTATAAGCATCCTTTCATAGAGTTGGTTTCTAAGTTTTTCGGTGGAATTCTTTCGGTCTCGGCCGGATTATCGCTGGGACGTGAAGGGCCTTCCGTACAAATAGGTTCGTATGTGGGATGCCTTGTGGCACGCTGGACACGTATTCTACGTGGTGAACGAAAGCAATTGCTTGCTGCCGGTGCCGGTGCCGGCCTTGCGGCTGCGTTTGCGGCGCCGCTGGCTTCTTCATTGCTTGTCATCGAATCCATCGAACGTTTTGATGCTCCCAAAACCGCTATTACTACCTTGCTGGCCGGTGTAGTGGCCGGTGCGGTGGCAAGCATGGTTTTTCCGGTAAATTCTTATCATTTGATACAAGTGGCCGAGCCCGGTTTTTCTTTTGGAATCCAGGTGAAGTACTTCCTGTTGCTTGCAGTGATTATTTCTGTTTGCGGAAAATTATATTCCATGATGATGGTCTCTTTCAAACGGGTGTATGCAACGGTAAAATCTTCGGTATATATGAAGATGTTCTATCTGTTGCTGGTCGCTTATATTATTTCCTTTATGCAGGTCAACCTGACGGGTGGGGGAGAACAGTTTCTTTTGGAGCAGGCGCAATCCGGTAGCCATGCACCAATTATGTGGGTAACGGCAATGATGCTGTTGCATTTCGGTTTTTCCGTTATCTGCGTTTCATCCGGTTTGCCGGGTGGAAGTTTTATTCCTACACTGGTCACCGGTGGATTACTGGGGCAGATTGTTGGTCTGTTGGGAGTGGAATATGGGGTTATTGAGCCGGAGAATGTCAGTTATGTAATGCTGATTTCAATGTCTGCCTTCTTGGTGGCTGTGATACGTACCCCTTTGACAGCTATTGTATTGATTACCGAGATAACAGGACATTTTGAGGTGTTCTACCCATCGGTGGTAGTGGGTGGATTGACTTATTATTTTACGGAACTTCTTCAGATAAGACCTTTCAACGTGACGCTTTATGAGGATATGATCAATACTCCTGCTTTCCAGGAACAGACAAGGTATAAACTATCCATAGAGGTGATGACGGGTTCATATATGGATGGCAAACTTGTAGACGAACTTTCTTTGCCTGAAAACTGTACCATTATCAATGTACACCGGGATGGTAAAGACGCAAAGCCCCCCGGAATACGGTTGATTCCGGGGGACCAGGTTGATATTGAATTGGATGCGCAGGATATTGAAAAACTCTATGAGCCGCTCGTCAGCCTGGCAAACATTTATTGATATGGATGAGGTATCCTTATGCCAGACTGCCTATTTCATCCAGATTCTTCTGAATATCCTGATCGGTCAGTTCGTAGTTTACGAGGTCACCGGAGAGATATTTATCGTATGAGGCCATGTCAATCAATCCGTGACCGGAGAGGTTGAACAGGATTACTTTCTCTTCACCTGTTTCCTTGCATTTGTTTGCTTCGCGGATGGCGGCAGCAATAGCGTGGCAAGATTCCGGTGCGGGAATGATACCTTCAGCTTGGGCAAATAAACAGCCGGCTTCGAATGATTCCAGTTGCTTGATGTCTACAGCTTCCATCAGACCGTCTTTCAATAGTTGAGAAACGATGACGCCTGCACCGTGGTAACGCAATCCACCTGCATGAATATTAGCGGGAGCAAAGTTATGTCCCAGCGTGTACATAGGCAGTAATGGAGTGTATCCTGCTTCGTCACCGAAATCATATTGGAATTTACCGCGTGTCAGTTTCGGACAAGAAGCCGGTTCGGCAGCAATGAAACGTGTTTGCTTACCTTCCAGGATCTTGTGGCGCATGAATGGGAATGCGATACCACCGAAATTGGAACCACCACCAAAACAAGCAATCACCATATCAGGATATTCTCCTGCCATTTCCATCTGTTTTTCGGCTTCCAGACCGATTACAGTCTGGTGCAGAGCTACATGACTCAATACAGAACCTAATGTATATTTACAATTCGGTGTAGTCTGAGCCAGTTCGATGGCTTCTGAAATAGCGGTTCCCAATGAACCCTGGTAGTTGGGGTGAGCCGTCAGAATATCTTTTCCTGCACGGGTGGACATAGACGGAGACGGTGTAACCTGTGCGCCGAACGTCTGCATGATGCTGCGGCGGTAAGGTTTTTGCTCATAACTGATTTTCACTTGGTAAACGGCAGCTTCCAGTCCAAACAGACGGGCAGCATAAGCCAGCGAAGCTCCCCATTGTCCGGCACCGGTTTCAGTGGTAACGTTGGTAACTCCTTCTTTCTTGCAATAATAAGCTTGGGGAATGGCAGAATTCAGCTTGTGCGATCCCATCGGACTTACACTCTCATTCTTGAAATAGATATGTGCCGGAGTATCTAATGCTTTTTCCAGTCCATAAGCACGAACCAGTGGAGTACTACGATAATATTTGTACATTTCGCGTACTTCTTCGGGAATTTCGATCCACTTATCGGTCTGATTCAGTTCCTGTTTGCACAGTTCTTGTGCAAAGATAGGATATAAATCTTCGGCTTTCAGTGGTTGTTTGGTACCGGGATGAAGCGGAGGCATCGGTTTGTTCACCATATCTGCCTGTATATTGTACCAATAATGTGGTATTTCCTCTTCCGGGAGGAAATATCTTTTTGTCTTGTTGCTCATAGTGGTTACTTCTATTAAAATTTTTACGAGGCCAAATGTAACTATTATTTTTAAAACAATTTCTTTTTTCTTTTGTTTTTTGTCTATACGCATTGTTTTGTTTATGTTTGCCCGATATTTAATTTGATGTCTACATGAAGATTTATCATAAATTCTTGTTGTATCAGAATAAATGGATTTATCCGTACACTCGGATCATTCTTGGAGGGGTGACTTATATAGCCTACCTGGCTTCTATTCTGTTAATTATGGGAGTGGTATATGAACACGGCTTTACTATTTCCGAACACGAGGCTTCTCAACTGCAAACACTCTATCGGTTTGTATGGGGTGTTTTCCTGTCTGAAGTCACTTTGCGCCTGTTATTGGAATACAGGGACACAAAGCGTACTTTTAAGAAATTGACGTGGATATTGATTGCCTTGCTTTACCTTACCCTTATCCCTGTTATTTTCCATCGACCGGAAGAGGAGGGAGCTATTCTGCATTTTTGGGAAATATTGAATGGAAAGTCCTATCATATAGTGCTTCTGTTGATCTTCTCTTTCCTTAATTTATCCAATGGATTGGTCAGGGTATTGGGACGGCGAACGAATCCTTCTTTGATTCTGGCTGGTAGTTTCCTGATAATCATCCTTATTGGAACAGGTTTGCTAATGTTGCCCCGATGTACGGTGAGCGGTATTTCGTGGGTGGACTCGCTGTTTATTTCTACCAGTGCGGTTTGTGTCACGGGTTTGACTTCGGTAGATGTAGCGTCCACTTTTACTACACCCGGTTTTGTGGTGATTATCCTGCTGATACAGATTGGCGGCTTGGGGGTAATGACGTTGACCAGTTTCTTTGCGATGTTCTTTATGGGGAATACATCCTTTTATAATCAGTTGGTGGTTCGTGATATGGTCAGTTCCAATTCGTTGAATTCGTTACTTTCCACTTTGCTGTACATATTGGGATTCACGTTGGCTATTGAAGGTACCGGTATGCTTGCCATCTGGAGCGACATTCACGGTACGATGGGGATGACGTTTGAGGAAGAAGTGGCGTTCTCGGCCTTTCATGCTATTTCCGCATTCTGTAATGCCGGTTTTTCCACGTTGCCCGGAAATCTAGGCAATCCGCTGGTGATGACAGGGCATAATCCGTTCCTTATCTATATATCCCTGTTGATTATTCTGGGAGGTATAGGCTTCCCGATATTGGTGAATTTTAAAGATATAGTACTCCATCATTTGCGCCGCATCTGGAAATTTCTGCATACGTGGGAGTGGGACAGGCATCGTTTTTATCATCTGTATAATCTGAATACACGGATTGTACTGATTATGACTTTCCTGCTATTGGTATTTGGTACGGTGCTTATCGCTGTTTTTGAGTGGAATCATGCTTTTGCCGGTATGTCAGTCGCTGATAAATGGACACAGGCGTTCTTTAATGCGACTTGTCCGCGTACTGCCGGGTTTACAAGTGTGGACTTAGCTTCTTTGGGAGTACAGAGTGTATTGGTTTATATCTTCCTGATGTGGGTGGGCGGTGCTGCACAGTCCACGGCGGGTGGTATCAAGGTGAATGCGTTTGCGGTAGTTGTTCTGAATTTGGTTGCTGTGTTGCGTGGTACGGAGCGGGTGGAAGTATTTGGCCGTGAACTGTCTTACGATTCCATTCGCCGTTCCAATGCGACGGTGGTGATGTCTATCGGTGTTTTGTTTGTATTTGTGTTTATTCTGACAATCTGGGAACCTCAGGCATCTGTCATGGCACTTCTGTTTGAGTGTGTGTCGGCGTTGAGTACGGTAGGTTCCAGTCTGAATCTTACTCCGACTTTGGGAGATAACAGTAAATTGCTTGTTGCCCTTCTGATGTTCATCGGACGTGTAGGGCTGATTACGCTGATGCTGGGTATCATCAAGCAAAAGAAACATACGAAGTATCAGTATCCGAGCGGGCAGATCATTATAAATTAGTAGTAAAAGACTCAAGTTTCGCATGTACAGGCCGAAAGCCTGAAATTATATAGCGTAGGGCATCGCCCTGCGTACAGGATATCCCTCTTGTCCTAAGCCCTGAAGGGGCGCAATATCCGGTTACGCCCCTTCAGGGCTCAGATACGGGGAGGTATGATTACGTAGGGCGATGCCCTACGCTATAAAATCAAAGGCTTTCAGCCTGACAGAGTGCATGCGAAACTTAAATAAAATAGAAAGTTATGAAGTATATTATTATCGGTTTAGGAAATTACGGGCACATGCTTGCCGAAGAACTGTCGGCATTGGGACACGAAGTAATTGGTGCGGATGTAAGTGCAAGTCGCGTAGACAGTATAAAAGAGAAGATTGCCACGGCTTTTGTGCTGGATGCAACAGATGAACAGGCACTTGCCGTTCTTCCCTTGAGTAGTGTGGATGTAGTGGTAGTTGCTATCGGCGAGAATTTCGGTGCCTCCATTCGTGTGGTGGCTTTGCTGAAACAACAGAAGGTAGAGCATATCTATGCGCGGGCTATTGATAATGTGCATCGTTCCGTGCTCGAAGCGTTTGACTTGGAACGGATTCTGACTCCGGAGGAAGACGCCGCCCGTGGTTTGGTGCATTTGTTGGAGTTTGGTTCCAATCTGGAAACGTTCCGGGTAGATTCCAATTATTACGTAGTGAAATTCACTGTGCCGGAGAAGATGATAGGGTACTATGCCAACGAGTTGAATCTGGACAAGGAATTCGGTTTGAAGTTATTGGCTTTAAAGCGTGCCAAGACTTTGAAAAACTGTCTGGGCATTTCGTTTACGGAACATGATGTGATGAATGAGTTGCCGGAAAATGACCAGGTGCAGGCTGGTGACGAATTGGTTTGTTACGGACGGTATAAGGATTTCCAAAAGTTTTGGAAGGCGATGTAATCACGCCTTCTTGTAAGATTTCCTATCGCTTAAAATGTCATTCATATTCTCTTGTGCCCATCCTATCAAAGAGTTGATATGGGGCAGTAGGGATATGGCTCTTTCCGTTAGCGAGTATTCCACTTTGGGAGGCACTTGTGCATAAATCTGTCTTTTCACGAGCCCGTCTTCTTCTAAGGTGCGGAGTGTAACCGTCAGCATTTTCTGCGAAATATCGGGAATTGTCTTTTGCAACTCATTGAACCGCATGACAGGCGCCTGCGTCAGTGTGAAAAGTGTCAGTATCGACCATTTATCGCTGATTCTTGATAGTATCATCCGGATCGGACAATCGGCATAAGAGCTGTTTTGTATATCTGTTATACTCATATCATTCTGATTTATAAAACACTCTACAAAAGTAACTAATATGCTGATTGTATGCAAATGATTTTTAATTCATTGGCGATATTCGTACGTTTTTCCGATTATTCATATATCTTTGTATCAATCAAATAAGGATGATTATGAATAAAATAACGGTACTTCGTAAATTGTCGCAATTAAAGAGTGAGTTATCCCATTATGGAGTGACTAAGTTAGGATTGTTTGGTTCTACGGTAAGAGGAGAAAATACGGAACATAGTGATATTGATATATTAATCGATTTTCAACCGGAAAAAGAGACTTATCAGAATTTCATGTCTGTTTGCGATAAATTGGAGAGTGTGTTTAAACGATGTAAATTGGATATTGTAACATTTAAAGGTCTTAGTCCATACATTGGGAATCACATACTTAATGAAGTAGAATATGTGTAAATCATACATCCCATATCTGTAACATATATTGCAAGAATGTAAATATATACGTTCAGTTGTACCGGAAGATGCCATCATGCACCAATTTCTCTCTGATGAAACATTGAAACGTGCCGTGACACGTAGTCTTGAGATTATTGGTGAGGCTACTAAAAAAGTACCTGCAGATATAAAATATCAATGGCAAGAGATTTCATGGCGTCAAATGGCGGGAATGAGAGATAAGTTGATTCATGATTATATGGGGGCAAATTATCTGATAGTCTGGGATGTTGCAGGAAGCTGAAAATGGAATTACAGACTTCTCATATTCCGGTGATGTTGCT
>ENA-UEQB01000321-UEQB01000321.1-human-gut-metagenome-genome-assembly--contig:-NODE-321-length-46048-cov-52.940441_pt1 | contig 46048 bp, 40 predicted proteins | sample MGYA00242901_ERZ507918 | MGnify/ENA primary metagenome ERZ507918 (study PRJEB26167, sample SAMN06115405) | human gut metagenome | host: Homo sapiens | place: China:Sichuan | collected 2016-04-06... | reverse complement strand
AACGTGTTTTTCCAACACGAAAATAGGTTCCGTTACAAGTTTTTCGATATTGTTCAATTTTCAAGGTCCTGTGCGCCTCAGCCTTAGCGGCTGACAGCTTATTCATTTTACCACAGAAGCGGTTTTTTGTCAAGCTTTATTTTTTCGATGCTTTTGAACGTTCTGAACTTGGATCATTCTCAACATCTCAGTGTCAGCTGGTGTTTTTGAACGTCTATTGGTTCTTTTCAAAGGCTTCGTGCTGAAGTTTCAGAAGTCATTCTTTGTCTCAGCGCTTGGCGCTCAAGTATAATACCACACCTCCCGCCTTCTGTCAACACTTTTTGACATCTTTTTTCCAATTTCTTTGCGCCGCAGAAAATCCCCCTGTTTTTCTCTTATTATAATAGCCGCCTTTTCTTGACAAGGCGGCGGGCAGAACGTATTATGGAATCATTCCAGTATCCTGTATGAGATAGCTATACTTATTATATAAAGGAGGAGCCCTATGCCCTGTGTCAATGTTCGTGGCTGCCGCATCGGGGAAGGTCGCCCCAAGGTCATTCTGCCCATCGTGGAGCGTGCCGAAGCTGCTATTCTGGAAAAGGCTGCGCAGTTTTCAACATTGCAAGTCGAGTGCGTGGAATGGCGGGCAGACTGGTTCCAGGACTGCCGGGATCCTGCCGCCGTGGCTCGGTGTCTGCAGAAACTGCGTGTGGCCCTGGGGAGCAAGTTGCTGCTGGTGACCTTCCGCACCCAGGCAGAGGGCGGACAGGTAACCCTGTCCCCTGCTGAATACCGGCAGTTCCTGGAGCTGGTACTGGCCACCGACTGCGCCGATCTGCTGGACATTGAGTTCTTCACCGCCGGGGCAGACCTGCCCCTCCTGGTGGAGCAGGCCCACACTGCCGGGGTGCCGGTGGTGTGCTCCAGCCATGACTTCCACAAGACGCCGCCGCGGGCCGAACTGGTGCACCGCATGGTTGCCATGCAGCAGGCCGGGGCCGACCTGCCCAAGGTGGCGGTCATGCCTCAGAGCCGCACCGATGTACTGGAGCTGCTGGCCGCTACCGCCGAGATGGCCGACCTTCACCCGGAAACACCGGTCATCACCATGAGCATGGGCACGCTGGGCGCTGTGAGCCGTCTGGCCGGAGAGGCTTTTGGCTCTGCCATGACCTTTGCAAACCCCGGGCAGGCAAGTGCACCGGGGCAGGTATCGCTGGACATCGTAAATGAAGTGCTTGATGCACTGCATCTGTAACCAACAAATCGGAAGTTGTGGAGGAAACAAACGTGGAAGATAATAAATCAACGAATGTCAAGAAAACGGTAAAATCAGGAATAACTTTTGGAAGTGCATTAGCTATGGTTATTAGTTATACAACGTGGAAGTCTGTCGGTTGGGCGATTTTTCATGGATTACTTAGCTGGGTATATGTCATATATTTCCTTTTGCGTTACTAAATTCCAGTTTGTCGCACATCCTGCCTAAAACAAAAACCGGAACGATCGTCCCTTTTTCGGGTGGATCGTTCCGGTTTTTATGTTATATTGAAAATCGTTTTACGCCAGCTTGGCTTCCAGACGCTCCCGGATGGCTTTGATGAAGCCCTCGCTGTCCACGGGAGTGGGGGTGATGCCTTCGGCCAGGCCGCACAGGTCCTTGGTCATGATGCCGTCGTTGAGGGTCTGCAGGCTGGCTTCTTCCAGTGCCTGGCCAAAGTGCACCAGCTCCGGCAGATCATCCAACTCACCGCGCTTCTTGAGTGCGCCGGACCATGCAAAGATGGTGGCCATGGGGTTGGTGGAGGTCTTTTCGCCCTTCAGATACTTATAGTAATGGCGGGTCACGGTGCCGTGCGCAGCCTCGTACTCGTATTTGCCGTCCGGGCTCACCAGCACGCTGGTCATCATGGCCAGCGAACCAAAGGCGGTGGACACCATATCGCTCATCACATCGCCGTCGTAGTTCTTGCAGGCCCAGACAAAGCCGCCCTCGCTGCGGATGACGCGGGCCACGATGTCGTCAATGAGGCTGTAGAAGTAGGTGATGCCGGCAGCCTCAAATTTTGCCTTGTATTCGGCGTCGTACACCTCCTGGAAGATATCCTTGAAGGTGTGGTCATACTTCTTGGAAATGGTGTCCTTGGCACCGAACCACAGATCCTGCTTCACGTCCAGTGCGTAGTTGAAGCAGCTGCGGGCAAAGCTGCGGATGGAATCGTCCTTGTTGTACTGGCCCTGCAACACACCGGGACCCTCAAAATTGAACACAGTGGCACGCTGCTCGGTGCCATCGGCACCGGTGAACAGCAGCTCTGCCTTACCGGCACCGGGGATGCGGAACTCCGTGCACTTGTACACGTCACCATAGGCATGGCGAGCGATGGTGATGGGCTTTTTCCAGTTCTTGACCACCGGCTTGATGCTGTCGATCATGATGGGGGCACGGAACACGGTGCCGTCCAGCACGGCGCGGATGGTACCGTTGGGGCTCTTCCACATCTCGTGCAGCTTGTACTCGTCCATGCGCTGGGCATTGGGGGTGATGGTGGCGCACTTGACCGACACGCCATACTTCTTGTTAGCAAGAGCAGCGTCCATGGTCACTTGGTCGCCGGTGGCATCGCGGTTGGGCAGGCCAAGGTCATAGTATTCGGTCTTGAGGTCCACAAACGGAAGGATCAGTTCGTCCTTGATCATCTTCCACAGGATGCGGGTCATCTCGTCGCCGTCCATCTCGACGAGGGGCGTGGTCATTTTGATCTTTTCCATAGCAGGGTTCCCTTTCCTCTCTGATGGTTTTTCTATCCTCAACCACGCGCCGCCATGCGCCGCGTGGGCGGGCAGGTTTACTTGCGGTAAGCGGCCGCCAGCTTTTCCAAAGCCGGCAGGCTGCGCTTTACTTTTTCGGTGTCGATACAGTAGGCAAGGCGCACATAGCCCTTGACGCCAAAGGTATCGCTGGGCACCAGCAGCAGGTCGAACTCCCGGGCCTTCAGGCAGAAGGCATTGGCGTCCTCCTCCAGTGCCTTGGGGAAGATGTAGAAGGTGCCGCCGGGGCGCTCCACCTCAAAACCCAGCGCGGTGAGCTTATCGTACAGCAGGTTCATGTTGGTCTCGTAGACGCTCAGGTCGCTGGTGACCTCCTGGCAGCGGCCCACGGCCCGCTGGATGATGCTGGGCGGGCAGTTGTGGCCGGTAAAGCGGGAGATCTGGGCCATCATATCCACCAGAATGTCCTCCCCCTCACAGCCCGGGCGCACGGCCACATAGCCAAGGCGCTCGCCGGGCAGGCTCAGGCTCTTGGAGTAGGAGAAGCAGGTGAGGGTGTGGGGGTAAAAGGCCGCCGGGTAGGGCACCTTCTTGCCGTCAAAGGCGATATCCCGGTAGGGCTCATCGCTCACGAGGAAGATGTTGTGGCCAAAGGCCTTGCTCTTCTCGGTCAGGATGTCGGCCATCCGGGTGAGGGTCTGGGCCGAATAGACCACACCGGTGGGATTGTTGGGGGTGTTGATGAGCACACAGGTGGTCTTTTCGCCGATCATCTTCTCAAAGGCATCCAGATTGGGCTGGAAGGTGGGTGCCTGCGGGGGAACGACCCGCAGCACTGCGCTCGTGCCCGCCACATAGGGGCCGTACTCCGGGAAGTAGGGCGCAAAAGTCAGCACCTCATCACCGGGCTGGGTGACGGCACGGATGGCATGGGCAATCGCACCGGCAGCACCGGTGGTGGGGAAGATGTGCTTCTGCTCATAGGGCAGGCCGAAGGTCTTTGCCAGATGGGCCGCCACGTCGGCGCGGAAGCCGGGGTCGCCCTGGCTGGGGCAGTAGCCGTGCAGGTTCACCGGTTCCTCGTTGGCCAGCAGGTCCTGCATGGCGGCGGTAAATTCCGGCGGGCAGGGCACGCTGGGGTTGCCCAGCGAGTAATCGAACACATTCTCGTAGCCGATCTCGGCGGCACGTTTTTTTCCGTACATGAAAGTCTCGCGGATCACGCTCTTGTTGCCGAGCATGGCGCGGTAGGTCTCATTCAGCATAATACTTCCCCCTGGATTTATGATTGATGTGCCGCCGTATAGCTCTGCTCCACCTTGATGATGCAGTTATAGGTGGGGTCCTGTTCCTTGATGAACTGCTCCATCTGGGTCAGCAGCTCCACCTTGTCCCCGGCATAGCCCGCCGGGAGCACCAGATCAAAAAGCACATTCGTATGGGTCTTGCCCGGCACGATGCGCAGATCGTGCAGTGACAGGGCCGGGTCCAGCTGGCGGAGTTTTTCGGTCAGACGGGTGCGCAGCACCCCCACCGTAGCATTCGAGGTCACGATGGGATCGTAGTGGATGGTGACCATGAGATGGTCATTCTTCATAAAATTCCGTTCGATGTTGTCGATCAGGTCGTGGGCGTCCAACGGATCCTGCTCGGCAGGCAGTTCCACATGCAGCGAGGCAAACTGGTGCCCCGGGCCGTAGTCGTGCACCATCAGGTCATGCATGCCCAGCACGCCGGGGTAGCTCATCACAGTCTGCTCGATGTGATCCACCAGGTCATCGCTGGGGCGTTCGCCCAGCAGCGGGCTGAGGGTGTCCATCACCAGACCCCAGCCGGAGATCAGAATGAACACGGCCACGCCCACACCCATCAGACCATCCAGAATGTTCCAGCCGGTCAGGCGGCACAGAATGGTGGCAATGAGCACCGCACCGGTGCTCAGCACATCGTTGCGGCTGTCCGCCGCCGTGGCAATGAGGGTCTCGGAACCGATGGTGCGGCCGACGGTGCGGTTGAAGCTGCTCATCCACAGCTTGACCAGAATGGAAGCGACCAGCACGGCAACGGTCAGCAGACTGAACTGCACCGCTGTGGGATGCAGCACCTTGACCACCGACTCCTTCAGCAGGGAAAAGCCAATGCCCAGCACCGTCACGCTGACCACCAGCCCGGCCAGATACTCATACCGGGCATGGCCGAAGGGGTGTTCCGCGTCCGGTGCTCTGGACGCCAGCTTGAACCCCACCAGACTGACGATATTGGACGATGCATCCGACAGGTTGTTCAGGGCATCGGCCATGATGGCGATGGAACCGAACAGCGTGCCCACGGCGAGCTTGCCCAGGCAGAGCAGAACATTGCACACCATGCCCACGATGCTGGCCAGATTGCCATAGGCGGCCCGGGTGTGCGGGTCCTGCGGATTGTCGGGGTGACGGATAAACAGACGGATCAACAACTGCGTCATAAAAAAACCTCCCGGGCAGCGCTGGCAGCCTGCATACCCAATGTCCCTAGTATAGCATTTTGCTTTATGGTTTTAAAGTGGTTTCCGGAAAACTTTGCCCGGTATACAAAGACCCCGGCGGGGTGTGTGCCCTGCCGGGGTCGATTTTGCAAATAAGGGCCCGCCTTACTTTTCAGAAGGCTTGCTCAGGTCCACGCTGCGGATGATCTTGCGCACCGGCAGGATGCTCTTGGCATTCATGGACAGCTCGTCCACGCCCATGCGCAGGAAGGTCTCGGTGAGGGCGGTGTCGGCACCCAGCTCACCGCAGATGCCCACCCAGATGCCGTGGCGATGGCCGGCTTCGATGGTCATCTTGATGGCGCGCAGCACAGCGGGATGGTGCGGGTTGAAGAAGGGCTCCAGCTTTGCGTTCTGGCGGTCCAGAGCGCAGGTGTACTGGGTCAGGTCGTTGGTGCCGATGGAGAAGAAGTCGCACTCCTGTGCCAGCTCGTCGGCAATGAGCACAGCGGCGGGGGTCTCGATCATGGTGCCCACTTCAATGTTCTGGCCCATCTTCACGCCCTCGGCAGTCAGCTCGGCACGGCACTCCTCCAGCACGGCCTTGGCGTCCTGCAGCTCCCGCAGGCTGGTGATCATGGGGAACATGATGCTCATGTTGCCGTAAGCGGAAGCGCGCAGCAGCGCGCGCAGCTGGGTCTTGAAAAAGTCCTTGCGGGTCAGGCAGATGCGGATGGCACGGTAGCCCAGAGCCGGGTTGTCCTCGTGGTCCAGCTTCATGTAGTCCACGGTCTTGTCGGCACCGATGTCACAGGTGCGCACGACCACCTTGCGGGGAGCCAGGCTCTCCACCACCTGCTTGTAAGCCTCGAACTGATACTCTTCGGTGGGGAAGTCCTTGCAGTTCAGGTAGACGAATTCGGTGCGGAACAGGCCCACGCCGCCGGCGTCGTTCTGCTGCACAGCACCCACGTCGCCCATGCCGCCGATGTTGGCAAACACGTTGATGGTCTTGCCGTCCAGCGTGGTGTTGGGCTTGCCCTTCAGCTCCTGCAGCAGGGCCTGCTTTTTCTGGTCCTCCTGCTGGCGCTTTTTCAGGCTCTTGAGCAGATCGGGGGTGGGGTCCACATACACACAGGCATTGTAGCCGTCCACCACGGCCATCTTGCCGTCCCAGTCATCCTGGATATCCTTGCACTGGATCAGGGCAGGGATGTTCATGCTGCGGGCCAGAATGGCGGTGTGGCTGTTGGAGCTGCCCTCGCGGGTGATGAAGCCCAGCAGCAGGCTCTTGTCCATGCGCACCGTCTCAGACGGGGCCAGATCCTCGGCCACCAGAATGCTGGGCTCGGTGCCCTGCAGGCTGGCATTGTCCACCCCCTGCAGGATGTCCAGGATCGCCTGTGCAATGTCGATGACGTCCGCACTGCGGGCCTGCAGATACGGGTCATCCATGGCTGCGAACACGGCAGCCTGATTGTCGCCGGCGGTCTTGACAGCGTACTCGGCGCACTTGTGCTGGCCGTTGATGATCTCCTTGATGGCGTCCACAAAGTCGTCATCTTCCAGCATCATGGCGTGGATGTTGAACACTTCGGCAATGTCCTCGCCTGCTTCGGCCAGTGCCTTTTCGTACAGAGCAGTCTGCTGCTCAATGGCTTTCTGCTGGGCAGCCTCAAAGCGGGCCACCTCTGCAGCGGTGTCGGCGATCTCTGCGGTGGAGATCACGGTGTCCTTTTTCTTATAGATCTTCAGCTTGCCGATGGCAATGCCGTTCAGAATGCTTCTACCGGTGCCTACCTGCATCGCTCATTCTCCTTCTTACTCATCCATTTCAAAAAAGCCCCCGCAGATCACTCCGCGAGGGCTGTGGCATCACGGCGGGATCAGACGTTCTCGGTCAGGAACTTCTGAATTGCTGCAGCGGCTGCCTCTTCATCGTCGCCTTCTACCTTGATGGTGATGGTCTCGCCCTGCTTGACGCCCATGCCCATCAGAGCCATCAGCTTGCGCATGTCGCAGCTCTTGCCGTCCTTCTCGAGGGTGGCGGTGCTGGCAAAGCCCTTCACGGTCTTGACGAGCAGGCCGGCCGGACGAGCATGGATGCCGCAGGCATCCTTAACGGTATACTGGAATTCCTTCATAATCATTTTCTCCTTACTTGATTTTCCTGTGCCCGGCGCTGCAAACTCCAGCACATGGGGCGTAAAAATACAGGAAAAGTTTATACATCTATTATAAACCCTGCACCGTCTTTTTGCACCGTTCTATATTGCTGATTTTTGCGGCAAAATTTTGGTAGTTTTGAACATACAAAAGCTCCAAAAATGCTCATTTTTTACATTTTTTCAGTTTTGTTTGCAAAATTTATGCATTCTGCGACCCAATTTTCCATGCAAAACCGGTCGTTCGTTCCGGGACTGCACCGGTTTTGCCGGGAGTTCCGGCCCGCATCACTCCACGGGGTAGCCTTCGGCGTCCAGCGGCAGGGACGCATAATCCACCGCCTGGGCCTGCTCTCCGGCCTCCCCGGAAGTCTGCTGCGCCGCGTCGCCGGTCAGTTCTTCGTCATGGCGCTCGCCCCAGTCGCCGCTGTAGTCCTCCCCGGAGGTCTGCTGCGCGTCCAGTTCCTCGTCGTGCCGTTCACCCCAGTCCCCGCTGTAGTCCTCGCCGGAAGTCTGCTGGGCTTCGGCCATGGCCGTCTGCAGGTCCTTCAGACCCACCACCACGCCGGAGGGCCGCTCCAGCAGGTAGGCTCCCACAGCCTTTTTGCGCCACACCAGCAACACCCCGTAGCGGCTGGTCTCGCCGCTGCTGGCCGCCGGGATCAGGGCCGTCCATTTTTCCACCGTTTTGCCCTTGCAGCGGGTCAGATCCATGCCGCTCTGCTGCACCACCCCATTGAAGGCGGAAAAGCTGTCGTCCCATTTGCGGGGGATCTTGACTTTGTCGGCGGTAATGGACGCACCGTCCACCTCCAGCCCGTAGCCGGTGAACCAGGTCTGGATGTCCTGTGCGCTCTCGATCTTGTTTACCGACGCCGCAGCCGTCACCGTGCGGGTGCTGATGTAGCGCCCCAGCAGCGCGCTGCACACCACCAGGGCACAGCACATGGCCCCCAGCCCCAGTTTTTTCAGGCTCGTTCTGCTCAACGTGATCACAAACATATCGCCCTGCCTCCCCAGCACCATTTTTGCGTTGCACACTCTGGAACCAGTGTATGCACCGCCCGGGGCCGGTATGCGGCAAAAAAAGGAGCCGCCGCACACTTTTTCCGTGCAGCAGCTCCCCTATGGGGTCAGTGTGCTTTTGTAAAATCCGCCGGGCAGACGCAGCCCTTTTGCCGCAACACCTGCTGCAGCACCCGGGCCACCCCGTATTCCGTGTTGGGCGGGGCCAGATACGGCACCCGGCTGCGCAGCTCCGGGCTGCCGTTTTCCATCAGGAAGCCGTAGCCCACGGCCTCCAGCATCTCGATGTCGTTGTAGGTGTCGCCAAAGGCCATCATGGCACCGGATGGGATGTCCATCAGCCTGCTCAGGCGCTCCACAGCCTTCCCCTTGGTCACGCCGGGGTTGGTCACGTCGATCCAGCATTTGCCGGACACCGCCACGGCCAGTTCCTGCCCGAAGCGGGGGCCGTAGACCTTCTCGTACACCTCCTGCGCATTGTCCTGCGGCAGATAGATGGTAAACTTATCCACTGCGGCGTCGATGGTGTACGGATCCTGCACATAGGCAATGCGGTTGTAGAAGTTGCGGTATACGGCATCATAGCACCGGTCACAGGGGCGCAGGTAGGCGTTCTCCAGCCCGCAGACCACAAAGGAATCCCCGTTTTCCTCCGCGCAGGCCGTCAGCCGGTGCCAGACCTCCGGCTCCATGCGGGAGACGAGCAGGTCTTTGCCGCGCCAGCGCACAGCGCCGCCGTTGTCGGCCACCAGAAGGGTCTGCTCCAGCACCGGAGCAAACATCTCTTCCAGCTTGTACAGCGGCCGCCCGCTGGCAGCCGCGAACAGGATATCCTGTCCGGCCAGCTCCTGCACAAGATGCAGAAAGTCCGGCGGCAGCTGACTGTGCCCGTCCAGCAGGGTCGCGTCCATGTCCGACGCGATCAGACGAATATGGTCCATCGCGCTCCTCCTGTCATCCCATGTAGCTGATGTTGGCATCCAGCTCACCGCTGTAGCCATTGATGCGGGCCTTCTCGGTGCCCTGCCACATATCGCAGTCGATGGGGCTGCTGGACACGCCGTAATGGGCGTTCCAGATGGTGTACTTGCGCAGGGCGTCCAGGTCCACCCGCTTGCGGAACCAGGTGGTGGAAGCGTACACACCGGGCTTGTACCCCAGCGACTTGACTTCCTCGCAGAAGGCGATGGCACACTTGGTGCGGTCCTCCTTGCCCAGGCCATCGGCACGGCCGGTGCCGTTGGGAGAGGTGGAAGCCTCGGTATCATAATAGATGGGGTAGTCCAGCTTGCGGCCGTTCAGCGCCCAATTGCAGCCCTGTGCTTCCTCGCGGGCCTCGTCCTCGGTCACTGCCTGGGTGAAGAAATACACGCCCACCTTCAGGCCCGCGTTGCGGGCGTTGGTGAAGTGCTCTTCAAACATGGGGTCCTTGACCAGGGTGCCGCTGGCACCGTAGCCGCGGTAGCCAATGCGGATGATCACAAAGTTCACACCCGCCTTCTTGATCTTGTTCCAGTCGATGTTGGTCTGGTATTTGGACACGTCGATGCCGAAGTTCACATTCTTCTGCATCACGCCGTCGGCGTCAAAGTAATACAGCTTGCCGTCCACAGACTGGATGCCGGTGACCGGCTTATGGGTGGAGGCGCTGTAGTAATAGGTCTTGCCGTTCTTGGTCAGCCAGCCGGTGTATTCCTCTTCCTTCTTGCCGAACAGCCAGTTCCACAGCCAGCTGAAGAAGCCGTTCTCGTCGCCCAGGTCGATGCACTGTGCCTCGGCCTCATCCAACGCGCCCTCGTCCAGCGCCTTGCGGATCTGCTCGTCGGTCAGCAGCATGGAACCCTCCGGCGTGCGGCCGGACAGGTCGTTCTCGGCGGCATCCGTTTCCTCCGGGGCGGCCAGCGGATCCTGTGCGGCCAGCTCCGGCGTTTCCTGCTGCAGGATCACCGGGCTGTTCTCCTGTGCGGTCTCTGCCGTTTCCGTGCTTTCCGTGGTGTCCGGCTCTGCGTCCTCCGCGCGGCCCGGCACCAGCGGGTCCGGTTCCTCTGCGGTGTCCTGTGCAGGCTCCGCCGGGTTCTCCGCTGCGGCGGGCTCTTCGCCCTGCTCTGCGGTCGTCTCGGACTCCGCGGTCTGTGCGGCAGGCTGCTCGGCGGCTTCCGGCTGTGCCTGTGCCGTGGGTCCTTCCGCCGTCCGGGGCTCTTCCGTGCTGTCCGCAGCGCATTCTTCCGAAGAAGCCGCCGACCCGGTCTGTTTCTTCCCGAAGAGCTTTGTTTTCTGCTCCGGTTCCGTCCCGCTCTGCTGCCGGACGATGGGCTGCACCGTCACAACCCCCTGCAGGTCGGCCAGATTCATGGCCGCCCCCAGACCGCCGACGGCCAGCACCATGGCCATGGTAAAAACAGCCGCAGCCTTGCCCCAGCCGCGTGCCGAAAATCTGTTGTTCCAAATTCGTTTCATGCCGTACTTCTTCGCCTCCGGATCCCTGTTTTGGTTATAGTCTGCCGCCGCAAAAGCGGACGGCCGTTCATGCATTTTCACACAGGTTCAGTATACACCCGATGCCGTCCCGCCGTCAATCGGCTGGACTTTGCCGCTGCGGCCGCCGCGCACGGGCAGGCCTGCGTCCGCACACCCGAAAAATGCTCCAAAAGGGATACGTTTCGCTGGGGCAAAACATTGCACAAAGCCGAAATTTTCTGTTTTTGCCGCCCGAAATCCCGTTTTTCCTTGCTGTCTTGACAGGTGTATGGTATTATACTTGACATGCAGTTTCTCTGCGGCGTACCGCGCCGCAGACCGGAAAGGTTGGTTATTTATGGAAAATGTGAAAGATTTTTTAAAGCGCAAGGACATCGTCATTTCTCCGCAGCGCTACCTCATTGAAGCACTGGGTGCCATGGCACAGGGCCTGTTCGCCAGTCTGCTCATCGGCACCATCATCAAGACGCTGGGCCAACAGACCGGGCTGGAGATGCTGGTGGATCTGGGCGGCTACGCTACGGCCATGAGCGGCCCGGCCATGGCCTGCGCCATCGGCTGGGCACTCCACTGCCCGCCGCTGGTGCTGTTCAGTCTGATCACGGTGGGCTACTCGGCCAACGCCCTGGGCGGGGCCGGCGGCCCGCTGGCCGTGCTGATCATTGCCATCGTGGCCGCTGAACTGGGCAAGGCCGTGAGCAAGGAGACCAAGGTGGACATCCTGGTCACCCCGCTGGTGACCATCTTTGTGGGCGTCGGTCTGTCCATGCTCATCGCTGCCCCCATCGGCGCAGCCGCAAGCCAGGTGGGCACCCTGATCATGTGGGCCACCGAGCAGGCCCCGCTGGTCATGGGCATTCTGGTGTCGGTGATCGTGGGCGTAGCCCTCACCCTGCCCATCTCCTCGGCAGCCATCTGCGCCGCACTGGGCCTGACCGGTCTGGCCGGCGGTGCCGCCGTGGCGGGCTGCTGCGCCCAGATGGTGGGCTTTGCCGTCATGAGCTACCGCGAGAACGGTGTGGGCGGTCTGGTGAGTCAGGGCCTGGGCACCAGCATGCTGCAGATGGGCAACATCATCAAGAACCCCCGCATCTGGATCGCCCCCACGCTGGCCAGTGCCATCACCGGCCCGCTGGCCACCTGCCTGTTCCACTTTGAGATGAACGGTGCCGCCGTTTCCTCCGGCATGGGCACCTGCGGTCTGGTGGGCCAGATCGGCGTGTACACCGGCTGGGTCAGCGACATTGCCGCCGGCACCAAAGCTGCCATCACCCCCATGGACTGGGCGGCCATGATCCTGCTGTGCTTCGTCCTGCCCGCCGTGCTCAGCGTCCTCTTCTGCGAGATTGAGCGCAAACTGGGCTGGATCAAGGACGGCGACCTGAAGCTGAACTAAAGCATTATGATAGGAAAAGCCGGAGGCGTTTCAGAGCGCTTCCGGCTTTTGGGTTTTATGCCAGCTTTGAAGTCAGGTCTTTCCGACGATCTGTTCTCCGTCCAGTACCGCCTGTTTCAGGGTATCGCCGTCGTACACCAGCTTGAGCGAAAAATACGGCCGATTCCCGTTGAGCAGGCGGAAGAAAATTTTGTCGCCCTCCCAGATGGGCAGTTCGGTCACCTTTTCCTTGGGCACCCACTCCAGCACACCCTCTTTGCAGGCATCGCCCTGCACCATCTCGCCCTGCCAGCCGTCAGCGGTGTACAGGTGGATGAACTCGGTCATGTTGCCCCACACAAAGGTCAGCAGGCCCCGGCAGCGCCAGCGCGTCAGGGTAAGGCCCGTTTCCTCCCGCACTTCCCGCACAAGGCAGTCCTCCGGGCTTTCAAAGCGCTCAAATTTGCCGCCTACACCCACCCACTTGTCGTGGTTGTAGTCGTCCTGTTTTTTGATGCGGTGCAGCATCAGGTAGGCGTCATCCCGCTCCAGATAGCACAGCGTCGTGCTGAAGATGGGGTACTCCGGATCCATAAAAGCACCTAAGTTCATGGGTGTATTCTCCTTTTTCTGCGTTATTTTCGGCCAGAAAGAGGACCCGGCAGAGCCCGCAGGCTCTGCCGGGTCACTTCGTATGCTTTTTCGGTGTCGGAGAGCCGTCAGCCCTTCCGGCTGGCGCGGCCCTGTCCGGCATTGTTCAGCTTGCGCACCAGATCATTCTGATGCTTGCGCTGGCTGGGCGTGGGCTGGGGGTCCGGCTTTTCCTCCGCACGCTTTGCCGCCTGGGCGGCGTCCGGGTCGATGCGCACCAGATCCCATTCCTGGTTGCCGCCGGCCACATAGGTCCAGATCTGGGCCTGGGCACCGTTTGCGGTGTTCATGCCCACCAGGTCAATGTATTTGTCCGCCAGCACATTCCGGATGCGGGTGTGACCGCTGCGGGTGGGTTCCAGCGTCCAGCACTGGCTCCAGCCGTTGGTGCGGCTCCACTGGTGCAGCCAGGTGCCTTCCACCACGCCGCCCAGGGCCAGGTCGATCACCTTGCCGGTAAAGCGGTTCTGGATGCGCCAGCGCCCGCCGCCTGCGTCCACGAACTGCCACTGCTGCCACGGATGGCCCGCGTAGCTCCACAGCTGGATGGCGGCGCCGTTCTCCGTATTGAAGTCCTTTACTTCCAGCACCTTCCCGTTCGGGGCTTTGATGATGTAAAATTCATTTTCCAGTATAACGACCTGCGATGCCTTCGCCATAGAGCACGACTCCTTTCCTTCCTGGTAGCCCTATTATAACGTATCGGCCGCGCGGCAACAAGGATGCTTTTCCATAATCTTTTTTCAATTTCTTGTGCATTTTGCATCTTTTCCCGAGAGTTCCGGCCACTTTGCACTCTGCCGTGGAATGTGGTACAATAAACTTATCCGATCACAGGAGGGAAATTGCCATGACCAATGAGACCATTCAGACCATCCGGAGCCGCCGCAGCTGCCGCGCCTACAAACCGGAGCAGATCACCAACGAAGAACTGGAAGCCGTTCTGGGTGCCGGCACCTATGCTGCCAGCGCCATGGGCAAGCAGAGCCCCAAGATCGTGGTGGTGCAGGACGCCGCCACGCGGGAAAAGCTCTCCCGCATGAACGCCGCCATCATGGGCAAGGACTGCGACCCCATGTACGGCGCGCCCACCATTCTGGTGGTGCTGGCCGATGCCAACGCCAAGTGCGCTGTGCAGGACGGCAGCCTTGTCATGGGCAACCTGATGCTGGCCGCCGCCTCGCTGGGGCTGGGCAGCTGCTGGATCAACCGCGCCAAAGAAGAGTTTGAGAGCGAAGAGGGCAAGGCCCTGCTGAAGAAGTGGGGCATCGAGGGCGAGTGGATCGGCGTCGGCCACTGCATCCTGGGCTACCCCGCCGGGGACCCTCAGCCCGCCGCGCCCCGCAAATCGGATTACATCCTCAAGGTGTGATCCCCGACAAAAGTAGGAGCACTATGAAACCCGATTACAAACTGGTCGCCAAGGCCAAATACATCCACACCACCGCCGACCTTGCCAGCGAGATCTGGCACGAGGTCTACAAACGCTATTACCCCGGCAAGCAGCTGGACACTCTGGTGGAGGAGCTGCAGAGCGCCGAAGCCATCGAGGCCGACATCGACAACGACGTGAACTATTTTCTCGTCGTGCTGGGCGGCAAGAACATCGGCTACTTTGCCTGGAAGATGGAGAACACCGCCCTGCACCTGATGCACCTGTACCTCAAGCCGGAGTACCGCGGCAAGGCCATCGGCCGCGACATCGTGCTTTCCTGCGAGCGTCTGGCCCGGGGCGAGGGCAAGGGCCGCATGTGGTGCACCGTGCATGCCAAGGCCCTGCCCGTACAGCAGTTCTTCAAGGCGCTGCGCTACCGCAGCCTGAAGCCCGCCGAGCAGGAAACCGGCACCGTGCCCCGCAATGAGCTGGTGTTTGAGCACACCCTGTAAGGCTGTGCCCGGTTTGCCGCAAAAAGGCATTGAAATTTCTCCCGGTTTGTACTACACTGGTGTAGTGCAATGAAGTAGCGGCACCCGCCGCCGGACAGAAAAAGGAGAACGCGCATGGCAAAAGATCATCCGACCGGGCAATCCGGTCTGTACGAGGCTTTCCTGCAGCTCAAGACCCCGGAACAGTGCTACCGTTTTCTGCAGGACGTCTGCAGCTATTCCGAGCTGAGTGCAATGGAACAGCGCTTCAACATTGCGGAGATGCTGGCAGACAAGCGCATCTATACCGAGATCATGGACAAGACCGGCGCGTCCAGTGCCATCATCAGCCGGGTCAGCCGGGTACTGAGCGCAGACGGCAGCGTCCTGCGCGAATTGCTGGAAGCTGATAAGAATACGCACTGATTTTTTCACCGCGTGCCGCTTTGCGGTGCGCGGCGTTCTTATTTTCAAGGAGGTTTTATCCCAATGAGCAAAGCTGTTGTGTTTTTTGCCGAAGGCACCGAAGAGTGCGAGGCCCTGCTGGTGGTGGACCTGCTCCGCCGCGCTAAAGTGGAGGTGACCGTGGCCAGCGCATCCGGCAGCCGCGAGATCCTGAGCAGCCACAAGATCCGCATCACCGCCGACGCACTGGCCGAAGAAGTGGACTATTCCGACGTGGATCTGGTGGTGCTGCCCGGCGGCATCCCCGGCACGCCGAATCTGGCTGCCAACAAGACCGTGACCGACACCTGCACCGCCTTTGCAAAATCCGGCAAAAAGGTGGCCGCCATCTGCGCCGCACCCAGCGTGCTGGCCTCTCTGGGCCTGCTGGAAGGCAAAAATGCCACGGCCCACGCCGGATTTCAGGACAAGCTGGCCGGTGCCCATGTGCTGGACGCCGAAGTGGTCGTGGACGGCAACATCACCACCAGCTACGGTCTGGGTGGTGCCATCCCGTTTGCACTGGAGCTGGTGCGCCAGCTGGCCGGGCAGGCCGAGGCCGACCGCATCCGGAACGCCATCGCCTACCGGCACTGAAAGGAGGCCTGTTCCATGCGTTTTGTCACCTGCCTTGGCCCGGATGGTGTGGAGGAGCCCGCCGTCCTCTCTGCCGACGGCACCGCCGTCACCCCGCTGCGCTGGCTGGGCCTGCCCTGCGACACCCTGACCGAGGCCATCCCGCAATTGACCCCCGCCGTGCGGGCCGGGCTGGCGCTGGCCCTGTCGGCCATCCCGTCGGTCCCGCTGGATGCCGTGCAGCTGCAGAGCCCCATTCCCTGCCCGGCACAGGACGTTGTCTGCCTGGGCATCAACTACATGGCTCACTCGGACGAGGCGGAAAAGTATTCCGCCAACGCCTTTGCCACCCAGCATCAGGACGCCATCTACTTTTCCAAGCGGGTCACCCGTGCCGTGCCGGACGGCGGCTTCATCGAGGCCCACACCGACCTGGTAAAGAAGCTGGACTACGAGTGTGAGCTGGCCGTGGTGCTGGGCCGGGATGCCAAAGACGTGCCCGCCGGGCAGACCAGGGACTATGTGTTCGGCTACACCATCCTGAACGACGTTTCCGCCCGCGATGTGCAGACGGCCCACAAGCAGTGGTACTTTGGCAAAAGTCTGGACGGCTTTACCCCCATCGGCCCCTGCATCGTGACGGCAGATGAGTTTGAAGCCTACCCGCCGCAGCTGGGCATCCGCAGTTTTGTCAACGGCGAAAAGCGGCAGGACTCCAACACCCGTCTGCAGATTTTTGACATCGACCATGTCATCCACGAGCTTTCGCAGGGCATGACCCTGAAGGCCGGCACCATCATCGCCACCGGCACCCCTGCCGGCGTGGGCATGGGCATGGATCCGCCGCAGTTCCTGCAGCCGGGCGACACGGTGCGCTGCGAGATCGACGGCATCGGCAGTCTGACCAACACGGTGCGCTGATCTGTTGTAAAACTGTCCAAATTCTGTGCAGCATTTCCGTCTGATTGCATGAAAAGCTGCTGCGGCTCTGCTTTTTTGCAGAGCGCTGTGTTATACTGGAAGTCAACAAAATACGGCAGCCTCCGGGCTGCAGCAAAGGGGTAAATGAGATTATGAAGGAATACGCATTTGGCATCGACCTGGGCGGCACCACCGCCAAGATCGGCCTGTTCACCACCGCCGGCGCTCTGCTGGAAAAGTGGGAGGTGCCCACCGACACCTCCAATGCCGGTGAACACATCCTGGAAAATCTGGCTGCGGCCATCATGGGCAAAATGCAGGAAAAGGCCATTCCCGCCGAGCAGGTGGAGGGCGTGGGCATCGGCGTGCCCGGCCCGGTGCTGGACAGCAGCGTGGTGCCCATCGTCTGTGCCAACCTGGGTGGCTGGGGCCAGCGCAATGTGTCGGCCCAGCTTTCCGGCCTGCTGGACGGCCTGAAGGTGCTGGTGGGCAATGATGCCAACGTGGCTGCCCTGGGCGAGATCTGGATGGGTGCCGCCAAGGGCTGCCGCAGTGCTGTCATGGTCACCCTGGGCACCGGCGTAGGCGGCGGCGTCATCGTGAACGGCAAGGTCATCGACGGCTCCCACGGGGCCGGCGGCGAGATCGGCCACATTACGGTGAACCGCCACGAGACCGCCACCTGTGGCTGCGGCAAGCATGGCTGCCTGGAACAGTACTCCAGCGCCACCGGCGTGGTCCGCTGCATGAAGAAGCTGCTGGACGAGAACCCGGACATCCCCTGCACCCTGCGCGGCATCGACTTTGCCGCCAAGGACGTATTCGACGCTGCCCGCAGCGGCGACGCCCTTGCCGCCCGCGAGGTGGACGAGATGACCGACACGCTGGGCATGGCACTGGCCAGCATCGCTGCCACCACCGACCCGGAGATGTTCATGATCGGCGGCGGTGTGGCCCGCGCTGGCGAGGTGCTGTTCGACCCGCTGCGCGAGCACTACAAGACCTATGCCTTCAAGTCCTGCCGGGAGACCCCCATCGTGGCGGCCACCCTTGGCAATGACGCCGGCATTTATGGTTCCGTCCGCCTGATCGTGGGCGAATAAAACATACCTGATCGCAAAAGAGGCGCTGCCGGATGGCAGCGCCTCTTTTCTTATCCTTTACAGCGTATCTTCTCCCGGCAGCTGGTTCCACAGGCGGTAGTACACGCCCTGCTTTGCCAGCAGCTGTTCGTGGGTACCGGATTCCACAATGCCCTCTTCGCCCAGCACCAGGATGCGGTCGTAATCCTTGATGGTGGTCAGGCGGTGGGCAATGGTCAGGGTGGTGCGGCCGTGGGCCAGTTTTTCCAGGCTCTGGCCCACCAGGATCTCGCTCTCGTTGTCCAGTGCGCTGGTGGCCTCGTCCAGAATGAGGATGGGCGGGTTCTTCAGGAACACACGGGCAATGGCGATGCGCTGCTTCTGGCCGCCGGACAGCTTGACGCCGCGCTCTCCGACGTAGGTATCAAAGCCGTCCTTCAGGGCCAAAATGAACCGCTCGGCACCGGCCAGACGGGCCGCCTCCACGATCTCATCGCGGGTGGCACCGGGCTTGCCGTAGGCAATGTTCTGGGCCACCGTGCCGCTGAACAGGTACACGTCCTGCTGCACGATGCCGATGTCCTGCCGCAGGCTCTTCAGGGTGACATGGCGGATATCCTGCCCGTCGATGAGGATGCGGCCGTCCGTCACCTCGTAAAAGCGGGGGATCAGGTTGCACAGGGTGGTCTTGCCGCCGCCGGAAGCGCCCACCAGCGCCAGCCGCTCCCCGGCGTGGATGTCCAGACTGATGTCGTGCAGCACCTTGTTGTGGTCATCCGGGTACTCAAAGCTGACGTTCTCGAACCGGATCGCGCCGGGGCCGGGCTGCAGGGGCACGGCGTCCGGGGCGTCCTGAATGGCCACCGGGGTGTCCATGATCTCGGCAAAGCGCTCGATTCCGGTCATACCGCGCTGGAACTGCTCGGCAAACTCCACGATGCGCCGGATGGTAGCGATGAGGGTGGTGACGTACAGCATGTAGGCCACCAGATCACCGGCGGTGATCCTGCCGTATACCAGCGACAAGCCGCCCGCCAGAATGACCACCAGATACATCAGGCCGTCGAACAGGCGGGTGGAGGTGTTGAAGGCACCCATGGCGTAGTAACCAAGGGTCTTGATCTGCTCAAAATCCTTGTTGCCCTTGGCAAATTTTTTCCGCTCTTCGTCCTCGGCGGCAAACGCCTTGACCACGCCCTGCCCCAGCAGGCTGTCCTCGATGGTGGAGTTCAGTTCACCGATCTGCACCCGCTGCTGGCGGAACCGTGCCCGCAGCCGGCCGTTCAGGTACACCGACACCACCCCCATCAGGGGCACACAGGCAAACACCGCCAGCGTCAGCGGGATGCTGGCCTGACACAGGATGACGAAGGACACCACGATCTTGATGGCCGCGATGAAAAATTCCTCCGGGCAGTGGTGGGCGAACTCGGTCACATCGAACAGGTCGTTGGTGATGCGGCCCATGATGGTGCCCACCTTGGTGTTGTTGTAGTAGGTGTGGTCCAGACGCAGCAGGTGGTCAAAGGCGTCGCGGCGCATATCCGTCTCGATGTGCACGCCCATGATGTGGCCGATGCTGGACATATAGTAGCTGGCCGCGCCGTCGATGATGCGCAGCACGAAGTACAGCGCCGCCAGCCGCAGCACGATGCCCGCCGTCAGGGTGATGCCCACCCCCATGGCGGAGTTGGTGATGGTGCTCATGATCTTGGGCAGCACGATGTCGCACAGAGTCGTCAGTGCGGCACAGAACAGGTCCAGGAACAGGGTCTTTTTGTACTTGACCAGATAGGGCAGGAAGCGCCGGATCAGCGCGCCGCTGCTGGCGTGATGTGCCCCGGGGTCATTGATCTTCTGTTTTGGCATGATACCTCCCATAATAGGCTCCCCTGAGGGGGAAAGTTTCCTTATCCCTTCTTGCTGTAATCCCGCTCGCCGTAAATGGCGGTGCCGATGCGCACCAGCGTGGCACCCTCGCGGATGGCGTTTTCAAAGTCGCCGCTCATGCCCATGGAAAGGGTCTCCATGGCCACGTTCTGGTAGCCGCGCTCCCCGGCCTGCACGAACAGCTTGTACACCTGGGCCAGATACCGGCGGTTCTGGGCGTCATCGTCGTTCACGGGCGGAATGGCCATCAGGCCCTTCACCCGGATGTGTTCCTGTGCGGCAGCCGCATCCAGCAGGGGCCAGAGGGCTTCCGGTGCCACACCGGTCTTGCTCTCCTCGCCGCCGATGTTCACCTCCAGCAGCACATTCTGCACGATGCCGGCTTTAGCGGCTTCCTTTTCAATGGCGGCCAGCAGGTGTTCGCTGTCCACGCTCTGGATGAGGCTGGCGCGGCCCAGCACCTTTTTGATCTTGTTGGTCTGCAGGTGGCCGATGAAATGGCTGGGCTTGCCGCAATAGGCCCCGGCGTCAAAGTTTGCGCACAGCTCCTGCACATGGTTCTCGCCAAACACGTCAATGGGCAGCGCGGCACTGGCGGCCACCGTCTCAGCGGTGCGGGTCTTGCAGGCGGCGCACAGCTGCACCTGCGCCGGGTCGCGGCCTGCTTCCCGGGCAGCAGCGGCCATCTTTGCGCGGATCTCCTCCACGGCTTCCCGCATTTGCTCCAACGTCTTTTCTGCCATGGTATCTCAGTCCTCCTCGGTATACTTGGCGCGCTCGCCGCCAATGAGCTTCGGGCGGGTGCGGGCGCACAGGATATTTGCTTCGCCGATCTTGGAAAGGCTCAGCCGCACCGGCACGGCCACCCGCTTCAGGTGCATGCCGATGAGGGTGCCGCCGATGTCGATGCCCGCGTGGGCGCGGATCTCCTCCACGGCCACCGGGTCCTGGAAGTTCTTCCAGCAGGTAGTGGCCCAGCTGCCGCCGGCATGGGGCCGGGGCACCACGCATACCTCCTCCCAGCCGTATTTTTCCGCAGCTTCCCGCTCGATGATAATGGCCCGGTTCAGATGCTCACAGCACTGCGCTGCCAGCCAGATGCCGTTTTCGGCCAGCACCGGGGCAATGCCTGCATACACGGCGCGGGCCGCTTCCAGGCTGGAATCCTTGCCGATGTGCCCGCCCACGATCTCGCTGGACGAGCAGCCTACCACGAACACATCGCCTTTTTTCAGCTTTGCTTCGGCCAGCAGTTCGGTCACGGCCTGCCGGGCCTCCTGTTCGATCTGTTTCTGAAATGCTTCTGTCATATCAAAACACCTCGGTCTTTAAATGCGTGCCGACAGCACCTGTGCGCTGTCCGCCGCGCCAAAATACACTTTGCTGCCCACCGGGCACACCGCCGTGCAGCTGCTGCCGCCGGTAAACGCCCGCTTCCAGCTGCCGTCGGCGGTGCTCACCGCCTCCGCGCAGGGAGCGTCGGACGGCAGGCCGAACAGCTTTTCCTGCAGATTCTGACCCGCCCGCAGGGCGATGCCCCGCAGCAGGGTGCTGTCGGCGTTCTTTTCCAGCCAGCCGCTGCGGGCCCAGCGGTAGCTGATGTACAGGGTGCCGTCGGCTTCCATGGCCAGTGCACCGGGGTAGCCCGGCAGGCCGGAAAAGGCACTTTGGCAGTTTTTGCCGCCCGCCGTCAGTTCCCGGGCGTCAGCGTCCATGCTCCATACACAGCGATTGCCCAGATCCGAAACATACAGGGTCCTGCCGTCCGGGCTCAGGGCCAGGCCGGATGCCCCGGCCACGCCGCCGACCACCCGCTGCACCGACCGGTCCGCCGGGTCATACACATACACCCAGCCGGTGCCGGTGTGGGCCAGCAGCTCGGTGCGCAGGGCCGCTTCCAGCCCATTGTCCACGGCTTCCCCGCCCGCCACGGCAAAGTACACCTTGCCGTCCGGGCCGGTCTCCACCGCAGAGACGGCCCCCAGCGGGGCCCCGTCGATCTGGGTGACCACCTGTTCCACGGCCGCGCCCCAGCTGTCGTGTCTTGCACGGCACAGGGCCCCGCCGCCGGGGGTGAGGACGGTCAGCCACAGGTCCCCGTCTGCATCAAAAGCAAAGCCGGTCAGCTCTCCGTCCACGCTCAGGATGGCCGAAAAGCTGCCGCCATCGGTGCGCACAAGGTCACTCTTCCGCTTTTTCAGGGTCGCGCCGTTGTACGCAGCCGCATACACAAAGCCGTCCTGCTCACGGATGCAGTCCACGCCCTGATAGTCTCTCAGTGCCAGCACATCCCGGCTGTCGGCAGAAAGGGCTGTCTGCACGGCGCCGGTGCTCTGGCGTACCTCCGGCGCGGTGTAGGCCTGCGGCGGGGTGTCGATGGGCCGGAACACCAGCGCATACACCAGTGCCAGCAGGATGCCCACCCCGAACACGGTGCTGGCGGTACGGAACCGCTTGAGCAGCGCATCCCGCTCGGCCGCCATCTGGGCCGCATATTCGGCCCGGCGGCGTGCCGCCCGGGCGTTGGCGCGGTTGGCCCGCCGCATCCAGCGGTCCACGAACAAGGCCACCTGCGGCCCCACCGTGAGGGACGCAATGGCAAGGATCAGCAAAAATTCAACCAGTCCGATTCGCATGCAAAAATTTCCTTTGTCTGTCTGAAAATGATGGAACTCCCATCCTGCGTTAGTATAACATTCCCGGCCGCAAAGGGCAAGCGGGACAAAAAAGAACTGCCACACAGCATCGTGCAGCAGCTCCGGTTTTCAGGTTCTCTTTCTCAGCCGTCCCTCGATCCGGCCACGCAGAGGGCAGTACCATGTATAATAGTGCTTCTTCAGCAGCCGCTGCAAAATGCGGCTGACCGCGCTGGGCTTCGGCTTCCAGCTTTCGGCATAGCGGTGGATGGAGTAGGTCTTGGGCGTCACCCGGAGCTTCCGGGTGGCAAACTCCATCGGGCAGAAATACTCTGCCGGAAAGATCTCCATTTCCGCGATGCTCTGCCTTGTTCCGTCTACGCGCACGCTCAGCGTCTGCAATACTTTTGTATTCCGCTCCGGGCAGGGCGTCAGATCCACGCTGCCGTCTGCCTTTATAAAATCCAGTGCATCGTAATCCCGCAGCAACGCCTGCACCACCGGGTTGCCCTTGCACGCCCCGAACCCCAGCCCGGTGGCTACTTCGTTGTTGTTCTGAAACCCCATAAACCCGGGCAGTTCCAGCAGCTCATCCAGCGGGCGCACCAGCTCCACGTCTGTATCCAGATAGATGCCGCCGTACTCGTACACCACCGCCAGCCGCGCATAGTCCGATACAAAGGCGTATTTCTTTGCCTCGTAGGCCTGCTGTGCATAGCGGTTTGTGCTGATCTCAAAGTTCTGATCGTTCCACTCGATGATCTTGTAGTCCGGGCAGTATTTCTTCCAGCTTTCCATGCACTTGCGGTCCGCTTCGCCGATCGGCCCGCCGCCGAACCAGCAGTAATGAATGATTTTCGGGATACTCACACACAATACCTCATCTGTTGCTCTGCAAACGGCCGCTGTTTTTCTCCGCATGGCGTGCCTTTGCACCTTTCTCAACAAGTTTATTATCCTATACAAAACACGCAGCGTCAAGCACTTTTGCGCAAACGACCCTGTGCAGCACACATTTTGTGTGGTATACTGGGGTGTGTGAAGGGGTTTTCAAATGCTTCACGCAAGTTTCACAGGATTTTCCAATTCTTCGGTTAAGATAGATGTGATTCAAGCTGATAGGAGGGACCTGTTTTATGGCAAAGATCCTGATCGTTGATGATGAGCCCCGCATCCGGGAGCTCATCCGCGAGAATTTACAATATGCGGGCTATGCGTGCGAGGAAGCCGGTGACGGCTCTGCCGCCCTGTCGCTGCTGTCCGGCGGCGGGTTCGACCTGGTGATCCTGGACCTGATGATGCCCTTTATGGACGGCATGACCTGCCTGCGTGAGATGCGCACCCGCCACATCAACACCCCCGTGATCATCCTCACTGCCCGCGGCGAGGAATACGACAAGCTGGCCGGTCTGGAGGGCGGTGCCGACGACTATGTGGTCAAGCCCTTCTCCCCCCGGGAGCTGGTGGCCCGCGTGCGTGCCGTGCTCAACCGCACCATGCCCCGGGCGGAAACTTCTTCCGCCACCATGACCTTTGGGGACCTGACCATCGACACCGCCAGCCACACCGTGCGGGTGGCCGGGGAGGATGTGGCCCTGACCCCCAAGGAGTTCGACCTGCTGGTGTTCCTGGCCTCCAACAAGGGCATCGCCCTCAGCCGCGAAAAGATCCTGCAGAAGGTATGGAACTACGACTACTTCGGCGAGGACCGCACCGTGGACACCCACGTCAAGATGCTGCGCGGTCACCTGGGCAAATGCCGCAGCTACATTGCCACCGTGTGGGGCATCGGCTACAAGTTCGACCCCGACGCAGTGCGGTAAACGGAGGCTGTGCAGTTCATGCGGCGAACAAACAATGCCCGGCGCGGGCTTGGCATCCGCGGGCAGCTGATGTTCTTTTTGTGCTTCATCTGCCTGTTTCTGCTGGTGCTGTTCTGGATCCTGTCCACCCAGCTGCTGGAACCGCTGTACACCCGGCACATCGAGCGGCAGCTGACCACCCAGGCCGAAAACGTGGTGTCCCAGCTGGACGACGCCCTGGCCGAGGGCACCATTCTTTCTTCCTGGTCCTTCGGACGGCTGTATGTCAACACCGGCTTTTTTGACAAGCTGGCCATGGACCTGTATTCCAAGGGAGCGCTGAGCAGCTTCTGTGTGGACATTTCCGACTCCACCCTGCGGCAGATCTACAAGATCGAGAACCAGTCTTACTGCAACTTACATGAGACGTATCTTTCGGACGCATCCAGCAATGAGGTGGTGAACACCGCCATTGCCATGCGCAAGAAGTGCCGCACCTCGCCGGGCGGCTTCAAGCAGACGCTCAACCCGCCCCGCCTGTCCGGCTCGGCCCAGCTTCTGGTGGGCCGCACCACAGCCGATGGAGCCTACACCGTGCTGGTGACCACCAGTCTGGTGCATGTAGCCGAGGCCAGCAACGTGCTGAGAACCCTGCTGCCGCTGGCGGCGGCCCTGATCTTTGTCTTTGCCATGTCGGCGGCGTGGCTGTTCAGTGAGTGGTTCACAAAGCCCCTGCGGCAGCTGTCCCGCGCCGCCCGCCAGATGGCCAAGGGCAACTACGCCGTGCAGGTGGAGAGCCGCCGCAGCGACGAGCTGGGCGACCTTGCTCAGGACTTCAACCATATGGCAGAGGAGGTGCAGCGGGCGGCCCAGATGCAGCGGGACCTGCTGGCCAACGTCTCCCACGACCTGCGCACCCCGCTGACCCTCATCAAAGGCTACGCCGAGACGGTGCGCGACCTGACCGGCGATGACAAGGCCCACCGCGACGAACAAATGAACATCATCGTGGACGAGACCGACCGCCTGACCGCGCTGGTGTCCAGCGTGATGGAGCTGAGCAAGGTGACCAGCGGTGCCGACCGCTGTGAGCGGGTGAACTTTGATATGGGCCAGCTGTGCGACGAAGTGAGCGAACGCTACGACGCCATCTGCGCCCAGAACGGCTGGCAGCTCAAACTGGAGCTGCCGGACGAGGAGCTGCCCGTCTACGCCGACCCGGACATGATGCAGCGCGCGCTGCACAACCTGCTGGGCAACGCCATGCACCACATCGGGCCGGACGGCATCTTTATCCTGCGGGCTTCCCGCTGCACCGAAGGGGTCCGCGTGGAGGTGGAGGACCACGGCCCCGGCATCGCCGCCGCCGACCTGCCCTATATCTTCGACCGCTACTACCGCTCCCGTTCGGACGCCGGCAAGCAGGGCACCGGGCTGGGCCTTTCCATCACCAAGGCCATCTTCCAGCAGCACGGCTTCCGCTTCGGCGTGCAGAGCACGCTGGGCAAAGGCACCATCTTCTGGTTCATCATGAACGACCTACCCGCCAGCGGACAGGCCGCCGCCCTTTGATTTTACAGCAACAAAAAAGCAGCGCATCTTCGCTCAGAAGATGCGCTGCTTTTTTCAGGTCGAGCTTGCACTGCGGTAAATGCCGAAGGTGTTGTCCGGTGCGGGCATCTCCACGCGGGAGGCCCGGTCGTTCACCTTCCACATCAGGGCCCCCATGGCCCCCAGAACCGCCAGCACGATAAGCCATTTGACGGCGTTCGGAAGTTTATTCATATGTACGTCCTTTTTTATTGTTATTCCGGGCAGCACCGCCTGCGTGCAGCGCACAGCAGCGCCCCGGCCTGTGTTTCGTCCAGTGCCTGCACCCACGGCCCGCGCGGGCAGGCCCCTGCGCCAGTGTTGCCGGCCTCGGCAAACCGGGCAAGGTCCGAGTCGGTGCGGTCGTTCCAGCCCGCAAAGCCCTCCGGGGCAATGTGGGCCCCCAGACGGCTGGCCAGCACCGCCGTTTTTCCGGTGGGCCGCCAGGGCCGCCCCAGATACACGGTGCCCTGCGGGCAGCTATCCGACACAAAGTCGCAGTCCCAGAACACAAAGCCCAGGCCATCCGCCGCACCGGAGGGTGCGGTGACCCAGCTGTGGGGCAGGCCGTTGTTCACCGTGCGCAGCACGCACTGCTCAAACAGAGCATCCGCCCCGCCAAAGATGAAATCAATGTCTCCCGCGATCTCACAATCGTGGTAATACTGGGCGCTTGCCCGGCGCGGAGCAAGGCCGCGCGGGCCGAGGAAGCCGTCCTTCTCCCGCTCCTTCTCCGGCAGAGGGGCGCAGAACAGCGTATCCTGATTGCCCAGCAGCCGCACCTTCTCGAACACCGCATGGGCGCTGTCCACATAGGCCGCCACGGCCTGGCCCGCCTTTGCGCCGGGGCCGGCATCGTTCTCAATGGTCAGATCTTCCACCCGCAGCCGCTCGCCGCTGAAAAACGCCGTGTAGCTGCGAAATGTATGGGTGGGCCGCCCATCCGGGTGGGGCAGCTTGCCGCCGTCCCCCCACACGAGCCGGGTGCAGTCCGCCCCGGCACCCTGCAGGGCGATGTCCTTTTTTTCGCAGACCAGTTTTTCCCGGTAAATGCCCGCCCCGATGCGGATCTGGGCCGGGCAGTCGTAGGGGACGGCCAGCACCGCCTCGGAAATGGATGCAAAGTCCCCGCTGCCGTCCTGTGCCACCGTGATGCAAAGCATAGTTTCGTGTCCTCCTGCGTCTGGTTTTATAGCTTTATAGTATACCCCTCCTTCCCGCAAAAAGCAACGGGTCAGCCGCCGTTTTCCAGCCGCAGCACTGCCGCCGTGATGTCATCCGGGCGGCCGGTGCGCAGGGCCCGCGCCCGTGCCGTTTCCACCAGCGTCTTTGCCACCTGGGCCGGTGCTTCGCCTGCCGCAGCGGACAGCTCCAGCTGCTTTGCCACCCACGCGGTGCCGTCCACCAGCAGCCCGTCCGACACCAGCACCGCATAATCCCCGGCACACAGATGCACCACCCGGCTCTGGCCGTTCACCCCGCCCAGAATGCCCACCGGCAGGCTCACGTCCCCCACGGCCCGCGCCCTGCCGCCGTGCACCAGAAAGCCCGGGGCTGCCCCGGCCTTGAACAGCCGTGCCGTGCCGGTGTACAGGTCCACACTGATCAGGTCCAGCGTTGCGCCGCTCTCTTCCTCGCTCTTAAGAGCCAGCGCCACGTTCACCAGCCTTGCCGCCAGTTCTGCCGGGATGCCCGCCTTCAGCAGCCGGGCCGTCAGCTCTGCCGCCAGATTGCCGTCCACCGCCGCCGGACGGCCGGTGCCCATGCCGTCGCACAGGATCATCTGGGCCGCCGTCGGGCTGCAGAACTGCTGCACCGCGTCGCCGGACACCTCCCCCTGCGCCGCCGCGCCCGCCATGCCGAACACCGCCCGCAGCACCGGTCTTTCACTGAACAACAGGGTCGTCATGCCCTTGCAGGACAGCACCTGCGGCGTTTCCAGCGTGCGGCGGCAGATGCGCCCCACCTCGCGGGCCAGCGCCGCCAGCTCCTGCGGGCCGAACCGGGTGCGCGGCAGGGTGACCGCCGCATGGGTGCGGCCCAGGTCATCCAGCGTGACCGCGCATTCCAGCGGCGGGCTGCCCAGAGAGGTGAAAAACGCCGCCACCCGGTCGGAGCGGTAGGGCTCCGGCTCGCCCGGACGGCCCAGCTGCTCCCCCAGCACGGCCAGCGCCTCGGCCACGGCACTGTACTGCTCGGTGAACACGGTGCGCATGGCCTCGGCGTGGAGACGGCTCTCCTTACGGCTGCGGTAGAGCGCAAAGGAGCGGGCTGCCGCCGCGCACAGCGCCGCCGGGTGGATGCACCGGGACAATTGCCCGGGCAATTGCGCCGGTTCCAGCCTGCCGTTTTCTTCCAGCAGCGGGCGCAGGGCCTCCATGCCCTCCAGCGTGGCCGCATACTCCTGCTTCCAGCACTGTTCTCGCCGCCCGCAGTTGAAGCACAGGCTGTCGTGGGTGTTGTCAATGACCCAGCGGTAGCTCTCGCACCGGTGCGGCAGGGCATTGTACACGTCGTTCACCGTCTCGGCCAGCGACGAAAGGCTCTGGGCCACGGCTTCCAGCCGGGTGGCCGCCGCCGGGTAGCGGGCGCGCTCCACCGGCTGGGAACGGTCGGCCGGTGCGGCCACAGGAGCCAGCCAGCTTTTGGGCAGAGCCAGCACGCACAGGATGCCCGCCCCTGCGCTGAACAGCACTGCAAAGGCCTGCCCGGGCGGCTGGACGCAGAGCACCCCCGTCACGCAGCCGCCCGCATAGGCGGCAGCCGCTTCCACCCGGCGGCCCGGGGCCAGAATGCAGGCCGCAGCCGCCCCGCAGGCAAGCCCGGCGGCCGCGCAGGCAAGGGCCGGGTCCGCGGCGCAGAGAGCCGCGCCCAGCATCCCGCTGCAGGCCAGTGCCGCCCCCGGCTGTCCCCGGCTGCACAGCACCAGCTCCACCGCCGCGCACACCGCCACCCCGGGGAAGAACCGTTCCAGCGGCAGGTTTCCCAGCGCCGCTGCCACGGCGGCCCCGGTGAGCAGGGTGCCAAAGCCTGGTTTTTCGGGCGGGAAACGCCGCAGCGCCAGCCCCAGCAGCCCCGCCAGCAGGGCATCCGCCGTGCAGAACAGCGCCAGCTCCGCCCCGCCGCCGGTGCCCAGCGCAAAGCACAGGCCCATGGCGGCCAACGTACCGCAGCCCGCCAGCACAGCGGGCAGGAATCTGCCCGGCCAGACCCACCGCACAGCCACCGCAGCCCCCAGCGCACACAACAAACAGACGCTGCGCAGCGACAGCGCCCCGAAGCCATGCAGCAGCACCCCCAGCGCGGCCCCCGCCGCACAGGGAGCAAAGCAGTCCTCCGCAAGGCCCAGCACAAGGCCCAGCCCAAAGGGCATCAGCGCTCCGTACAGCACCGCCCAGCCCCCGGCAAACCCCAGGGCCACCGCTCCCAGCCGACGCACCGCCGGGCGCAATACTGCCCGCGCTTCCAGCGCCGGAGCCCCGCTGCGCCGGGCTTTTACCGTCAAAACACTCGTCCGCTCTGTCATCCAGAATTCCCCGCTTTCCGGCGGGGCGTTTTGGTTCTGTTCCCCGCACTGTGTGCATATACTGTAGCGCGGAGCGGCGGCAGTTTTTGCCGCAGGGCGCAGAACCGCCCCAAACCGGCCCAAAGACGCAAAAAAGCTCTGCAGCGTGCAAAAACGCTGCAGAGCTTTGTGTTTTTATGGAAAAGATCAGCCGTTCAGCTTCTCAATGGCCGCTTTGACGCGCTCCACGGTCTTTTCGCGGCCCATCATGCAGGCAAGGTCGGTGCCGCCGCCGGGGGTGCGCTGCTTGCCGGACAGGGCGATGCCCAGCGGGTACAGCAGCCAGCCGTTCTTCTTGCCCAGCTCCTCAGCCTTGGCCTTGCAGGCGTTGAACACGCTGTCGCGGTCCGCAAAGTCCAGTGCCTCGTCGCTCAGCACGGGCAGCAGGGCTTCCAGTGCCTCTTTGGCGGTCTCCGGGGTGGTCTTCTGCTTCTTGTTGGCGTACAGGCTCACATCGTAGTCGGGCATGGCGTCAAAGAAATCCAGCTGCTCCGGGATCTCGCCCAGCACCTCGCACCGGGGCTGCAGGTTGGCGCACAGCAGCTGCTTGTTGATGGGGCTGTGCACGGCGCTGTCGATCCAGGGCTCGGCCTTCTTCTGGAACTCCTCGGGGCTGAGGCGGCGGATGTACTCCGCGTTGATGGCCCGCAGCTTGAGGGGGTCAAAGATGGCGGGGGACTTGGAGATGCCGTCCGGCGACCAGATCTTGACCAGCTCCGGCAGGGAGAAGATCTCCTGCTCGGCGTACTCGCCCCTGGGGCTCCAGCCCAGCAGGCAGATATAGTTCAGCACAGCCTCGGTCAGGTAGCCCTTGGCCACCAGGTCCTGATAGCTGGCATCGCCATTGCGCTTGGACAGCTTGTTCTGGGCATCCTTCATCACCGGGGGGCAGTGGATGTAGGTAGGGATCTCCCAGCCAAAGGCCTGATACAGCAGGTTGTACTTGGGGGTGGAGGACAGATACTCACTGCCGCGGATGACGTGGGTGATGCCCATCAGGTGGTCGTCCACCACGTTGGCAAAGTTGTAGGTGGGCATGCCGTCGGTCTTGATGAGGATCTGGTCGTCCATCTCGCTGTTGTTTACCTCGATGTGGCCGTACACCACATCGTCAAAGCCGGTCACGCCCTCGCGGGGGATCTTTTGGCGGATGACATAGGGCTCTCCGGCGGCCAGACGCTTTTCCACTTCCTCCTTGGGCAGGTCGCGGCAGCAGCCGTCGTAGTGGGTCATCTCGCCGTTGGCGCGCTGCTCGGCGTGCAGGGCTTCCAGACGCTCCTCGGTGCAGAAGCAGTAGTAAGCCTTGCCCTCGGCCACCAGCTGCTCGGCATACTGCTTGAACATGCCCATGCGCTCGCTCTGCACATAGGGGCCCACAGGGCCGCCAACGTCCGGGCCCTCGTCCCACAGCAGGCCGGTCTCGCGCAGAGTGTTGTAGATCACGTCCACAGCACCTTCCACATAGCGGCCCTGGTCGGTGTCCTCAATGCGCAGGATGAAGGTGCCACCCTCGTGCTTTGCCATTAAATAGGTATATAGCGCAGTGCGCAGGTTGCCCACATGCATATAGCCAGTGGGCGAGGGGGCAAAACGGGTGCGGACTTTGTTGCTCGGCATAGAAAAACGCTCCTTTTATACTCATGCAAAAAATGCGGATAGCTACGTCTTAGTTTACCTGTTCTGCAGCGATTTGTCAACGGAGGAACGTGTTTTGTGCGAAGCTGCGGTTTTTGGGACACAAGGCGGGACATTTTGTCGAAATCGCCCGCAATCATTGACGAAGGCTGTATTTTTTTGTATACTAGTTTCAAACGGTGCTGGCACAATTTTCCTGTTGTGCCAGCTGCCTGCCTGTATGGAGAAAACGTTGAAGGAGAATGATACCTATGAAAAGCACCGGGATCGTCCGCGGCATCGACTCGCTTGGCCGCATCGTCCTGCCCAAGGAGCTGCGCACCACCCTGCATCTGGACGGGGACACCAAGCTGGAGATCTTTGTGGATGGCGACGCCATCGTGCTCAAGAAGCACCGCCCCGCCGGCAGCTGCGACTTCTGCGGCGACGTGGACGCCAACGCCATCCAGTTTGCCGGGTACTGCATCTGCCCCGCCTGCCGCCGCAAGATCGGCGCGCTGTAAACCAGAACCAAAAGGAGGCCTGCGTCCATGAGCCGCATGACCGATTTTACTGTCCCTTCCACTGTGCCCGGGCGCACCCTGCACGCGTTCTGCTGTGAGCCGGAGGGCGAAGTGCGGGCCGTGCTGCAGCTGTCCCACGGCATGGTGGAGTTCATCGACCGGTACAAGCCGCTGGCGGAGTATCTGGCCGGGCAGGGCATCGTGGTGGTCGGCCACGACCACCTGGGCCACGGCGGGTCCATCCGCACCAAGGCCGACTACGGCTACTTTGCCGAGCCGGACGGCAACCGTGCCGTGCTGGACGACCTGCACGCCATGACCCTGCGCACCAAGGAGCGCTACCCCGGTGTGCCATACTTTCTGCTGGGGCACAGCATGGGCTCGTTCTATGCCCGGCAGTACCTGTGCGAATACGGGCAGGAGCTGAACGGTGCCATCATCATGGGCACCGGCCACCAGCCCAAAGCGCTGGTGCAGTTTGCCCGCAGCACCTGCCGGGCGCTGGCGGCCGTGCACGGCTGGCAGTACCGCAGCAAGCTGGTGGCCAACCTGTCCTTCATGGGCTACAACAAGGGGCTGGAGGGCCGCACCACCCACGACTGGCTCAACCGCGACGCCGCCGAGGTGGACAAGTACCTGGCCGACGAGCGCTGCACCTTTACCTTTACGCTCAACGCCTACTACAGCATGTTCAGCGGCATCCTGCGCCTGCACGACCCGGCTTTTCTGGCCCGGATGCCCAAGGACCTGCCCCTGCTGTTCCTGGCCGGCACCGCCGACCCGGTGGGCGACCGAGGCAAGGGCGTGCTGCGCGCCATCCAGAGCCTGAAGGCCGCAGGCGTGCAGAACATCCGCTGCAAGCTGTACCCCGGCGCCCGGCACGAACTGCTGGTGGAGACCAACCGGCAGGAAGTGTTTGCCGACATTGCCGCCTGGCTGAACGATCAGCTGCGCTGACCACACTGCACCGCACCTTCTTTGCATTTTTCAAAGCCGCTGCCCGGCACACCGGGCGGCGGCTTTTCTGCGTTCTACAACAAGAAATTCCAATGCGTATCAAGACCATTTCAACAGTGCAACAATAGCGTACCCCTCTCTCTGCATTCTGCGTAAAATCTTGCTGCATTTTTTTGCATTTTGCCAATTATCCGCGTATTTTCGCAATCTTATTGACAGTGCAGCCATAAAATAGTATACCATAAGCAGAGTTTATTGCTCTGTTTTATCTCCGTATAGATACAATTTATGGTATCTTTTGTGTGCAGAACGGAAGGAGCGAATCTTATGACGAACAAGAAATTCAAAAAAGCCGCAATGGCTCTGGCCCTGACCGCCTGTGTTGCAGTCACCCCTCTGGCCGCCAACGCTGAGACCCCTGAAAACGCAGTCCCTGTAGAGAACAAAGAACGTTCCGAAGCAGAAACTCCTACACAACAGGCTTCTGAAAGTGCAAACACTGCTCCCGTAGAAAACCAGGAGCACGAAAACGCCGAGGGCATTCTGGAGGACCGGGAGACTGAGGACAAGAAAATCACGACCGATGTCGAGTACACCGACCGCGAGTTCACCTATAATGAGGACGGCACCGTCAAATCGGAGGAATCCTCCGGTCCTATCGTCCAAAAGGAGATGGATAAGAGCACCGAAGCCGCTTCTGGCGAGACTGCCGGAGAAGGCAAGGATTCCGAGGGTTCTGCTAAAACTCCTGAAGCAGGCGAGACCACCGAGGAAGGCAAGGGCATCGAAGCTCCCGATGCGGACATCTCCGAACCGGTCAAGGACGCCGAGGGCAAGATCATCGGCACTGCCTCCAAGGAGGAGCGCACCGAACAGGAAACCACCATCACACCCACCAGCCCGGACTCTGAAAAGCTGGTAGACAGCACTGTCAACCCGGACGGTTCTGTGACCAACCGCTACGAGACTTCTCACACTGCTGATAAGACTACAACCAACACAACCACCGGCACAGTTACCGCAGACACCAAGGAGATTTTTGTGACCGATGGCAAAGAGGTTGACCTGAAGCAGGAGTTGGGCGCGGATTATCAGGAAAAACTGAAGTGGGACACCGCCAGCGACATCTCGCTCAACGGCTATACCGTGGGCAGCATGAAAGAGGACGGCGACCGCCAAACCTACACCCTGACCAAGCACACGGAAGACACTGACCTTGAGATGACCGGTGAAGATCTTGCCAAGCTCCTGGAAGCTGACTACACCAAAACCGAGAACGACGATGGCAGCTACACCCTGACCAAAAGCATCCGTACTTCTGCCGGCGAACAAACTGTGTACATCACCGTGACCGGCAACAAGGCCACCCGCACGGTGGACACTACCCTGAAGGTGGACGTTAAAAAGAGCGAGCACTCTGGAACCGCCGACGTGAAGCAAGATGACGTGACGCTGCCCAACAAAACGGACAAAACGCTGACCTTTACGGACAAGGACAACAACACCTTCTCTGTGGATCTGGACGAACTGCTCCAGAAACAGGACAAGACCGAGAGCACCAATGCTGCTGGCGATAAGGTTATCACCGTGAAGGACGGCAGCAAGACCTATGAGATCGTTTATCACGAGACGAGCGAGTACGCCGACGCACAGGTCAAGGATATGTCCGCCGATGAACTGGCCAAACTGCTGAACAGCAATCCCGGCAACGGCACCTTCACCGTCAAGGATGGCAAGGTCTGCAAGGTGGTCAACGGCGAAGCCTGCGAGATCAGCTACGATGATGCCTCGCAGCTGCTGAAAAAGGTCCAGATTTCTGTCACTATGACCGATGCCGACAATCAGCTGTCCAAGGATAACGGCACGCTGGAGGATGCCGAGCTCCGCGCCAAGAAGGCTGCTTTGCAGAAGGCTCTGGCAGACGCGATCGAAGCCTGCACTGGCACCAAGGTGGATCCCGCTTCCCTGACCCTCACTGATGAGGATGTTTCCTTCCCCAAGGAGAACATCAGTGCAAACAAAGATGTTCTGAATCGCACCTACGTTTATACTGCTTCGGATGGCAAGAAGTATACCTTTACTTACAATTTTGTTTATAATGACAAACCGAGCAGTGTCTCAGGGGCAGGATATAAGGGCGCCGGCTATTTTATGGATGGTATCCATGTTGGAACCGAAGAGATCGTGGCGGATGCCGACGGAAAGACGGATCACAAGAGCACTCTGATCGAAAGCGGTGTTTTTGTCTCCGGCAATGCCACCACAGATGCCAACGGTGCTTATACCACCATCACCAAGGACAGCCCCCTCTATGGCCTTGGCGTGGACTTCAAGACCGCTCCGAAAAACGCCGTTGCCGGTTCCATCAAGTATGATGATACCGGCCGCATCATTGAATACCAGACCACCGACGGCAAGACCATTAAGCTGTCTTACGAAAGCGTTGAGGTTCCGGATTCGAATCTGCCGTCTTATGCGCCTGTTGACGGAAAGACCAATATCAACAGCCAGTCCTTCACCAGAGTGACCTGGGAGGCCTGGGATCTAGGCGAGATCCGCAACGAAGAGCAGGCGGATGACCAGTGGACGATCTCTTCCGGCAAGGATGAGAGCGGCAGCCTGACCTACACCATCGTAGACAAGAAGAACAATGTCACCTATGACGATCTGATCCGGGTCGGCAGCAACAGCTACACCAAAACCGTGACCGATGAAAACGGTGTCAAGACCACCTACACCGTCACCGTTGAACCCGGCAGTCTGAGCGAAAGCAGGGCTCTGACCGAGCTGGCCGAGCGCTACGGCGTGGAGGCCGCTGCCATCACCGTGAAAGACGGCGTTGCCTCCTTTACCAGGGACGGCAAGCAGTATCAGGTGGGCTATGGCAGCCAGCTGAAGATCGAGACCGTTCTCACCACCGAAGGCACGGTCACCACCGACGCCGATCAGGCAGAGCTGCTGGAAAAGATCCAGCAGATGCAGAAGGACCTGCGGGACGGCGAGATGCTGGATGTGGGTGGCTATCAGGTGACGCTTTCGACCACGAAGGAAGAGATCATCGAGATCCTCCATAAGGTCGGTGAAACCACAGACTTCACCCGCCTGACCCGTGAGGAGCTGAAAGCCCTGCTGGAAAAAGAAAAGGCAGAGGCCGATGCCGCCGGCAAGAGCTATACGGGCGACATGGACGTTTCGCACCCGGAGTACAGCAACAAAAACCTGTACGGCAAGCCTGACACGGGTATCTTCGCCACCAAAAAGAAAGAGTATCTGTCCTATGATGGCAACTACATCCAGCATCTGGAGCTGAACGCAACGACCAAGGCCGACCTGCTGAAGGACGCTGACGGCAACGTCAGCCAGACCGACTGTGTTCTGGTGGACAAGAAACTGGAATACAGCGACGATCTGGATAAGCTCATTGACAGCCAGGGCACCAGCGTGGTCAACCTGCAGGATAAGATCGGTTACGACATCCCCATGGATCGCTATGAATATGCCCGCACCAGCTTCAGTGACGGCGACAAGCTGAACTGGAATGTCCGCAACAACCACCCCACTGCCAGCACCTATTACAAGGTGTCCGGTACGGTGGCCTACAACCAGTACAAGCTGGAGGACAGCACTTCTGAGCTTACGAAGGAGCAGGCCGAAGCCCTTCTGAAGAAGCTTCAGGCGGAGGGTTATGCCGATGCTTCCATCGTGACCTTCTACACGACCGAACATGAGCATCAGCAGACGGAAAGAAACGCTTCTTACCGCATCTATCTGAACAAGAGCGAGCTGATTTCCTACGGTTACCTGTCCTACGACAGCAACACCTGCACCAATGCCCACAATTGGAATCAGGCGATGTACGGCTTATCGAACAAGTATTTCAATCCTGATGCCTACTGCGGCGGCTACGACCTTGGACTGACCGGTTTCCGTCAGGTAGACGACAAGACCTTTGTGGCACAGGGCAAAAAGACCATCACCGTGTCCCGCATTCTGCCTGCCACCACGCTGACCAACAACCACCTGACCATCACCGATTCCGCACAGAAAGCCGATACCGGCAGCGGAGTCAGCGGCCGCTACAACTATACCACCACCGTCTCCGGCTCGCGAGTGAATTACTCCGCCCTGGGTACTGCGACCCACGAGACCTGGAAGGAAGCTGCGCAGCAGACCACCGAGCGCACCGGCGAACAGGTCGATGGAACGTTGTCTTATACCTACCGTTCCACGCAGGATGCCAGTGTAGATGCCGAAAGCGCCCACAAAGAAGAAACTGTCGTCCGTCACGGCACTGCAGACTACGAATACACCTACACCGCCAGCAAGGACGAAGTAGAGATCACCACCGACAGCCGCACCGAAACCACTACACCCGAAACGCCTGACACCCCGGACACCCCCGCCAGCCCGGAGGGCCCCACCACGCCTCCCGTGCAGGACGCCACCCCGGACGAAGCCGAGACGCCCGCGAACCCGGAGAACCCCACCAATCCTTCTGTGCAGGATGCTACCCCGGACAGCACCGTGGCCGCCCTGCCCAAGACCGGCGTGAACTGGACGGCGGCTCTGGCCATGGCCCTGAGCGGCATGGCCCTCACCGTAGCCGGTGCCTTCACCAGCCTGTTTGCCAAGAGCAAGCACTAAAAGCCAACCCCCAACGGGCCTGAAAACCCGTTGTTCCTCGCACACAACAGCAAAGCCCCCGGAGAGTTCTCCGGGGGCTTTGTTGTTGCCCGGAACCGGCCCGGCAGGCAGTGAATATCCCGGGCCCGCAGGCTGGATCTTTCCTGCGTTTCAATAGCGTTTCAGAAGCATCTCAAAACCATACCTGTTGTGCAACTCAGTTGGAGTTGCTCTCATGCAAACTGCATATTTCTCCTTTTTATTTTTTAGCATCCCGCTGAAATTTGCTTTTTATCGACAGTTTTATTGACTTTTTTCATTTTATATGTTATATGATAGCTGTAGATCAATGCGGACATTTATCCACGAATAGATACGTTTTATAGTATCTTTTGTGTGCAGAACGAAAGGAGCGAATCTTATGACGAACAAGAAATTCAAAAAAGCCGCCATGGCTCTGGCCCTGACCGCCTGTGTGGCAGCCACCCCTCTGGCCGCCAATGCAGAGGCTCCGGAGGACGTGGCTCTGACCCCTGCCCCTGCCGCAGCAGACCAGGCAGCTGCCGCCGATGACACCGTCGCCCCTAAGGCTGACGAGGCCCCCAAGGCTGACGAAGCCCCCAAGGCTGACGAAGCCCCCAAGGCTGACGAGGCCCCCAAGGCTGACGAAGACGACAAGGCCGACGTGGACGACAAGGCTGACGTGGACGACAAGGCTGACGAGGCCGCTGACCCCAATGCTCCGGCCCTTCTGACCTCCCCCCTGGAAAATGCCGCTCTGGAAGGGAGCGACCCGGAGGCAGGGATCTCTGCTCTGATGCCGGAGGGTGCCGCCCCGGCTGTGGAGGACACCACCGTTGCCAACGTGCTGGACAAGGATGGCAACATCCTCAAATCTTATGACAGCATCGACCAGGCCATCCAGGAGGCTGCCGATGGTGCCACCGTCCAGGTCATCAAGGACACCACCACCCAGGGCATCAACCTCAAAAAGAACCTGACCATTGAGGGCGTTGCAAGCACCACCAAAAAGCAGGACGCTGAGGGCAATGTGGTGGAGACCACCAAGAAGCCCCAGCTGACCTTTGAAAAGCAGGGTATCGCCCTGTGGGGCCAATCCCTGACCTTCAAGAATATGCAGGTGGTGCTGAAGAGCATCGGCACCACACCCTACACCGCAGAATGGAACTGGTCCACCGTTTGCGCCAGCAAGGATTCCACCCTGACCCTGGATAACACCGACATGACGATGGACGGCACCGGCACAGCCAGCAACGTCCATGCCATCTACTTCTGCAAAAACGACAAGCTGAACGTCCAGAACGGCTCCAACCTGACCATCCAGAACTACAAGCAGGACGCCCTGGAGTGGGACGGCGGTGACGGCGGCTACAATGTCAACATCACCGATGGCTCCACCTACACCTCCGACCACAACCGCTCCGGCTTTACCGGCACCTTCCATGTGACGGTGGACGACAGCACCGTAAAGGTCCTCAACAGCACCGGAAACGGCTCCAACGGCTCCCACTTTGACATCAAGAACGGCTCTGACGTGGAGTTCAGCAATAACGGCGTCCACGGCCTGTCTGCCGGAAACCTGAACATTGAGGATTCCACCGTTACCGCCAACAACAACGGTTATAACGGCATCATCCTCACCGGCAAGGGCACCATCAAAAATTCCACTGTCACCATCACCGGCACCAAGGGCAAATCCTACTGGAACGCTGGTCTGCGGCTGCTGAAAAAGAACGCTTCCATGAAGGTGGAAAACAACAGCACCGTCACCATCAAGGACAACGATGTGAGCGGCATTTTCTGCGACAGCGGCAGCAATCTGACCATTGATGACAGTTCCAACGTGACCGTCACGGGCAACAACGCCGCACAGGAAAACTGCTCTACCAAGAAAGACCTTGCCCAGAGCGGCGGCGGCCTGGTGGTGCGCGATGGCGCAGAGGCCAAGCTGGGCGCCAAGACCACCATCAACAACAACCACGCTACCGTGGCCGGTGATGATATCTTTGTGGAAGAGGGCGGCAAGCTGACCTTCTCGGTGACCAATGCCGGCACCGGCGACACCCTGAACGACTGCGGCGACAAGATCGACGGCTGGTACACCGATGCCAACGGCCAGCGCTGGAACTTCCACGGGGAGGAGCCGTTCTTCCAGAACCTGCTGGACAGCGGTGCCGAACTCACCCAGAACGAAGATGGCACCTACACCATCACCGCCGGGGAAGGCGGCCTTGCCCTGAAGGCTGCCCACGCCGAGCTGCCTACCCCGGAACCTGATCCCGAACCCACTCCGGATCCCGAACCCACGCCCGATCCCGACACCCCGGACACCCCCGTCAGCCCGGAAGACCCCACCACGCCTTCCGTGCAGGACGCCACTCCGGATGATGCCGAGACGCCCGTGAACCCGGAGAACCCCACCAATCCTCCCGTGCAGGATGCTACCCCCGACAGCACCGTGGCCGCCCTGCCCAAGACCGGCGTGAACTGGTTCACCGCTCTGGCCATGGCCCTGAGCGGCATGGCGCTCACCGTGGCCGGTGCCTTCACCAGCCTGTTTGCCAAGAGCAAGCACTAAAAGCCAACCCCCAGTGAGCCGTAAAAAGCTCGCTGTTCCTCGCACACAACAACAATGCCCCCGGAGAGTTCTCCGGGGGCATTGTTGTTTCTATCGGTTTTTATTTTCTCAGCCAGCCGTCCACAGCGGCCACCAGCGCCTTGCCGCGGCGGCCCAGCAGGCGGGGCAGCAACACACGGGCCATGGCCCACACGCCTGCAAAGTTGATCAGGATGACCACTGCGGTGATCAGGCCGGTCCACAGGCCGTACAGCGGGGTCTCGGCCAGCAGCACAAAGGCCTCGAACACCAGCAGACCCACGTTCAGCAGCACCCGGCCCGGATGCACATGCATATGGATCATGCGGTTTGCGTCGATGGAGCGCAGGGTGAACACCAGCGCCAGCCCCAGGAAGGAAGCGTATGTGGCACCGATGGGGCCCCACCACTTGATGAAGAAGTAGTTCATGATGCAGTTGCTGATGGCACCGGCCATCATGGTGACCATGCTGCGGCTGGACTTTTTGGTCACCACATACACGCTGTTCATGAACTGGTTGAAGCAGCTGCAGGTGGAGGCCAGCACCAGGAAGGGCACAAAGTGCCAGGCGTAGTAGTAGTTGGACTTCATGATGTGCATCACCGGGCGGCACAGCCAGATGATGCCCGCCGCACAGCAGAACAGCACACTGGAATAGGTGCGGAAGATCTTGGTAAAGAACCGTGCCCGGCCCTCCTCCTCGGTGACAGCCGAGAGCTGCCAGGCGTCGTAGAAGATCAGGCCCAGCGTGGTGAGGATGGTGGGCAGGAAGTAGCCCGTGGAGAGCAGGCCGCTCCAGGCGTTGCCGTCCCGGCCGTCCAGTCCGTTGCACATCTCACGCACAAAGAACAGGTCGGAGGCGTTGATGATCCAGAAGCTGATCTGCGCGGGGATCATGGGCAGCGAGAAGTGGAGCATCTGCTTCCACAGGTCCTTGTTGATGCCCTTGAGCTCCACATCATTCCACAGCTTGCCGGTGATCATGAGGAACAGCACGCTGGCCAGATCACCGCTGATGATGGCCAGCAGGTAGCCGTTGGCGCCCCACTTGAAGCCCACCAGATACAGCACATAGAACGCCATGGTGGCCACGGTGCACAGCACGCCGTCCACGGCCACCAGCTTGTTCCACTGGCGGCTGCGCACGAACTGGGTGCACAGGGTGCGCAGGCAGCTCATGAGCACATAGAGGTAAATGAGCAGGCCGTACTGGGCCATATCGGGCAGGAACTGTGCAATGGGCCAGCACAGGACCAGGATGCCAAAGCCGCCCAGAATGGTGAGCAGGCCGTTGGTGAACACCTGCTTTTCGCTGTTGCCCTTGTCCAGACCAAAGCGGATGATGGCGTTGGACATGCCCATGGACACAAAGGGGATGAGCAGGTTCGCGTACTGGCTCAGGATCTTGGACAGGCCCAGATCCGAGATCTCGGCCATGGCGTAGGTCAGAAACGGCTGCACGATCAGCGTGAGCAGTTTGGACGAAAAGCTGGAAATGGCAAAGATGAGGGTGTTGCCGGCCAGCTTGGAGTATTTATCGCCGCCGGACTTTTTTTCGTTTTCCAAGGGAAGTCTGCCTCCTGTTTCTACTTCTTCAATAGCTCCCGCCGGGCTTTCCAGTCCGGCAGCAGCTTTGCCACCTCGGCCCAGAACGCCGGGCTGTGGTTGGCCTGCAAAAAGTGGCAGTACTCGTGCACCACCACATAGATCTGCGCCGCAGGCGGCATGTTGTACAGCTGCAGCGCAAAGGTGATCTGCTTTTTGCCGGGGCAGCACACGCCCCAGCGGGTAGTCATGCTGCGCACCTTGAGGGTGGGTTTCTGGCCGCCCAGCACCCCGGCAAAGGCCGGGTAGACCTGATCGCTCATGGCGGTAAAGTAGGTCCGTGCGGTCTCCTTGTCCGGCAGGTCGGCATTGTCGCGGGCCGCTTTTGCCATCACTTTCTGCCGGGTGTCGTGGATCCACTGTGCGTTCTTGCACACAAAGGCGTCCGCCTGTTCCAGGCTGGTGCGCAGCGGGATGCTGACCATCACGGTGCCGTTGTCCCGTACCCGCAGATGCAGCTGTTTGATCTTTTTGCGGTACAGCTCGTACTGGATGCCGCCCGCGCTGCGCAGCTGGACTTCCGGTTTTTGTGCGGCCACGTCAGGACGCACGCTCTGCCCGCTGCGGGGCCGGCAGCTGGGCCAGCACCACGGCGGCAAAGATCAGCACACAGCCCACGCCTTCGCGCGGGGAAAGGCTCTGATGCAGCAGCACCCAGCCGCCCAGTGCGCTGAACACGCTTTCCAGGCACATGATCAGGCTGCCCACGGCAGGGTTCATATCCCGCTGGCCCAGAATCTGCAGCGTGTAGGCCACGCCGCTGGACATCACGCCGCAGTACAGCAGAGGCACCGCGTTCACGGCAAATTCCGCCGGGGCCGGGTGCTCCAGCAGCAGCGCTGCCACCGAGCTTTCCACCGCCACCACAAAGAACTGCCGCAGGCTCAGGCGCACGCCATCCACCTGCGGACCATAATGGTTCACCGCCATGATCTGGAAACTGAACAGCACAGCACACAGCAGCAGCACCATGTCGCTGCGTTCCACGCCGCCAAAGCCGTTCTGCATGCACAGCAGATACAGCCCGCACACCGCAATGGCCACGCTGCCCCACAGCTGGGGGCTGCCGCGGCGGCCCAGTGCCAGCCCGAAGATGGGCACCAGCACCACATACATCGCCGTGAGGAAGCCTGCTTTGGCCGTGGAGGGGTTCAGTGTCAGGCCGAACTGCTGGGCAGCCGACGCCACAAACAGCAGCGTGCCGCACACAAGGCTCGCCTTGCGCAGGCAGCGGCGCTCCTCCGGCGTTTTCGGTGCCCCAGTGGTGCCGGTGCTGCGCTGACGCACCAGGTCAAACACCTTGACCGTGGGCAGCAGCACCAGCACCGCCAGCCAGCTGCGCCCGGCCAGAAAGCTGCAGGCTCCCATGCCGGAACCGGCGCTCTGGGCCACGAAGGCCGTGCCCCAGATAAACGCGCACAGCAGCAGCAAAAGCGAATTCTTGCGTTGTGTATTCATCAGCCGACGCCCTCCACCTTGAGCAGACCGTAGAGGTAGTAACGGCTGGAATCATAGGAGATGGTCATGCGGTAGATGGCCGCCGGGTCCAGCCCGGAGATGGTGCAGGTGTAGTCGGTGCCGTCGGTCTTGATGTAGTAGGTGCTGTCCGGCACATACTCCACGCCGCCGTCTACCTTTTTCCACAGCGCCACCTTGAACTTCTGGGTGCCCTCGGCGGTGCCGCAGGCCATGACGGTCAGCGTGCCGGTGGGGGCCGCAAAATAGTTGGTCTGGCGGCTCCAGATGCCGTTGAACACGGCGTACAGGGTGCCGTCCACCATGGCAGTGTCAAACTTTGCCGAAGCGTCCGCAATGCCCTGAATGATCAGCGGGTCTGCGGTAGCGTCCGCCCAGCGGGTGGTATCCTCTTCCTGCACCTCGCCGGAGCTGCCGGAGATCTTCTGCGCCACACCGCGCAGTGCGTCCTTGCAGCCGGTCAGACCGGCCACCAGCAGAGCGGCGGCCAGCACAACGGCCAAAAAGCGTTTTTTCGTTTTCATAAACGTTTCCTCAACCTGTCAAAGGGTTTGATGTTCCTGTTTTTTCGGGTTCCGGCAGGGCCGGGTCCATCTGTATAGTATACCGCATTTTGCAGCACCGCACAAGAGAGCCGCCCGGCTTTTGCGCGCGCTGCCGCCCGATTTCATGCAGTTTCTTTGCTATCGGCGGCCGCCAGTGCCGCGCACTCGGCAGCGGCGAGGGAAGTCTGCTCCGGCCCGAACAGCGAACCGTACCGGTACAGGGCCCAGCCCCCGGCTCCCTGCTCCCGCAGAAAGGCCACCTGGTCGGCCAGCGCACGGCCGGTGCTCCAGCCCGACAGGCTGTTTTCGTTGCTGCCGCCGTCGCCCACTCCCACACGGTAGGCTCCCAGCCCGAAATACAGGGCCACGTCCGCCGCGCGGGGATAGGCGAGCCATGCAGGCACGATATTTTCAAAGGCAAAGCGGGTGCTGCCGTTGTGCAGGGCAAAGCCCTGCCCCCAGTACACCTGCGGGCACAGATAATCGACCACCGCATCCCCGCCGCCGGACGCCAGCCAGCCGGTCACATCGCTGTACTGCTGGTTTTCGTCGTTGTCCGGGTTGCCCTGGGGGCTGATGCCGAACCGCAGGGTAGGGTCCGCCGCTTTCACCGTGTCGTGCACGGCCCGCACCAACGCGGTCACATTTTCCCGCCGCCACGCGGCAAGATTTCCCGCCCCGGACGCCGCAAACTGCGCCGCGTCGATGCTCTCATCGGTGGTAGGGTAGAAGTAATCGTCAAAGTGGATGCCGTCCACCGCGTAGTTCTGCACCAGCTCGGCCACGCCCTGCACCACATAGTCGGCGGCGGCAGGCTCGGCGGGGTTCAGGTAAAGGCCCTCGTCCACCGTGCACACCCACTCCGGGTGGGTGTTTGCCAGATTGCCGTCCGCAAGGTTCGGCGGCATGGCCGCCGAGGAGCGCAGGCGGTAGGGGTTGACCCACGCTTCCACCGAGATGCCGCGGGCATGAGCCTCCTGCAGCAGCACGTCCAGCGGGTCAAAGCCGGGGTCCTTGCCCTGCACCCCGGTGCATAGATGGCTCCATGGGAACAGGGTGCTGCGGTACAGCGCATCCCCGAAGGGGCGCACCTGGGCCAGCACTGTGTTCAGCCCCAGTCCGGTACAGTTGTCCAGCAGCTGCACAGCTCCGGCGCGGAAGGCATCCTCCGTGGAAAAGTCCATGGCGGCCCATTCCAGATAGCTCACCCACACGGCCCGCCACTCTCCGGCAGGCAGCGCCGGGTTGGGGTCTGCCGGGGGTGCTGGGGTGCTGTCGGCGGCCGCAGGGGAAGTGCCCCGGCGCAGGGCCAGCCCTGCCGCGGCACACACAGCCGCCCCGGCCCCCAGCAGAAAGGCGCGCCGCCCCATGCGGCGGTTTTTGCGTCCTGTCTTTTTCCGGCTGCGCCGGGTCACAGCTCTTCCTCCTGCAATTTATACAGGGTCAGCGCCGCCCAGCCGCGGGCACAGGCCAGCAGCACGAACAGCAGGTTGGTCCAGAAGGCAAGCCCGGCCATGCCCGCATAGCGGGTGAGCAGCCAGAACACCGTGCGCAGCACCTCCGCCGCGCACACCAGCTGCAGCTGCCGCTGGATGGGCTTGCCGCGGCTGTACTCGATGCCCAGCAGGGCAGGCCACACCAGTGCCGAGCACAGGTCGCCCGCCCAGCCGCCGGCCGCCAGCTTGCTGAGCATCAGCAGCACGAACACCAGCGTGTAATTGCGCTTTTCGGCCGCCGGGGCACCCTTTTGTGCTGCCAGAAACAGTGCCGCAATGCCGGTCAGGCAGAACGCCACCAGTTCCAGCGCTGAAAAGTCCATGCCGCCCAGCACGGCAAAGCCGCCCAGCATGGAAACCGCCGCTGCGGCCAGCAGAAAGAAGTACCAGGTCTTGCGTGTGAATTTGAGCTTCATTGCGTTCCTCCCGCCCGGTGCAGCGTGCAGCGGGCCTGCTGAATTTTTCAAAGAATTAAAAATATTATAGCACAAAACCGCGCAGGTTGTGTTACAATAAGGAAAACTATTCCGGAGGTTTTCCATGAACGCTGTTGTTTCCATCGTCCTGCTGGCCGCCGTGCTGGGCGTGATCGTATTTCTGCTCTCCCGGCGGGAAAACGGCCGCCGCAGTCAGTACGGCCCGGCCGGGCTGTCCGAATTCCGCACCGACCTTGCACTGGACGAGTGCTTCGACCGGCTGGACGAACACAACGACTCCGACGTGTTCGTCTACGACTGCCGCCGGGAGCGGGACGGCGGCTTTTTGCTGCACCTGACCCTGCACCAGCCCACCCAGCAGCCGTTGGACACCCTGTACACCCTGCGGCTGGACCCCGGCCGCCAGACCGTGGTCACCCTGATCTTCATCCGGGAGGCCTTTGGCTACAAGGAGCCGCTGTTCCCGCAGGAGATGCTGGACGAATTTATGGCCCAGAAGCTGGACGCCCACCGCACCCGGTGATTTTTGCGGGCAAAGGGGCTTTTCATTTGCCGCAGAATTTGTTATACTAAATAATAGCGCTGCGGCGCTGCGGCGCTCTGCGGGCTAGTAGCTCAGTTGGTCAGAGCTGGCGGCTCATAACCGCTTGATGTAACGATTTTCATTTTCAAAACCTGTTTGTTTACGTCACTTTTTGAAGTAGCAATCTTCAAAAAAGCGGTTTCACCTACTTTTTACCTACGAAGGAGCATTTGAACGCGCCCTCACGGGTACGTTCAAATTCCATAAGGGCCAGTAGTTCAGTGGTTAGAACTCCCCGCTCATAACGGGGTTATCGCGGGTTCAAGTCCTGCCTGGCCC
>ENA-UEQB01000311-UEQB01000311.1-human-gut-metagenome-genome-assembly--contig:-NODE-311-length-46626-cov-19.304045_pt1 | contig 46626 bp, 45 predicted proteins | sample MGYA00242901_ERZ507918 | MGnify/ENA primary metagenome ERZ507918 (study PRJEB26167, sample SAMN06115405) | human gut metagenome | host: Homo sapiens | place: China:Sichuan | collected 2016-04-06... | reverse complement strand
CCACCGCCCCAGGCCCCCACATGAAGGGCCCCCTCCCCGTTTCCATCGCCGGTAAAACGCATCCCCATCCCCCGCAAAGCAAGAGGCCGGCCCAATCCTTCCTTTTTATTCCGGGAAAGAAAGGCCGTACCAGCCTTCCCCCAGCAGCCTGACCAGCGTAAAGGAATATTCCCCCTTGCGGTTGGGCTCTTTACTGCGGGAAAGGAGAACCCGCGCGCGGAGCATGTCAGCCTCGTCATTGGCGTTCAACACCCGGTATGGGGAATGTTCCATCTCCTCATTGATCTTAAACAACATGAACAAACGCTTGCCCATTTCCGATTTTCTGGGGACATACACCATGGGCCGGGCAATGCTGCGCTCTTCGGAACCGTTCATCCCGGGAGCAATCAGCTTAAATGCGTAGGCATCCTTATTTTCCGACATGCGCTCCCGAACCATCCATACGCGGAATTCCGCAATATCCTCCCCTTTTCCCCGTACAAAATCCTCCCAGTTCATCGGCTGAAAGCGGGCAAACTGCTGCCAGTCCAGCTTCCAGGAACCATCCTGTTCATCCTTGAAAAAACAGAATTCCATATCGGGAGTCTTTTCAAAACCAACCAGGAGCTGGGCGCAGGGATGCCCCTCCACCTCAAACACGGCAAAGCTTTTAGGCCCCTTAGGCCTGCTGACAATCGCCTCAGGCGGAGACATGGCGTAATGCCTGACCATTAAAGGAAGCGATTGCAGGGACTTCCACACAAAAGAGGATTTTTGCACCACATCCGCGGCGCTCAGATATTTCTGTGCCTCCGCCAGGCAGTTGCGCAGCAGGTCCTGCTTTTCCATCGGAGGAATGTGATAAGGAGGCCAGAAACTATAGTCCACCCTGTCTTTCAGAGCGGCTTTCAATTCTCCGGACAACATCTCCGGCGTGGCGCAAATCCGCGCGGCCGCTCCGGAATCCAGGGATGCCTGGCGCTTCTGGAGCCAGAAGAAAAGACCGCCGAAAAACATTCCCAGCGCGATCACGAAAAAGATGACGGAAAGAATGCGGCCCAGCGCAAAGCCCGCTTTTCCGCCGTGCCTGCGCGCGGCCGGAGAAAGGAACAGCTTTTTTTCAAATAAATCACTCATTTCAAAACGAAAATATCCACAGAAAACAATCGCGGAAAGACGGTCACACACTACCGGAACGCCCAAGGCAGCGCAACGATAAAAAACAGACACATTTTTTTATCCCTGCCGGAGAAAATTGTTTCACATCCACATGCGGGTGATGTACATTAAACCGGACGAGTTTCAAGAGCTCCCATCTTACCTTTCACCCCCTCTTTTTAACGCCATGTTTGGATCATTCACTACCGTTCCCGCCCCCAAGGGCAATAAAAATCCTGAATCCACCCCCAGCTGGATGGATGTAGCCAAGAGCCAGGACATCCCCGAACCGGTTGCGGAAGCCGCGCCTTCCTACGCCCCCACCACCCGTGTCCAGCAGCTGACCCGCAATGTGCTGAACTCCGATGTGGAGGTAATCGGTTCCCTGCGTTTTTCCGATGACCTGCTGATTGACGGCACCGTGGAAGGCGACATTTCCTCCGAAGGGGTGCTTTCCGTAGGACAGAACGCCGTCATCCGGGCGGAAATCAATACCAAATCCGTTATCATCCACGGCAAGGTCATCGGCAATGTAACAGTCACGGACCGCGTGGAACTGAAAAGCACGGCAGAACTCGTAGGTGACATCCAGGCCGCCTCCCTGGCTATTGAAGGCGGTGCAATCTTCATCGGCCATTCTACCGTAGGCGCCCCCACGGTAGGAGCCACAGGGGCTTCCGCCGCCAAGAAGGCGGCTTCCGTCCATGCCTTCGCTCCGGAGCCGGAAACCCATGCTCCGGCCAGCCAGAGCACGCTGGATATTGACGCGGAATAAAAAACTCTCCGCCTGCTACTTTCAGGGGCGGCAAAAGAACGGACCGTTCTTTTGCCGCCCTCTTTGTTCCATGAACCCCACCTTCCATCCCGTCCCCCGGATCAGCACCGTGCCCTCCGGGAAAATCAGCCACCCCTCCCCGGCACCGCCCTGGACACTCCCCCCAACTGCGGAAAGCAGCCCGGCGCCTGCCCGGGAGGTGGAATGCTTCTCCTGCCGCAAAAGCACCTCCGTCCCCGCCACGGCAGTTTCCGCCAGGTGCGGCCATTGCTCCGCGTATATCAAACTGGACGACGTCATTTTACACAGCAGAACGCACCGGACCAAGGTGCAGACCTGCGGAAGCGTTACCGTGCAGGCCAATGCAGACCTGAAGGGGCTGAACATCGAATGCCGTGACCTGGTCTTATACGGCAGGGCTTCCGGCGACTTCCTGTGCCGCGGCGTCTGCAAAATCAAAACGGACCAGCACATCTCCGGCTCCATCTGCGCCCGCAGGATGGTGGTGGAAAAAAAGACGACGGTGCTGGTCACAGGAACCATCCGCGTGGAAAACATCTGGATACAGGGTTCTCTGGAAGGAACGCTTACGGCGGATGAAACCGTCACCATCCACCGGCACGCCAAATTCCTGGGAGATATCACGGCGCGCCGCCTCATCATTGAGGAAGGCGGCACGCACCAGGGAGCCTTTACCCGCCTTACGTGACATGAATCTTCCCATCTCCATCCGCGGCGCGCGCCAGCACAACCTCCGGAACCTGAATCTGGATCTTCCGTCCAACAAGCTCATCGTATTCTGCGGCCCTTCCGGCTCCGGAAAATCTTCCCTGGCGTTTGATACGCTTTTTTCCGAATCCCGCAGGCGTTTTCTGGACTGCCTGTCGGCACGCTCCAGGCAGGGCATGGATCAACCGGAAAAACCGGAAGTGGACAGCATTACCGGGCTGCCCCCGGCCCTGTGCCTGGAGCAATCCGCCAGGCAGCAGAGTTCCCGCACCCTGCTGGGGAGCATCACGGAAATTCTGGACTACCTGCGCATCCTTTACGCGGCTGCCGGCACGCCCCATGACCCGGAGACAGGAAAGGAACTGGAACGCAAGAGCCCGGACCGGATTACGGAAGAACTCGTTTCCCTGCCGGAACACACGCGCCTGATTCTGACCGCTCCGGCGGAAAACCTGCTGGCCCAGGATCCCGCAGCGACGCTGGGCGACTTCCAGCGGCAGGGCTTCCTCCGGGTTTACTGGAACGGAGAAATGCGGGATATTGAAGAAATAAGTTCCCCCGTCCCCCCGCCTCCGGACGCGGCCCTGGTCATTGACCGCCTCATCGTCAGAGGGGAAAATACGGCCTCGCGCATTGCGGATTCCCTGCAAACGGCTCTCCGTATCAATCCGGACGAGGTGCGGGCCATCATCACCATACCGGGAGAGGAAGCCTCAATCCGGGCCTTCCACACCCGCTACCGCAATCCGGAAACAGGCTTCCTTCTGCCCCAGCTTACGCCCCGCCATTTTTCCTTCAACTCCCCGCTGGGGGCATGCCCCTCCTGCCGGGGAACCGGCCTGAATGAACAGGAAAACGGTCCGTGCCGCGCCTGCGGAGGCCAGCGTCTTTCCCCTCTGGCCCTGGCCGTCACCATGCCTGCGCCGGACCGGGCCTACAATCTCGCGGAACTGACGGCTCTTCCTCTGGAAGATATGGCAGGAGAACTGGAACGACTGAAAACGCCCCCCTCCCTGGCGGCGGCATTGACCCCGCTCATGGAGGAAATCAACAAACGCGTGCGCTTCCTGAATGAGCTGGGACTCTCCTACCTGTCCCTGGACCGCCAGGCAAACACCCTCTCCGGAGGCGAACTGCAGAGGGCGCGCCTGGCTTCCCAGCTGGGAGGCGGCCTTTCCGGAGTCCTTTACATCCTGGACGAACCCACGGCCGGACTGCACCCCGCCGATACGGACCGCCTGCTCCGCGCTCTCCGGACGCTCCGGAACCAGGGCAACACAGTACTGGTCGTAGAGCATGATGAACAAATTCTAACCGCGGCGGATCACCTGGTGGACATGGGCCCCGGCTCCGGAACCAACGGAGGCCGTATTCTGGCGCAGGGCTCCCTTGCTGAGATACTGGGAAATTCAGGAAGCCCCACCGGGGAATGGCTTTCAGGCAAGCGAAACATGCCCGCCTCCGGACGCAAGACGGCTCCTGCGGGGCGTCTGGTACTGACCGGTGCGGACAAGCACAACCTCAACAACGTCACTCTGAATATCCCGGTCGGCACACTGACCTGCATCTCCGGCCCTTCCGGTTCAGGGAAATCCACCCTTGTCCGGGACTGCCTCATCCCCGCAGTCAGGCAAGATCTCTCCGGGAAAAAGGGTATTCCGCGCCGCGTGCAGGGAACGGAACACTTCAACCGCCTCGTCGTCATCGACCAGTCGCCCATCGGCAAAACGCCGCGCTCCACACCGGCCACCGCTACCGGCCTGCTCCAGGTGCTGCGCCCCCTTTACGCACAGCTCCCCCTTTCCAAGCAGAGGGGATATACGGCGGCGCGCTTTTCCCCCAACATTCGCGGAGGCCGCTGTGAACGGTGCCAGGGAACGGGCATGATTGAAGTGGACATGAACTTTCTGGGAAACGTGGCAATGCCCTGCGACGCCTGCCAGGGGCAGTGCTACAACAGGGAAACGCTGGAAGTCACCTGGAAAGGGAAATCCATTGCCCAGGCGCTGGCCCTGACCGTGGACGAAGCGGCGGAATTCTTTTCCTCCCTGCCCAGAGCCGCCGCCATCCTGAAAAGCATGCAGGACGTAGGGCTGGGATACCTCAATCTCAACCGCAGGGCGGACACCCTTTCCGGCGGAGAATCCCAGCGCATAAAAATAGCTGCGGAACTGGCCAAAGCCCCGGCCTGGAAACTGGAGGAAGACGGGAAACGGGCCCTGTTCATTCTGGACGAACCCACCAGCGGCCTCCACTTCAATGAAGTGGCCCTTCTCCTGGCAGCCCTTTTCCGCCTGAGGGATGCCGGACACACCATCCTCTGCGTGGAACACCACAAGGACCTGCTCAATGCCGCGGACTACCTGGTGGACATGGGCCCCGGAGCCGGCAGGCACGGCGGCAATATCGTGGCCGAGGGCTCCCCCGCAGATGTAGCGTCCAATCCGGAAGCGCCCACTTCTCCCTGGCTCGTCCCCCGTTAACAACGGCAGCCCCTGAAAATCATTCATCTGTCCTGTCCCCCGGACATCCCGTTCCCGGCGTCTTCGGAAAAAAATCTGCCTCTCCGGGGTTTATTCGCCTCCTTCCCCTATTTATTATCTTGACGACCTCCCGGGCTTTTTTTTAACAAAAAAGGAATTACATATTCCTTTTTTCCTATGACTCTCCGCTCCCTCTCTCCGGCTCTGGCGGCACTGCTCCTTCCCGGAGCGCTTCATGCCGCGCCCGTATTCCTTGAAAACGTCTCCGAATCCGGCGGATGGTATGATTGCAATAAAAAAACCAAATGGACATGGGGGACCAAGCCCCATCCTACCAATCCGCTAAATCCTCCGGTTTCCGCACGGCCCAATGAATGGCTGTACCTTCCCTATGATCAGAATATCTGCTGGGCGGCGGCGGCCTCCAACGTTCTCCAATGGTGGCAGGATACCAGAAGCGACCTGAAATCCGCCACGCCCAACGGGAAATCCGCCACTTACGATGTCATGCCGCAGGTCGCCCAGCTGGCTATTTACCAGACCATCTCCACGAACTGGACAAACAGCGGAGGCTCCGTGGAACAAGCCTACAACTGGTGGATCAACGGCGGAATGCTGGATACCACCGCCTATCCGAGCCTTTCTACGACGACGGCTTCCGGAGGATACTGGAAAGAGCTGGGACTGACAGTCCCGCAGTCCTCAAGCGGAGGAGCTGTTGACAATCCCTTATTTTCCGCATACAGCTTCTGGGACGGAGACACCAGAAGCGGCGTTTACCAGAAGCTGACAAACAGCATCAACAACAACTGGGGAACCACTCTGACCGTCGGCGAAGAAGGGAGAGGCCACGCCATCACCATGTGGGGCTACGACACGGACGAAGACGACAATCTGGTTATCTACCTGACGGACTCGGACGACTATGCGGTGGGAATGTTCCGCCAGAAAGTAGTCGTGAACGACTATACGGATGAATACGGCCTTTCCCACTGCGACATTTATCTGACCAGCATGGATGGAGAAAACGACGTGTACAGTTATAATTACGAAGAAGCGGGACTGACGGGCATCCGCCTGGGGGAAATACAGAGCTTCACCGCTCCGCTGGGAGATCTGAGAATCCCGGAACCCGGCGCCGGAATCCTATTCCTTGGCGGTTCATTCCTCGCCCTGTCCCGCCGCAGGCGCGCTGGACGGTAAAGCTTTCCGAACTCCGGCCCCAATAAAAACGGGTCTTGATTCTTATGGGGGAAATGTGCAGAATCGGCGAGCGCACAAGTTCAGGAGAGCAAAAATTGTCCCAGTGTTCCCCAGTGCGGTTACCTGTGAAATGAATGACGCTTCCCACAACCACGGCGAGCAGGAAAACACCGTCTCCACCTATTCCGTCGACGTAGAAACCCTTCAGCAAATAGCTCTGAAAGGAGACGCCCAGGCGCTGTTCCAGCTGGCAATCAACTACGAACAGGGTCGCGGGGTAGCGGAAAACCAGCAGGAAGCCTTCTACTGCTACCAGCAGGCGGCGGAACTGGGCCACGTTACAGCCCAGCTCAACCTGGGATGGGCTTATTCCAACGGCATCGGCGCCCCTCAGGACAACGACAAGGCCTTTTACTGGTACCGGAAAGCCGCCGAACAGGGGCACCCCACCGCGCAATTTGACCTTGGGTTCTGCTATGTCAATGGCCTGGGAGTGGAAAAAGACGAACACCAGGCCATCGGCTGGTACAAAAAAGCGGCGGAACAGGGCCACGCGGTAGCCCAGCTCAACCTCGGCTGGATTTATGCCAACAGCCCCAGCCGGAAAAACTGGGAACAGGCCGTATACTGGTACAAGCAGGCTGCGGAACAGGGAGACCCCCGCGCCCAGTATAACCTGGCCTGGTGCTATGGCAACGGAAGCGGAACTCCAAAAAACCCGCGGAAAGCCGCTTACTGGTACGAAGAAGCCGCCATGCAGAACCACGCTACGGCCCAGTACAATCTGGGATGGTGCTATGAAAACGGTTTCGGCGTGGAGCCGGATCTGGACAAAGCGCTGGTATGGTATCACAAATCAGCCCTTCAGGGCCAGATCACGGCCCAATACACGCTGGGATGGTGCTACGGCAACGGCCGGGGCATGGAAGTGGACATGGCCAAAGCCGTCCACTGGTACACCAAAGCCGCAGAACAGGGGCATACAACAGCCCAGCTCAACCTGGGGTGGTGTCATCTGAACGGAAAAGGAACGCCCGTCAACCGGGAAGAAGCCCTGAAATGGTACCTTAAGGCGGCGGAACAGGGCAACGCCACAGCCATGTTCAATGTGGGCAACTGCTACGCCCACGGCTACGGTATTGAGCAGGACGATAAACAGGCGGAAGAATGGTATCAGAAAGCCGTCCGGCACGGCAACAAAAAGGCCGCCAGCGCCCTGCGCCATCTGGCCTCCAAACAGGAAAAAGAGAAACAAACGGACTCGGAGGCCTGAACAGGCATTCTCCTGCTTACTTCTATCCCCTAACCAGGTCCAGCCATGGACACACGAAGGGAAAACATGTTCCCATGGCCTGAAAAAATGTGCTTCCGCTTGGAAATAGACGCCTGACTGCCGTCATCCCCGGATCATCATCGCCGCCTCTTCCTTCCATCCGCCGGGCCTTTTCGGGACAGCCGTTCCACGGCCTCCGGCAGCCGGGCTGCGCCATCGCCGCCCAGCGCTGCGTCAATATCTTCCAGCGCATGGATCAGGTCAATAACCTCCCGGCGGGGCAAGGCGCCCCCGGCCGGTACGCAGAAATGAGTGCGGCACGCCAACGGCCTGCCTTCATAAATCATGCATCTTCCCTGCCCGCTCAAGAAAGGGCAGCTCCCGTCCGGAGGCAGCTCCAACCGGGTGCGTCCGGAAGCACGCCACGCCTTCCAGGCCACCCATGCCTCACCCAGCGTTACATGCGGCGTCTCCCCGGTCAGGCGGAACCGGCAGCAATCCGCCGCACCGGTACAGAAACGCTGGGCACGGGAAGCGCGGAAAGCGCCTTCATCCAGAAGGCGCCGCACCTCCATCAGCATCCCGGCGGCGGGGGCCATTCCCCCCGCCTTTCCCTGGCGGCATTTGCCACGCGCCATGACAGAAACGGTTAACAGGTCAGGCCGTCCGCTTTCGCCTGGTTCCAGTATGCATACTCGGAACGGTTGAAATCCACATATTCCGGAGACAAATCCGTGGTATACACCGTATGGGAAAACTCGCCCCGATTCAAATTGATATCCACCTGGAACGCGGGAACCTGCACGGCCTGCCGCAAATCGTCGGACGGAGTATCCGCCTGCACGCCGCCGCGGCAGGCGGCCAGACCGGCGATGTCAATGTCTATCTTCTCTTCGTCCACCTTTGCTCCGCAGTAGCCCACGGCATGAATAATGCGCCCCCAGTTGGGATCATTCCCGTTCCAGGAACTCTTTACCAGGGAAGACTTGGCTACGGCTTCCGCCGCTTTTTTCGCTTCATCCTCCGTGCGGCCTCCCGTCACATGCACGGTGACGAACTTGGTCACCCGCTCTCCGTCCTGCACGATGTGCTTGGCCAGTTCCAGCATCACATGGGCCAAAGCCTGCTGGAATGCGTAAATATCTTCCGGAGTTTCCAGCTTCACGCCGGATGCCCCATTCGCCATCACCAGAACCGTGTCATTCGTGCTCATGTCTCCGTCAATGGTGATGCAGTTAAAAGAACTCTTCACTCCGGACTGCACGCACAGCTCCAGCACATCGCGGGAAACGCCCGCATCCGTCGTGATAAAGCACAGCATGGTCGCCATGCAGGGATTGATCATGCCCGCCCCCTTGCAGCAGGCGCCGATGCGCACGGGTTTGCCCTGCACTACAAACTCAATGGCAATAATTTTCTCCTTCGTATCACTGGTCATCACGGCCTGAGCCACCTCATGCCCCTTGTCGCGGGAAAGCCCCTCCGCCAATTCCGGAAACTTCGGGTAAATGCGCATCATAGGCATTGGCAGGCCAATCACGCCGGTGGAACATACGGCCACTTCTGCAGGCTCCAGCCCCAGAAGCTCAGCAACGCTGCGGCATTCCCCCCTGGCGTCCTCCACCCCCCGGGTTCCGGTGCAGGCGTTCGCGTTCCCGCTGTTCGCCACAATGGCGCGGATATTTCCTTTCCGGAGATGCTCCCGGCTCACCTTCACGCAGGCGGCCTGCACGCGGTTGGTCGTAAACGTTCCTGCGGAAACGCAGGGTTCCGTGGAATAAATCAGGGCCAGGTCCAGACGCGTGGCCGTAGGCTTCTTGATGCCGCAGCTTACGGCGCTCCCCAAAAAGCCCTGGGGCGCGCAAACGCCCCCGTCAACCGGAATATAGGATGAATCATTCATCGTCTTGAAAGTGCCTTTCAGCGTATCAAAAAGCTACAGAACCCACAAGCCTTCCGTTTCATCAAATCCGCACATGATATTGAAGGACTGAACGGCCTGCCCACCCGCGCCCTTCACCACATTATCCTCTGCGCTCATCAGAATCACGCGGTTCGTGCGGGGATCATAAGCCCAGCCAATATCCACGCAGTTCGTCCGTGTTACATTCTTGGTATCCGCAGGCTGGTTGCGCCCCAGAAGGCGGACGAACGGGGCCGCGGCATAGGCTTCTTCCAGCAGGCGGCCGACGGACTCGGGGTCCGCCCCTTTTTTCACTTTGGCCGTAATCGTGGAGCAAATACCCGTATTAACGGGAATTAAATGGGGGGTGAAGGACATCACCACCGTTTCCCCGGCGGCATGGGAAAGCTCCTGCTCAATTTCGCTCAAATGGCGGTGTTTCGGTACTCCGTAAGCATGAAAACTCTCATTGCACTCGCAGAACAGCAGCGGAATGGATGCCTTGCGCCCTGCTCCGCTCACGCCGCTGCCGGAACAGACCACCACGTCCTCCGGCTCCAGCATGCCCGCCCTGAACAAGGGAATGAGAGGCAGAAGAATGCTGGTGGGATAGCAGCCGGGGGAAGCCACAATGCGCGCCCGGGCAATCTCCTCCCGGCGCCACTCCGGCAAACCGTACACGGCTTCCTGCATCAGGGCCGTATCCGGGTGGGGGTTCCCGTAATACTCTTCGTACACATCCGGGCTGTCCAGGCGAAAATCCGCGCTCAGGTCAATCACGCGCACGCCCCTGTCCACCAGGCCGCGGGCATAGGAAGCAGCCACGCCATGAGGCAGGGCCAGAAAAGCGACCTCCGCCCCAGTGGCGGCAATCGCCTCCACATCGGAATCCGTAAACTTCAGGCCGGAACCCGGAACCTGACGGAAACGGGGAAAAACCTCCCACAACGGCTGCCCGGCATACTGGCGGGAAGTAGCGCACACCAGCTTCACCCCGCGATGGTTCAGCAGGATGCGCAACAATTCCTGCCCGGTGTAGCCACTGGCCCCGACGACTGCAACTTGAACTTGCTTCATGACAAAAAAGGTATGCTATGAAAAAAGACTCTTGCCAACACTAAAGTTTTCCTATATACACCTCGCCGTCACAAGACACGACCCCGGTCGGTCCGAGTTCATCGGGTTGTAGCGCAGTCTGGTAGCGCACCTGCATGGGGTGCAGGGGGTCGCAGGTTCGAATCCTGTCAACCCGACCAATTTTAACCGCTGTAAGCTAAAACGCTTACAGCGGTTTTTGTTTCCCCCTGTTGTTAGAACAGCCACACGTCAGGCCACACGTCAAAATGAAAAAATGTTGTGTTGAGGTCACAGGAATGGCAAGAGATGGGTATGCGTCAATACTTCGAGCCTACCGATTACGCCCACTTGTACCGGGAAAAGAATTCTGGCATTTACTATGCTCGTGTGGATTCCAGACAAGGTGGCCGAAAAACGATAAGACGTTCACTTAAAACAAAGGATATAAATGAGGCTATTGCCAAAATGGCTGCCTTTTTGCAGGAGATGGGGACAAATACCCCGACTATCGGAAACATCTCTTGGTATGTAGCGGTAGATACCTACATTGCCCAGCAAAAGATGAGGCCCAACCTTAAACCTAGGGCCCTTGAATCTGCTCTGCTTTTCGCGGAGCATGCTCGCAAGCTGGTTGAACAAGATGTGGCAGCGGAAGCCATCACGGGCAATATGTGCCGGTTATGGTGGACCAAAAAAGCACAGAGTTGTTCGCCAAGAACGGCCAATGGAGCTCTTGGTGCAGTTCGAAAAATATTTGCTATGCTCAGGGATTCCGGGTACGTAGTTTCAGACCCTACCGCAAAACTGGAGAGATTGAGTCTGAAACCGACGGAATTTTTCATCCCGGGAAAAGAAGAATTTGTTCGTATTGTAGAAGAAATCAGGCGTGCTCCTTTACTGCGAAAGTACCGGGAAAAGAGCCTTGATTCCCCTGCAGCAGATATGGTGGCTTTTTTGGCCTACTCTGGTCTGCGGATTGAAGAAGCCCGACGCTTGGTATGGGGCGATATTGGAAAAGACTCCATATCCGTCCCGGCAATTAAACATGCAGTCAAAAGACGGATATTGTATATTAACCCAGCTCTACGGGATGTGATTGAGCGGATGAAAAAAACAAACAATAAATTGACCGCAACATCTCCTGTGTTCGTTATCGAAAATCCAAGGAAAGCTCTTACAAATGCCTGTGTCCGCCTGGGGTTGCCCCATGTCCGGGTGCATGATCTGCGCCATTTTTTCGCTACGACGTGTATTGAGCAGGGAGTAGATATTCCGACCGTGGCCAAGTGGCTGGGGCATCAGGACGGGGGAGCTCTCGCCATGCGGGTGTATGGTCATTTGCGCGACGAGCACAGCAAGGAACAGGCTTCCAGGCTGCGCTTTTGATTGTTTTGTTCAAGTCGTGGGTGTTTTTGTTCAAGTCGCGGTTGTATGTTTCCGGTCACGTTCCGTGCGATGAGAGGGGCATGGAGTTTAATCTTTCTATTGCAGATATGCTCCGCACGAAGTATTCGAGTATTTTCGAGCGTGAGATTCAACAGGTGACGTCTATTCTTGAGCCGTATTGTTCCGTTCTCCCCGGTCGCGGGAAAGATATGGAGATTCCCTATGTGGGCAAGACGGAGTTCAAGGAGATCGGCAACAGATTCGTAGAGGCCAGCCCGCACGAGCTTTCCATGGGGAAGCGTGTAATTAAACCTCTCCGTTATGCGGATTCTCTTCACAAGGATGATGTTGACAATATCCTTTTGAACGACCTTGAACTCAGTATCAGCGATTTTATCGCGGAAATGAAGAAGGCCGGCAAGAGGCTGCTTGATCAGGTTTTGCTTGGGGTGGTTCCCGATACGGATAATCCCGGAAAGTTCCGCATCCGTACAACTTCGGATAGTGTTTGCGGGGGAATGCTTGCACCTAATTACACGGGCAATTCAGGCGCCACGCTGACCGATCTTGATCCAAGTCTGGTTGTTCCGGCTGATTTCAAGATGGATGGGACGAAGAATCCTGCCGGGTTCCTGCTGGATCAGATTGTTGAAGCCAAGCGTATGCTGGAAGAGAATTACGCATGGGACGAGGCTTCCGGCGACATTCTTTGTCTGGCGATTTCCTCAACGATGAAAGCGCAGATGATCATGTGGGAGGAGCAGAAGAATAAGAATTACGGTTTTTCCGTGCTGGAACACGGCAAGGTGAATCCCATGCTGAATGTCCGCTTCCTGGTCACGAATATGCTTCCGTTTGATGAGGACGGCAATCGTATTTGTCCGATGTGGGTCAAGAGCCGCCTGGTTCTGTCTCCGTGGGATCAGATGAAGTTTTCTATCGTGCGACCGGACAAGTATCAGAACCTTTCTGTTGTCCGAGCAGATGCCGCTTGCATGTACGGGGCTTCCAGGAAAGACGAAAAGTCTTTCGTGCAGATTCTTTGTAAGGAGAAGGCAACGGCTGGTTCTTAATTATCTTTCCAGGGTATTCGTTGTTGTTTGGTCCGCTTCCTGCCGAAACAGGGAGCGGATTTTTTTGCTTGTTCAAGTTACGGTTGTATTCGTGCGGCAAAAATGTGTGCTAAGAGGGAGGCATGTTAGATTTCCTGGGCGTTACGGAACATTTTTCCTGCATGGAGAATACTCCGTTTTCCTTCCCTGCCCTGTTTCGGGATATGGCAGGGGAAGCCGTTTCTCTGGACGGCGTGTTTTTTTCAGGGAGCATTGTGTCCGCCAATCAGGAGGTGGTAGAGATTTCCATTGAGAAGGGGGAGTCTTCTAATGAGGTGATTTTTTCATTCCCCGCCCTGCCTGAAGGAAGATGGTCTTACGATGTTCTGGTTCAGTCAGATGATGGCTCTCAAAGGATTTTGTTTTCCGGGTATATTTCCGTACTCGGTGTTTCTCGTGTCGCACAGTTGGCAGGCGGTACGCCAATGAAGAACCGGACTCTGCTTGTCGCTATGCCCGGGGAAGCGACAATGCGTCTCCGTATGGAGTGGATGGCTACTACTGCTGCACAGGCTTTTGCCTATCATGCGCTCCAGTCTTCCAAGGATGCTCATGCGGATGCGGAAACGGCGAGCCAGGCAGCCAAGACGGCAACAGACGCGGCAGCCACCGCTGCAGGACGGGCCGAAGAGGCGGAAGGCTATGCAGGGTCTGCCTGGGCCTCCAAAAGGGCTGCCGCCGATTCTGCGACCGCTGCCGACACATCCGCAACTAACGCAGCCCGTGACGCTAAGAGTGCCAATGATGCAAAAACGGATGTGGAGTCATTGGCCGCCACCTGGCCGGAAACGGTCAGCGACGGGGAGAAGAAGATTGTTGAAGCCAGGAATGAGGCTGTTACTGCCATTCAGGACAAGCAAGCGGCTTCTGTGCTTGCCGTAGGTCGTGCCTCACAGACCGCGCAGCAGAATATAGCCAGTGCGCAAAGTACCGCTGTTCAAGCCGTCCAGACAGCGCAGACGGAAGCGGTGGGAGCGGTCACGCCCCTTGTTCAGCGCGCCGAAACCGCCAAAGATGACATTGATCAGGCGGAGAGGCGTATCAATACGGCGGCGACTAATGCCACGACCTCCGCCACCAGCGCGGCCAAATCCGCGACGGCAGCCCAGCAGGCCCTTGAGGCCATGCCGCAGGTGGACGCCTCCGGCAACATGACGCTGGCCGGAGGTCTGACGGCGGCGGGAGCCGTCAACGCCAATGGCGGCATCAACATCCCGCTTGCCGTGGGTGCGCCAACGGACACGGCGGCGGTTAATCGTTTTTTGGCTATGGGGCTGGCAGGAGCCGTGCAGGCGTTGATTCAGCCTCTGTACCTCAAAACCAGTTCCATGCCCGTAGTGGGGAGCGGCAGCACCTCTGTTCAATATGTCGGACTTTATGCAACCAGTTCAACGTCGGCAGCTTCCGGTTCTCCTGCACACAGTACGACCACGTTTACCTTTGAAGGGCCGCAGGGCCAGCATAATTACAGTTCTTTCGCGGGATTTTCGATACCGCTGTCCGGTTCAACAGCGTCCAAATTTACCTTTGGATTAGGACGCGGATCAAAAACGGTAAGAGGCGGCCTGACGATGGATTCATTCGCCATGATTCCGGGCAATAATCTGGCCGTCAATTACGGAGAGATTATCGACATCACAACCACAGCGGTTCGTGATTCTGTCCGGGGAGGTTACGTGCTTAGAGTGCGGGAGATTTATTACGTCTCTTCCGGTGATTCATGGCAGGTGAAAACTACGGAAAGTTTTATTCCCGCAACTCAAAACCACCCATTTCCCGCCTGCCTCAACAGGCTCATTTTCATGCAGGAGGGGCTTTCAAGCATGTCGTCATACGAGGGGAAAGCGTCACTTTATATTGAGCTGGGGGGAGGTCAGACAAACACCTTGTTCAAAATAGCCGCCCTCAGAGGCGTTTCAGGATTCGAAGACGGCATGGGGTTCAGCACGTTGGTGGCGGATGTAGAAAATCCCAATTCCTGGACATCCTCGGTTCGCACGGGAGCAGGCAATCGCTACCTTTATGCCAATGGATTGATCAATCCAATGTACGCCGCATTGGAAGCAATGGCCGTCAATGCTATTGAAGCCGAAGAAACGGCTGATTTTGAAGATATTAACATACCTCTCTAGTAATGAATAACGCAGAGATACAGATTCAGTTTCCGAAGCCTGGTAACTGGCAGGAATTCATCCTGACGGCCATTTATCAGGACAAGGGCGGATATAGACCTCCGGCGCGCTATACGCAGGACGATATACCAGCCGACCAGGCCCTGGCCATGCAGGCCGTAGTTGCCGCTCTGGTGGGATTGGGTGAGGATTGGCAGGCCGTTCAGGTGTGGGCGCATCTAATGACGGCGACTGTCTATAATGAGGATGACCCGTATACCCCCATCGGGCGGAAGGATGAGGTTGCGCTGGATGTTGAGGCGGTTAATGAGCAAGGGGGGCGCCGGTTTTTCACCCCGTATCAATATCCGGAGTTCATCATTGATGACCCCGCCGCCGTGGCGTTTTTTAAATACTTCACAAAGCAAAACCATGAGTAAGTTAAGTGACGAGCAAAAGAAATCTGCTCTTTTGGAGTGGATAGAACAAAAAAATAACAAAGATAATGACTAACAACAATCAATGTAATCACACCGAGGCTATAGCCCGTGAAATGCACATGTACTATGCAGCCCAGGCACACAATGAATCCAACACGCCAATCCCTCACTGGACGGATCTGAACGAAAACGAACAGAAAGGATGGATTGCTGTATCAAATACTGCTCTCTCCATCATTGGTAAGCATGCGCTGGGGGATGTGAAAGACTACCTCGGTATTAAGGCATCCGGCGCATCTAGCTTGTGGAAAAAGGCTTTATATGCAGCCGGAGCGGTTATTGTCGGGGCTATCATTGGCACCTTGGGAATGTCCCTCTCCGGCTGCGGTCATTCCGTGGATGTCACCCCGAACCGCACCGAAGTATGCAAGGACGGCTCCTGCCTCGTCATTGAGCAGGGGCATATTTCCTATTCACAGGCGCAACCCGAAACGGACGTTCCGCCCATCGTACAAACCCTCAAGAAGTAGGAATCATGTGCACCAAAGCCCGCGCTTACCTGACACTCTTACGTGAGTACAAGGCCGAGATTGTCATGATCGTGGGCTTTGTTGCCGCCGCCATCATGTACCACGACATGAGGACGTTCATTAACGAGCAAACCCGCGCCTTGTCGGAAATCAATCTGCGACTCTCCAACCTTGAACAACAGAGCAGGAAATGAACTGTAAAGTTTTTCTTACAAGTTCTAACTAGTTCTATCAAAAACGACTTATAACTCATGAACACCATTGAAAGAAAGATGGCCGCGGCTATCCTCCGGTTTGAAGACAGCCGCGTTTCCGGGCCGGATTCCCTGCGCGTTTCCCGCCTTCCCGCCGCCGACAAGGGCGGCAAGTGGGAGGTTTGCGGCATTTGCGACGGCATTGAACCGGCCGTGTTTAACAGGTTGAAGGCCCTGCTGGATGCCGGAAGGCGTGAAGAGGCCTGGGAGGGATGTCTCCAGTACGTCCTGGATAATACCGCCGCCGTGCGTTCCTGGCTGGGGTCTGACGCTTTTCCGGCCACGGAGTTTATGTTGCGGGACCATTTTTTCAATTCCGGGAGCAGGAATGCCGGGAAGGTTTTGCAGCGCGCGCTGAATGTCCGCGGCGCCGGGCTTGTGGTGGATGGGGTTGTCGGCCCCAGGACCCGGCAAGAGTTGCAGGATCAGCTGGCCGCTACGGGTGAAGCGGCGTTTCTTGTCGCCCTGCATGAGAGGCGTCAGGCGTTTTACCGCTCGTGCAGGCAGTTTCCCGTGTTCGGCAAAGGATGGCTGAACCGCTGCGACGATGCGTTCAGCGTGGCGCAGGAGCTTGTTTAGTTGTTTACCATTAGTTGTTATGAGTTCAAATCCATTAAAAGCTGTCGGAGGGGCCCTGGCAAATATCGCCACGTTCGGGGGATATGGAGCCAATAAGGCGGCCAAGAAGCAGGCAAGCGCCGCCAACGCTATGGCCGATGCCATGGCGAATGCCCCGGAGCAGAAGGTTATTACTACGGAAACCAAGGATGTTTCCCAAGCGGAGAATGCGGTGAATTCGTCTGCCCGCCGCCGCTTGAAGCTTAGTAATACGACGAACCGGAGTAATCCTCTTTCTTCCCTGGCTGGCCTGAGGAAGACGCTGGGTTGATTTTTACACAGGAGATCCATGGAAAATGTTAAAGATTTATTGAGGACGGCAGACGCCCTGTTCACGGAGATGAATAAGAATTCCGGGGATTGGGATGAATTGCGCCGGCGCATTATGCCGCGGATGGAGGGGAAGGCCCGCCAGCAGGAACAGGCTAATGAGATGACGGCTGCGTCCAGTTTTTCTCCGGTGGCGCATAAGTCCCTTTTGAATTTGGCGTCCGCTCATCTTCTTTTTATTACTCCCATGGATCAGAAGTGGTTTTCCCTGCGGCCGCAGGAGGAAAGGGATGATTACACCGATGAGGACGATTGGTACAGCAAAGCGACGGAGGCCGTCTACCGCGCGCTGGCGGATTCCAATTTTTATGCGGCGGCCCACGAGGTTTACCTGGACCGTTGCCTGACAGGGACAGGCTGCATGTTTGCAGATGTTTCCCGTGACGGGTCCCTGGTGTTTAAACACGTCCCTACCGGGACTTATGCGATTGCCGAGGGAGCCCACGGGGAGGTGAATACGCTGGTGCGGACGTTGAAGTTTACTGCCCAGCAGGCCGTGGAGATGTTTAAGCTGCGCAATCTGCCTGTCAAGATTCAGGAGGCGTATAAGGATGCGGAGAGGCGGTACACCGAGATGTTCGAGTTTGTTCACCTTGTACTGCCCAACAGCCGGGCGCAGTTCGGTTCCGACATGGTAAGGCCTGGCCGCCGCAAGTGGTTGGACGTGTATATTGCCAGAGAGGCGGAGAAGATTGTTTTCCATGGCGGTTTTTACGAGTTTCCTTTTTTGGTGACGCGCTTTTTGAAGGGTGGCGTTTCTTCTTACGGCGAGGCTCCGGGCAAGGCTGTGCTGCCGGAGATTAAGGCTACCCTGCTGATGGATCGGGTGATGGATGTGGCTGGCAGCCGGGCGGCAATTCCCAGCGTTATTGTGTCGGCTAAGATGGCAAAGGAGGTTGATTTGCGGGCCGGAGGCAAGACGGTTGTTCCGGATGAGCTTATTGGTTCACAGTTTCCGAGGGAATGGGCGAACGTGGGGGATGTGAGGTTTATGCTGGAGCGGCAAGATAAGAAGGAGAAGTTGATCAGGGAGGCGTTTTTCAATGATATTCTCCAGGTGGTTTCAAGCGTGGACCGCGAGATGACGGCTACGGAGGTGAATGCCCGCGAGTCAGAACGCATTATTTGCTTTTTTTCTTCTTTCATTCAGTTTTCGCAGGATTTCCAGACGATGATGAATCGCATTGTCTGCCTGATGTTCCGCAATATGCAGGGGGCCGTGCTTCCGGGCGACGCGCCTGATGAGTTTTTTGTCCGTTCCGCCGATGGGGAGAAGTTTGAGTTGCGAACTCCCCGCACCCGCTATCTGGGCAAGATTGCCCAGGCATTTGACCGTTTGCAGAGGTACGGCCTTGAGGGGGTGCTGAATGGGTTGGCGAAGTATATCCAGGTTTCGGGCGATACCCGCATTGCCAAGCGCATGAAGGCATGGGAGGTGTTGCGGTTTATGTGGGACAGTTCCGGCGCCCCGTCCAAGTGCATTGTGTCCGCGTCCGAGAATAGCAAGATGGTTGAGGAGGAGAGGGCGCAGGAGGATCAGATGCGTCAGGCCGCCCTTGCGGAACAATTGGCCAGGGCCGGCAGGGATAGTGCCGCGGCATCCGCACAGTTTAATACGGAATGATGATGAATATGTTTGAAGATAAGCCGACACCGGAACAGGTTGAGTTTCTCAAGAGGCTCAACCGGAGACGAGCCGCGCTGAAGGAGGCTTTTACTCCGGAGGTGCTGGATATTTTAGAGAAGGAGTTCCAGACGAATTTGCCCTGCTTTCAAGGGAAGGCTGGTTCCTACGATCCCCTTGACGCAATGCGCCGAGACGCCCAGCGGGAGGTTCTCCTGTGGGTAAGATACGAGATTGAACAATATAACCCTGATTTACATGACCTATAGTAGACTATTCCATAACAGGTTCTTATACGAAGAGGCCATTCCGGAAGGGGGGGCTGGCGGCAATGGCGCTTCGTCTCCCACGAATGGCGCCCCTCCTGCGAATCCCACAGGAGGCGGTTCTCCCGCGGATCTTCCTGTCCCGTCCAATCCCTACGATTTTTCAGGGGGTACGGAAGAGCCCGATCCGGCTCCCGACAGTCCTCCCCCGCTTTCTCCGCAGGAGGAGACCGAGTATGAGATTGATTTTGGGGAGGGGTTTGTGGAGAATGATGCCCTGCGGGATATGTTGAAGGGACATGCCAGGGCGGCAGGGCTGCCGGCCGATGCCGCCGGGAAGTTTCTTTCCGAGGTGGCTGCCAGCATCCGCGCGGACGAGGAGGCGGCTTTTAAGGAGGCTGACGAAGCGTTGAAGGACGAATGGGGAGCGGAGTATGAGAGGAATGTTTCTGCCTCCAAGGCTTTTGCCCGGAAGCTTTCCGTGGAGTCCGGCGTTCCTATGGAGAAGATGGCTGTGTTTGCGAGTCCGGACGGGTTCCGCGTTCTGCACGCCATTTCCCGGATGATAGGCGAGGGAGGCTTGAAGGGCGGCGGTCAGATTCCGGCGAAGACGGACCCTGCCGACGAGGCTCAAGCTGTTTTGTCCGACCCCAATCACCGTTATTATAAGGCAATCGCCGATCCTTCACATCCACAGTGGCGGGAGGCTACCGATTATTATAATAAGCTGGTGGGGATTTCCGGTTAGTTTTTTTGCGTTGACTATTGGTTCGGAGGGGTGTCCTGCTGTGCGGGGCGCCCTTTCTTTTTTTCATTTGTTCAAGTTACGGTTGTATTCATCAGGCCTGGGGATGTGGCATGATGCCTCAAATGGATAAGGTGACCGTTTTTAACCAGGCTTTGGCCCAGTTGGGGGACCGGGAGTATGTGAAGGGTTCCCCAGCCGGTCGCACCGTTGATTTGTGGTGGCCTACCGTGTTGCAGGAAGCGCTGTTGTTCGGGGCATGGACCTGGGCAACCAAACGGGTTGAGATGGAGCGCTCTGTCATGAGGCATCCGATTCCGGATGATTGCCTGCGCGTGTTGTATGTGGGGGCGGATTTGTTCCGCATTGAGGGGCGTGATTTGGTGGTTGAGCGTTACGGGAAACGCGCCGCCGGGACCGATAAGCTGGTGGTGGATTATCTTTCCGACGAGGTGGCCCGCTCCGAAGTGCTGCCGGATCATAGTCCGTTTTTCATCAAGGGCGTTGTGTTTCTTCTGGCTGGCAGGTGCGCTTTGAAGCTGGCTTCTTCTCCCCAGCTTGCGGCCGCTTTGGAGGCACAGGGTGAGGCGTTTTTAAGCAAGGCCCTTTATTGGGACACCTGCCAGCATGCTTCCAATGATCAGGATCCTTTAACAGAGATTTTAAACAGTTCCATTTTCTGATGTTATGAGTTCCGATTTCGGGGTTTCCCAGCAGTATAAGTATCAGGGGCAGGCGGCTTTGAGCAACGGGCGCGCCACGCAGGCGGCTTATGAGAAGAAGGCCCGCGCCCTGGAGGCAGAGGCGGTTTCCGATTCCCACCTGGCCGCCCGCAATATGAAGCGGATGCGCCAGAATCAGAATGCCGCCATGGGGTCTGCACGGGCACAGCGCGGCGGATCCGGTTTTACTTCCGAGGGTTCCGGAAGCCAGGCGGAGGTGGCGGTGGCGGATGTGTGGGAGAGCGCCATTGGGGATGCGGCCCTTTCCAACGCGGTTTCCGATGCCAATAAGCGGTTTGCCGCGGAGTCCGCCCGATACCAGGGTGATCTGGCCATGATGGCGGCACACAGCGAGGCGGACCAGTATAAGATGCTTTCACAGAATGCCCTTGGTTCTGCCATGATTCAGACGGCCCTGACGGTGGCGGGGGGAGTCATGGGGGCGGCAGGAATGTCCGGTGGAGGATTGCTGGGGGGTGTTACCGAGAGCGGGCAGACGTGGGGTTCCGCCGCCGGGGGATCCCAGGGGGCTTTTTCCGGGATGATGAATGCTTATTCCCTTTCCGGTTCCCTGGGGGGGATGGTGCCGGGGAGCATGCAATCTTCCAACAGGTTGAGGGATTCCCTGCTGGCTAATTTCATGGGTTTTGGAAAGAGATGAGCGTTTCTCCCATGCAGCAGGCTTTTTTACTGATGGAAGCCCAGCGCCCCGGCTGGTTCCGGGAGACCGTTTCCCTGGCGGATGCGGGAGGCGGGGTCGTGTGGTGCTGCCCTTCGTTGTTTTTTGCGGGGATGCCAGATCCGGAGTCCCCCAGGACGTTGATTATTCTTTTTGCCCACGGCCGTATGGAGGCCGTCAGGGAGCTGGCTTGTCTGGTGCAGGGGCGTTTTGACCGGGCAAGGTGGCAGCGCTGCATCCGCGGACGCGAGGACTGGAAGGAGATTTCCATCCCAAGGTTTTTAAGTTTTAACCGTTTCAAGATGAACGAAGATGAGTGATTTACAGCAACCCTTGTACGGAGGAACCCGGATGAATGCGGCTTCCTCCACCCCTTCCCCGATCCAGATGCCGGATGTTTCTTCCAAGCCCGTTCAGAGGGCGCTGCAGAATGCCCAGGAGTTTGTGTCTGATGTTGCCCACCAGTACCAGCGCATGAAGGATTTCGGCGAGCAGACGCGGCTGGAAGGCCAGATGAATGATTTGGCCAGCGAGTTTGAGCAGGAGATGACCCGGAGATTGGGGGTTGCCCGCGGTGATAAGCTGTCTTTTTACGATCGTGACGGGAGGCTGAAAGAGAGCGCCCTGAATACGTTTGTGCGGAATTACGAAGGGAAGTTCCGCGGGTTGAAGGGGAGTTTTGTTTCCCAGGAGGAGGCCTCCAGGTTCGGAGCCAGACAGCAGGATGTGATGCGCCGACTCCAGGGGCGGGCTTCCGAGTTGATGCTTAAGGGGCAGATTCAGGAGTCTAGGCAGGCTTTTGAGGAAGGGTTGAAGGGGGATTTGCTGCGGAGGGATTACCAGGGAGCCACCCGTAGGCGCATTCAGGCTTACGAGGCCGGCATTATTTCTGAGAATGGAATGAACAACGGTATTCTGGAAGATACACGGAACGGCCTTTTGGATGAATACGAGCAGGATATGCTGATTAACCCCAGTGTTGCTTTTACGAAGCTTGGGGACGGCTATTTTGATGCTCTGGGCGCAGGAGATGTTTTAAAGCTGAAGGAGAAGACCAGAAGGTTTTTACGTTCCGCGAACCGCTCCGAAGGTGAAGATGGAGCGCCCGGTTACAGAAAGGGTTCTCTTTGGCCGAAAGCTTCCCTCCGTTACGGAGCCACGGAGCAGGAATACGACTGGGTGGAGCATTATAACCGGACCGGCAGTTACGGGAAATACGCCCCTTCCATTAAGTTTGCCTTCCGGGAGGATTTACGGAATCTGCCTCCCGCCAATTCCGGCGAAGAAAGAACGAGGTACGTCAATGACATGTTGAAGAAGTGGGGGCAGTATGGACAGGTTCTTGGAGATGAAAGGAAGCTGCGCCTGTTTGTAGAAGACCGGATTGACGCCATGGGGAGACCCAATACGAACCGGAATAATATAGAGGCCGTTTTGAAGGCCATGCCGGATCATGTGTATATTCCTTATTTTTCTTACCAGGTAGCTAATGCTTACAAGAGTGGCGACCAGGAGCAGATTAAGAAGGCAGAGAGTACGCGGGATGAGGTGGAGGCAGATATTTTGTATAAGACGGAACTTTCCATGACGGAGTGGAGACAGGCTCATCCCAATGCCACACTTGCCCAAGATCTTGCGCAGATCCATCAATTTACCGCTTTTCATGCCGGGAACAGGTTTGCCTATCGGCCTATTATTGAAGAAGATAAGAAAAGATCTGACGAGAGCCGCATGAAGAAGGCGCTGGAGTCCATGCCTTTGTATTCTTTTGAGCAACAGGAAGAGTTGAACGTGTCTCCAGAAGAGAGGGAGGCCCAGCAAAAGAAGGCGGCACAATATATTAAGGGCCAAAGACCTTATTTGCCTTCCCCTCTTGAGAACCACCCTGTTTCTTTTGTCCGGCATGCTACATCCGGAGCGTATGTTTCCAAGCAGGCTTATGAGGCTATCAAGGCTAAGTTTGGGAATAGACCTTTTGCCCGCATTTCTCTGGGACGCAATGGAGCTTTCCTAAGGGTTCCCGTCGTCGGGGTCTATGAGGGAACCCCGCGGGGCGTTGAGGTTTCAGGACCGCTTTATGAACGCATGGCGTTAAGGTTTCCCGGTGAACAGGCCAGCGGGAATGTCAGCATTTACGACGGGAAGGATGAACCGGAAGCGCCGGAAGATGGATACGGACCAGGGTTGCTGCCTCCTTTGCCGGGTGGAGACGATACTTACACGCAGGTGAACGATATTGGCGACTCCGCCCTTCTTCCTCTTTATCAATAGTTTTAGCACAAGAATATATGTTTGCACAGGATGTTTTTGAGAGGTTGGGGCTGTCCCAAGATATGGATTTATTGAAAGAACTCCAGAAAGAGGCATTGTTAGAGCCAACGGAAGCGGCGCAGAGCCCCTATATGGATGACCCGGCATATGCCGGTTTTGAGACCTTGCGCGGTTTGTTTGGTTCCAACCATGGAGATAATCCCTCCATGTATTGGCTGGCACAGGGAAAAGAGATGCCTGAATTTGCCACCGTGGCGGACGCACAGGCTGCCGTCTGGAAGGATTTCCAGAAAAAAGCCCGTGCTTATCAGGCAGAGCAGGAGCGACAGCAACAGGCACGGGAGGCATTGGCTGCTACGATTGATCCCTTCATTGACCGGTACGTGCGCGGGGACATTGTTGTTCCCTCCCCTGAACAGGTAATGATGATGCAGGAGGCGGGCATTTCCTGGGAGAGTGTCAGACGAGCCCGCAGAGGGATGCAACTTGTCCGGGAATATGACGCGCAGGGCACCCTGTACGACGACAGGATCATCAATAATCTGGCGGAACAGGTGGGAGATGATGAGCTGGCACGGCGCATTGTGCTGAATATGTTTTATAATGACGCCAGGAAGTACGCCAAGGATAAGCACGGTGACGAGTGGACCGGGATTGACTGGATAGATAAGGCAGCCCAAGGGGTAACGGGGATGGTACGCACCGGGGGCGTGAAGGGATGGCGGACAGGTCAGAAGGCCTGGCGGAATTTACAGGTAATGGGAGAGGTGGATGCCGTTACGAATGCAGCTAAGCGTCTGCCGGAGTTGATTGCTTCCGGAATGGATGTGGATGAAGCACGCGCTCAGATTGAGAAGGATGCCACTTTTCTTGAGATACGACGCCGCTGGGCTGCCGATCTGGTTGAAACTATGGAAGCCGGGGAAAAGGAATATCTGGAAGGGGAGGACCGTCATTTGGTTGGCCGCATTGGTTCGCAGCTTGGTTCCATTATCGGAGATACGGCTCCCTGGTTTATTCCTGCCATTGGTCCTGCTATCGGAGCTTCCTCCGCCATGCAATCCCGCAGGGATGAGGGGGTGGGCATTGGGTTAACGATGGAGGAAACGGAGAAGAGGGCCATGATGTTCGGCCAGGCAGATGCTCTGGAAGAGATGATTGCTTTTTCCCCCATCGGGCGGTTGACGCCCGGATATAAGTGGTTGAAGAAGGCGCTTGGCGGTGGGAAGGCCGCCGGGAAGCTGGCCCCGTGGCGGGCTCAATGGATGGCGAGTCCGAAGGCCCAGTACGCTATTCAAGGGCTTTCCGGCGCTGCGGAAGAGGCCATTCTTGAGCCTACAGCCGGGTATTTGATGCGTACTGTACAGAGCATGAACCTGACGGACGAACGCGGAAAACAGACTTTCCGTCAGTATTTGGACGATATGGGGCAGATGATGCACGGAGAACAGGGTCTTGCCCTGCTGGCATTTACGTTTGGGATGTCCGGCTTTAATTATCCTCAAATCAAAAAGGCGGCCCAAGAGTTTGGCCTTTCTTTGCAACATTACAAGGAATTGGGAGGCACGGTCCAGGGGTATCTGGAAGCCAGGGAGGAAAAGACCGCCGAAGGTTTTTTGAATAAGGCTCTTTCCCATTTGCATGATTCCTGGATGGAGGATCCGCAGGCTTCCATGGAGCGGGCGAGCGCGGCTGCCGGAGAACGCCTTTCCGGGGAACGCATTGAGTCTTTGCGGGAGCTGGACGCGTGGCGGGCCGCCGAGGATGCCGGCATGGTTCCCAGGGTGGAGCCGGCGGAACAGGAGGGGATGTTCCGGGTGTATGCTCCGGCGCGCGGTACGGAAGCGCCGCGGGAGGATGCTTCCGTTTCCGGAGAGGGGCAGGAAGAGGGCGCCCCTTCCTACACGCTGATGGACGGCGAGCAGATGACGGCTTATTTGCAGGCGTTTGTGGATGCCGATATGGAACATGCCATTGTCGGGGCGCAACATTTGCTGGCCGGGGATGTGACGGTGAGCCAGGCCCTGGCCCAGGGGCGTTTTGACGCGGCGGAGGTGATTACGCGCACAGTGACGGATGAACAGACAGGGGCCGAACGGGTGGTGATTGCCCCGGAGACGCTGGGGCAGATGAAGGCCCGCGCGGATATGGCGATGGCCGCTATCCGCGCCCTGGAGGCGGAGGGGGTGAGTTATGAGGAGGCCGCCGCCCGCATGGATGCTTCCCTGAGCGAGCATATTCCGCTGGGAACCCTTGTGAAGACATGGGAGGAAGCCCAGGAACGCATCAGGACGGAACAGGCCCGGAACCCGGAGTTTAAGGCTCCTGCCATGGATGCCCCGTTTTCCAACGCTTATGTGACGAAGGTGCGCCGGGGAGATACGTTCCGCCGGGTGTTGAGGTATGCCCGCGGGAGCGCGACGGTGGAGGATTTGATGGAGGAGACGATGGAACAGGCGGTCATTTCCTGGCAGGCGGAGCAGGGTTTGTCCTGGGACGAGTTCTGCGCGATGCTCCAGGAGGCGCAGAGGGTGATGAATGAGTTGTTTCCGGAGGCGCGGGGGGAGGAGATGCAGTTTATTCACCTGGACGCCGGGAAGCCGGTGACGGCTCATGACGCGATTGAGGCGTTTTCCAAAATCGGGCGTTCCCGCTGGCTGGCGGACGCGGTGCGGAGTACGTCCCTGCCCTCCTGGCTGCGGAGGCTGCTGAATCACCTGGTGAGGTTCCTTGGGTATTTTAAAGCGCGCGTGGAGCTGGGCGAGATGGTGCGCCAGGCGGAGGAACAGGGCGTGTTTTCCCTGCCGGTGCGGCAGGCCCTGGCGGTGATGCTGGATGCGGGGAATGCCCTGTACCGGGACCAGCAGGGGGATTTGATGGAGTTGTCCATGGAGAGGGTCAGAGCGCAGGCGGGGCTGGACGCGATGTTTGGCGCGGGCGTGGCGACGGAGGCCCGGACGCTGGAGGATGAGCTTGCGGAGAGCAAGGCGCAGGATGAGGAGCGCCGGCAGGAGGCCGAGGATGAGGCGCGGGCGCCGGAGAATTCCCCGGAGGCACAGGAGGCGCGGCGCGAGCGGGAGCAGGCCCGCGTGGAGGCGCTGGGCGAGCCGGATGGGTCAGGGGTGTTTAACGGGGCGTTTATTGAGGTTCAGGAGGGGGTGCGCCAGGGGTTTATTGAGAAGTCCCGGCTGACGCTTTGCCCGGATGTGCCCCAGTTTAAGCAGGGGGCGGATGAACAGACCGGGGTGGTGAATCCGATTGTGGGGGCATGGCAGCGCAATGCCGCGCCGATTTCCGTGTGGAGGCGGAAGGATGGCGCCCTGCAGGTGATCAGCGGCCGGCACCGTTTTAACGCCTGCACGGATGAGGATATTAATTGCACGGTGTATGATGAGGCGGCCGGGTTTGATTTGGATTGGGCGCAGACGCATGATGTGGAGAATAATATCCGGGACGGGCAGGCTTCCCTGTTTGAGATTGCCCGTTATGTGAGCCGGAAGCGTTTGACGAAGGAGGAGGCGGTGGAGAGGGGGATTTTCCGCAAGGGGCAGTCCCGCCGCGGGGTGGAACTGGGCCTGTACGGCTGTTCCGATTTGCTGGACGCGCTGGGGAATGAGCTTGTTTCTCCGGATGATGCCTGGCGCGTGGCGATGGCGTTCCGCAATCAGAACGAGGTGCAGCGGGCCGGGCTGCGTGCCCTGATGGAGGGGAAGAGCTGGCAGGCCGCTTTGGCCGTGATGCAGGTGGCCGCGAATATGGACCGCATCCGCGGGCTGGCGGAGGCTGCCGGGATGACGTTTGAGACGGATTTGTTCGGCAATTCCCACGCGGAGGAGTATTTTTCAAGGCTGGCCCAGTACGCCGCCGCCCGCGTGAGTGAGCTGACGAGGGAGATTTCTTCCATTAGCGGGGCGAGCAGACGCCCGGAGACGGCCAGGAAGTATGGCGTGGATGTGAGGGATGCCGCCGCGCTGGAGGCGGTGGTGAAGGATTTGAAGGCGCAGAGGGCCCGATGGCAGAATTTCGGCCTGCATGAGGAGTTGATTAAGGAGGCCAATGACGCCGTGATGGTGGAGCTGGGGGTGAAGACGCGGGAGGAGGTGGACCGGGAGAACGGCGTTCTTCCTTTGGAGGCGCCGGAACAGGAGGCGGGGTCCGCCGATACGGGGATGTTGCAGCTTTCCCAGGATGTGAGCCGGATGCTGGACGCGGCGCTGACGAGGGGGGCCGCCCCTGCGGAAGATGAGGCTCCCGCAGCGAATTTTTCCCTGGTGTCCATTTCTTCCGGGGATGTGGTGAGTTCCGCCGCCGGGATGCGGGCGAGGTTGAAGCCGTTGCAGGGTAAGGTGTTCGTCAATAAGAATACGGGGATCCAGGCCGTGATTGAGGCGCGCGTTTCCGGCAAGACGGTGGGCAAGGCCGGGGCTTCACAAATGTCCGTGGCGAATTTGAAGGCGCTTGGGTTTTCCGCGGAGGAGGCCCGGAGGGTTCATTATACGGCGGCCACCCGCATTCATGAGTTGTTTGAGAATGCGGAGGATGGATTTTTTGAAGAGGCGTATAAACAAGATGCCTCAAAAGCCGGAGCCTATCATTTTTTCAATACAGTAGATATTGAAGGGATAGGAGCGTTTGATGTTAATGTTACAGCAATCAAATACGTTAAGGAACAGGAAGGTAACGTTCTTTACACGCTGGAATTGACCATAGAAAACCCCGCCACTAGGGGAGCTGCTAGCCGGGAAGGCCGCCTACCTACACCCTTCAAGGACGGGGTTTCTACCCGTAATTTATCTTCTTACCGTTCTTTTGTCGAGAAGGAAAAGGTGGCTGTCAGGAAGAAGGCGGAGTCTGACGGGACGTTCATGAAGGCTCCGAATGGGAAGGATACGAACCTGACGGAAGACCAGTGGCTTTCCGTGCGCACGGAGGCGTTTAAGAGTTGGTTTGGCGATTGGGAGCATGACCCGGAGAACGCTTCCAAGGTAGTGGACGAGAATGGGGAGCCGCTGGTGGTGTATCATGGTTCTCCGCATGTTTTTACCGTGTTTGACGTGGAGCGTTCCGGAGAGAATTTTAACCGGAGCCGGGAGGATGGAGGGTTGTTGTTTTTTTCTTCCCTGCCGGAGACGGCGGAAGATGTGCTTCATGATTTAGAGGGCCGTTTTCCGGGGACCGGGTTGGAGAGTGCGCGGCTGTATGCGTGTTTTATGAGGTTGAGGCGTCCGTTTATGCTGGATCTTGGCGATGCTTCACAGCGCCCGTTTTCCGGGGAGGGTGTGCCGGAGAACGTGAAGGGTTCCCCGATGGCGTGGTATTTGTTTCCTCACGAGTTGAGGAGAGGGTTTGATGAGGGGAATGCTCATGGCGCGGGTTATGACGGTGTTGTTTTGAAGGGCAGGAATGCTTATGACGGGAGTCCGGAGGTGTGGGGGATGGCTACGGATTCCCGGCAGGTGAAGAGCGCTGTCGATAACCGCGGGACGTTTGATTCAGATAGTCCGGATATTACGTTTTCCATTATTGGGGAGAAGGCTGAATCCTTCCAGGAGTACCACAATAACGGCCTTTCCTACACGGATCCGGCGGACGGGAAGCGGAAGGCGATTATTGATTCCCGCGGGGTGCGGTTGAGGAAGGAGCACGTCAGCGTGAGCGAGGGGGGGCATGTGAATGTTTCCCTGGCCGCGGCCCTGGATTTTCCGGAGTTGTTCCGGGCCTACCCGGAGCTGCGGAGGCTGCGGGTGGATTTTTACCGGGACAGCGGGAGCAGCACGGGAGGGTTTACCGATCCGCAGGAGCATTATATTGCCGTGAATGTGGCACGGGGCGGGAAGAACGCGGCTCCCGGCATGGTGCTGGATACGATTTTACACGAGGTGCAGCATGTGATTCAGGGGTATGAGGGGTTTGCCCAAGGGGCCGGGAGCATGAGCCGGGAACAGGCGCTTGCTTATCTGGGCGGGAGCATGAGCCAGCTGGCGGGCCGGGGCGACGACTGGGCGAAGGCGGCCCTGCCCCGCCTGGAGCGGATGAAGCGGGAGCTGGAGGCTGGGACGTTGCAGCCGGCGTTTGTGTATGTTTTTTCCCACGGGGAGCAGGAGGCGCGGCTGGCCGGGACGTTTGAGAAGAATAGCGAGGGGGTCTTGATGAGCGGGCTGAACGGGTTCCGGCTGCTGGACGCTCCGCAGTTTTCGATTCCGCTGACGGGGGATATTACGGAGCTTGGCGGCATTACGTTCGGGGCCGGGAGGTTTGGACGGATGGCCGGCAGGGTTCTGGCTCCGAACGGGGATTGGCTTTACGATGAGATGGTGTTCAGGATGCGGGCCGCCACGCAGCGGTCCGTGAGTAAGCTGCGCCTGTTTGAGACCGGGGACCGGGAGCGCGGCCTTGAGCTGCTGGCGGAGGCGCAGGAGCTGATTTCCACGGTGGAGCGGTATTTGCCTGATTCTTACGGGTTTGGGCTGGAACCTTACAAGATTTGGCTGAATGTGTTTTCCCTGCTTTACGGGAATAGCGGGAAGATGGCGCCGGGCGATGCAGTGGCCAGCGCGTTGGAAGCGATTCCTATGAGGAGGTGGCCGGAGATTATGGAGGGGAGCATTGGCAGGAGTTTTGTCAATTGGGCGGAGAAGAGGCCGGAGCTGGAGGATGTGGTGGAGGAGGCCCGGAGGGAGATTGCCGAACGGCAGGCTGATTACGAGCTGGATTCTGCTCCGGACGCGGATAACAGGGCCGCCCTGGCGGCCCGCAAGGGGGTGGAACAGGAGGTGTGGCGCCGGTTGTTTGAGGAGCACGGGGCCGAGTTTCTGGAGGAGTACGGGGAGCAGAAGGTGTTCCGGCTTGTGGGGAAGTTTATGGAGCGCGTGGTGGAGCAGATTGACCGCTTCCGGAAGGACCGGACGCTGGGGCGCATCCGCCGCGTGGCGGCTTCCGTGGCTCCGCGGACGAGTCCGCAGGGGAAGCCGATGCGCGGGAAGATGGACGCGGAGAGTTACCGGAGGCTGGAAGAGCGTCTGCGATTGCTGGAGATGACCCCCGCCCAATATGACGCCTTTTTCCGCAGGAGTTTCCCGGAAGTTCTGGATGGAGATTCCGCAGACGGCCAGGAAGGGCACACGCTTTGGGAAGAGGTTAAGCCACAGGATTTTGTGACCGTGGAGACAACGGATGCGGAGGGCGGCGCTCTCACCCTGACGGTGACTAAAGCGACTTTTGAGGCTTATGCCTGTTATGAGAAGATGAATGTGGAGACGGCGGAGAATGCCTCCCGCGCCCTGGGCGAGTTTATCGCCACCAGAAGAGAGGCCTGGGAGAACGCCGCTGAGAGCAAGAGGAACGAGGTTGAGAATATGCTCCGCCCCGTGCTGGCGGCCGCCGGGAATACGGATGACCAGGCCATGGCGTCCAGCAGGAAAAAGGCGCGCCTGAAGACGTTGCCGTCCGGCCCCATGTCCCTGGTTGGGTATTTGATGAATTTCAGCCAGTACATGCAGGCGTTGCAGTCCGTGCCCGCTTTCAGGGGGATTGCCAAAGATTTTGAACGCCGGGCGGCCCGGTTTGCCGTGCAGAAGCAGGCCGCGGAGAAAGATGCGCTTGATTTCGTGAAGAAGGCTGCCGGGCACGTCATCCGCACGACGGACGAGTACGAGATAGCGGATTGGATTTACGAGCAGCGCAGGGGCGCGGATACCGGCCTGACCATTACGGAACAGGAACCGGATTGGCAGGGGAAGGCCAGAGAGGAGTACCGCGCGGGCGTCCTGGGTCTGATCCGCCGCAAAGTCCGTAAGCATGGCGCGGCTAAGACCCTTGCCCATGTTGCTTTTTTTATGGAAGATATGGACGAGGGGCTGAAAGAAGAAATCAGGCGCGTCTGGCCGGATGCGCGGGATGGAGTGTGGAGCGAGAAGGATGCTGCCGTGTTTACGGAGAAAGAGCGTGAACGTTACGGAAGCCAGAAGAGATATGTTGCCGAGCACGCCGCAAAGGCCAGGAAGGGCAGCAAGTGGGGCAAAGAAAAGAGGCCTTATCAACCCCAGTCCTACCGTCTCAACAATATCAGCCGGATGGAGGCGGCTTATATCCTCCTGCTTTCCCAGCAGGAGGATTATCAGGAGATGCTGCGCCTGAAAGGGTTTACGCAGGACGTACTGGAAGCCCTGGAGGCGTTTGCAGGGAAAGACGTGATGGAGTTTTCCCGCGCTCTCCGGGAAAAGCTGAACGAACGGGGGATGGCCGTGAAGGAGATGACCGAGAAGCGTTATGGGACTCCCTTCCCTCTGATAGAGAATTATTTCCGGGCGTTTTTCGATGTAGGTATTGAAGCCATTGACAAGTCTATCATGGACGCGGCTTCTTACGGGGATGCCGCCACGGGAGGGAAGTTCGGGCTTATCCACGCCCGGAAGAAACACCAGGCCAACCTTGATTTGACTATTGACGTGCTGACGGCTTATTACGCCGCCATGAATGAACAGGATGTTTACCTGCATGGCTCGGAGATCAGCCGGGATATGCGCGCCCTTATCAATTACCGGGGAGAGTACGGGGCGCAGGGCGCGCGCGTTCTGGAGAAGGTTATTGGACGGGACGCGCTCCATAAGCTTCTGGTCTGGTGCGATTCCTTCGATAAGGGGATGGCAGGCAACGTCCGCGGGTTTTTGGAGATGCAGAAGAGTTTGAACCGCATCAGTTCCGCAGCGGCCATTACCCTGTTGCCGGGGCGCGTGGGGACGTGGGTGAAGCAGTCCACCGCCCTGATTAACGCGGCTTTCAGCTCGGATGAGATTGATCCCCATGAGTGGGCCGCCAGTATGGCCCGCATGGCGGCAGGCAGGCTGGTTCTTTCCCCGCGCGCATTGATGGAGCAGGCCGCCCTGGACGCCAGAGATGCGACCGGGACGGCGGTCATCCGGGAGGCCATGAGCGCGGATGAGGCGGGGAGGTCCGCTTCCGGAGCCAGGAAGAAGCTGAATGTGAAAGGGATGAATCTGCTGACTCAGACGGATGTGGGCCTGAATGCCGTGAGTTCCGCCGTTCTTTATGACGCCGTTTACCGGAAGGAGATGAAGAGGCATCCCGGGTTAAGCAGGGAGGAGGCGGACAGGCGCGCCATGATGGAGGTGGAGCTTTCCCTTTCCCGCAAGGCCCAGCCCATGACGCCCCAGCAGCGTTCCCTGGCGGCGCAGACGCGATCCGTCTGGAATGTCGGCATGCTTTTCCTGGGGGGTGAGAGTATTAATACTTTTGCGGAGACCGTTGCCCTCTGGAAGCAGGGCGGCCTGAAGAATAAGGCGAAGTCCGTCAGCATGTTTTACGCCCACGGCCTTTTGCTGGCGGCCATGAGCGCCATGCTTAATTTTTTCACGGATGATGAAAGACGCCGTAAACGCCGGGAATGGTGGCACATTTTTATTGACGCCGTTCAGGGTCCCCTGCAGGGCATCCCCTTCCTGGGCGCGCTGGCAGGCGGAGCCATCCGCGGCATGTCTTCCCTGTGCGGCTACCGCTATTACACGGCCACCACTTCCCTTGTTCCGTTCGCTTCCTGGGATAATCTGGAACGGGCCGGAAAAGATCTCGTCAGGCTTTTTGACGGGGAGGATAAGGATTGGGAGGATTTTCCGCTGGCTTTCATGGGCGCCCTGCGCATGGCCGCTTTCGGCGCAGCACTGGGCGGAGCTTCCTCCCCTAAAGGGGCCAAATTCAAAGCCGCCGCCTATTCCGCCGCCGCTTTCCTCAACCTGACCGAGTTCCTCCTTCGCGCCATGAAAGGACTCCCGTTAAGATTGGAAGGGAAGTGAGTCTGATATGAGCAACATCATTACTAATGATATTGCTCAAAATGGGCGGATTGGGAAGTAGATACAAAAACTTGCCTGTTAAGCTGATTACATGTAATTTGATAATTTTTGGGCTGTTTTTTTTGCTTCAAATTTAGCAATAGCATCTTTAATTGAAATATCAGCAGAATCCATGATCAATATTACAGGGGAACCATACAAGTATGCAGAAACAGGCGACATATAACTTGCTCTATCGTTTTTCACATCAATCCAAGTACGCACTTTTTTATTCACATTAAGACCATATGTTGAAACAAGCCAATTAACAATACCAGCGTTATCTTCTTTTATGGCTTCTATTGCCGCACGCGTTAGATCTTCATCTGAAAATCGATGCCCGTTTTTCATATAATGCTCTAAAGTCATAGTGTTTGCTTTTTTACAAATCTCCATCAATTTTGCAAATTGATGGAGATTTGAATCATTCCCCACAATAGGTATAGTACAATGACCTTTTTGAAAATACGCAATTTTAACAATTCTGTTATTACGTCTAATAACATATAAATTAAATTCACTTATTACCGTATTTGAATATACATTTCCGCCTGATACACGAACTGTGTTTTCAATATTTGTATACTCACCCGACCTGGAAACATCAACATACGAATCTACATATAACGGATCTTGATAGGAAACAGTTTTAGCAAATGGTCTGATACTCCATTTCATCATAGTTTCACCATTTGCATTTACAGATACAATCGGTTTCCCAAAAAGTTCTTTGATTAAATCGGCATCTTTATCAACTATACAGGCTTTCAGATTGTATTCTGTTTGCCATGGGTGAACATCTATACAAGAGCAAAGACAAAGACAATACAATGGTAATAAAAATCTAAGAATAATCATATTTTTTTCATTTAACTATTTATTAGCTCCCCCACAAATCTTGCAATTTACGCCGCTGGGTGTATCGCTGGCTCGTCCTTTGCAAGCCCGGTAGTACCGGCAGTTTTTGTTATGGGTTTTGCCCGTTGAGCTGATCCAGTACGCTTTTTCTTCCGCTGTCGGTTTGGCTGCCGGTTTCCGGTGGTAGTGATATTCCCCTGTTTTGCGGTTGTAGTGACCGCCGTTGGCGTCCAGGCCGCCAGGGTGCGCTTCCGAGAATGAAGTGAAGGAAATAACAGCTAAAATGAGAGAGAATAGTTTCATACAAATTCATAATACCATGAAATAAAGAGAGTTGTAAACAATTTGCTTAACTCTTTCAAAAGCATTGTGAAAGGATTATTTCCAACATTTATTTATATTTTTCACCTGTAGTTTATCGTTGTTTGTTAGAGGGGGCCGTGGTATCGCCTTTTCCGTGAGGTTGCTGTTTTTCTTTTTAGCCAGCATTTGCATTTCTTATGGTGAAAGCTTTAGGGGCTTTGTCATCAATGTGATTAATGGCGATACAATTACTGTTTTGGAGAAGACGCCAGAACAAAAACAAGCTTACAAAGTTCGTTTGAAGGGAGTTGATGCTCCTGAAAAAGGGCAGTACGGCTACAGTGGGGCTAAATATTTTTTGGAGAAGTTGATATGGGGTGAAATGGTCACGGTTCAATATTCGGGGCGTGACAAGAACGGAATTGTTTTGGGGCTGGTATTGTATGGGGGCACGTTCGTGAATTATGAAATGGTCAAAGAGGGGTGGGCATGGTACGACAAAAAATATTTCGATAGCCGGGAGCTTGAGAGGTTGGAAGCTTCAGCGAAGAAGGAGCAGAAAGGATTATGGGCAGAGGAGAATGCGATTCCCCCTTGGGAATGGAGAGAAGGAGAGAGGAGTAAGGAGCCTTCCCAGGATAATAAAAGGATAGTTACTTATTGGATCAGCTCAACGGGAAAAACGCACCTTCCCGGATGTCGATATTATGGTGTGGGGATGGGAGCGTTTAATAATCTTGGAACGGCAGATTATTGCGGCCTGTGCTGGAAGATGCCCAAGGTGAAAGTCAGGAAGTCTGAACTGACTTATGATCCTTTTCCTGGGCCAGTAAAGACATCTTCTTCCCCTAGAAGATCATATTCGAGTCCCAGGCATAATTCCATTTATCATCATGTGTTTTCTCCAAGCACGAGTACCGATTCCAAAGGACGCATTATTTACACGGGACCGCGTGGAGGAAGGTATTACATTAACAAGAACGGGAATAAGACGTATATCAAAAGAAAATAAAAGCCCCCTGGCCCGGAAGCCAAGGGGCGAAGCAAGTAATATAATGTAAACTTCATTAAGTTTATTTAAGGGCCTCTTTAATGTTTCTCGATAAGAGTGAAAATATTTTTTTTGTTTGAGTATCCAAGGATTTTTTAATGATAAAGGATTTCTTTTCTTGGTCGATGAAATGGAGTGTTCTTATTAGAGCCTCATAATTAGTATCTTCTTCCATTCCGAGCAGGCCTTTCAAGGAAGAGATTGTTTGGGAAGAGAACATTTCTTCCATTCTTCTCTTGCCTTCCGTTTTGGAGGGAGCAGGCAGAAGCAGAAATTTATGCGATTCTCCTTCACCAAAAGTTTTTTTAGCTTTTGCATATTCTTTTTCTCCTTCACGGTCATTGTCCCACAGAGCAACATAGTTAGCTCCCCAAGCAATGAGGTGTTGTATGGTGTCAACGATTGATGCAGCATTGGCTCCAGGTATCACGACTGCGTTTTCAGGAAGGTCACAGAATGATTTTATTGCATACAAATCGCTGATTCCTTCTACACAAATAATCGGATGATTTTTTATTTCAGATGTTTGAATGTGGGGTATTCTGAGAGCTTCGTAAAGTGGTTGCAAATGATCGGATTTTCTAGTAGCCGTTTTTTTCTTTGTAATTGGAATGGCTTGGATGGCACTCGTATTGCTTTCCTTATCTACAATTAAAATGTTGTTTGAAGGAATGTATTTAATATCAAGCAGTGAACTTGAGTGTGTACTGTAGATTACAACACCTTCTTTTTCTGATATTTCTTTTAATTTTTTACATAAAAGAGCCTGAACGGATACATGTAAATACGATCCGGGTTCATCTAGGAGAAATATTGTTTCCCTTTCTTGTTTAAAGGGTTTAGAATTGAAAAGGGTTTTCATGATGAAGTTGTAATGCCATATAAATCCCTTACTCCTATCACTCAGATCAAAATAGTTATCGTTATCTTGCACTCTGTCATTAATCTGAATCTTTATTCCCTGCTCAGTTGGTGTATTTTTGACTCTCAATTCAATTTTAAATAGGTCTTTTGCGTTTTCAGAGAATCTCAACCATTCATCTGTTATTCTTTGGTTGATATGAGATGCAATCCTTGACAATACGGTTTGTTGCCTTCGCTCATCAACCTCAAAGATATTGTTGAATGGCTCTTCTACTCCAGCTTCTTTCGCTATTCTTTTGAATATTTCTTTCCATTCAAAGTTTCCTGACTGGGAATTACTTTTAAAGTCAATGAATGATGGAGGGCGATCATTGAAGTCATCACTATAAATAATGGCAGGACAATTCTGAATAATGCAGGAACATATATTTGATGTTATTTCTTCATCATAGGGCTTCTTTTCTTCTTCCGACGGCTCATAAAAGTTTAATGAAGATATATAGTGAGATCTACCGTTAAGTATTCTCGTTATTGTGATTTGTCCGTCTGTTTCCGCGAAATCATCTTGTATTTCTAATCCACTGTCAGCTTTCATTTCTTCATACACAAGATCAAGTTCTTCTCTTGTGCATTCAATAACAGCAGTTATTTCCGTGGGGCCGTTGTCTGATGGTTCATATAGATTAAAACGATTGCTGATGTGGCTTCCTTCATAGAGGTCATCGTTTTCTTCGTCAAAGCAAAAAATTGCTTGTAAAATTGTTGTTTTACCGCATTCGTTGATTCCGATTAGTGGAATAAGACGTGGAGAAAGATCAATCGTAAGTTCCTTGGAAATTGCCTTATAATTTTTTATTTTGAATTTTTTGTATCTCATAAAATGATAATAATTGTATTTTAGTTATGATGCATACTGTTTTTTGATGGGAGGAAGTTATGCCTTCTCCCAACTATCCAGGGTTTCTACGTATAGAGCGGAGATTTTGCCGCCGTCCATGGGTTCGATGTCTCCGAAGTTGGGGTTGATGGGATGGAGGGTGTATTCCATTTTGCCGGTTTCCGGGTTTTTCCTGCGAACCAGTTTTTTCAGCGTAACGCCGCGTTCATCATGGTATTGAACAATGGTTCCGGGTTTGGGGATGGGGGGGATGGTGTATTTTTTCATGATGACTACGGAGCCGTCCGGAATGGAAGGTTCCATAGAGTGGCCGTTCACGCGCAGCAGGTATTCCCCTTTTTCCAGTTCACGGTATAGCCGGATGTCCTGCGGGATGGTGTCTCCATCCGCCAGGTTGCCGGCGGCAATGTTGCCGATGATTTGTCCCTGGGCTTCCAAGGGGGGGGCTGTGAATGTTTTTACCGGGGTAAATTTCTTACGAGCAGCTTCTTTTTCTTTGGCTGCGTTTTGAAGGGCTATATCCGCAAACTCTTTGAGCGCGTTACGAAAGGCGCTGTTGATAAACTCCATGAACGTTTGCTGGGTGGCGGTCATGGCTGCGCTTATTACCTCCCATTCCTCGTCCGTGAAATCAAGTTCTACCTGGGGAGAAATGGGAGAGGTTTTTTCCGCCATAAGACGCTGAATGATGAGGAGGGCTTTTGAGGGCACAGGACGAGCCGCGCTTAACCAGTTGTCAACTTGCCTTTTGTTAACACCGCACTGCTCTGCAAGCCATTCACGTGACTTCCTAGAGGCTTTGAGCCATTTTTTGATGTCGTTCTTACTTGGCGTCATGCGTTGATAATACAGCATTTTGGTGATATGTCAATATTCTCTTTGATAGGATATTCAGCAAATGCGGAAAATATTTCTTGAAAAATGTCAGCATATACGGAATATTGTATTCATCAAACGCAACACGCCATGTACTCAATCATCAAATTCAGCGAAATGGAGGACGGCATCAAGAACTGTCTGCTGGCCTATGCCGAGCAAGGAATACGTCCCAAAGAAGTAATGAAGTCCCTTCTTATCCGAGAAGCTCAAAGGCTTGGGTTTGTACTAACCACGGCCCGCGATCTCCCCCGCTCGAAGAACCCCAAGAAGCCGGCGGCATGAAAACAGAAGATTTAGTCGTCCGGATAGAGTTTCTTAATAGCAAACGGGGAGAGTCTAAAGATACGCCATGTATTGGGGTGAATGCGGATGGTGCCAACATCGACCAGGAATCCTTTGTTTACGAGACAGCGGACGCTTTTGTCCGCAGGGTCGAGTTCAAGCTCGGCGCTCTGGGATTGAACAAAGGAGAGAAGCCTTTTCTTCTCGTCTTTGGGGAGACTTTGGAAGATACGTTCGTTCCTTTTCTCTGCGGCACGGTTGGAAGAAAGCTGGAGAAGATTGCCGCCGAGCTTCCCCATGATGCGCACCAGGATAATGGAAACACTAAGCAGGAAGATGATATATGCGACGTGGTTGTGCTGGTTTGTCCACTCGGAGATGCCAAGTGGTATCAGAAGTTTCTCTGGGGTGATGAGGTAAATCCCGCTGGCACAAGCAAGTACGCAGTCCGTGTGTTTGATGGCGAGCGTTTTAAGGAGCTCCGCAAGTGGGCCAAGCGTGGCGATTTCCATAGACGGGATTTTACCCGATAACCCTAACTATTTCAAACCTAACAATGATGATTGTCGAATACGACAAAGAGGATCGGTGCATCCGGGTGAATGGCGAATACGTCGCCATCCGGGAAGCGGAGGGCCTCATGGACGATTTGACGCTGGCGATTGACCAGTGGGAAGTGGATCACGCCGCGCAGTGCGATAACCCCGACGGACACTACGACGACTGACATGGAAGAAGCCCTTATCGAAGAATTGAAGCTGCTCGGCTGGCACGAGCTTTAACTAATCGCCCGGCCCAGGTGGGGCCTGAAACCAAAACACAAATCGAAACGGAAAAGAGTAATACGGTCTGGCAGGCGCGGGGCGGCGTAAAGTCCCGTCCGGGCGGCCATTTTAATTAACCGAATATGAGCACGAATGAAAAAACGTTGAAGAGTCTGGCGGATGCCCTGGAAACCATAGCCAGGGTTCTTAAGGAGGCTGCTTCTTCTCCTGTTCCTTCCTCCCCGGAGGCGGCGAGCGTGGGATTATTGCCTGATTCCGACGAGGCGCAGGCGATTACCGCCTTCCGCGGCAAGGTAGTTGTCACTCTGGATGACGTGAGGTTCATGACGGGCTGGGGAAGAGAGCGTATTCTTGCCCTTGTCCAGGACGGCAGCATTCAGGCATTGCCCGGAACAGGAAGCGCCGGATGCCCCTATGAGTTCCCTGCCCTGTCTGTATGGCGCTATATCCACCAGCAGGATCATGCGCAGAAGCCTCAAGTGAATGGAGTGGATATGAATATTCTTCCCCCGCGCAGAAGACGAAAGGGGGCTGCGGCATGAAGAGTTTTTTCAAATTTCTGGGAGCCTGCTCCTTTGGTTTTTCCGCTGTAAGTCTGTTCTGGCTGGCGGTGGAGCTGGATAACGCCGAGCTGCAGGCCGGCAAGAGTCCGCATTCCGGGTTTTGCCCGGAGTCTCCCTCCCCCATGAAAGCTTTTGACGGTTTGGAAAAACCGTCCCGCCCTCACGGTATGAGGAAACAATGAGTTGGCCGGGGACGGCGGCAACCGAACCCCGGCCTGTTATCAATAACATGAATGTGAATACCAATAACATGAATACCCCTAACACAGAATCCCTGACTTTACAAGAGCAAGGACAGCAACTGTCCGTTCTGGGAGCGTTTGCTAACAGTGAACAGTTCCAGATGGCGAAGCAGGCCGCCGAGATGCTTGCATCTTCCAGCATGGTGCCGACCACCTACCAGAATAACCCCGGTTCTTGCTTCATCGCCCTGAATACAGCCCTGCGGCTGCGGATGGACCCTTTGATGATCATGCAGAATCTTTACGTGGTTCAGAACCGCCCGTCCTGGTCCGGACAGTTTGCCATTGCTCTTGTGAATATCTGCCCGAAGTTTTCGGCGACTTGGTTCGAGTACCGTAATGAAGAGGATTTTCAGAAGGGGGTGAGAATGTGTGCCCAGCTGAAAACGGGGCAGAATGTTTACGGAACCTGGATTACCCCGGAGATGGTGAAGGCCGAAGGATGGGGGAAGAAGTGGCAGACGATGCCAGAACAGATGTACAAGTACCGTGCTGCGGCTTTTTTCGCCCGGACGGAGTGCCCGGAAGCGTTGCTGGGCTTGAGCGTGGAGGGGGAAGCGGAGGACATGGCCGGCAAGAGCCAGCCGGATATTAAACCGCCGCTGTTCAAGTCCAGGGAGATGCCCAAGGGTGACGTTGTTGAAGCCGAGAAGGTTGCTGACTCCCCGCGGCAGCTGGGAGACGCGGAGGTTCCCGGCAAAGGCGACGTAGAAGTTCCCCCTCCCCATATCCGGCTGATGGAGGCTCTTTCCTGTACGGAAGAGCAACTGAACGCAGCCATTGCGAAGGCCAGCGGCGACAAGGTGAAGGGATGGCACGAACTGAATGACAAGCAGAAGGAAAAGCTGGCGGCCAATCCTGACAAGCTGCAACCCTTTATCGGATAGGAAGGAGACGACAACATGACCGATACTGTTGAAGATGTACGTAAAGGGCTGCCCTCCGCGTCTGCGTTTGGACGTCTGGCTTTATGCCCAGGCTCGTTTACGATGGAGAAGTCCTGTCCCGACGAGAGTTCCGAGGCTGCCGCAGAAGGCACGCTGTTGCACCGCTATATGGAGTATCTTCTTTTGAAGGATGATGCAGCCGAAGAAGGAATGGAGTTTTCCTGGCATGATTTTCTGAATAGCCGGGAGTATGAGTCTGCCGAGCTGAATCATGAGCAGGTGGAGCTTTGTGGACGTGCTCTGCGTCTGCTGAATGGTGTGAAAGAGAAGATCCTGGATTATCCCGATGCTTTTTTTTCTCTTGTATCCACCGAAGAACGCCGTTTTTTGTCCGACTGGATTGAAGGGGGCGAGTATTCCGGACAGTGGGACGCACTGTTCAGAGTTGGGTCGGATCTTCTGGTACTGGATTGGAAGTTTGGCCGCGTGGCTGTGGATTCCGCCGAGGCCAACCGTCAGCTTGAAGCCCTGGTTCCGCTGGCGGCTCAAAAAGCCAATGAAGAGGGGATTATTTACAATGGCATTTACGCGGCTATCATCCAGCCACGGGTGGCTGGTCCGGCATCTGTTACGTTTTACGATGACGAGGCGATTAGCCAGGCCGAACAGGATTCTCTTGCTGTCGCCAGGGCAGCTATGGACCCGGACGCCCCGCGCTATTGCAGCGAGGCCGCCTGCCGGTATTGCCGGGCCAGGGCGGTGTGCCACGAAGCTGCGTCCATGGTGGAACAGGCTTCCCTGATTGCTACGGACCGGGATAAGTGGGAGCTGTTTTCCCCTGCCGAGAAGGTTCAGGCTTACCACCTGGCGAAGACGGCAAAGAAATGGGCGGCTGCTGTGGATTACCGGTTTGAACAGGATGTGGCCGCCGGCCTGATTCCCGGTTTTGAGATGGCGCCCGGACGAACCAGTTTCACGGTGACGGATCCTTCCGGGGCGTTTTCCGCACTGAATGCCGAGTTCCCGGACGAGGTGACGGCGGAAGCGTTTGCCGGGTGCTGCAAGGTCGGCATCACGGAATTGGACAGACTGGTTCACGCGGCCCGTAAAGCGGCGGATCCGAAGGCGACCACGAAGGCCAGCCGCGAATGGCTGCGGCAGTTGCTGGCGGAGTATGGCGAATCGAAAACCACGAAGGGATCCGTGAAGGAAGTGGAAGGAGGTGAGGCATGATGACCACGCTAACCATTACCTTGCCCCACACGCCGCGGGAACTTTCGCCCAACGCCAAGACTCCCCTCACACAGAGGGGGGCCGTTGTAGCCGGGTACAAAAAGACGGCTGCCAAGAGCCGCGCCCGGAATATAGCCTGGGGCAGGACTTGTGAAGCCCTGAATGGCCGGAGGATGCAACCGACGCATTACCGGGTGGTCTGGTTTTTCAAGGGACCGAAGCCGGACGCGGATAATTGCCTGGCGCGCTGCAAGGCGTATCTGGATGGAGCTTGCAAGGCCCTGGGGATTGACGACCGGACGCTGGATTGCGCCGGGATTGAGCGGATTCACGACCTGGGACGCGCCGGACAAGTGGAAATCGTGTTTGAAAGGAGGGAGAATGAACACGAGAGCACTACGTAAACGGGCTCTGGCCCGGTATTTAGGAGGGAAGAACAGAATCGCCCCTTGGATTATCAGCTTTTTTCCGGCGCACAAAATCTACGTTGAACCCTTTGGTGGTTCCGGTGCGGTGTTGCTGAATAAACAGCCCGCCTGGATGGAGGTCTATAACGACCTTTATGACCGGGTGGTGAACTTCTTCGAAGTTTTGAGGGATCCGGAAAAATCCGAACGGCTGGCCAGTTTGTTGGAATTGACGCCCTACGCTCAAACGGCCTATGCCCGGTCATTTGAAATCGCTGAAGATCCTGTTGAAGATGCTCTCCGATTTGCCGTCAACTCCATGATGTCCTACGGCGGAGGCATCCACAAGCCGGGGTTCAAGCGTAACGGCTTACTCCGCACAACTCCCTATCCTCAAACATGGAGGGAATATCCCGAAATCGTTCGGGAATGTGCCGCCGAGCTGCGAAGCCGGAATATCGAGATTAACAACATGGACGCCCTGCAGGTCATGTCCCGGTACGATACGCCGGACACGCTGCACTACGTGGATCCTCCCTATGTGCAGTCAACGCGGGGCAACCGCGTGAGGTACGCGCATGAGTACGACCAGCAAGACCATGAGCGGCTTCTTGTCTTTCTCAAGACGCTGAAAGGCAAGGTTATCTTGTCAGGTTATGATTCCGACCTTTATTCCAGGCATCTTTCCGGCTGGCGGAAGGAATGCAAGGTTTCTCACGATACGCAGGGCGGCAAGAAGATTGAATGCCTGTGGATGAACTACAACCCCCAACTGACACTTTTTTAATTATGGCACGTAAACCAACATCTTTAATACCGAGGACGCACCGTGAACTGTGCGAAATCGCTGAACGATGGCTCCTGGGCTCCCAACGTTGCCGGGTGGCGATTGCTGAACCGAACTGCATCGTTACGGACGAACATCCCGACGCCATAGGGTTCAGCGGGGAAAAAAGTGTTCTTGTGGAGGCCAAAACCAGCCTGAACGACTTCCGGGCAGACCTCAAAAAGCCGTTCCGCGTTTATCCACAGAATGGGATGGGGCAGGCACGCTATTACATCTGCGAGCCAGGGATCATCATGGAAAATGACCTGCCGGAACGATGGGGCTTGTTGCATGTCCTCCCTGGCGGACGGGTTCGGATAGTTCGGTACAGTGGACACTTCCCCGAAGCAAATTACGCCGCTGAAAGGTGCCTTTTGACCGCGTGTCTTTACATCCAGAAGCCGCTAAAAATCAATACTGTCCAAGGCAGAAAAATACAGCTTTCACCTGCATTTGGAGTAGAAGCAAAAGAGACGGAAGGGATATAGAATAATGGAATACATCAATATACCACTCTACGTTATCCGCTCCAATGAGTACATAGGCGCTGATCCCACCCAGCGGGCCACGTGGCTTTCTTTGATCGCCTGGTCTTGTGACCAGGAGAATATGGGGCGGATTGCCGGGGCACGGTCTTGGGGAGACCGCCGCTGGATGCAGTCTTGCGGGGTCATGGCTTCCGAGGTGGCCGAGTCCTGCGGTCTTTTCCGCTGGGACGGAGACGACCTTGTCATTTCTTTTTACCCTGCTGACGCCCAGCGGGAGATTGAGCGTAAAAGGGAAATCGCGCGTGCCAACGGACGTAAGGGAGGCCGGAAACCAACGCCGGAACCTATACCGGAAACCAACGTTGGTTCCGACGTAGGAAACCAACGTTGGATAGCAAATGAAGCTTCGTTGGAAAGCGAAAAGAAAGGAAAAGAAAAGAAAGGGAATAGAGAGGGAGAAATTACTACGGTGGACAGTACACCGGGGGAAGAAGCGCCCGCTGCTCCTGTGCTGCCTGCCCAGTCGTTCCCGGTTCGGGAAAGACTGAACGACGTCCGGGGGATGCGCTGCGCCGACAATCACGCGGATATGGGGGCTTCTCCCGGCGCCGCCAGGTTCATGGCTGCCTGTTTGGAAATCAACCCTTCGTGGTCCCGGACAATGCCAACCGCCCTTGAGCAGGCAGCCGCGCTTGAGGCGTACCAGTCCGCACAGGGCCGGGTGACGCCGCGGGATATGGAGATGTTGAGGGATTATTACGCGTCAGGACTGACGGAGGACTGCAAGAAGAAAGCTTTTTGGAGGCCGGACAGCCGCAAGAAGTTTTGGGAGTGCTTCGGGGATGTGCTCACCCACGCGGACCGCTGGGCCAAAGAGACGCGATGGAAGCCGGCATCCGCTCGGAAGAAGCTGAAAACAGAACAAGCCCCGCAGCAGCCGGAAGGGCCTGTTGTGGATGTCGTGGACGCCGCAGCAGAAATTGCATCTCTACGGGAGGAAATGGGAATAGGAGGTGACGAATGAATATCAAAGACAGGAAGATGTTGCACCTGATTGTGCTGGCGGGAGATTGCGCCGCTTGCGGGGTGACGCCTCCGCTCCAGCCTACCATGTGCGCCCTGAACCGTGTTGTCGATGGGCGGCTGGGGAAATGGACGATGCTCACATCCAATCTGTTGCCGGTGCATATCGGGGAACATTTGGATGCCCGTATTGCCTCACGCCTCTATCGCGGCAATAACGTGGTGTGCCGGGTCAAGGATGCGCCGGATTATTGTTTTGAACGGTATATGAGAAGGGAGGAAGGGAGATGAAGCAGTCAGAGTTAAAATTGATGTCTATCATGTCCGCAGCCTTTTCACGGCTGAAAATGTCTCCGGTTCAGATCGCTATTCTTTCCTGTATCGGTCTTAATCCCGGCATTCGGTTCGGAGAAATTGCCAACCGCGTTTCCGTATCTTCCAGCCGTTTGTGCTTTCATCTGAATACCCTTTGCGGTGCAGGAGACGTTTCTACCTCCCAATATGGAGGCAGATTCAAAAAAGGTTATTTCCTCACGGCACAAGGGCGTAAACGCTTGGAAGACGCTATCACACGAACGATGAAAGATCATGTCTAAGAGAGATAAAACATCTATTACCACAGAGAAGAAGAAGGAGTTTGCGAGGCTCTTGGTTGAGTCAAAATTGTCCAAGGCGGACGCTTATCGTAAGGCCTACAATCGCAAGGATATGAGTAATGACGCAGCCAGCAAGGCGGCATCCCGTTTGTCCAAGGATGGCGAAGTTTTGCGAATGATTAACGAGTTGAACGCCCAGTTGGACAGATCAGCGGTTGCCACCAAGCAGGAATGCCTTGAGTTTCTTACTGCTGTGTTGCGTACACCTATTGGGAAAGTCGGAGAGGATTCCCCTTTGTGCCAGGAGGTTGCCTACACGGATTCAGGGATGCGCAAGAAGATGCCCGGCAAGATTGAGGCGGTGAGGGAACTTTCCAAGCTGGCCGGTTACAATGAACCGGAACCGGTGGATGTACCAGGGCTTTCAAAGATTGCCGCAGTACTTGCCGGAACGAAACAGGAGCATCTTGTACATCCTGATAATGGTAAAGCCGCTCCGATTGAGTTTGACGACGAGCAGGAAGCGCCGGAAGACAAGAAACGCCGCCCAGGATTACTAGACGGCGTGGGGAATGAACCGTTGGTTTAAAGTTCTATTTCACAAGATTCCAAACATCGGCAACTATTCAAAAAATCACAGCATATGATGAATATAACCTCTACCGTATGGATATTGACTATGCGTATGATCTCGACCGCCTGATCGACCGCGGCATTACCGATAACCAGAGCATGATCAATGCCATCCTGGCCGAAGCCCTGCCCTACCTGCCCATCCATATGAAAGCCCCAAACTTTGGCTGCAGCGCGTTCTGCACCCAGGGCACGGACGGCCACACCCTGATGGGCCGCAACTATGATTTCAAGAACGATACCTCCGCCATGCTGGTCTACTGCACCCCCAAGGACGGTTACGCCTCGG
>ENA-UEQB01000310-UEQB01000310.1-human-gut-metagenome-genome-assembly--contig:-NODE-310-length-46657-cov-12.897767_pt1 | contig 46657 bp, 40 predicted proteins | sample MGYA00242901_ERZ507918 | MGnify/ENA primary metagenome ERZ507918 (study PRJEB26167, sample SAMN06115405) | human gut metagenome | host: Homo sapiens | place: China:Sichuan | collected 2016-04-06... | reverse complement strand
AAAAATGAAGGAAGAATTTCCTTTGTGTTAGAGATTTTGTGTGAGTTACTGCTTAAAAAACAAGAATATTCTGATCACCTTAATAGAACGATAGAGGAAATAAGAAAAAGTCCTTCTTATTTATCGAAAACACTAATGTTTTTTTTGTCTAAGCCTTTACCACAATACTGGCGTATTAGTGCGCATTTTACGAGTAGTATCCACAATGACCAAGGTATGGATTTGTTATTCTTGCAAACAGATTTAACTAAAGAACTTCAGAAAAATCAATTACCTATTGCGAAATTAATATATAGGATTGTTTATGGAATGTTCTTGTTGCCGAGAAGTGTACTTTCTTTATTTTTAATTATTTTTCAATGGGTAAAGTCTTCAGATCAAGCGTTGCAAGTTTTAAAAATACTATATTCACCTTTTGCAATAAATTACTGTTCGTTTTGTACTGATTTTTTTGAAGAAAGATTTAAGGATTTCAACGATGAGAAGAAAGAATTAATGGAAAGTTTTTTATTTGAATTGAGAAATGTAGATGAACATATAAAAAAGGCTCGAACAGAACTTCAAGTTTTAAGATTGACAGAAAAAGAGAGCTTACTCGTAGGTGAATTTGAAGATATAAAAGCCAGAGATATTTATATCCAAAGTATGGAAAAATCCATATTTAATAAACTCGGAATTCATAGAGAAACGATTTTATATGGACGCGGTGTTCTTTACTATCAAAGAACATCAGACGACAAAATTGCTAATAGATCAATCTCCAAACTAACTACATTTTCTACCACTATTAATTGGCCTCTCATGGCTTTGGTTTGTCCTAGTGTACTTGATCACATTTTGCTGACTGAGGCAATGGAGGGGCAAGAATGAAACTCATATTGAAAGATTATTTGCTTTCCCTGAAAGAAAGGGAGCAGTTAGATATCTTGGTTCAGAATCTTTTGTCACAAATGGGGTTAAGGATTTTTCAGGTGCCTAGAAGAGGTGTAAAAGAGTTTGGAGTTGATATTGCAGCTTGTGGTTGTTGGCCTGGAGAGAAAGAAGAGAAAGTATTTTTATTTGCTGTAAAAAGTGGGAATATAACGCGCTCGAATTGGTCAGGCAATCCTCAATCGCTACGTGAAAGTTTAGAGGAAATAGTTGATGGTTATATTCCGCATTTTCTCCAACCTGAACACAAGAATAAGAAAATTGTAATTTGTCCATGTTTTGGAGGAAATGTTGATAAAGCTATTTTCGCCAGTTACACAGGTTTTTTGGAAACACTAGTTGAAAGAAGTAAAAATGAATTTGAGGTGAAAACTGTTAATGGAGATCAGTTAGCTAGTCTTGTTTTAGAATTTTTGTTCAGCGAAAAGTTATTACCAGAGTCTACTCAAAAAGATTTTATAAAGTCCCTAGCGTATGTCGAAGATGCTGACATAGTATACATACACTTTAAATCCTTACTCGGCAAACTCTTCGAAAAGACAGAGATTCAAGATTTAAAGCTAACTATTGAAAAAATTCGTTTACTTCATTTGTCACTTGGAATTTTGTTCTCTAACGCCAAAGATAATAAATGCGTTTGGGGTTTAACTAAATGCTCTGAGTTAGCTTTGTTGATTTGTTGGAATTACATCAAAAATTTTGGGATATCTGGGAAAAAAGAGGAGAGATTACTAGAAGCCTATACTCAACTATGTTTGCTCCATATTTCAATTCTTAAATATTTGTTCGACCAGCTATGTTCTTACTCAGTTTATCCATTTGCGCTTTCGTGCTCAGTCTCTGACGAACGATTACCTAATTATGGTTGCGTATCTCTGAGGTTGACTGAGCTATTAGGTCTGGTAAATTCTTTGGGGATTTGGCTCTTATGGATAAGAGAACTGTTAATAAAAGCCGAGGAAGACATTTCGCCAATCAATAATTTGATTGAGCAAATAACTCAATTTACAGTTGGTGTAATTGACAATAATCCGATCTGCTTTACACCAATACAAGATGAACAGTGTTCAGATCTATTAATAATGTTTGATTTTTGGATTCTTACAAATAAGAAAAAATGTCTGGCTCACTTTTTAAGTCAATGGACAGAGTTTACAAAATTCAGTCTTGCAAGGAGGCTCTACTACACTTCCAATACTCGTGGATTAAAAGATTTTCTGCAGCTTGAGTATAAAAAAACTAAAGAATTCACAGATGAAGATTTTAAGAAGAGTACTAATTCTTTAGCCACAATTGCGTACATATCTATGTTGGCACAATTGCAAAATCTGACTGATATTTCTGTAGCTTTGGATGAGATATCCCAAAAATTATTACAGCATACGAGTTTTCAAATATATTTTTTTGATGATGCAACTGAGGAGAATCTTTACATAAATCATGAACCACACGGTGTAGTTTTAAGCGGAATTAGTTTGCTTAGCAAAGATAATGAGTTAAAAGAATCTATGAAAAGGGAGAATAGTTCACAAATGGAAATCATTAAATCTCTTTCATGCTTTCAAAAAGGATTCTGGCCGTTAATTTACTGTTCCTGTAGGCACTATAAACTACCTCTTCCAGGTTCACTTCTATTTCAACATATAACAGGAAAGAAAGATAAAGAAACAAATGGAGAACAGGGCTAAGTAAATTAAGGTATTTCAGTGATTAAAAATTTTTAGTTAACAGTGTTAACCGCACTGTTTTATAGTTAAAATCCTCGCTGTTTGAACTAAAGGAGCCCCAAATGGCTGACATTGAAAAAGTCTTGCAAATGATCCAAGACAACGACGTGAAGTTCGTCGATCTCCGCTTCACTGATATCAAGGGAAAGGAGCAGCACGTAAGTATCCCTGCTCGTGCTGTGGATGAAGACTGGTTCGAAGAAGGCCAGCCTTTTGACGGTTCATCGATGGATGGCTGGAAGGGAATTGAGGCAAGCGACATGATCCTGATCGCCGATCCCGACAGCGCCCGCTTGGATCCCTTCCGTGAAGAAAGTACGCTTATTTTGACGTGCGACGCAACGGACCCTGCTACAGGTAAGGGTTATAACCGCGATCCGCGCTCAATTGCCAAACGTGCTGAAGCTTATTTGAAGTCCACCGGTATCGGTGATACAGCTTTCTTTGGACCGGAACCCGAATTTCATATTTTTGACTCCATCGTCTGGGGTACGGATCCTGAACATTCCTTCTACAAGATCGGAAGCGATGAAGCCGGTTGGGCCTCTAAGATCGAATACGAGCAGGGTAACTTGGGTCACCGTCCGGGTCACCAGGGCGGTTACTTCCCAGTGCCTCCGATTGACTCCTTCCAGGATATGCGCGCTGAAATGTGCCTTTTGATGGAGCAGCAAGGTGTGCCTACCGAAGTGCAGCACCATGAAGTAGGTGCCGGTCAGTGCGAAATCGGTACGCGTTTTAACACGTTGGTAAAGCGCGCCGACTGGACGCAGATTGTGAAGTACACGATTTGGAATGTGGCAGCAGCGTATGGCAAGACCGCAACCTTTATGCCGAAACCCGTTGTGGGGAGTGCCGGCAGTGGCATGCACGTGCACCAATCCATTTGGAAAGACGGCCAAAACCTCTTTGCCGGCAACGGCTATGCGGGGTTGAGCGACATGGCGCTCTACTATATCGGTGGCGTCATTAAACACGCCAAGGCCTTAAACGCCATCACAAACCCCTCTACAAACTCCTATAAGCGCTTGGTGCCGGGTTTTGAAGCGCCGGTGAAGCTTGCCTATTCTGCCCGTAACCGTTCGGCTTCAATCCGCATTCCGCATACCTCAAGCGACAAAGCCCGCCGCATCGAAGTGCGCTTCCCGGATCCGATGGCAAATCCCTACTTGTGTTTCTCTGCACTTCTCATGGCAGGGCTCGATGGCATCATGAATAAGATTCATCCGGGCGAAGCCGCAGATAAGAACCTCTACGATTTGCCGCCTGAAGAAAATGCGAAGATCCCGACGGTGTGCGCTTCTTTGGAAGAGGCTCTCGCATCGTTGGCGCAAGATCACGAGTTCTTAACCCGTGGCGGAGTCTTCTCTGAAGACATGATCGAAGCCTATATTGATTTGAAGGCTAAGGAAGTGGAGCGTTTCCGCCTCGCTACGGCTCCGATTGAATTTGAAATGTACTATAAACTCTAAAAAGAACTCAGTAATCTTTAAAATGGGCGATGAAAAGAAAAAATTCATCGCCCATTTTGTAATGACGGTCATCAATGACGCTTGAAACTCTTCAGCAAAGACTCTTAGCCTTAGGCGCAAAGCCTGTCCACTACGCCCATCTTTATCGGGCGCTTTTCGGTATTGTGCCTTGGCCCGATCAGAATAACCCCAAGTTTCCTAAGGTATTACGAGAAGCATTGCCTCAAATCAAAGAAGACATTGAAGGAGTACTTCGGGTAGTGGATCGTCATCAGGGTGAAGAGGAAGATTCCTTAAAACTTTTATTTCAATTACAAGACGGTCACACGATTGAAAGCGTGCTGTTACCAAGAGAAGGCGTTTGCGTTTCCTCTCAAGTGGGCTGCGCCGTAGGGTGTGTTTTTTGCATGACGGGGCAGTCGGGTCTTATTCGGCAATTGACGGACTTGGAAATCGTAGCTCAAGTGATTGAAGCTAAGCGATTGAGACCCGAGACACGCAAAGTCGTTTTTATGGGGATGGGCGAGCCCTCGCATAATTTAAAAAATGTGATGTCTGCCATAGAGTTTTTGGGCACTTACAGTCAGATTCCGCACAAAAATCTGGTGCTCTCAACCGTGGGCGATCAACGGGTCTTTGATGCTTTAAAAGAATCAACGGTAAAGCCCGCATTAGCTATTTCGCTTCACACGACGATCAAAGAAAAACGGGAAAAGCTTTTACCCCGAGCAGGGAAAATCTCCATTGAATCGATCGTTGATCATGCAGAGACCTACGCTCGAGCAACGGGCTATCCGATTCAATATCAGTGGACATTGATGGATGGGATTAACGACGGAGACGATGAGTTAGCCAATATTGCCCAACTTTTAACCGGCAAATATGCACTCATGAACTTTATTCCTGTTAATGCCGTAGACAACAGCCCTTATAAGAGACCTGAGTGGTCACGGTGTCAGGAAATGGCAAAAGTCTTAAAAGCGTCTCGCATTTTGGCGAAGTTTCGTCATTCAGCCGCTCAGGATGTGGAAGGCGGGTGCGGACAGTTGCGCTATCGGCATTTGCAAAAAGAGGGGAAGGACGCATGAACGGATTTATAAAGCTGGGAATAGGGGCAGCTCTTCTTAAAAAGATTCAGGAGCTGGGATGGGAAACGCCGAGTGCCATTCAGGAAAAAGCAATCCCTGTGATTTTGGATGGGCGCGATGTGATGGCCATTGCTGAGACGGGAAGCGGTAAAACAGGGGCGTTTTTGCTCTCCATTTTACAGCGCCTCTCTGAAGAGAAGTCTCATCAGGCAAAAAAGCCTTCCGTGTTAATTCTGGCGCCCACCCGAGAGTTGGCGATTCAGCTTCATAAGAACGCTCAAATCTTTGGTGAAACGCTTCATAAAGATGCCTGCCTTTTGGTTGGCGGTTTAAGTGTTCTCACACAAAAAGAAGCTTTAAGCCGGGGGCCGGATATTGTCGTTGCAACGCCCGGGAGACTCCTTGACCATGTTTGTCAAAAGCACGTGGATTTATCCGCTATCCGTTACTTAGTGCTGGATGAAGCCGACCGGATGCTCGATATGGGCTTTTTGCCGGATTTAAAGAAAATTCTCGCTTGCTGTCCTGAGTCCAGACAATCGCTTTTATTTTCAGCGACGCTCTCAGATGACATTCATCTTTTGGCGCAAAAGCTTTTAAAGAGTCCGATTCTGATTGAAGTCAATGCCAACCGTGATGCGGGAAGTATTGAGCAGAAAGTCTTCCGTGTCCCAGAATCGGAGAAGCCCGTTTTTTTGCGCGACTTAATCGTGGATAACGGTTTGGATCAGGTATTGGTTTTTACACGCCAAAAAGAGAGCGCCGCAAAATTAGCCAGTCACTTAAAAGAAGACGGCTTCACGGTAGAGGCCCTTCACGGTGACAAGACACAGGCAAGACGCACCAAAATTCTGGAAAGCTTTAAAAACCATGAATTAAGAATTCTCGTCGCAACGGATTTAGCTTCCCGTGGGATTGATATTAAAGAGTTGCCCGTGGTTATTAATTACGAATTGCCTCAGGATCCGCATGACTATATTCACCGAATCGGGCGCACGGGGCGCGCGGGAGAAAAAGGAGTCGCTTATTCACTAGTAAGTGAAAAAGATGCCTATAAACTTCAGGCCATTGAAGCTTTGATCAAAAGAAAGCTTAATGTTGAAACGCCTGAACTCTATCAAGCGTACTTTGAAAAAGAAGCGCTTCAAAACAAAGCAAAGAAAAAGTCCGCCACAAAGGACTCTGGATCCAAGTCATTTAACCCAAAGTTCAGCGCCGATAAAAAGAGGCAGAATGCGTCAACAGGTGAAAAACGATCGGCAAAAGAAAAACGCTCCACAGGATTAGATTCTTTTGATTACATCCTGCCTGATTTTTAAGCTGAGAGAAATGGATACAATACCCACCATGAAAGAAAAAAAATACATGCAAAAAATCGGACTTTTGGGTTTGGCAGGGCTTTCTGCTCTACTCATTGCGGGGTGTACAAGCGGGCCGTCAGATCCTTTGTTTGATGCGCCTTTAGGGGAGCGTACGGTCTGCACGGCTGTCAATCCCGTGGAGGGCAATGACACGTTAAGCGTGGTCCCCTTTAATTGTCCGGATCTTGAAATTTCCACAACGCTCAATGAATTGCGCGACGCAGGCTGGCGCTTAGAGACCGTGCACATGGGAGAAGACGTGGAAGTAAACGGCACACTAGCCTCTGAAGTCTCCATTACGGTGAGAAAGGCATACTGATATGGCTGATACTCAAAATCGAATTGACTCTTTGCGCCAAGCGATGCGTCGCCTTGGCGCAAATGCTTTTTACTGCACTTTGTCGGATGCTCATTTATCGGAATATATCCAGGAGGCCGACCAATACTTAAGTTATTTAACGGGTTTTACGGGCTCTAACGCCGAAGTTCTCATTACAGATAATGACGCTCTTCTTTGGACCGATTCCCGCTATTGGGAGCAGGCTTCCAAAGAATTGGCAGGAACGGGGATCGTTTTAATGCGAGAAGGTGACGAGGGAGTGCCTGAAGTTCATCAGTGGCTCGCAGAACATAACTCTGAGAGGTCTTTTATTCTTGCAGCGCCCTTGGAAACGCTTTCTTTGGTGAGCTTTAACCGTTTGGCTGAGAGCGTTTCAAAAGTCATTGATTTTGATGACGGCAAGATCAATGCCCTTTGGCCTCAAAGACCCGATCGCACCGTGCATTTCCTTTATATCCATCGGGCAAGCTCCGTGAGCGCTAAAGATAAACTCATGCGCCTCAAAGAGTATCTTGTAAAAAATAAAGAATCGGAAAGCGCCCTTCTTTTAACGAGACTTGATGATATTGCGTGGCTTACAAACTTAAGGGGATCGGATATTGCATTTAATCCCGTCTTTTTAAGTTGGGCACTGATTACTCGTGAAAAGGCTCTTCTTTTTGTGCCTCAGAAGGCATTGACTGCAGACATCGTTTCACACTTAAGGTCTTCCGGTTGGACCATATGTGTGTACTCGGCGCTGCACGAGAAGCTCAATGATCTCATCAGTCAGAGGATTTCCATTTTGGCTCGGGAAAGTGATCTTAATGCCAAGCTTTTCACAGAAATTAAAGACTCGTTTAAAGACTTTAAACACCCGGTTGCTCTTTGGAAATCGATAAAAATCAAAGAAGAAATCGAAGGCTTAAAAGAAGTGATGGAAGTTGATGGCCGTGCGTTGCAGGACTTTATTGATGAAGTGAAAGCGAGACTTACCCGTGGAGAAACACTTACGGAAAACGATGCGGTAGAGATTCTTCATCAAAAGCGCTCGGCCATCCCGGGTTTTATCGGTGAGAGTTTCGGCACCATTGCTGCCGTTGATGCAAACGCTGCCCTGCCTCACTATGAACCGGAAGTTGGAAAGGGTGCTTTGATTACACCTCCCTGCATTTTGCTTGTTGACTCGGGTGCTCACTATGACAAAGGGACGACGGATACAACGCGCGTCTGGTTTTTAGGTAATCCTGATGATTATCCGAAAGACAACCTAAAGGCTTTAAAGCGCGATTACACCGCAGTCTTCAAAGCGATGAAGACACTTGCTGAAGCGACCTTTCCAGCAGGAACCACAGGTTTTGAACTCGATAAAATCGCCCGAGGTCCGATTCATGCGATCGGCGCCGATTTCGGGCACGGAACCGGGCACGGCATTGGTTTCACGCTAAACGTTCATGAGACGCCGCCCAGCATTTCTCCCAGAAAACGTGAAGGAACACTCACGCCTTTCGAGCCCGGAATGATTGTAAGCGATGAGCCCGGCATTTATCGGCCCGGCAAATGGGGCATTCGCATTGAAAATATGCTTGTTTGCGTAGAAAAGCCTAACGGGCTTTTGGGTTTTGAGACGCTCACCCAATGCGATATTGATCCCACTCTTTTAGAAGAGTAAAGAGTTTATTGAAGTGTTAGGATTCTGAAAGAATCATCTGACACATCAAATTTCAACTCGTTATGGTGAACAAAGCTCCGTCAACCGCACCGGCCAATCGTACCTACCGCAAAATGACCGAAGAGCCGGTAGCCCGATTGGTGATTGAGTTGGGCATTCCCACGATGCTCTCGATGCTTTTGACGGCGCTCTACAACACCGCTTCCACTTATTATGTTTCCTATCTCGGTACCTCAGCGGTAGGTGCTATGGGCGTGGTCTTTGCCCTTCAGACGATTATTCAGGCAATCGGCATCATGATCGGCCAAGGCTGCGCTTCTCAAACCTCAAGGCTTCTCGGTGCTCAGAACTATGTGAAGGCAAACGCCTTGGCTTCTTCCGGGCTTTTTTTGAGTTTGGTTTTTGCACTTCTTTTTTCTCTGATCGGTTTTCTTTTCATTGAACCGTTCATGTTTGCCATGGGTGCAACCGAGACGATTCTGCCCTATGCCGTCACTTATAGTGAGGTCATTTTGCTCGCTGCTCCTTTTATGGCTGCCTCATTCACCTTAAATAATCTTTTGCGCTCAGAAGGCCTTGCGCTGGTTGGTATGGTGGGTTTGGGCGTTGGAGGACTGCTTAATATCGCGGTTTGTCCAATTTTTATTTTTGTTTTTGATTGGGGCATTGCGGGCGCTGCCTGGGCAACGGCGCTTTGCCAGGCGATTTCTTTTGCGATTTTGTTTGTGCATTACCTCAGAGGCAGGGGAACGCTTCAGATGCACTTCAGTTTTATTTCCAAAAGCCCTGCCTTATACGCATCCATTTTTAAAAACGGAATGCCTTCTTTAACCCGAAACGGTTTGGGAGCCGTTGCCGCCTCTGCCTTAAATCTTATGGCAGGTCAGTACGGGGATGCAGGGGTCGCAGCCATGAGTATTGTTGGGCGCGTGATGATGATCACAAACGCTTTTTTAGTGGGACTTGGTCAAGGCTTTCAGCCGGTTTTGGGCTACAACTGGGGCGCTAAGTTTTTTAATCGTGCTAAGGCAGCACTGGATACAACGATTGCAATCGGCACCTTCATGATGATTGGCTTGGGCGCAATTGGTTTTTTCTTTGCCGAAGACATCGTCGCCTTTTTTGAAACCGACGATCCCGAAGTGCTCTCAATCGGTGTTTTGGCTTTAAAATTACACTCATTAGCTGCTTTGATTATTCCGGTTAATGTCATCGGCAACATGTCCTATCAGGTCTTGGGGCGCGCTGCAATCGGTACGCTTTTAGCTTCTACCCGTCAGGGGTTCTTTTTTCTGCCGCTTATTTTCTTTTTGCCTTCTCAAATCGGTTTGTTAGGCGTTCAGTGTGCTCAGCCTTTGGCAGAAGTCGGTGCATTTTTTGTTTGCGGTTATTTCCTGTGGCACTTCAGAAAAGAGCTCGATAACCGTATCAGCCTGCAATCAGCTCAGAAACAAAATTAAAAATATCGCAATAAAAGATAATTAAAAAATATCTTTTTTCGAGATATTATTTATATATCTCAAATGGAGATAATTTTGTGAATGAAAGCACTATCAGAATCACTCAGCAGTTAGGCACGTTGCTCAGAAGTTATCGGAAATACAAGAAAATCCCGCAGAAAGAATTTGCGCAAAGAGTGGGGCTTTGTCAGTCAAGAGTCTCTTATCTGGAAAATCATCCCGAGGCGATGAGTTTTGAGCAATTGATGCGGTGGGTGTCTGTGCTAGGGCTTGAAATTAAACTCGCCATCAAAGACGATAATCCGCCAGAGACGGAGTGGTGATTATGCGTCAAATTTCGCTGGTGTTTCGCTTAACTATCTCGACCTAAGGCCTGACCTGAAAGAGTCTCCGTTTAGGCGCACAGGAATTCATCTGTTCGCTCATTGCGCGAAAAGTGGGTATAAAAATGCCCAAAACGCATCTTTTTGAATCCTCTAAAGGACCGGGATGGTTTGCAATTGAACGTTTTGATCGATCTGTCAAAGGAAAAATTCATATGTAGACGGCCGCGGGACTTTTGCATTGCGATTTTCGTCTGCCTTCTTTGGACTATCAATCTTTGATGGCTTTAAGCGGGCGACTGTGTGGGCAAAAAGCCGTTCTTGAGATGTTTAAGCGTGCGGTCTTGAATTATTCTCTGGGCAATTGCGATGATCACGCAAAAAACTTTTCTTTTCTCATGAATGCGGACGGGCAATGGCAACTCTCTCCGGGCTACGACATTGTTCCCTCAGACTCATTTAATTTGGGGCACATGACAGCAGTTTTGGGTGAGGCAAGATGCCCTACTCGAGAGCATTTTTTGCGTTTGGCTTCTAAATTTGAATTAACGCGAGCGGTATCGATTCGGGCAATGGATGAGGTGGCAGAAGCGGTAAGCCTTTATTCTGAATTTGCCCGTCAATACCAAGTGAACCCCTCTCCTTTAATCAAAGAAATTTAGCCTTCCGACCGAACGACTTCTCGGGATTTTTCCGAAGAAATCCTTTAAAAGAAGGCCAAGCCCGTTATACTTAGAGTTTAATATCGTCATCTATTGAAATCCCCGGAGGACACACACTATGCAAACCGCCCTTAAAGCCATGTTTGTTGCAGGGGCTTGTCTGGTTGCAGCCAGTTTTTCAGCTCAAGCTGCGCAAACTATTCGCCTTGCGCACACTGCAGCAACGAGCCACGCCCACCATGCTGCAGCGCTTCAATTTGCTAAAAACGTTGAGGCTCGCACCAAAGGGGAACTCAAAGTTGAGGTTTATCCTTCAGGGGAATTGGGCGATCAGCCTGCATTGGCCGAACAGGTGACGATGAGCGCCCTTGATATGGCCGTTGTTTCTTTAGGCAACATGGCGATGTACTCTAAGAAACTTAACGCCATGACGGCTCCGTTTCTTTTTAAGAGCTACGATGAAGCCCATAAAGTCATTGACAGCTTTGTGATGCCCTGGATGAATGAAGGGCTTGCCCAATATGACGCAGTAGGTTTGTCGATGTTTGACTACGGGTTCCGCCAGACAACGACGCAAGGCGTAGTCGTGAACTCAGCTGATGATTTAAAGGGTGTCAAGATCCGAGTGCCCCCTGCCACGGGTCTTTTAGCCGCTTTTGATGCGATCGGCGCCAATACCCAAAGCATTGCCTATTCCGAACTTTATACGTCTTTAAAGCAAGGCGTTGTGGTCGGTGAAGAAAACCCGGTCTTTACGATTTTGGCCGACAGCCTCTATGAGACGCAGAATCAGTTGGCAATGACCAATCACTACTTTGACTGCCAGGTGCTTTTGATGAATAAAACCCTTTATGAAGGGTTACCCAAAGAGCAGCAAAAGATTCTGAAAGAAGAAGCGGTGAACGCTCAAAACCTCACCCGCAAGATGATCAGCGAAGGCGAAAGTGCTGTGGTTGAGGAACTGAAGAAAAAGGGTATGAATGTTACCTATCCTGACCGTGAGTCTTTTGTGAAGAAGATGGCACCGGCTTATGCCAAGGTGGCAGAACTCGCGGGCAAAGACGCCATGGATGAGGTGCTTCACGCCGTCAAAGCCAATCAATAGGAAGCCTCTTTTATGGTGATGTTTGCGATTTTTGCGGGCGTGTTGCTCCTCCTACTTCTGGGAGTGACAACGGCTGTCACAATGGGCTTTGCCTCCATTGCCACCTTTTTGATGGCAGGAGGCGATATGGCACGCCTTTTCCTTGTGCCTCAGCGCATGTTCTCGCAAGTCTCAGGCATCACTCTGATGTCCATTCCTTTCTTCTTACTGATGGGAAACTTGATGAGCGTGGGAGGAATCTCCCAGAGCTTATTCGGTTTCGGCAGAGTCTGTTTGGGCCACCGTGCCGGCGGTTTATCCAACGCCGCGATCGTTGCCTGTATCGTGATGGCTGCGATGTCGGGGTCGGCCGCTGCCTGCGCAGCAGGAATCGGCATGATTGCGATTGCCGAGATGACCAAATCGGGCTACGACCGCGCTTTCAGCTGCGCAACTATTGCCGCAGGCGGTGCCCTGGGTCCCATCATTCCGCCTTCAATCACGCTTATTTTGTTTGCGGGTCTTACTCAAACGAGCGTCAATGCCCTTTTTGCTGCAGGGACCGTGCCGGGGCTCCTCTTAGGTCTTGCTTTTATGCTTTGGTCTTCCTACGTTTGTAAAAAGGAAGGCTATACCGTGACGCCAAAGGCCACGTGGGCTGAGCGCTGGGCAGGCTTTAAAGACGCCTTTTGGTCACTTTTAACCCCAGTGATTGTGATCGGGGGCATGTTTGCAGGACTTTTTACAGCCACAGAGGCCGCAGCCGTTGCTTCGTTTTATGTGTTTATTCTCGGGCTTTTTGTCTTTAAGACTCTTAAACTTAAAGATATTCCTTCCATTCTTTGGAATACCGTTGAGCAAACCGCCAAAGTCATGTTTGTGATTGCAACGGCGGGCTTTTTCCAATACGTGCTTTTATATACCCGCATTCCGCAGCAAACGATTGCTTTTGTCTCAAGCACCTTCTCGTCGGTTGCCGTTGTGCTTTTAATCATCATTGTGATTTTGGTGATTATGGGGTGCTTTATGGAAGGCACGGCTATTTTGCTGATCACGGTGCCCATTTTTGTCCCCATTGCAAAAAGCTTTAACTACGACCTCATTCAGTTGGGCATTGTGATGTGTATTGCTCTGGCCGTAGGCGTCCTTACACCACCCGTGGGGCTAAATCTATATGTGATGGCCTCTATTACCGGAGAAAAAGTGATGGCTATTGCCAAGCACGCTCTGGGCTATGTGCTGATTATGATTTTGGTTGCAATTGCCGTGGCGTTTATTCCGGGTCTTTCTTTGGGCTTAGCTGGTATTGTGGGGTAGTGGGGATGATTAAGTTTCTTAAAACCGTTGATCATTGGGTAAGCCGCATCACGCGTTTGATTTGTGTGCTGGCACTCGGCGCCATTGTCATCATGTTTTTGGCAAACGTATTCGTGCGCTTTGTCCCCATTTATAACTTTACGCAAACGGATGACTGGATTCAGATTTGCCTCATCTGGATGATTTTCTTAGGCGCTCAGGAGTTGGTGAGAACGAGAAATCACTTTGTAGTGGAAGTGATGACCGAGCGTCTTCAAGGAAAGACCGCCAAGGTTTGCCGGGCGATAGTCTGCGCCATTGAACTCGCTACCTATGTACTTATCTGCTACTACGGCTTTGTGTGGGTGATGCGGGCGCACGCCTATATGCAGTCCATTCCCTGGATGCAGGTAAAAGTCGCCTATGCTGCCATTCCCGTGAGTGCCTTTTTTATGTCGTGCTACGCCCTCAGAGACTTCATTTTGGCTCTTCGCGGCAAGTACGATGACTTTGAAGCTTAAGTTAAAGACTTCAATTAAAGCTTGGCTTTCGTGAGCAAAAAGACCGTTGAAAAAATCAGCACCGCCCCAACGACTTCGATCGTATGAAAAGTCGTTCCCAAAATGATGACGGAAAGCACGACGGCTGAGAGCGGTTCAAAGCAATTGAGAATCGACGTAATCGAAGGCGGGACAAATTCCAGGCTCTTTAAGTAACACCAAAAAGCAATGATGGTGCCAAAAAGCACGATATAGCCGTAGAGTGCAATACATTCGATAGTCCAGTCAACCGCCATATCAAAGGGGTTAATGACAAGACAGCCCACGGCGCCACCGATGAGCATCCCCCAGCCCACAACAGTCGTCACCGACACTCGTTTAATAAGGTTTCTCGGCTGAATCGTGCAAAACGCTCCGCAGATGGCCGAGATCAGTCCCCAAAAAACACCGGTGCCTGAGAAATTAAGGTGGCTGAACTCGCCCTTTGTGATAAGGCATATGACACCAACGGCTGAGAGCGCAATCGCACCCAATTCCACCGGCTGCACTTTGCGATGATCAACGAGCGCTAAAAAGCTGATCACAAAAAGAGGGCCGGTTAAAACCAAAATACCTGCTGTAGCCGCATTGGCGTGTTCAATCGATAAGAAAAACGCCCATTGAATACCCAAGACTCCTAAACCGTAGACGGCAATGTCACGAATGTTTTCGCACTTAAAAACGGTTTTGAGATGATTTTTGGGAGAGAGCATCCAGTCAATCATCGCGAGAGCGACCCCTGCTCCAAAAACTCTGAGCGCGGTGAGGTTTTCAGCTGAAAAGCCGTAGTGCGTCATCAAATATTGAGCTGCCACAGCCATTGAGCCCCAGGAGCAGCCTGCTGTGAGCGCGAGAAGAAAACCTTTGAAAATTGCCGAATGCATCGCTGTTGCTTTAAATCGAAACGGTCTCATTATCAGCGCGGTTACTCAAAATTTCAAAGAGTATTTTGATTAATTATTGAGCGCTCAAGCTGCCCTTTTGTGCATCGAAAAAAATCTCTGGACTCTTCCTCAGTTCGATAGAATGGAATAGCGTTTTTATTTTTTTAGTGAATTGCCTATGTGGGAGTCTGATTCTTTGATTTCTGCCCGTGAACACTATCTGGGTCTGCCTGAAGTAAAAGGTTTTACGGATTTCTTAGCTCAATTTATCGCAGGCCGAGTTTTCGATCCTCCGTACCTCACTCAAACCCGCCATCCCAAAGTGCAGTATTGTTTTACGAGCTTGGAGGATGCCTGGGATCAATACATTCAGGAAGAGCCCAATAAAAACTTTCAAAAACGCTTGATTGAGTATGAAGAGCCTCTTAAAGAGGCTCTTGATAAGCGTGATGACATGGCCTTTATCGAAGTGATTAAAAGCATGTTCGGCGGTGAGTCGAGTCTTTTATTTCGCTCAAACCAAAAGACCCTTTTTGCGATGAAGGATATTTGTGAGTCTGTCATCTTTGCCGTGAGGCAGTTTTCAAGCGACTCGCCCGATGAGGATGCTTTCGGACGTTTCTATGGTCCCCGAATGTCAGGCTTTTTCTCCCGCATTTACGCAACGCTTATTCCTGATTTTTTAACCTACGACAGCCGCATTTCAGGCGCTCTGTGTTACCTGATCAGGCTCTACTGCATTGAAAGCAACATTACGCTGCCAGAGACACTCAAATTAGGAAGCGTTCACGGTTGGGGCAAAGACAAGAAAAACGTCTCGCGCAATGCTTCATGGGGCGAAAATGATTTCACCTCTTTAGATACCATCAAAAAGCGTCCCATGCGTGAAAGAACTTTTGCGCACAGCAACTACCTGGCTTCCTGGCTCGTGATGGAAGCGATCCGCAAGGCAAAAGCCTTGGATGAAAAGGGGAGCAGTTGGGTAAGCGATCCCAATCCCATCCGCAAAGTGGAAGCCTCGCTTTATATGATGGGAGCAGAACTTCCTCCTGTTGACTGAGAAAGTCTCCTTTAAGTATTTTGAGTGCTTGAACTTACAAAGAAAAACGGCGGAAGCTTTTCCCGCCGTTTGAGTCTCTCAGTGACTGAAAAATCGTTTAGAAGGAGGCAATCTGACCGTCGGTGCGTTTTTCCGTACCGGCGCAGAGGATGCCTGTCTTTTCATCACGCAGAATCACTTGACCGCGCCCCATGTGATAGGGATCAGGCTGCACAACAATGTCGTGGCCCATGCGCTGCAACAGACGAATTAAGTGATTGGGCATGTCTTGCTCCACCTCAACCTTCTTGCCGCCGATCCACTGCCAACGCGGAGCGTCCAGGGCCTGTTGGGGATTTAAGTGGAAGTCAATCATGTTCATGATCACCTGCAGGTGAGCCTGAGGCTGCATCCAGCCGCCCATGATGCCCATAGCCGAAATCGGTTGATCGCCCTTGGAGATAAAGGCCGGAATAATCGTGTGATAGGGGCGCTTGCCGCCTTCGTAGGCATTGGGGTGCTTTTCATCGAAGCGGAAGTTTTGCGCGCGGTCATTGAGCGAAATACCGGTGCCCGGAATCACGATGCCAGAGCCAAAACCTCTGAAGTTACTTTGAATCATGCTCACCATGTTGCCTTCAGCATCAGCCGTGGCAAAGTAAACGGTGGAGCTGTAGCGCGGATCACCCACTTCAGGCATTAAGGCTGAATCGGGCTTAATGAGTTTTCTGCGGTCATCGGCATACTTCTGGCTCAAAAGTTGTTCGGAGGTCACAATCATGTGTGAGGGCTCAGCCACATATTCCATCGTATCGACAAAGGCCAGCTTCATGGCTTCGATTTGCTTATGAAGGGTGTCGATCGTATCGCGTTCACCAAACGTAAAGCCCTTTAAGATGTTCAATGCCATCAAAACCGTAATGCCGTGGCTGTTGGGTGGAATTTCCCAAACGTCGTAGCCGCGGTAATCGGTCTTCAACGGCTGCACCCATTCGGGATGATAAGCTGCCAAATCTTCGGCAGACAGGAACCCGTTGTGCTCTTTCATAAAGGCATCGATCTTTTGAGCCAAGGCTCCGCGATAGAAGGATTCACCCTTCGTACGGGCAATTTCGCGAAGGGTTTCAGCCATGTCATGGCTCTTAAAGACGTCCCCCGGTCTTAACCACGTGTCGTTCGGTGCAAAGGTATCGAACCAGCCCTTAAATTCCGGACGATCACGGTATTTGCTGTAGTTCTTGTAGGCTTCTTCCCACAAACGGCTGATGTTGGGAGAAATCGGATAGCCGTTTTCTGCGTAATCAATGGCAGGGGCCATCACTTCTTCAAGAGGCAGACGACCGAAACGCTCGTGCATGGCCATCCAGCCGCCCACGGCACCTGGCACATCAATAGGTTCTACGCCATAAGGAGGAATGCTCTCGAAGCCCCGTTCTTTAAGTTTGGCAATGGAAGCCGCTTTGGGTAAGGGCCCTGAACCGTTGATTCCATAAAGCTTGCCCTTATACCAAATAAGCGCAAAGCAGTCGGCACCCAAACCGTTACCAGTGGGTTCGACAACGGGCTGTGCACAAGCAACTGCCACCGCTGCGTCAATCGCATTGCCGCCCTTTAAAAGGACTTTGAGACCGGCGGCAGCACCCGAGGGATTACCCACGCAGGACATCCCGTTTTTGGCGTAGACCACATGTCGCTTGGAGGCGTAGGGATAGTCTTGAGCGTCAAACTTAAACATGATGTTTACCCTTTCAAAAAAGTGTCATTTAAATCAATCGTTTCGTTTTACGGTCGCTCTACGGAACAAGGAATGTTTCGAAGATGCCGGCAATGATGACGGAAACCGAGGTCACAGTGGTAAAGCCTGCGACGAGGTACTTCGACATAATGGCATCAAGCACCACTTGTTTTTCTTCTTCATTTCCCGCAGCGGCCGTTGCGACTTCATTGGCAATAAGGTAGGTTGCCGGGAACCCTAAGAGCTGAGCGGCAGCTACGCCCAATGCGACGTTTTTGTGACCCTGTACTTTCCACAAAGGCAAAATGGCAAAGCAGACGTAAAGCAAAACGAAGACCACCACGAACACAATCACGGTGCTGTAACCCAAAACGAGTAATTCGTGGAAATCGATCTTGGCTAAGCTCGGGATAATGGAGGCAAACACCGCGACGTTAAAGATGCCGCCCGACTTGGCTTGCGCCATGATGTTTTTGGGCACGTAACCGGTTGTAGCCATGATGGCGCCCAAAATGAGGCACCAAATGGTGTAGCTCAAGCCCGTCATCTGACCGATGATGGAGGCGACCCAGGAGAAAAGGGCCATGATCCCTAGGCAGACAAACTGACCGTAATACTTTTTGTTCTTTTCAGCAAAAGTGAGCTTCGGTTCTTCCCCCGGTTTGGCTACGGGCTTATTGGGGTTCACACCCGTTTGACGGTAGACAGCCAGCACTTCGCGGGCTTCACGCAAACCGAAGTAGGAGGCAAAGGGGGTGCCGAAGAATTTTTGCACGGCGTACAAAATCGTACCCAAGGCAGCAGCCATCTCAAGACCGTTTTCCATAGCGGCAGATGTCATAATCTGAGTGGCGACGATACCGCCGTTAATAATCGGAATGGCAACGATACTTTCGTTGTAACCGATCAAAGGCACAAGCACCACCATGCCGAGCCAGATCACAGCCATGGATAAGCAGGCAGTGGCCACTGTGCGCCACTCGGCTATGAGTTCACGCATATTAATCGTGGTACCCATCCCGAAGACCACAAAGCCTACGGCCCATTTGCCGATTTGTGTGAGACCGGCCTGATTGATCACATCGTCCGGAATCCAGTCGGCCATGAAGAAAACGAGGAATAACAGAAGGCTCACGAAAACCGAAGACAGCTTCGCTTTGGTGGCCACGCCTAAGAAGTCGCCGATGGCAAAGAATGCCAGGCAGACAAAGATGTAAAAAAGCATGCCCTCAAACATGGGAAATTCCTTTCTTGGTTTGTTGGTAAATGAATTTTGGGGAGAGTTCCCGCATTTCACTCATCGTAATGTGGGGCAGGCATGAAAGAAATAAGCATTTTTCCTAGACGTAAGGCAATACTTCTAGGGGAATACGCTAAAAGAGACTTAAAAAAACTGAGAGCGATTTTTTGAGCCGTTTGACTAATGTAGATAATGCATTTCGAAGCAGAAAAGAATCTTTTTTAAAAACTAGAAATTAAAGCTAACGGGTAAGGTCAAAATCCAAAATTTTGGATGCTCAAAAAAGAGGGGACGGTGCTCAAAAAGTCGTTTTCATTCAGCCTTTTTACCAGAAGTTCCGTAAAGCCTCGGCATTAATGCCGAGGATATAAGGAACGCCAATGACAATTGGCTATTAATTTAATCAAAATCGATTCTAAAACTTTGTAAAATGCTAGTCTATGTTGTTCCGCCAAGGTTTTCTTTTCAAGCTTAAACCCAACGGCCGTCAAGCTCGATTAATGTCTCGCTTTGCCGGTTGCTGCCGCTTTGTTTATAACAAAGGTTTAGGTTGGGCAAAAGAACAATACGAAAAGAAAACCGGTCAACACCCCACCTACAAAAATCTTTCTGCTTTATTGCCTGATTGGAAAAAAGATCCTGACATGCTGTGGCTCTCAGAGTGCTACTCTCAGTGCCTTCAACAATCCATGAAGGATCTTTCCCGAGCGTATGCCAATTTCTTTTCAGGTCGAGCTGCATTTCCCGTATTTCATAGAAAGTTCGGCTCATCGGACGGATTCCGATATCCGCAGGGATTTAAAATCGATGAGACAGGAAAACAGATCTACCTACCCGGGATCGGATTTGTGAAATTCAGGCAAAGCCGCTACATCGAAGGGAAAGCAAAAAATATCACCGTAATACGTAAAGCTGACGGTTGGTATGTCTCCATACAAACTGAGTATGAAAAGGACATCCCCAAGCATGACGGTGATGAAGTCGGTATGGATATGGGAGTGGTGTGGTTTTGCACGCTCTCGGACGGAACACAGATTGCCCCGTGCAATGCGTTAAAAAAGCACTTAAAGAAATTGGCGCAATTGCAAAGGGCATTATCGAGAAAGGAAAAATTCAGCAGTAATTGGAAAAAGGCCCAAAGGGAAGTCGCAAAGCTGCATCAGCGAATCGGCAACATCCGTCAGGACTTTATCAATAAAGTGGCGTTGGATCTGAGCAAAAAACACGCAGTGATCTATCGAGAAGACTTGAGAATAAAGAATATGACGGCCAGTGCCGCCGGAACAATAGAAGAACCGGGGCATAATGTTGCGCAGAAAAGTGGCTTAAATCGAGCGATACTGGATCAAGGCTGGGGGAAGTTTTTCCAGCGACTGCAGTGGAAGTGTGAACAAAGAGGGGGCATCGTCATCAAGGTGGCCCCTCAGTACACTTCCCGGACTTGTCCGATATGTGGGCATGAATCAAAAGAAAACCGCAAGAGTCAAGCGAATTTTAAGTGCGTGGCTTGCGGTTATCAGGGCAATGCCGACATAGTGGGAGCAAAAAACATTAAGGTGCGCGGGCAGCGCATGTCAGCCTGTGGGGAGCTCGGCAAGGTAGGCCAGACTCAAGTGAATCGGCGGATGGAATCAATCCATTGCGCTGGTCAGCAGCAGGAACCCATCGAAGTGATCATCGGCGAGAGCCGATGACACAGTAGGGAATCCCCTCCATTAATGGACGGGAGGATGTCAATCCTTTGCGGGAAGCAGGTGCTCGGATTGCTCCCATCTCATCCACGGATGCGCATTGTACCCAGAAATGTCCTGACTTTGAAAGTCCCGGAAATTTTCCGTAAAAAAGAAAAGAGCCCGAAGTTCGGGCTCGAGAAGTTTCGATCAGTTATTTTCCGTTACCGGTGCAGGTGTGACGGGCTCAGCCGGCTTTGATTCCGTTTTTTTAGCCTGCCTGGGTTTTCTCGGAGCGCTTTTTCCGGCAGTGCTTCGTTTGGTTTTTGAAGCCCCTTGGGCACTTTTACGGGGAGCCCGAGGTTTGCGATTGGCTGTCGTTTTAGCAGCGGGTTTGGCGGCGGGTTTTGCCTGACTTTGTTCGTCTGCGCTCTTTACTGTTGTGACAGATGCAGGGGCAGCAGCCACTGCGGCTTCAGTGTTTTCTTTAGTCTCTTTCACAGAAGTTTCAGCGGGCGCCGTTTGTGGTTTTGTCGTCAAAACCTGTGCCTTGCGGCGAGGCTTACGTTTGGGCTGCACTTTAGTTGAAGCGGAGGCAGGGGCAGCATCTTGGGCGACAGCAGGTTCTTCCTTTTTGACTGCTTGAGTTTTACGAGAGGCTTGTGCGCTTTGCTTGCCTCGTGCTCCTTTAGCAGAAGCGGCCTTTTGGCTTCTTGCTGCTTCGCGTCTGCGGTGCGCTTCTTTTTGGGCAGGCGTTCGATTGTCCGTTAACAAAAGGACCTGCTCTTCAACGGTTTCCGTGCTTTTAGCAAAATAGAAAATAACCGCTGCGGCGACCGCAACCAACAAAATCCAAATGGAGTCTGTGGGCAGAAGATAGCCCACCATGAAAAAAAGAAGCGCTCCCCACAGGGCCCACTGCCAGGGGATGCGCTTTTTGTCTCGACGGCCTTTTTTGTCTGCCCAGGCTTTCATGCCGAAGATGTCATCAAACATCGCAGACCACTGAGTGCCGCTCTCTACATTTTTGTTTTGGGATTTTTTCATTACCAATTTCCTTTGCTAGGAAAATCCAACTCTTTGACTATATCACACAAGAGTTTGAGAGGTTAAGAAAGTCTCGGACTTCCGACAGGGTGTGCGTTTTCTTTGCGCTACAATTTCGCGCAATTTTGTTTTTTAAGAAAGAACGCCTGATGCTCTCATACGCCTTCATTGTTTTGCACGTCTCCATTATCTTCGCAGGATTCACCGGTGTGCTGGGGCGCCTCATTACTTTAAACGAGGGGCTTTTGGTCTGGTATCGCGTGATGATGGCAAGCGTCTTCTTTCTTTTGTATCTGGTGGTCAAAAAAGGCCGCATCTGTTTGCCTATTAAAGACATCCTGAGAATTGCCTGGGTGGGACTGCTTTTGTGTATCCACTGGCTTCTTTTCTATGGATCCATCAAATATTCCAATGTTTCAATCGGTGTCGTCTGTTTTGCTTCTGTCGGTTTTTTCACGGCCATCATTGATCCCTTCTGGAGTAAACGTGCTTTTTCCCTAAGGGAAATTGCTTTTAGCCTCCTCACAATTTTCGGGATTGCGCTCATTTTCCATTTCGATACCCGTTATCAGGTAGGCATCATTTTGGGCATATTGTCTGCGATTGCTGCAGCGTTTCTCACGATTGAAAACCGCCGGGTGGGTTCAGACTATCCGCTGATGACTTTTCTCTTCTATGAAATTGCCGCTAGTTTCATCATCATGAGTGCGGTACTTCCAATTTATCTTTCGTTTTTCCCGGTTGAAACGATAATTCCTTCAACTTCGGATTTCATATACCTTTTGGTTCTCTCGTCATTTTGTACGGTCGGAATGTTTTCTCTGCAGCTTGAGGCTCTTAAGCGCCTTTCGGCCTTTACGGTTAATTTAAGCTACAACCTTGAGCCCGTCTACAGCATTATTTTGGCAATGATTATTTTTAACGAAGCCCGTGACCTGAATTTCTCGTTTTATATCGGACTCGTCTTAATCTGTGTGTCGGTGATGCTGCAAAGTTATTTCCATTGGAAAACGCACAAAAAACTTCAGGCTCTTAAAACCGAATAACAAAAAAGCCTGCCGAATTTTCTCCGGCAGGCTGACTTCTCAAAGAAGTGTCAGGTGTTTATCAGCGGGCACGTTTTTTCAAGAAACCCTTCGTGACACCTTCCACACCGCTCATGGCGCAGGCCATAAGGAATGCCAATTGCGGACCTTGGTAAGCGTCTTTGTGTTCATAGACTTCTTCCAAGGTGTGCATCTTCCAGTTGCGGCCGCCTGCGCCCATCGCAAGACTCGGGATCCCCAAGCTCAAGGACACGTTGTGGTCGCCGGAGGTCGAGGCATACATATGAAGGGGCAGACCCAAAGCGAGGAGCCCTGCGCGGATGGCTTGGCAAACCGGGCTTCCATAGGGCTGTTGGCCGGCGGGACGATTGCCGATCGGCGTAATCGTCACTTTCACCTTATTGGCATCATCAGTAATACCCCAGTGGGCGTTTTCTTCTTCGACAGCCTGTTCAAAGGCCGGAAGAATCTTGTCACGCAAAGCCAGGAGTGAGGCATTTTCCGTGCTGCGCATATCGATATCGATTGAGCAGTGAGCAGCGATGGAATTGACCGTCGTGCCGCCCTTAACCACACCCACCGTGTAGGTGGTCTTCGGTTCCTTGGGCACTTCGAGGTCGCAGAGCACTTTACCTGAGCGCATCATGGCGTGAATGGCAGAGGGTTGACCGAAGCCCAGGTAGCTGTGTCCGCCGGGGCCGTCAAAGCTTACGCGATAGCGCAGGCTGCCCGTAGCGCCCACGATGGCGTCGCTCGGGTCGCACCAGTCCAGAGACATGAAAGCGTCCACATCCACATTGGGATCGCGGAAAAGGTGCTTCACACCGCGAAGGTCGCCTTCGCCTTCTTCACCCACCGTCGCGACAAAGAGGATGTCGCCTTCGGTTTGGATGTTCAATTCCTGGAACATGCGGATGACTTGCAAAAGACCTGCCAAGCCGCGGGAGTCGTCACCGATAGAAGGCGCATAGAACATATTGCCTTCCTGACGGACCTTAAAGTTCGTGTCTTTAGCAAAGACCGTGTCCAAGTGAGCAGAAATAATGAGTTTCGTACGGGGTTCGGGACCGACGCCGGGGCGCAGGCCCAGGACGTTACCCACTTCATCCATGTGAACGTCCTGAAGACCGAGCTTCGTGAAGCGTTCAATGAAATCTTGGCCTCGCAATTCTTCACCGAAGGGAGAGGAGGGGGTTTCGGTGATGGCAATTTGTTCTTCGAGGCATTGTTGATCCTGATCGACTGCCAATTGCAAAGCCTTCTTAATGAGGTCAGCTGCCATCAGCGTGTCCATCACTTCCTTGGTTTCAGGAAGAAGGGGCGGTAAGCCCGGTTCAAGATTTTTCTTTTCTGTGCTCATGGGTATTTCCTTTAAGCATTAGTAGGGTTAAATCTTATTTATTTTAGCGCCTGAGGCTTCTTAACACTTTCATTTTCGTCAGTACTTTTGCGCATCGGATGATTTTCAATAAGAGCAAAATCAGCTTGAATTTCTTTTTCTCTTTAAGCTTTTAATCACAATTTTTAAAAACGCTACCTATATTTTTATAAAAACGCTTAATATAAATTTATAAAAACGCTGATTAATTATTTATAATTTCGCTTAAAGTTAGTGAGAGGATCAAGAATATGTATATCCATCGTTGGGCTGAAAAAGAAGTCAGGGATGCTTTAAGTTGGGTACGCATAGTGATGATTTCAGGACCCCGCCAGTGCGGAAAGACTACGTTGATGAACCATCACTTGACGGAATCTGACGTTTTGTTGCGTCTGGATGAAACCGCTATTGAGCAAGATGCCATGGATGCCCCGCAGACGTTTCTGAGACGCTACGAGCAATATCAAACGATTGCAATTGATGGGATCCAGAAAGCGCCGCCTTTGCTTGGTGAAATGAAAGCTTTTGTTGATGAGGAACAGCGAAACGGTCGTTTTTTGATTTCAGGATCCGCTAACTATCGAAGCCTGCCTTCAACTCAAGAGTCATTGGCCGGTCGGCTTGCAGAAATCAGACTGAGAACTTTTGCAGAAGGGGAGCTGCAGGGGAAAAAGCCGCGCTTTATCGAACGCCTTCTCAATGAGGACTTTAAGGAAACAATCAGCTCTAAGGATTGCAACAAAGATTTAGTTCTCGAAAAGGCACTTCTGGGCGGTTATCCTATGGTGCAAAGTCTCTCACCCAAAGGTCGGGCTTTTTGGTTTAACGCCTATCTGCAGAATTTGATGCAAAGAGATTTGGCAGATGTGAAGCGCTTTTCAAAGCCCGATACGATGCTCATGATTTTGCGCTATTTGGCTGCGACTTCCGGCAAAACCGTTAATGTGGCTACATTGTCTTCGGCACTGAACGTTTCTCGATATCAGATTGAAGAGTACCTTAGGGCTTTGAAAATTCTTTACCTTGTCGATGAAGTGCCGGCTTGGACTCGGTTTGATACCGATCGAATAGGGAAAAGTTCTAAGTGGTTTATATCGGACTCGGGGTTGGCAGCCTCCGTTTTGGGTTATCTTTCACGCGATAAGCTTTTTAGGTCCGATAGCGCAGTTGACGGTGATGTCGTGGGTACATTGGTTGAGACTTGGGTATATATGCAGCTTGCCTCCCAGTTAGGATCGATGAGTGAATGGAAAATCTTTCATTTCAGGACCCGCAACAACCAGGAAATCGATTTTCTTTTGGAAAATACTTCCGGTGATTTGATTGGACTCGAGGTTAAAGCCGGAGAATCAATCGATGCCTCTTCTTTCAGGCACTTGGATTGGTTCAGAAACAATATCGCCAAGGAAAGAAATTTTAAGTCTTTTGTTTTGTATAGCGGCTGCTTGGTTCGTCAATTCGGGAAAAACAATACGGCTCTTCCGATGGCTTATTTGTGGCTCTGATGCAGGCTAAAATTACCAAAGGAATGCACAAAATTTTCAATTAAGAGGTTAATTCATGCTGAACTTTAATTACTGCAATCCGACACGAATTCTTTTTGGTCGTGATGAACACAAAAAATTGGGTGAAGCGCTCAAAAAAGAAAACATCGGCAAGGTGCTGATCGTTTACGGCGGCGGAAGCGCCCTTAAAAACGGCACGGTTTCAGCCGTTCAGTCTTCGCTTGAAGCGGTCGGAATTGAATACTTCACGATGGGTGGGGTGCGTGCCAATCCTACGCTTGAATTTGCCTCTAAGGTCAAAAAGATTGCCGTGGACTCTGAAGTCGATGCGCTTTTGGCAATCGGAGGGGGCAGCGTCATTGATACCTGCAAAGTTGCCGCTGCCTGGGCTAAATACGAGGGCGACGCCTGGGACTTCTTTACCAAAGGCGCAGCGATTACCGATGCTCTACCCATTGCCTGTGTTTTAACAATTCCTGCTGCGGGCAGCGAACAGTCGATCCGTATGGTGATCAATCACAACGGTCTGAAGTTGGGGACTGCGAGCGAAAAAATCCGCCCGATGATCTCTGTTGTGAATCCCGAACTCTTTTTCACGCTGCCTGAAAATCAGATTGCAGCCGGCGTCGTGGATATGATCAGCCACATCTTTGAGCGCTACTTCACCAACACCGAGCACGTTGAGTTTGTAAGCGCGCAGGCCGAGGCCGCCATTCGCACGGCTCTTGAAATGGGACCGAAACTGCTTGAAAACCACAAGGACTACGATGCCTGGTGCCAAATTGCAATGGTGGGCAGCTGGGCTCATAACGGCTACTACGGGCTGGGTCAGGTTGAAGACTGGGCCTGCCACGCCATGGAGCACGAACTTTCAGCCTTTGATCCGATGATTACGCACGGAGCGGGCCTTGCCGTGATTACGCCTGCCTGGCTTCGTTATGTGGCCGAAGTTAATCCCGCTCGGATGCTCACTTTTGCCCAAAAGATTATGGGAGCGCAGAGCGTTGAAGAGGGGATTGAAAAGCTTGAAGGCTTCTATCGCACGATGAAAATGCCCGCAAAGCTTTCCGAATTCGGTTTAACCGATGAGGCACTCGTTGCCTGCGCTAAGAGCGCGTGCGCAAGAACCGGGACCATCGGTCAGTTTAAAAAACTCACCGCTGACGACGTTCTTGCCATCTATAGGAGTGTTTTTTAGGCACTATTGCTAAGACGCCTGCTTTACAAAGCATAAAGCACGGGTCTAAAATTGGCGGCAACAGTTTATTAGGAACTTTCAAGTGATTTTAAGTTGCATGACGCTTCGAACTACAACAACTCGTTAACAATTTGCTAACGAGCCCGCTTGTGTTGCTTGAAAGAATTCAAAATTAAAAAGTGTGGCTTATTGAAAAGCCGCACTTTTTTTATTACTCATATATATCGAAAGAAAAGGAATAGAAAAATGCTATCCGTAACGCTTCCAGACGGTTCCAAGCGTGAGTTTGACTCCGCAGTCTCTGTAGCCGACGTTGCCAAGAGCATCAGCACAAGCCTTGGCAAAGCAGCCATTGCCGCCCGTGTTGACGGCAAATTGGTTGATACCACACACGTGATTGATCAGGATGCAACGCTTGCCATCATCACCGATAAGGACCCTGAAGCGCTCGAAATCGTCCGCCACTCAACGGCTCACCTGATGGCTCAGGCCGTCAAAGAACTCTATCCGGATGCTCAAGTCACCATTGGCCCGGCCATTGAAAACGGCTTTTACTATGACTTTTCTTACAAGCGCCCCTTTACGCCCGAAGATCTGACGGCTATCGAAAAGCGCATGGATGAATTGGCCGCGAAGAACATCCCGATCGTGCGCAAGGAAATGAAGCGCGAAGACGCTATCAAGTTCTTCCTCTCCTTGGGTGAAAAGTACAAGGCCGAATTGATTGAAGCCATTCCTGAAGGCGAAGTGATTTCGCTTTACGAACAGGGTGACTTCATTGACCTTTGCCGCGGACCTCACGTACCCTCCACCGGAAAACTCAAAGTGCATAAGCTCATGAAGGTCGCCGGTGCCTACTGGAGAGGTGACTCCAAAAACGAAATGCTGCAGCGCATTTACGGTACGGCGTGGCTTAAGAAAGATGATCTCAAAGCCTATCTTACGATGCTTGAAGAAGCTGAAAAGCGTGACCATCGCCGCTTGGGTAAAGAGCTTGACCTTTTCCACCTGCAGGAAGAAGCACCCGGCATGATTTTCTGGCACGCCAAGGGCTGGGCGCTTTGGCAGCAGGTTGAAAAGTATATGCGTACGATCTATCAGGATAACGGCTACGATGAAGTGAAGGCTCCTCAGGTGCTTGACCGTTCTTTGTGGGAACGGTCCGGCCACTGGGCAAAGTATCGTGAAAATATGTTCACGACCGAGTCCGAAAACCGCTACTACGCCTTAAAGCCCATGAACTGCCCGGGCCACATCCAGATCTTTAATTCTGCGCTCAGAAGCTACCGCGATCTGCCGATGCGTTTGGGTGAATTCGGTCAATGCCACCGCAATGAACCCTCGGGTTCTTTGCACGGTTTAATGCGTGTGAGAGGCTTCACGCAGGACGACGGTCACATTTTCTGCACCGAAGATCAGATTTTGTCCGAATGCGAAGCCTATACGAAACTTGTGCGTGAGGTCTATCACACCTTTGGCTTTGAAGATATCGCCTTTAAGGTTGCCACGCGCCCTGAAATGCGAATCGGCGAAGACTCCGCTTGGGATAAGGCCGAAGCCGCTTTGATGAAGAGCTTGGACGATCTGGGCTTGAAGTATGACATTCTGCCCGGCGAAGGTGCTTTCTATGGTCCGAAGATTGAGTACCACTTAAAAGACTGCCTGGGCCGCTCCTGGCAGTGCGGCACGATCCAGGTTGACTTCCAGATGCCGGGCCGTTTGGGAGCCGAATACGTCGCAGAAGACAATTCCCGCAAGGTCCCCGTGATGCTTCACCGCGCCATTATCGGCTCGCTTGAACGCTGGATCGGTATGTTGATCGAACACTACGCAGGCGCCATGCCCGTGTGGTTGGCTCCGGTTCAGGTGGCTGTTGCAAGCATCACCGAACATCAAACCGACTACGTCGAAGAGATCGCTGCGAAGATGAAGGCAGCGGGTCTGCGCGTTCAAAAAGACGTTCGCAATGAAAAGATCAACTATAAGATCCGCGAATTGAGCCTGCAAAAACTGCCCTACATTGTGGTGGTGGGTGATAAGGAACGCGAAGCCGGCACCGTGGCCGTTCGTGCCCGCGGCGGTAAGGACTTGGGTGTGATGAAGCTTGAAGACTTCATCGCCAAGGTCGTTGATGAAGCCGATAAAAAAGTCAATCACTAAAGATCAGTAATTTGACTCAAAAAGCCCGACTCTTAAGGTGTTTTTCTTAGGGCCGGGCTTTTTTTTGAAGTGAATTTTTTGCAGAGACCTCTTAATGTTGTTTTTTTGTGATCGGAATGCACAAAATTGCAATAAAAAGTGTTAAAGTGAGCGCTTCGCGCCGCGTGGCGTGAAAAGCAAAAGAGTTTTGAGTTTTTAGGAGAACGATCATCGCTCAAGAACGTACGCACCGAATCAATCGTGAGATTCGCGTGCCTGAAATTCGTCTGACGGGTGTCGACGGCACCCAAATCGGTATTGTGCGCACCTCCGAAGCTTTGGCTATGGCCGAAGAAGCGGGTGTGGATTTAGTGGAAGTGGCAGCTAAGGCCAATCCTCCTGTTTGCCGTTTGATGGATTACGGTAAGTTCCGCTATCAGGAACAAAAGCGCCAGCAGGAAATGAAGGCTAAGCAAAAGGTCATTCAGGTAAAGGAAGTGAAATTCCGTCCTGCCACTGACGAAAATGATTATCAAACGAAGCTTCGTGCCCTTATTCGCTTTTTAGGCGACGGCAACAAAGCCAAGGTGACGCTTCGTTACCGCGGTCGCGAAATGGCCCATCAGGATTTAGGCCAGGATGTGCTCACGCGTATCCGCGAAGATCTGGCTGAAATTGCTCAAGTGGAGCAGTTCCCGAAGTTGGAAGGCCGCCAGATGATCATGGTACTTGCGCCCAAGCGTAAAAAGTAATATCATTCGCGTTTTTGAAGTCGAGCCATTCTTTTTGAGAATTCCTCGCGGTTCATTTTGTGCATCGCGACAAGAGAAAAAAGGGGCTCGATCTTATAACAAGTGAGATCCGGCCGACAAGTCTTTTGCAGGGTGCAAAAGCGCCGGTGATCATCTAATAACAAAAGGAAATCGGTCAAATGCCGAAGATGAAAACGAAGAAGGCTGCCTCCAAGCGCTTTAAGGTGCGTTCCGGCGGCTCCATCAAACGTGCTCACGCCACCAAGCGTCACATTCTTTCCCATCGTACGACGAAGAACAAGCGTCATCTGCGCGGAATGGTCACCATTCACGACTCTGACAGCAAGTCCATCCATCGTATGTTGCCCTACGCTTAATTAAGAGGAGAGAAAGATGCCCAGAGTAAAACGTGGTGTTACCGCTCGCGCTCGTCATAAGAAGATTATGAAACTCTCCAAGGGTTTCATCCTTCGTCGCAATAACGTTTTCCGCGTTGCCAAGCAAGCGGTGATGAAGGCCGGTCAATACGCTTATCGTGACCGCCGCAACAAGAAGCGCGTTTTCCGTCGCTTGTGGATCGCTCGTATCAATGCCGGCGCCCGCGCCAACGGCATGACCTACAGCGTGTTCATGAACGGCTTGAAGAAAGCCAACATCGCTTTGGACCGCAAGGTTCTGTCCGATATGGCTATCTTTGACAAGGCAGGTTTCGCCAGCCTCGTGGAAAAGGTGAAAAGCCTCTAATTCGTTCTGAAACGAATAATAAAAAAAGGAGCTGCAGCCCGAGAGCTGACAGCTCTTTTTTTCATCTTGTGAAAGTGAAGTTTTGTAGCGCTGGCTCTTTTTTTAACCGTTATGCACTGACTGTCCCCAAGAATTCCCAAAGTTGTCCACAGCCTTCTCCACAAAAATTGTGGAAAATCTCCGACATATCCCCCAAATTTCAGCACAAATGCGAATTTGAAATTGAAGAATTTTGCATTTTGAGTTTTGGACTGAACCAAAATATTTTGTTTCTTCTATTGGTTGTACGCATCATTCATCTTCCGGGGCATTATCCGCATCAACACAGAAGCCGCTGCATGGCGCCATATTGTCAATGATTTTCATAGCGCTCTCATTTAACTCAAAATCAAATATCTTTGTATTTTCAATCATGCGGTTTTCGTTTGAGGACTTGGGCAATGGGACAATTTCTTTCTGCAGCAGCCAGCGCAGGCAGATTTGCGCAACGCTTTTTTTATACCTCAAGGCAATCTCTTGCAGTTGGATGTTTGTGAGAACCTGCCCGTTGCCGAATGGTCCCCACGCTTCAATGACTATCCCATTTTTCTTGCTGAAACTGATGGTATCAGCCGAATTGAATCCCGGATGCACTTCTATCTGATTGACCATCGGGCATATCTCTGCTTTTTCCATTAAGGGCTGCAAATGGTGAGGCAAAAAGTTGCTCACTCCAATGGCTTTAATACGTCCTTCTTTGTACAAACGTTAAAAGCTTTCCATGTGGAAAGATTGATTTCTGCCCAATCTGTATGCCAGCGTTGTACAGCCGGAGTATGTATGAGATACAAATCAAGGTAATCGAGTCCCAGCCGTGACATGGAAGCGTCAAAAGCTTTCAGTGTTCGGTCATAACCTCTGTCCGTATTCCATAACTTGATACTGATGAAAAGTTCTTCACGCTTGACGATTCCTTCATGAATGCTGCGTCGTATCGCTTCACCGACTTCGGCCTCATTGAAATAGACGACAGCCGTGTCAATATTGCGATAGCCGACTCTGATGGCGCATTCAACCGTTTTTATGAATTGCTCGTCAGCTTTCAATCCCCATTGGGAAGGCATTGTGCCGAATCCCAATACGGGCATTTCTACTCCGTTATTTAATCTGATGGTATTGCTTAAGTTTGTGTTTTTATGCATTCTTACTGTCCTTTTGACTAACGGATTTCCCGTATTTTTCTCCCCATGCCAACATTTCATCGAAAATAGGAATGAGCGTATGGCACAATTGCGTTTCTTTGTACTCCACGGTCACAGGAGTGGTAGGGTAAACAGATCGGGTTATCAGTCCCATGTTCTCCATAATTTTCAATTCCCGTGAAAGCATCCTTGTGCTCAGTTTGGGGATGCTCCGTTCTATATCTCTAAATCTGCGGTTGCCGCATTCGCAGATAGAGCAAAGAATCTGCACTCTCCACTTGCTGCCAATTACATCAAGAGTATCCTGCAGTGCTTGAAAATTAAGGTCACATCTTTCGTTCATAGTATATTTGTTACCTGGTTACAAAAGTATATCGAATATACAATATAAACTAATGTTCTTCAAGTTTGTATCATTGCGCTCCAACTTCGTCTTCAACTATCCGAATAAACTGCTGCGAGCATTAAGGCCAGTCGGTTCAAAACTAGACGAATGAAAGGGGATGTCTTACAATCAAAAAATTTGGTTTTCCTGTTAAAAAACACACAAAATGAAAGAAATTCGTACGCGTATTGCACCGTCTCCCACCGGGATGATGCACTTGGGCACCGCCCGCACGGCTATTTACTGTTGGGCTTATGCCCGTCACTTTGTGGGCGGCAAGTTCCTGCTTCGTATCGAAGATACCGATCAGGAGCGCTCAACTCAGGAAGCCGTTGATGTGATCATCAACGGGATGAAGTGGCTTGAGCTCGACTACGACGAAGGCCCGATCTATCAGATGGATCGCCTCGCTCGCTATAAAGAAGTGGTCGACATGATGCTCGAAAAGGGCCTCGCCTATAAGTGCTACGCCACTAAGGAAGAACTTGAAGCGTTGCGCGAAGAACAGATGGCTAAGAAGATTAAGCCGCGCTACGACGGCCGCTGGCGCCCGGAAAACTGTGTCGGTAAACCCATCCCGGAAGGTGTGACGCCCGTGATCCGTTTCCGCAACCCCGATACGGGTACGGTAAGTTGGGACGATATGGTCTACGGCCACATTGCCTTTGAAAACACCGAATTGGATGACTTAGTCATCATGCGCGGTGACGGTATCCCGACCTATAACTTTGCCGTGGTTGTGGATGATATTGATATGAAGGTGAGCCACGTTGTGCGCGGTGCCGACCATATCAACAATACCCCGCGTCAGATTAACCTCTATCGTGCCTTGGGCTACGAAGTGCCTGAATTTGCTCACTTGCCTTTAATTAACGGACCGGATAACCGTAAGTTAAGTAAGCGAAACGGCGACGCAAGCGTCATGGACTACGAAAAGAAGGGTTATCTGCCTGAAGCGCTCGTCAACTACCTTGCACGCTTAGGCTGGGGTCACGGCAATGATGAAAAATTCACGAAGGCACAATTGGCCGAGTGGTTTGACCTTCGCCACTGCTCAAAGTCTCCTGCGTGTTTGGATCCCAAGAAGCTCAATCACTTAAATCACCTCTATATTGCTGAGGCTGATAATGACCGCTTAGCCCGCCTTGTACGTCCGCGTATTGAAGCCCGGGGCGGCGTGATTGACGGTCATGCCGATTTGGCTCGCGTGATGGAAATCACCAAGCAGCGCCCCGAAACGCTCGAAGCGCTTGCCGATAACTGCATGATTTTCTATCGTCCTTTGCAGCGCGATGAGTCGCTTGTCCGTGAAGTGCTTGCTAACGAACAAAGCCTTAAAGCCGTGAAGCTTTTCCTTGAACGCGCCCGTGCAGTTGAGGATTGGACCGCTGAAAATATCTACGGCGTCTTAAAGAGCATCATGGATGAAATGGCTATTAAGATGCCCGTGGTGGCAGTGCCTATCCGCGTACTCGTTTTCGGTGAAAAGGTGTCGCCCGTCTTTGATAAGACGCTCGAACTTTTCGGAAAGGATACGGTATTGGCTAATATCGAAAGCGGACTGAAGATCGCAGAAGCCTAATGACTGTGTTCTGACAGTCTGATAATCCCGTATGGCTGCGTTAAGCTGTGCGGGATTAATTTTTGCCTTTTAAAAACCGCCTGCCGCTCTCATCGGCTCGGCCGATCACACCTTCTTCTTCAAGCGCATCAAGCAGTTTTTTCGCCCGAACTTCATCTATTCTGAGGCGGTTTTGAAGCGTTAAAAGCGTACGGGCTTCATCCAAAACAAGTAAGTCACGCGCAGCCGAGATGAGCGCATCCCCTCTGTCACTTAAATCAAAGCCCGCGGCTTCAAAATTTTCTCTCACCGCTGCAGTGAGACTCTGAATATAGCTGTCAGTCGTGTTTTTAGAGGGCGTGGGCAAAATGAGCATCCGGGCGTGCTCAAAGGTTTGCTCCATGGCTTTGAGCCTCATCGTGGTTATTCTTCGCGGAGCGCTTTTGGCTTTGCCGATCACTTCTGTAATCCGAGGGGCAAGTGTGTCGCTTGCCATCGCTTCATACAGATAGGCGCTTAGCACCAAAATGACTTTGGGCTGAACCGCTTTAATAGCGTTTACGACCCTGTCGCCCGTTTCGGCATAGTATCTGACCGTTTGGGGGCCGTGCAGATGGGAGGGTGCCGCATCACACCAGACGACTTCAGCCGTATGGGCTTCAAGCCACGTAGGGTTGGCAGTAGAGCGCGAAAGGGGAATGCCCCAAAGAGTAAACCATCTCACGAGTGTATCGCGGATTTTTCCCTGCTTGGCTCTGGGGTCAAAATAGTGAGAGGGAAGCGCTCCCACCGCTCCCTGATCCGGCAGCGTGATGATGAGCAGGCCCTTTGTGGGAAGCGTTTGAGTCTCTGTCATGCCGCTTTTCCTTCTTTGGCTTTTAGATTGTCTTTAGCCTGAGCCATGAAAAGCTTTAAGCGATTGGTGAAGTTTGCGTGCGAAGTGCCCGCCTCAAAGTCAATCGCGCAGAGATTGGCCTCAGGGTACATTTGTCTTAAAACCCGCATCACGCCTTTGCCCGTAATGTGGTTGGGCAAACAGGCAAAGGGCTGCAGACAGAGTACATTTTCGGCTCCCGTTTCTAAAAATTCCACCATTTCCGCAGTCAAAAGCCAGCCTTCGCCCGCCTGCTGCGCGGGCGACATCAGGCTTTTGAGCCTTGCCAAATGCTCTTTTAGCGTTGGCATAGTGGAAAAACCGGCACGAGCCAGTGCATCATTGGCAATCTTGCGCAGGGACTCAAAGTAATCGAGCAAAAAGCTTGAAGCAAAAGCCTGCAGTTTGGGCCCTTTAAGAGCCTTGGCCTGAAAAACCGGATCGTAGAGGCAGTAGAGTAAAAAGCTTGAGATATCGCCGAGACGCGGTTCAGCTCCTTCGGCAAAAAGCGCCTCCAAAATGTCCAAGTTAGCCTGCGAGTGATATTTAAGAAGAATTTCCCCGACAATGCCTACCTGAGGCTTTTTCACATCAAGCGTTTCAACCGCGGCAAAGTCACTCACGATTTGCTGCACGTTAGCGCGCAGTGCGCGCTTACCCTGATCGATATCACGTATGGCTGCCGCCTGCCACTTCTGTAAAAGTTTTTGAGCGCTGCCGGGGATTTTTTCATAGGCTCTCACTTTAAGGTAAAGCTTTTGCAGAAGATCGCCGTAGAGCACCCCTAAGGCGATGCGGTTGATGCCTTTAAAGCCCAAGGGCAGATGTTCAGTGCCGGTGATTTTATGAGTCGAGATCGTAATCACGGGCAAATCATCCATGTCAAGGTCTCGGAGCGACCACTTTAAAAGCGTTGCGTAATTCGTTGCTCGGCACGGCCCGCAGGTTTGCGCTAAAAGTAGCGCACTTGTTTTGCGGTCAAAGTCTTTTGAAAGAACCGTATCCAAAAGCTGGCCGATGACGACGATTGCCGGGTAACACGCATCGTTATTGACATAACGAAGCCCCAATTGAATGGCCTCGTGGCTCACCTTTGGCAAAAGCTTCACGCGGTAACCCAGGCTCTTTAAGGCACTTTCCAATATCGGAAAATGAATCGGAGCCATCTGGGGCACATAAATGGTTTTTACCGCTTTGGCATTAACTGCTTTTGTTTCAGCCTTTTTGTACCACCGGACAGGCGCTTCGCTCACTTTACTTTTTAACTGTTTACGGTCTTTGACTGCGGCAAAAAGCGAGCGCAGGCGAATGCGCGCAGCACCTAGCGTATCGCCTTCGTCGATTTTAAGCATGGTGTAGAGCTTGCCCGCAGGCTCCATAATTCTTCTGACCTGCTCGGAGGTGATGGCATCAAGCCCGCAGCCGAAACTTACCAACTGCACGAGTTCCGCCCAGGGTTTGTCTCGCACCATTTCTGCCGCACGGTAAAGACGGCTGTGGAAGGTCCACTGGTCAATAACATCAAGCGAGGCAGTATCGGCTGCCAGGTGAGCAATCGAGTCCTCAGTGACAATGTCAACCCCCATCGAGGCAATAAGCGTGCAGATCCCGTGATTGACAAAAGGATCCATGTGATAGGGGTGGGAGGCAATGACTACAAGAGGCGCTTTAGTTATTTCGTGCTCTCTGAAGCATTTCTCACCCATCTGTCGGATTTGGCGCTGATAGGTTTGCTGTGCGTTTTCTGCGCTTTTAACCGCTTCTTTAATTTCTGCGACAGCAATCTCGGGGAAAGCCTCATGAACGGCCTTAATCACAGTCTGCGCTTCGTTGAGATCGACAAAAGGCGTCAGGAGCTTACTTTCCGGATGCGTACACTCGAAATTAAGTTTCAGCGCTTCGGGGTAGCCGCCTACGACGGGGCACGAGAATCGTCCGGGGACATTGGCAAAATTTGTTCTTTCTTTTGGCACGCACGGCAGCCAGATTTCTTTAACACCTTTTTTAGCTAGCCACGTGACATGCCCGTGGGCAAGCTTTGCGGGCAGGCAAAGGCTTTGCGAGGGGATGCTTTCGATCCCAAGCCCTGCAATGTAGTGATCTGAATAGGGCGAGAGCTCTACGTGAAAGTTAAGTTTCGTGAAAAGCTCAAACCAGTACGGGTAGTGCTCATAGATGTTAAGAACTCGGGGAATGCCGATCGTGCCGCGGGGAGCCGAATCAGCCTCTAGGGGCGTACGGTTAAATAAGAGTGCGCATTTTTTATCGATGAAATGCTCTCCGACCTTTTCTTCTGCCCCCTTGAGAGCAAAATCACAGCGGTTGCCGCTTACGTGCTTTTGACCGCTTGCAAAACGATGCAGGGTCAAAAGACAGTGATTGTTGCAGCTCTTGCAGCGAAATTCCGTGGTTTTGACGTTGGACAGATCAAGCGCTTTTTCACTTAAATCCAAAAGGGCAGTATCGGCCGTGGTGCGCTCTTTGGCAATGAGCGCAGCCCCGTACGCACCCATTAGCCCTGCGATATCAGGGCGAATCACTTCTTTACCGATATAAAGTTCAAAGGCTCTTAAAATCGCATCGTTTAAGAACGTGCCTCCCTGAACGAGTACATGGTCTCCCAACTGTTTCGTATCGGCAATGCGCAGCACTTTATGCAGGGCATTTAATACGATCGAGTGGCAAAGACCGGCCGTGATGTCTTCGACGCTCGCGCCCGCACTTTGTGCCTGCTTGACTTTGGAATTCATGAAAACCGTGCAGCGCGTGCCCAAGTCACAGGGATGCTTGGCGTGAAGCGCTTTTTGTACGAAGTCCGATAACTTCAACCCCAATTGCTTGGCGTACGTTTCAATAAAAGAGCCGCAGCCTGAGGAGCACGCTTCGTTCAGTTTGACGTCCGAAATAGCGCCGCCTGTGACTTTCAGGCACTTCATGTCCTGTCCGCCGATATCGATCACATAACTTGTCAGCGGATCAAAGGCGACGGCTGCGCGTTGATGCGCAAGAGTTTCGACTTCGTTAAATTGAGTGCCCAGTGCGGCCTGCGCAAGACTTGCGCCGTACCCTGTGGTGCAGATCGAGCGGATCCGGGCGCAGGCCGGAATCTGAGCTTTGAGCTCTAAAACTTTAGGAATAAGTTTGGGCAGCGGATCGCCCTCGTTGTGATCGTACCAGTCCTTGAGAATGGCACCGTCTTCATCAATTAAGGCAAGCTTGACGGTAGTGCTGCCCAAATCAATCCCTAAAAAGAGATCGCCTTTAGCTTCATCAAGATTAGCTCGCTTGGCCCGATGCGAAGCATGACGCTTTCTGAAATCTTCAAGTTCTTTTTCACTTTCAAAAAAGGGCGCTAAACGGTCGGCTTCGCCTTCAATCGTATCGATGCCTGCCAGTACCTGAAGAAAGTCTTTAAGCGTTGTTTCGCTTTCTTGAGGATTGTCGAGCGCATCCAATGCTGCCCCGTAGGCCACTGCGTACTGAGCGTTTTCAAAATGCTCAAATTCTGTCCCGGGCGCTTTGAGTTTTCGTTCAAAGGCAAGCGCCAATTGCGGCAAAAAGTGCAGGGGTCCCCCTAAAAAGGCCACGCGCCCCGCAATGGGTCTGCCGCAGGCCAAGCCGCTGATAGCCTGGTCAGCCACGGCTTCAAAAATACTTCTGGCAATTTCTTCACGCGGCACGCCGCTATTTAAAAGGGCCACCACGTCGGTTTTCGCAAAAACGCCGCAGCGCGAGGCAATGGGGTGAGAGCGGCGGGCATTTTGAGCCAATTGGTCCAAACCGATCGGATCGGTTTTTAATAAAGAGGCCATCTGGTCAATAAAGGCACCGGTGCCACCTGCACAGGCCTCATTCATTCTGAGTTCAACGCCTTGAGTAAGGTAGATGATTTTGGCATCTTCTCCACCCAACTCAACGGCTACGTCTAAAAGGGGATCGTTGGCTCTTAAAAAACTGCCTGCCGCCACCACTTCCTGCACAAAGCCGACAGAGGTCTTTTTTGATAAACCAAGAGCGCCCGAACCCGCTAAACGCAGACGGGCGTGCCCGCAGGGGACTTTTTGAGAGAGATCGGCTAAAAGGATTTTGAGAGTCTTGACGACGGCACTTTTATGACGTTCATAGCGCGAGGCAATAATCTTTTTATTCTCGTCAACCAGCGCATACTTAACGGTTGTCGAACCGATATCAATGCCTAAGGACAAACAGGCGTTTTCAGACTGCATAAATCAACAACGAAAAAAATCTAATACAAAGCTCTGACCGAAAGACCTACAAAAGCCCTTCGGACAAGGGCAAGAGCTTCTTTTTATGCCTTAAATTCTATCGAAGTTAAGTTGGCTTGGATTGCCTAAAAAATGGTCAATGTGTTAAAGAACAGCCGATTTCAAACGCTTTGATTTGAACTGCACGGAATTATTGAAGAAAAAAAAGAAAATCCCGAAAGATTTCTCCTTCGGGATCACTCTATTGAAGTTGTCGATTACGCATTAGTCTTCAATCACTTCAGCTTTTTCGATGATGACATTTTCTTTCGGCACATCATCATAAAAACCCCAGCGAGTGGTCTTCACGCGGGCAATGTCGTCGACCACTTTTTCGCCGGCAACGACCTTACCGAAAACAGCATAGCCCCAGCCCTGCGGGGTGGGAGCCGTGTGGTTTAAGAAGTCATTATCCACGACGTTAATGAAAAACTGAGCCGTAGCCGAGTGCGGATCGCTCGTGCGGGCCATAGCGATCGTGTACTTGTCATTGCGAAGGCCGTTGGCGGCTTCGTTTTCAATCGGTTCACGGGTTTGCTTTTGCTTCATGCCCGGTTCAAAGCCTCCGCCCTGAATCATAAAGCCCGGGATCACACGATGGAAAATCGTGTTGTTATAAAAACCGTCACGAACGTATTGTTCGAAATTTTTGCTCGTGGCAGGAGCGTGTTCATAATCGAGTTCGATATCGATCACGCCTTTGTTGGTCGTCAAACGAATCATGATTACTTCCCTTTGGTAACAGTCATGTTTTTGATAATCACATCACGAATCGGCACATCGTCGTAGTAACCCACGGAGTGAGTTTTAACGCGGGCAATGGCATCAACGGTCTGCATGCCGGAGATCACTCGTCCGAACACTGCATAACCGTAACCATCCTGAGCCTGGTCAGCATCGAGGAAGTGATTGTCTCTGACGTTAATGAAAAATTGGCTTGTTGCCGAATTCGGGTCAGAGGTTCTGGCCATCGCAATTGTGCCGCGAAGGTTTGATAAACCGTTTCGAGATTCTAAAGCAATCGCTTTGCGGGTGTCTTTTTCTTCCATGCCGCTCACAAAGCCTCCGCCCTGAATCATGAAATTAGGGATCACGCGGTGAAAGAGGGTGTTTTTATAAAAGCCGCTCTTCACATACGTGAGAAAGTTTTCAACGGTTTTTGGAGCAGCCTTGGGATTGAGTTCAAGCACAAAGTCGCCCATATTGGTCTGCACTTTCACTTGAGGAAGCGTTTGAGCGAAAACAGTCGGTGCAAATGCAGCGGCAAGCGCTGCAGCCACCATCATGCGTCGGGTGATAGTCATCGTGATGTTCCTTTATTTTTCTTCTAGTTCGGCTTTAAGCGCTTTGGTTTTTCTTGCGAGCGGCTTATCGTTTGGCGTGATGCTTAAAGCCTTTTCATAGTATTGAAGTGCTTTTTGGGGATCGGCGTGCCGTCCTTCAAGCGCCAGATCCCCTAAATTTTCATAGCCCATCGCAAAGTTGGGGTTTAAGGTCACGGCCTGAGTGAGAAGCGCCGTAGCCTTCGTGTAGTTGCCTTCTGAGGCGTAGATCGCCGCAAGATTGTTGTACGGTTCAACAATTTCAGGATAGCGGTCGATGAGCTCGGTTAAAGCCTGCTTAGCTTTACCGCGCTGACCCATACGGGTGTAGACAATGGCGCGTTTGAACTGAATCTGAACATTTTTGGGATTGGCTTTTAATGCGAGATCCATCTGCTTTAGGGCATCGTCCCATTGCTTTTCAACAATGAGGCGGTCAACGAGCTGCAGGCGCTCGGTTTCATTTCTCGGCTCATCAAATTCAAAAGGTGCCGCTAAACTGAAGTTTGCTGCAGAAGTAAACAGAACGGCTGCGAGCCCGTAGGATAAAAGTTTCTTGGATCTAAGCATGTGAATAACACCATTTTGCGTTAAGAGGCATTATATCGGCTGCAGGGTAAAGCTTTCGGTGTTGAAGAGAAACAAAACGTTTCGGTGCACATGCCTTGTGCCTTAATATATACTGTCAAAGTTAATTCTTTTGCATATTCGGTACTTCCATGGCTTTAGAACTTTATTCCACACTGAGTCGCCGTAAACAGGCTTTTGAACCGTTAACCCCGGGTGAGGTGAAGATGTACGTTTGCGGCGTGACAGTCTATGACTACACGCACATCGGCCACGGCCGCACGTTTATTTCTTTTGATATTATCCGCCGCTGGCTCGAAGCCTCAGGCTACAAAGTCACTTTTGTGCGCAATATCACTGACGTGGATGACAAAATCATCCGTCGCGCAGCCGAGCGTCACGTGACGTGCGACGCGCTCACCGATGAATTTGCCCGGGCAATGCAGGAGGATATGCTTGCTTTGGGGTGCTTAGCGCCGAGCGTCGAGCCGCGCGCCACGCACTTTATTCCCCAGATGCTCAATATCATCGATAAGCTTGAGAAAAAAGGTCTGGCTTATCAGACAAAAAGCGGTGATGTGGCTTATGCCGTCCGTCAGTTTAAGGACTACGGCAAGCTCTCCGGCAAGTCTATTGATGATTTAATCAGCGGCGAGCGAGTCGCGGCCGATGAAACCAAACGTGACCCGCTTGACTTTGTGCTCTGGAAGAGCGCAAAACCGGGTGAACCTCAATGGGACAGCCCCTGGGGTAAGGGGCGCCCCGGCTGGCACATTGAATGCTCGGCGATGAGCTGCCACTATTTGGGTGAGACCTTTGATATTCACGGCGGCGGTCCGGATCTGATTTTCCCGCACCATGAAAATGAAATTGCGCAAAGCGAAGGCGCTAACGGCAAGCGTTTTGCCAACTACTGGATGCACACCGGTCCCTTGCGCGTGATGAATAAAGAGGGCAAAGAAGAGAAGATGAGCAAATCGCTCGGCAACTTCTGGACCGTGCGCGATGCCATTGCCGAAACCGATGATAAGTTCGGCAAAGGCAACGGGGCTCAGGTGCTGCGCTTTTTCTTAATGCGCACTCACTACAGAAGTCCGATTCTGTTTGGACCGGACTTGATTGTGGACGCTTACCAAAGCTTAAAGCGCCTCTATACGGCCTTAAAGGATGTGCCCGCTGATGACGAGCCTCTTGATTGGAACGAAGAATGCGCCAAGCGCTTTGCCGAAGCGATGAATGACGACTTCAATGTTCCGGTTGCAATGGCTCAGCTTTTTGAATTGGCTAACCGTGCTCAGGCTCAAAAGAGTCCTGCAATGAGCCGTCAGCTTAAAAAATTGGGTGCCATTCTCAATATTTTGCAGGGTGACCCCGAAGTGTTCTTAAAGGGTTCAACCGCAGGGCTGGATGAAGCGGCAATTGAAGAAGCCATCGCAGCACGCGCCGCTGCTAAGAAAGCCAAAGACTATGCCAAGGCCGATGCCATTCGCAAACACTTGGCCGAACAGGGCGTGATGCTTACCGATACGCCGCAGGGCACGACCTGGCAGCGTGTGTTGGTTGAAAAAGCCCGCTAGGCATGTCTGAGTTTTCGCACTCAAAAAGCGCCTTTCCCGAGTATTGGGACAAGGCGCTTGTCTATTTAAAGACCAAAGACTCGGTGATGAGTGATCTGATTGACCGCTATCGCCATATTCCGTTTAAGGCTCATGAGAGTGTTTTAACGTCCATATTGCGGGCAATTGTCGGTCAGCAAATTTCCAATAAAGCGGCAGCAACGCTTTGGGCTCGACTTAAAGGCAGTAAAACCGGTCTTTGGGAATCTTTTATTCTTCAGACTCCTGCTTCAGATTTTCGAAGCATGGGCTTAAATCCCAGGAAAATTACTGCAATGAAGGAAGTTGCCTGGCGCTGGGTGAGCGGAAAGTGGAGTGAAGCGTTTTTTGCAGCACTTTCAGATACTGAAGTGATTGAGGAAATCGAAAGTATCAAAGGGCTGGGCCCCTGGAGCGCAATGAGCGTACTCATTTTCGGACTCAAGCGCCCGGACGTTTTTCCGCTTTCCGATTTCGGTGTCAGACAGGCGCTCGTCAATCTTTATTTTCCGACTGAAAATGTCAACACTGTTATCCGCAGTCCGTTACAAAGCCGTGTAGAATTAATCGCTAACGTCTGGGCGCCGTATCGTAGCGTCGCCACTTGGTTTTTGTGGCGTTCATTGGAAAACACGCCCCTCGAAAAAGAGAGTGAATAATGGCAAAACAAGTTTTTTTAGAATTTGAAAAACAAATCGAAGAGCTTCAGGGCAAGATTGATGAATTAAATGAAATGCAGGAAAAAGACGAAGGCAAAAAGATTGACCTCACGTCCGAAATTGAACAGCTCAAGCTCAAGACCGAAGAACTTCTGAAAGAAACCTATGCAGAACTGACGCCGTGGCAGACGTCGCTTGTGGCGCGCCATCCCCAGCGCCCCTATATGCTTGACTACGTGCGCATGGTTTTTACCGATTTTCATGAATTGCACGGCGATCGAGCCTTTGCGGACGATACCTCCATTGTGGGCGGTTTGGCTCGTTTGGGCGGACAGCCCGTAGTCGTCATCGGCCATCAAAAGGGGCGTGATACGAAAGAGCGTATGATGCGCAATTTCGGCATGAGTCGGCCTGAGGGTTACCGTAAAGCGCTGCGCCTTATGAAGTTAGCCGAAAAATTCTCGCTTCCGATTTTCACCTTTATTGATACGCCGGGGGCCTATCCCGGAATCGGAGCCGAAGAGCGCGGTCAGTCTGAAGCAATCGGCCGCAATCTCTATGAAATGAGCCATTTAAAGACGCCCATCATTGCCACGGTGATCGGTGAAGGCGGCTCGGGCGGCGCATTGGCCATTGCTGTAGCCGATGTGGTCAATATCCTGCAGTACTCCATTTATTCTGTGATCAGCCCCGAAGGCTGCGCCTCCATTCTTTGGAAGGATGCTTCGCGCGCGCCTGACGCAGCTCAAGCCTTGGGTTTAACCGCTGACCGTCTGCGTGAATTGGGTTTGGTCGACCGCGTGCTCTCTGAACCCCTGGGCGGCGCTCACCGTGATCCGCAGTTAATGGGCGCAAGCTTAAAGAAAACGCTCACCGACCAGATGCGTCAATTTTTGCCCATGCCGGTTGATGAATTAGTGGCCCGTCGTCTTGAACGTTTGCTTCAGTACGGCAAGTTTGAAGAAAAAGAGCTCGAAAAGGTTCTTGAACCGATCGCTGAGCACGAATCAATTGCCGAAGAGCAACCGACTAAGACAACCAAAAAGCGTGTAACCCGTAAAGCCCACAATGCCGACAAGAAGACTGAAGAACACAACGCACAATAAACGTTCAGCCTCCACACTTTCGCTTCGCACGGTCGAAGGGAAAATTCTTGACGCTTTGCGCGAAGCGATCAGTGAGGCTTTCTCTGAACACTCTCAGGCAAGTCTTTTTGCCGCAGATAATCACCATTGCCAAAAAGCCCGCATTGTGGTGGGCTTTTCAGGGGGACGAGACTCTGTCGCCCTTTTGAAGTCGCTTTGCGTGCTGCGCGCCAAAAGAAACAGTCCCATTGCGGAAATTCTGGCTGTACACGTTCACCATGCATTAAGTCCTAATGCCAACAAGTGGGCACGCTTTTGCCGTGCGATGGCTGAAGACCTTGACGTTGACTTTAAAGTCGCCTACGTGCGCGTAAAAAGCAAGGGTGAGGGTGTAGAAGCTGCGGCAAGACAGGCCCGCTACGACGCACTTTTTAAAGCTGCTCAAGCCTTTGAGGCCGACATGGTGATGACCGCTCACCATAGAGACGATCGTCTGGAGACATTTTTGATTCAATGGATGAGGGGAGCCGGGCCCGATGGACTGGCGACTTTTCCGGTTGCCAGAAGCGTGGGCTCTGTGAAACTCGTGCGTCCTTTGATGACGCTGCCCCGAGAGATTCTTGAGCGCTACCTTGAACTTTATGAATTAGACTGGGTTGAAGATGAAAGTAATGCCGATACGGCCTATCTTCGCAATGCCATTCGTCATGAAGTGCTCCCGGTTATGGAAACGATCCGTCCGGGCTTTAAGGAAGCGGCGGCCCGTTCAGTGGAGCTTGTGCGCCAGTCGGCTCTTATCTTAAAAGAAGTAGCCCAAGAAGATCTTGAACGTATTAAAACCAATGAGTACTGCATCGCGATCTCAGGTCTTTTGAAACTTTCTGAGCCCCGTCAGGCGCTCGTTGTAAGACGTTGGATTGAAGGTTTCGGACTTCAGGCGCCCTCTAAAGCCAAGCTTGATGATTTGCTCAAACAGGTTCGCTCGACCGGCCACGACACTAGGCTTACTGTCCGAGTCGGCAACAATAAGCAGATTCGCCGCTACAGCGACCTTCTTGTGATGTTTGAAACGGCCGGTCAGAAAAAAGACATGACGCGTTTTGAAACGCTCACTTGGAAGGGGCCCGGCCATTATTCACTGCCCGGTTGGGGCGGAGAGCTCATTATTTCTGAAGTCGGTCCGGGAGAAGCCGGTGTGGCGGAGTCTTATTTCACAGAAGCCCCCCTTCAGGTAAGACCCCGTCAGGGCGGAGAAAAGTTAAAGCTCTACAGCAACCGCCCGCGCAAACACCTAAAGGACCTCTATCAAAAAGCGGGGATTGCCGAATTTGACCGCACCAAGCTGCCCCTTCTTTGGAGCGCAGAGGATTTGATCTTTGCCGCAGGGCTTGGAATGGACGTTCGCTACGAAACCGAGGATGAAACGGTTAAGCGCTATCGGATTGAATTTAAGGCCGATGCCACGCTTTTAACGTTGATGGGTCAATAGTTTTAAGTTCAAAAAAAGCCCGAGCGGAAAAAATCTCTGCCCGGGCTTTTTCGTAAAGGTGCTTTTAGCCGAGATACTTCAGAGTAAAGGCCGTCATGACCTTCACGCCGTTAATGAGCGACTCAGGGTTGAGCTTCATATCAGGGTGGTGAAGGCCGGGCGTGGCGCCTGCGCCCACTGCGATATAGGCTGTACGAAGTGAGGGCTTCTTGATCTTAAAGAAGTGGAAGTCTTCACCGCCGCCGATGCTTGTGGCACGCATTTTGTCGGCGCCCAGGGTTTCGGCAATGCATTCGCCCATTTCTTTAACGAGTTCATCGTCGTATTCGCAGGCAGGAATCACGTCGCCCATGAGTTTCATCACGGCTTTGCCGCCAAAGGCCTGAGCCGTGTTTTGGGCAGAGCGTTCAAGCTTCTCAAGCATTTCCTTCATCAGAGGATTGGTTTCAGCACGCACGTCGTAGAGGCAGTAGCCCTTATCGGGAATGACGTTGACAGCGGCTCCGCCCACTTCGATCTTGGTGCACTTCATCGACCAGGTAAGGGTCGGAGCAAACTTCAAAAGTCCTGCATTTTGAACAATGGCTGCGAGCATTTCAGCACAGTTCACACCGAGGTGCGGGCGCGAAGCGTGAGAGGGAAAGCCCTCAACATCGATGCGTACGAAGATGCTGGCAGAGTGCAGCAAGGCAGCAGCGACCGTGCCGTCAGGAATGTCCGTTGCGGGACGAATGTGAAGACCCAAAGCGATATCCACGTCATCCAACACACCGTCTTCAATGACGCTTAATGCACCCTTGAGCGTTTCTTCGCCAGGTTGGAACAAAAGTTTTAATTTACCGCGTTTGATATGGCCCTGAAGGCGAGAGGCAATGGCTAGAAGCATTGCGCAGTGAGAATCGTGCCCGCAGGCGTGAATCACTTTATCCTCGCCGTTAATCTTAAAGGGAAGCGCATCCATATCGGCACGAAGCATGACGCAGGGACCGGGCTCTGTGCCTTTTTCTACGGCGACAACACCGGTTTTACCGACACCGGTGGTGACTTCATAGCCCATTTCTTTGAGTTTTTCGGCAATGTAGGCGCTGGTTTTAAATTCTTGAAATCCCAACTCCGGGGTTTTATGCAGGTCGTTATAGAGTTCAACGACATCGAGTTCCTGGGCCATGAGCCTCTCCTGATCAAGTTGATAACAGAGCTTAATTTAAGAAAAGAGGCCGAGAAAAACAATAAGTAATATGGACTAGAAATGAGAAAGGGGAAGTCGAGTGACTTCCCCTTGGAATATGGTGCGCCGGGTAGGATTCGAACCCGCGACCCCCTGGTTCGTAGCCAGGTACTCTATCCAACTGAGCTACCGGCGC
>ENA-UEQB01000303-UEQB01000303.1-human-gut-metagenome-genome-assembly--contig:-NODE-303-length-46914-cov-10.304396_pt1 | contig 46914 bp, 36 predicted proteins | sample MGYA00242901_ERZ507918 | MGnify/ENA primary metagenome ERZ507918 (study PRJEB26167, sample SAMN06115405) | human gut metagenome | host: Homo sapiens | place: China:Sichuan | collected 2016-04-06... | reverse complement strand
GCTTTTGTAAATGACAACTATTGTAATTTGAAAGACAGCTACCTGTTTTCGCAAATCGCGCAAAAGGTTAATGCTTATGTAGCGGAACATCCTGAGAAAAAGGTTATTCGTATGGGTATCGGCGACGTTACCCTGCCTTTGGCGCCGGCCGTTATCGACGCGATGCAGAAAGCCGTTGCCGAAATGGGCGTGAAGGAAACTTTCCGTGGCTACGGACCGGAGCAGGGCTATGATTTCCTGCACGAAGCTATCGTAAAATATTATGCCGGCTTCGGCGTAACTTTGGCCAGCGATGAGATCTTTATCAGCGACGGCGCTAAAAGCGACTGCGGCAATATTACCGATATTTTCAGCAATGCGAATACGATCCTGATTCCTGATCCGGTCTACCCTGTATATCTGGATACCAATATCATGTGCGGCCGTAAAATAGTTTATATGGACGGCAAGCCGGAAAACAACTTCCTGCCAATGCCTGACGACAGCGTTAAAGCTGATATCATTTATCTTTGCTCGCCGAATAATCCTACCGGCGCTGTTTATACCAAAGAGCAGCTGGAGGCCTGGGTCGCTTATGCATTGAAAAACGACGCGGTCATCCTGTATGATGCCGCTTATGAAGCGTTCGTTGATGATCCTGCTATACCGCGCAGTATTTTTGTCGTTGAAGACGCCAGAAAATGCGCTATCGAATTATGCTCCCTGTCTAAAACTGCCGGTTTTACCGGTACCCGCTGCGGTTATACTGTAGTGCCGCATGCTTTGGTACGTAAAACTGAAAGCGGTAAAGAGCTGGAACTGAATAAAATGTGGCTGCGCCGTCAGACTACCAAATTCAACGGTGTGCCCTATATCATCCAACGCGGTGCCGAAGCTGTGTTCAGTGAGCAGGGGCAAAAGGAATGCCGCGAAATGCTGGCTTTCTATAAAGAAAATGCCAGGATCATGGCCGAAGGACTGCGCAGAAAAGGCATTAAATTCTACGGCGGGACCCATTCACCCTATATTTGGCTGCAATGCCCGCAGGGTATGTCTTCCTGGGAATTCTTTGATTTCCTGCTTGAAAAACTGGCTGTTGTTGGTACTCCCGGCGCCGGTTTTGGCGCTATGGGCGAAGGATACTTCCGCCTGTCCGCTTTTGGCAGCCGTGAAAACACTATCGAAGCAATGGAACGCATTGAAAAAGAACTGTAAGCAGAATAATAAAAACGCCTGGTTTTTAACCAGGCGTTTTTGCTTTTAAAACAGACCGTCAATTTTTAACAGCTTTGATACAGAACATCGGGACTGGGATATAGAAGATATCCTGTTCGGCATAAATACGGTCGCCGACGCTCTGGTCGACAGAACAGGAACAGCTGCCTAAAGCCTTAAGTATTTCCAAGTCCCAGCGGGGACGCTCAAAGAGGCTGATTTCCAGCATATGGTAAATATTGTGGCACTCATTTAATAATTCTGCGGAAACATCGGCATGGGCATTGAGGGCAGGCAGTTTTTGCCGATGATGGTCCTTGGCGTATTCCGCGTCATAATTCAGCAGGATACCTTTCGGAGCCAGCACACGGAGCCATTCGGCATAAGCTGTTTCGGGATGGGGCAGGTTCCACATCAGATTTCTGGCAATAACGACGTCAAAGCTGCCGTCAGAAAAAGCCGTATGCTCGGCATCGGCAGTCTGAAAAGTACAGCTGCAGCCTTCTGCTGCCGCCAGCGTTTCCGCCTGAGCGATCATGGCAGGTGTCAGATCGATACCGGTGACTAGGTGACCTTCATTAGCCAGCAGAACGGAGAAAAAACCGGCGCCGCAGCCAACGTCAAGGATACGCAGCTGTTTTGCGGGCGGCAAATGCTGCACGATCTCGCGCTGCCACTGGCTGTATTTTTCACTGTGCAGCTCCTGACGGCGCAGTGCGGCAAAAGCATCGGCCCTTTTCGTCCAGTAATTTTCAATATAGTTTTTGGTATCGCCGCTTGAAATAAGCGTTTTTTTAGATAAATCAGACATGATCTGCTCCTATTTTATCGCTGCAATCATAAACATGGGCGTTGAAGCGTAATTTATTTTTTCTACCGTCGACCAGACGCGCTGCCAGACAGAAACGTCAGTAGTAATGGAACGCATACGCAGCTTTTCCAAAGTGCGGATATCCCAATGCGGCCGTTGGATACCTGTCAGAGGTACCTGCAGGGCGATCGCCTCCATCGCGTCGATATCAGTACTCAGATAATGGTCTTCAAGATCGTTTTGCTGTACGTTGCGTCGATCCTGTTCGTATTGCTGTTTTAAGTCAGCGTCATACAGATAATTATACCAGTTGGCGTCAAAATTCAGAAGCAGCCCTCCGGGTTTCAATACATGACGCCAGTTGCCATAAGTCTGCTCCGGGTCTTCCAGGACCCAGGTAAGATTGCGTGAAAGTACAACGTCAAAAGATTCTGCGGTAAACGTCGGCTTCTGCGCGTCCATCAGGCGAAAATCGATAGCTTCCTGCCAAGGTCCGGCATTACGTTTGGCTTCAGCCAGCATTGCCGGGGCAGCGTCGATAGCCGTTACTTTATAACCGGCTTCCGCCAGAATAACAGCAAAGAAACCGGGACCGGTGCCGGCGTCTAAAACAGTGATTTCCTGCGGCGCCCGGTTAGGATAAACCATCTGGATCTGTCTGCTGATTTCTCTGAGCCAGTTGCTGCGCTGACAGCCTGCCAGTTCTTCCTGATTGACCTGCGAATAACTGGGAGCCCGATCTGTCCAGTATTTTTTATTAACTTCAAATAATGCAGATGTCATAGCCTTCACCTATATTTTCGTAAGATTGAATGCTGCCGTTACCAGTTCGCGGGTGTAATGCTGCTGCGGTCGGGTGATGATATCCAGGGCAGGTCCGCTTTCAATGATCGTCCCGGACTGCATGATCAGGATCCGCTGGCAGATTTCCTGTACAAGAGTAATGTCGTGACTGATGAACAGCAGGCTCATTTTAGTTTCAGCCTGCAGCTTAAGCAGCAGCTGAATGATCTCTGCCTGGGTCTGTACGTCTAAAGCGCTGGTTATTTCATCGCAGATCAGCAGCCGCGGTTTGATACTGATCGCTCTGGCGATAGCGGCACGCTGACATTCGCCGCCGCTCAGCTGGTGCGGAAATTTTTCAGCATGCTGCGGTGTCAGGCCTGCTGCCAGCAGTAAAGCGATCGATCTTTCCTGGGCCGCAGCCTTAGTACAGCCGTAATTCAGCATTGGCAGTATGATCGAGCTGCCGATGCTTTTCCGGGGGTGAAAAGCCGCAGCGGCATTTTGAAAAACCAGCTGGACCTGACTGTAATAATTTTTTCGCAGTGCGGCATCGGCAAAGTCCAGCGGCTGGCCATTGAAGCTGACCGTACCGCTGTCGGCCGGCGTCAGTCCCATAAGCAGACGTGCCAGGGTGCTTTTGCCGCAGCCGCTTGCCCCAGCCAGCCCCAGACATTCGCCGGGGGCAACACTAAAGCTGACATTGCAGACAGCAGGCAGCGCGTTATGTTCACTGAAGAAAGTTTTACTGAGGCTGGCTGCCTCTAACAGGGCGCTCATAAAAGAAATTCCTTTCTGAAATGCGGTATAGCCTCGATCAGCTTACGGGTATAATCATGCTGCGGCCGGTTGAGTATTGTTTGCGCCGGACCGCTTTCGATGATTTCTCCCTGCCGCAGTACGGCGATCGTATCAGCTATCTGAGCCAAAGCGCTGATGTTATGTGAAACAACGATCAACGCAGTATGGTGATCTGTTTTGAGCTGCAGCAGGTGCCGTAATATTTTCTGCTGCGTCAGCAAATCAAGTCCAGAGGTCGGTTCGTCTGCCAGTAACAGCTCCGGCTTCAGCAAAAGTGCCATAGCGATACAGACCCGCTGGTTCATGCCGCCCGAAAGCTGAAACGGATAGCTGTTTAAAATGGCCTGAGGCTTAGAAAAATCGAGCCCGGCAAGCACCTGCGCGGCAGACTGCAGGCTGGCGGCCGTATCGAACTGCCCCTGTGCCTGCAGCATAGTGCAGATTTGCGAGCCGATCGTCTGCAGGGGATATAAAGATGCTGTAGGGTCCTGAAAAATCATGGACAGCTTCCTGCCGAGCAGACCGCTGCTGTTCAGACGGCCGCCGATGAGCAGGCTGTGCCCCTGCCAGAGGATCTCGCCGCCGGTAATGACAGCGTTAGCAGGTAAAAGGCCGGTCAGCGTTTTTAATAGAGTGCTTTTGCCGCCGCCGGAGCTGCCGACGATGCCCAGGATCTCTCCCGGGCAGACAGTAAGCTGCACAGCTTTTAAAATTTCTTTAGCCCCATAGGCAAGGCTCAGGTTATTTATTTGCAGTAATGGCTGCTGTTTGTTCATAGTTGAACCCCTTAGACCTCAAGGTCGGAGGTGATTTCGTAATAATCGGAAGGATGGGCTGTAAAGCCCTTGATGTTGCTTTTCATCACAAAGGACATTTTCAGATGCGAAGCATAGATAAATGCGTTATCGTCTAAAAGCTGCTGGCTGATCTGGACTGCCAGCCTGCTGCGTGCTGCCGGGTCAAATTCGCCGCGCAGCTGCCGGGTCAGTTCTTCGACCCGTTCATTATGGTAGTGGCCGGAATTATAGGAAGAACTGTCCAGTACATGGGTCGTAAAATAATACTGCGGGTCGCCTGTAGGCGCAGCCACAAAAGCCTTGGCATAAATATCCCAATCCCCGCGTTTCAGGAAATCGTTATAATTATCTGTCGCGTTGACTTCGGCCCTGATACCGACCTCCTTTAGAAAAGCCTGGGCCGCTTCGGCCAGTAAAGGCAGCTCCTGCCGGGACGTATAGGTGAGCCAGCGGACGGTAAGGTCCTGACCGTTTTTATCAACGTAGCCGTTGCCGTCAGTGTCGGTCCAGCCGGCTTCCCGCAGCAGTTTTTTTGCCTGTTCGGCGTTATAAGCGTCCGTATGCACGGCATCGCCGCCGCAGGGCATATTGGCAGGGAAGGGACCGACAGCCGGCGTACCATTGCCATTCAAAAGCACGCTGGTAAATTTATCCTTGTCGATAGCCATAGCTATTGCCTTTCTAACGGCAGGCTCCTGTAATACCGGCGTCGTAAAATTCAGGCAGGCCTGAAAAACTCTGGAAGTATTGGCGGAAGCAACCTTAAATTTTGCATTGCCGGTAAATAAAGGCAGACTGGCATAGGGCAGGCCCTGTGTGGCATCGATCTCGCCGTTCTGCAGCGCCATCGTCAAAGTATCGCCGTCGGGAATACTGCGGACGATAACTTTATCTGTTTTCACCCTGCCGCCCCAGTACGCCGGATTTTTAGTCAAAACTATTTCCGTAGGCGTCAGGCTTTGGACGATATACGGGCCGGTGCCAGAGATTTTGACATCGTCGGCAGTGCCACGCTGCATATCGATGATGCAGCCGTAAGGATCGCATAAATAATTGATCAGCGCCGGCGCTTTTTCCTGAGACTTTATCGTAACGGTTTGTCCGTCAGCAGTGATTGAAGCCAGTTTTAAGTCGTCGGCAGCTCGTTTATGGCGCTTTACCAGATCCTCAAGGCAGGCTTTCACGGCGGCTCCGGTAAGTCTGGCGCCGCTGCTGAAATTTACGTCGTCGCGTAAAGTGATTTTAACAGTATGATCATCAAGAAATTCGTAGCCTGTTGCCAGCCAGGGCTGCGGCTGCATTGCTTCATTAAAGCGGAACAGCGTTTCGCCGACGCCGTAGCGCAGTGTTGACCAGCCCTTATAGGATTCGTGCGGGTCCATACCGGCGTTCTCCATAGCCACACCGTAAGCTGTGGTGCCGTAGCGGAAGACAGATTCTCCCGCCTTGTCAGGAGCTGCGGAAGGGCCGCAGCCGTTGAGCAGTAAAGCGGTAAGCAGCAGACCGCTGCCCAGTAAAGAAAGTTTCATCATAATAGCAATACCCCTCGCATAAAATTATTTAGGATTGAATTTAGGGTCAAGCTGATCACGTAAGCTGTCACCTAAAAGATTGAACAGACTGACCGTCACAAAAATCGCCGCGCCGGGTGCCAGGATCACCCACGGCGCCGTCTGCAGCATACTGCGGCTGCTGCTCATCATCGAACCCCACTCGGCTGCCGGCGGCTGGGCCCCCAGACCCAGAAAAGACAGGCCGGCAAGTTCCATCAGCATCGTGCCAAGATCAAGTGCCGACATTACCAGCAGCGGACTTAAAATAGAAGGGAGGAGATGCCGGAAAATTATTTCCGTGTCGCTGCAGCCGCTCAAACGTGCCGCCTCGATATATGGCTGCTGCCGGACAGTCAGCGCCTGACTGCGGGCCAGGCGTGCATATTTGGGCCACGAGATGACAGCCAGCGCCAAAACAGCGTTTGTCATACCGCCGCCCAGGATACTGGCAACAGCAATGGCAAAAACAAGGCCGGGAAACGCTAAAAAAATATCGGACAGACGCATGATAAAATTATCCAGCTTCCCGCCATAGTAACCGCTCCAGAGCCCGGCGGCAGTACCGGTAGTAAAAATGATCCCCACTAAAGCCAGCGCAGAAAAAATGGAGCTTTGCCCGCCGACCAGCACACGCGAAAAAACGCAGCGTCCGTAACGGTCAGTCCCAAAGGGATATTCGGCGCTGGGAGCCTGCAAAGCCAGGTCAAGGTTTTGCAGATAAGGATCGTGAGGTACCCAGTAAGGCGCGCTGAGCGTGACCAGAAACAGCAGCACTGTCAGCAGAAGCAGCCAGCAGGTCTTATGCAGGCCATGCGGCAGTATGTTTTTTGGCATCACCATCCACCGCCTTTAGTAAATTGCCGTGCCTGCGGCTCCAGCTGATGCAGCAGCAGATCGGTGACAAGATTGACACAGGTAAAAATGAGCGCGGTCCAGACCACGTAAGCCTGCACGACCGGGTAATCGCGCATCAAAATAGCGTCCATTGCCATTTTGCCGATCCCGTCGATCATAAAAATCATTTCAATAATTGCAGTTCCGCCTAACAGCGAGCCTACCGACAAGGAGAATAAAGTAATGAGCGTACTGCCAAGAGAACGCAGGATGAACCTGCGAAAAACAGTTGCTTTGGGAATGCCGCGTACAAGAGCGCCCGCAACATAATCCCTGTTGATCTCCTCCAGGATATTACTGCGGATATGCCGGATATACTTGGCAGACATGGGAATTGCCAGCGCCAGCGCCGGCAGCAGACCGCCGAACCCAGAGCCGCCGAGGACGGTAAAAAAGTTCAGTTTTAATGCAAAGCAGTAAAGCAGCAGCAAAGCGATAAAAAATCCCGGCAGTGAATTGCCCAGAAACGCGCAGCAGCGAATCAGATGATCGCAGCAGCGGTTATGCTTCAGCGCTGCCGCGATACCCAGCGGCACAGAAATGCAGGCGGTAAGCAGCAGGGCCAGCGCCGTCAAATAAAGCGTAGGCTGCAGCTTAGCTACAAAAAGCGCTGTTACAGGCGTGCCTGAAATATACGAACGTCCCATATCGCCGCTGCAGACAGCCAGCAGCCAGTCCAGATAACGTACCAGCAGCGGACGGTCGAGTCCCAGCTCGGCACGGGCCGCTGCTTTGACCGTTTCCGATACCGCCCCGGAGGCCTTATACATCATATCGACCGTATCATCTGCCGGCAGCTGCATCAGCACAAACGTAAAAAAAGTGATGCCCAGCAGCACCGGCAGCAAAAGCAGAAAACGGTGTTTGATATAAACATTCATCGTGTCAGGCATCCTTTCTGAAAATAAAAACAGCTATGCAAAGTAAACCGCCCTTTCAGGAGCAGCTTAAGCCTTCATAGCTGTATCAATAATACTGTTGTTCAATAAGAATGAGGGCAGCTTCAACTGCCGGCGGCTGCTTCAGCAGCCTGATATTATTTTATCATATTTTAATACTTTAAGTTAACTTCAAGTCAAGCTTTCAAAGAAAAAATTTACAAAAAAGTTTTTTCTTTGTGAGATTTTTGTAGAATCACAAAACTTTCCTTGAAGCTATACCAAGGTAGATGTATAATAGTAAAGAATCAAATTGACCCTAATATTCAAAGAGAGCCGGAGGTAATTATTAATGAAAAAAATTCTTTTAATGCTGACAATGGTCTTAGTGCTTGGTTTCAGTGCTATCTGCAGTGCCAGCAACGGTAAAGTGCTTGACGCTGAAGAAGCCATGGTCAACAAGTTTTTGGCAGCTTCCAATTATTCTGCCGTAACTTCCATGATGACTGACGGTATGAAAACAGACTTTACAGAAGAAGTTTTTAAAAATTTCAAAGAGCAGATGGATAAAAACTTTGGCGCTGTCAGTGAAAAACGTTTAGTAGTGATAGAAAAAGGCGCCGATGCTGATATTTTAAGATACAGCATGAAATTTGCCAAACAGCCCGAAGCAATGATGAGCTTCCTGTTCGCAGTCAAAAACGAAAAACCTTTATTGGGTGATTTCGGTATTGCTCTGCCGCAAAAAGAAGAAAATAAAGAAGCCGCTAAATAAAACAGCGTAAAAAAAGGACTGCCAAACGGCAGTCCTTTTGTATTTTTATAGCAGCCCGCGCAGTTTGTCCAGTGCTTTTAATCGGTGCTTGGTGACATTGCGCACACTGCAGCCTAAACGTTTTGCTGCTTCGGAAGGTTTCAGCTCCTGTGCGAACAGCAGCATCATCACCTGCCGCTGGGCGGGGTTCAGCTGACGCAGAGCTTCCTGCAGATCCAGCGACAGTAAAAGCCGGGCCAGCTCGTCCAGGCTGCCGTCAGCATCACGGCAGGCCTCCAGCAGTTCGGTCCCGGCGGCGCTGTCAGTATCTACCTGCGCTTCGTTTTCCCAGATCTGCCCCTGCTTCTGCATGGCGTCAAAAAGGGCAAAATGCACCTTACAGCGTGCCAGCCCAGGCCAGTTGGCAAAATCGGCGCCATCATATTTCAAAATCAGTTCGATCAGGGCCAGCACGGCGATACCTTCGGCATCTTTACCCAGCGACCGGTAAAACATTTCGCGGTGGGCCTCGCTTTTTAAAAGCGGGCTGAAATCTTCGCACAGCTGCAGCAGTGCCTGCCCATCGCCGCTTTGTGAGGCTGTTATCAGCAGCTGCAGGCGGCTGGGAGGTGTCTGGTCGTTTGTATTGTTTGGAGTGTTAATATTTTTTATGATGATCAAATCCCTTGGTTTTATGATGGCCGTCCATACTGTAAAGCGTTATGCATAACAGTTGCTAGTGTACGCCTGTTTTTAAAAAAAGTAAATAGCAAAATAACGCCGCAGAATACTTAGCCCCTTTGGGGCTAAATTTTTTTGTGTGGACTTGAATAGATCTCCGATCTCGGGTACTTACCAAAGCATCCGGGGTTTTTCTTTTTACGTTCCCTTGTCGCCAGCGACGCAGGCGGGCAGCAGGAGGACAGTGACCACGTGCAGAGCATTGCCGCTGATGGTTGTTGTATAAGTGCAGGGGAGGGCAGATTGTAAATATTTGCAAAATATCCGTTCGTATGTCTTGTGGGGGGGTACAAGAGTGCTATAATATTTAAGTATATTACTGTAACGAATGTTTTTGATGTTCAACAAAAGAAATACTGCTCTGGTTTTGGTATTTCAAACTAAAAAATCAATATTCCGGGGGCTGAGGTGAAATATGTACGATGAAAGCTGTCTGCCGCGTATCGGCAGCAATATCCGCCTGCTGCGCGGTGCCTGTCAGTTCAACCAGTACCAGTTTGCCGGGCGTATCGGCATCAGTCAGACCCATCTGAGCAATATCGAGCATAACAATGTGCGGGTCAGCTTAAAGCTGCTGCTGCGCAGCGCCAATGTTCTGGGCTGCAGCTTGGAAACGCTGCTGGACAGCAAAGCGGCATCCGAGTGGGTACCGGCACCTGATGCCGGGGCTGACGAAAAGGCGGAGGGCGCAAAAAGTAAGAGCAGTGCCGCCGCAGCAACTGACGAACAGGAGCAGTACTCGCTGGAAGAAATACGCCAGCTGCTGCAGCTGCTGCGGCTGAGCAAAGCCCGATAGGAGAGGAACAATGAGTATCATCAATATCTGCCACGACTTTAAATACGGCAGGATCATCTACAATGCGCGTGACCGGTATATAGGCCGTTCCCTGGCTGTTTACGGTGAATATTCGCATAACGAAGCCGAATTATACCGGCAGCTGCTACGCAGCGGCGACACCGTTATAGAAGCAGGCGCCAATATGGGCTCGCTCACCATACCGCTGGCCCGCTTTGTCGGCGAGAGCGGCAAAGTCATCGCCTTTGAGCCTCAGCGGCTCATCTTCCAGATCCTGGCCGGCAACGCGGCTATCAACAGCCTCGTCAACGTCTATGCCTATAATAAGGGCGTTGGCGCCACATGCGGGACTATCGTCATCGACGATCCCAAAGAGTTCTGCCCCGACATCAATACCGGCGGGGTAAAGCTGACGGCGGCAGCTGCCGGTTATGAAGTGGACATCATCACCCTGGACAGTCTGGGAACAGAAAAGTGCGCTCTGCTAAAAATAGACTGCGAAGGCATGGAACGGGACGTTTTAGCAGGCGGACGGCAGCTGATAAACCGGTGCCGGCCCATTATCTACATCGAACGCAATGAGGACTGCCGGGAGCTGCTCAGGGAGTACGGCTATCAGATATACAGGCACGATGTGCCATTGTTCTCGGAGGAAAACTACTTCGGCAACAGAAAGAACCTGTTTATCGAACCCAGCAGCACGCCGGAAGGAAAATTCGTACAGGATGGCCATCTGCATTCGTTCAACTGGCTGTGCGTCCCTGAAGAAAAAAAGATCAGGGTCACAGGCTTTCCGCCCGTCAGCTGACGGACAAACAGACCAGGCAACAAAGAGGCAACAAAGAGATAACAAAGCCAAAAAGGCAAGAGCACAGAAGGCTGCGGCACATGGCTGCGCCGCAAAACAGGAGGCAGAAGCATGGACAATGAAGAAAGCGTGACAGAAATAACGGCGCCCGGCACAAAGCCGGCAGAGTCGGCAGAGTCGGCAGCGCCGCAGGGTGGGAATAATACTGCGGGCAGCGACCGGGGGCAGGGCAAAGCCCCGGCCGCCGGCATCGAAAAGCCGGCAGCGGCAGCGCCCAGACCCTATATGATGTTCGACGCCGGCGAAGTGCGGCAGGAAAGCGGCATCGCGGGCATCAGGTTCGACTTCAACTACGGCGTGCGCGTCACCGTGCCCCAGGGCGAATACCGGGTAAAATTCATCGACCGCAAAGCCTGCCTCACCGTCTACGACGCCCCGGCCAGCGGCGTTTTGGTCACCAGCAGCAAAAAGTATTTTATCGATTTCCGGATCGAAGTATACGAAAAAGATCAACTGATCTTCGCCCACGACCTGGACCTGCGCGGTAAAAAAGTACTGCTCAAATTTCCCGTCGGAATTCTGGGCGACATCCTGGCCTGGTTCCCCTACGCGGAAGCCTTCCGGCAAAAACACGGCTGCGAGCTTTACTGCGCCATGGCCGCAGACATGGCCGCACTGTTTAAACCGTCCTACCCGGAAATAAACTTCGTCCAGCCGGAAGAACGGCCGGAAGGACTGTACGCCAGCTACTACATGGGCATCTTCTTCCCCTGCGACGACCGGGTGCATCAGCCGTCAGACTTCCGCGTCCGGGGCCTGCACCAGAACGCGGCCATGATCCTGGGACTGGACGAAGGCGGCGAACCGTCCCAGCTCAGCGTAAAGCTGCTGCCCAAAGACAAAAAGCGCAGGATCAGAGAACCCTACGTCTGCATCGCCGCCCAGTCCAGCAGCCAGGCCAAATACTGGAACAACGGCGGCGGCTGGATCAAAGTCGTCAAACACCTGCAGGCCAAAGGCTACCGGGTACTGTGCATCGACCGTGAAAACGTCTACGGCATGAACAGCCGCTTCAACATCATCCCCTACGGAGCGGAAGACTTTACCGGCAAACTGCCCCTGCAGGAACGTATCGACCTTTTGGCCCAGGCCGACTTCTTTGTCGGCCTGTCCAGCGGTCTCAGCTGGCTGGCCAACGGCGTTGGCATCCCGGTAGTGCTCATCAGCGGCTTCACCCTGCCGCTGAACGAATTCCCGACCCCCTACCGGGTCATCAACTACCACGTCTGCAACGGCTGCTGGAACGATACGCAGATAGTCTTCGACCATAAAGACTTTGAATGGTGTCCGCGCCTGAAAGGAACGGAACGGCAGTTTGAATGCAGCCGTTACATCACGCCGGAAGCGGTGAACAAAGTCATCGACCGGCTGATGGCCGACCATAAACTGGACCCGCTGGCGGCCGGGAGAACAAGGGCCAAAGGGAAACCTGAGGCAGAGAAAAAGAAACAGGAGCTGATCAGGAAATGAGCTTTGACGATTATAAAAAAGGCAGAGAGATAAAAAACAGAGACCGTCATAAAAAGCAGGCGGAACAGATCCTGGCGACAGTAGTCATGGGCATGAACCTGGTCAACACAGTTGCCCCGCTGGCAGCGCTGGCGGCGGCAGAACAGAAGCCGGTTGCCGCAGCGCGGCCGGCACGCAGCGAGGCGGAGCCTCTGGACTATGCCGTGCTACCCCGGCTGGCAGACATGGTGGACCGGGCCGTGTTCGCCCGCGCCGAGGCGACGACTTCCAGCGTAAACAGCATGGGCAGCGGCAACAGTCAAACGATAACAACCGGGGACAGCGGCATAATCAGCGCTATGAAAGGCGGCGAGCAGATTATCTCGAACGGCGGCAGCGGCATAATCAGCACTATGAGCACCGGCAAGCAGATCATCTCGAACGGCGGTACGGGTACGGTCAACAACATGGTGAGCATCGGCACGCAGAGTATCAAGACCGGCGGCAGCGGCATAGTCAGCAACCTGAGCAGCGGCTATCAGGATATCTCCAGCGGCGGCGAGGGCACGGTAATCAGTATGGTGAGCAACGGCAATCAGGCTATCTACGACAGCGGCACGGGCACGGTCAGCAGTATGAACGGCGGCAAACAGGCTATCTACAGCAGCGGCGGTATGGGCACGGTAATCAGTATGAGCGACGGCAGTCAGACTGTCGAAAACGGCGGCGTGGCCCAGGTCGGCACTATGAGCGTCAGCGGCCGGCAGATTGTCAACGACGGCGGCACGGGCACGGTCAGCAGTATGAACGGCGGCCGGCAGATAATCTACGGCGGCACGGGTACGGTCAGCACTATGAGCGGCGGCCAGCAGCAGATCTCGAGCGGCGGCCTGGGTTCAGCCCTGGGTACTTTAGGCGGCACGCAGAGTATCCTGGACGGAGGTACGGGCTGGGTGGAGAAAGTAACATCCAACCAGGCCATCGCCAGCGGCGGTACGGGCATCGTTGAGACTGTGACAAGCGGCAACAGCTGGACGCTGACTGCCGGACAGACGGGCATCGCCAATAATATGAGCGGCGGCACGCAAACTGTCGACAGCAACGGTAAGGGCACCGTGGTCAGCATGGCAGACGGCAGCCAGAATATCCTGACCGGCGGTACGGGTACGGTCAGCACGATGAACAGCGGCGAGCAGAATATTACGGGCGGCAGCGGCATAGTCAGCACGATGAACGACGGCTTTCAGTATATCAGTGGCGGCGAGGGCACGATCAGCACCCTGAGCAGCGGTTATCAGCGTATCTCCAGCGGCGGTACGGGCACGATCGGCACGATGTACAGCGGCCAGCAGAATATCTCCAGCGGTATGGGCAGTATAGGCACCCTGAGCAAAGGCGGTCAGACTATCAACAGCGTCGGCGCTACAGGCGCGGTCGGCACGATGTACAGCGGCAGTCAGGAGATCTACAGCGGCGGCAGCGGCAGTGTCGGCATCCTGAGCGGCGGCAGCCAGTATGTCTCCAGCGGCGGCGAGGGCACGGTCGGTACGATTGACGGCTACGCTAATCAGACTATTTTGAACGGCGGCAAGGGCACGGTCAGCTGCCTGAGCACCAGCGGCGAGCAGAATATCCAAAGCGGCGGCGTGGGTTCAGCCCTGGGTACTTTAGGCGGCACGCAGAATATCTCGAACGGTGGTACGGGCTGGGTGGAGAAAGTGACATCCAATCAGGTCATCTCCAGCGGCGGTACGGGCATCGTTGAGACTGTGACAGGCGGCGACAGCTGGACGCTGACTGCCGGACAGACGGGCATCGCCAATACCATGAGCGGCGGCACGCAAACTGTCGACAGCAATGGTAAGGGCACCGTGGTCAGCATGGTAGAAGGCGGCGAGCAGATCATCCTGAATGGCGGTACGGGCACAGTCAGCAACATGAGCGGCAGCACGAGCGGCGGCACGCAGACTGTCTCGAACGGCGGCACAGGTTCGGTGATCAGCATGACCACTGGCCTGCAGGTCATCGACACCAGCGGCGTGGGTTCGGTCGGCACTATGTCAGGCGGCGAGCAGACCATCGCCAGCAGCGGTGTGGGCACGGTCAGCAGCATGGAAGGCGGTGATCAGCGTATCTACACCGGCGGTACAGGTACTGTAAGTTCTCTGTCCGGCTACGGCAAGCAGAGTATCTCCGGCGGTACGGGCACGGTAATCAGTATAGGCGGCGGCGCGCAGGATGTCTACGACGGCGGCGTGGGTACGATCAGCAGCATGAGCAGCGGCGTTCAGAGAATCAAGAGCGGCGGCAGCGGCACAATAATCAGCATGACCACCGGCTTTCAGGCTGTCTTCACCGGCGGCTACGGCATGATCAGCACTATGAGCGGCGGCACGCAGACTGTCCAGGCCGGCGGCACAGGTTCGGCCGGCACTATAAGCGGCACCGGCAGCCAGGTCATCAGCGGCACCGGCGGCGTGGGTACCGTCGATCTGTTGCTTGACAGCGGCAAGCAGCATATCGTCAGCGGCGGCAGCGGCACAGCCGTCAGTGTGCACAGCGGCGGCGAGCAGATCATCTCGAACGGCGGCCACGGCACAGTCAGCACTATGGACAGAGGCAGTCAGACTATCATGGACGGCGGTATCGGTTCGATCAGCCTCATGAACAGCATGGGCGCGCAGACGATCGCCGACGGCGGCACAGGTATAGTCGGCATGCTGAGCGGCGGCAGCCAGGTCATCGCTAGCGGCGGTGTGGGCACGGCCAGTACCATGAACAGCGGCGAGCAGCAGATCCTGGGCACGGGCACGGTCAACAACCTGAGCGGCGGCAGTCAGACTGTCTCCAGCGGCGGCTACGGCTCAGTCGGCAGTATGACAAACGGCCAGCAGCATATCCTGGGCAGCGGTAACGGCATGGTAGATACCATGGTCGGCGGCAGTCAGACTGTCTCGAACGGCGGCAGGGGTACGGCCGGTGTCGTGAACAACTACGGTAATCAGATTATTTTGGACGGCGGCGAGGGCACGGTCACCGACATGAGCGGCGGCCAGCAACAGATCTCCAGTACCGGCGTGGGCACGGTAACTACTATGAGCGGCGGCAGTCAGGTCATCTTGAGCGGCGGCAAGGGAACGGTACTCAGCATGAACAGCGGCGGCACGCAGACTGTCTCAAGCGGCGGCGTGGGCACCGTCAGCGACATGAGCGGCGGCACGCAGGCTGTCTCGAGCGGCGGTACGGCAGCCGGCACTCTCATCAACGGCGGTACCCAGATAGTCTCGACCGGCGGCATCGTCAGCAGCGCTGTTTTGAGCGCCGGCCAGCAGCAGGTATATGACGGCAGCGGCCTTCACGACATCACCTTTGCCGGCGGCACGCAGATGATCATGAACAATGCCGCAGTCAGCGGCATGCAGGTAACAGCGGGCATGCAGCTGGTTTCAAGCGGCGGTTCGGCCCTGGCTACTTTCTTAAACAGCAACGGCGTGATGCAGCTTGTCAGCGGCGGTACAGTAAGCGGGCTGACCATGAGCGGCGGCAGCCTGGAACTGGAAACTGTCAGCGGCGGAAGCTTCACCATCGGCGGCACAATGACTGTCGGCGGCGGCAGCGTGAACATGACTGACAGCGGCGTGACCCGCGCCGGCACGCCATCCTACGAGACCCTGACCATCAACAGCCTGAGCGGCGGCGGCGCCACCTTTATTATGGATACCGACCTGGGCAGCGACAATGACAGCAACAGCGACAAAATAACTATCAGCAGCGCCGGGGCAGGCGGTACCTGCTATGTACAGGTCAAAGACCTGAGCGGGCTGAACGGCAGCGAAGTAACAGGCGCGCACCACCAGAAGCTCATCACCGACACCGACGGTAATCTGACCTTTGTAGGTCAAAATTTAAATACCGGCGGCCTGTGGGACATCGACCCGACGCTGGCCAAAGGCGATACGCTGAATCTGTCGGCCAACGACTGGTACCTGGTAAAAATCGCCAAAACTGCCAATAACGACACCCGGGTACTTCTGGACGCTGCCGACAACAGTTACGCCCTGTGGCGCAACACCAACGACAGCCTGCGCAGCCGTCTGGGAGCTTTAGGCAATGGCAGCGAACACGCTGACGGCATCTGGGCCCGTACCCAGGCGGGCAGGTTCAGCGGCGCCGGGTACGAAGGCCGCTATAACATGTATCAGCTGGGCTTTGACCAGTCGGTAAACGACCAAAGTATTTACGGCGCGGCGGCAGACTACGGCGACGGCACAGGCAGTTACGAACCGGGCAGCGGTAAAGACAAGCTGAAGACCTTCAGCCTGTACGGGGTCTGGAGAGGTGACAACGGCGCCTATACCAATGTCACGGCCCGTTACGGCATCGTCGATACTGAGCTGGAATCCTACGGCGACTTCCCCGACAAGGCCGAATATAAGCAGCACGCCTACAGCGTCAGTGTCGAATACGGCAAACGCTTTGATATGGAGAGCGGGCTGTTCATCGAGCCTAACGTCCAATTTACCCTTGGCAGACTGGGCAGCATCGACTACACCACCAACAGGGGCGCCAACGGTTATATCGAAGGCATGAACAGCGCCATCGGGCGTATCGGCTTCGTGATGGGACAGAAGATAGAAAACGGCAGCGATATCTATCTGAAAGCCGACCTGCTGCACGAATTTGCAGGTGAGCGCGATCTGCAGCTGACTTCGGACGCAGGTGGTACGAATGATATCCTGACCAAACACAATGACTACGGCGATACCTGGTTCGAGCTGGGTCTGGGCGGTAACGTCAGGATCAGCAAAACGGGCAACTTCTACGGTGAAGTGACGCGCGGCTTCGGCGGCGACATCAACAAAAAGTGGAGCGTCAACGCCGGGTTGAGGTTCACTTTCTAAGCTAGTCCTCAATCTTATGGTATGTGCAGATCTGCTTCGACTAAGCAGGCAGACAGAGAGTAATATTGGTAATCATCTGCAGGTGATCCAGTGGTATAAAATCAATAAAAAAGGCCGGACTGTTAAGTCCGGCCTTTTTATATAGATAAGGTCTGTTACCAGGTGAACCAGGTATAGATGCTGAATACTGTCAGCAGCATGACTTCTAAAATAAACATCGGTTTGAGGGTCTTAAAGAAGTCGGCTTTAAAATAATCCAGGGTGACGATAAAACACATATGTGTCGGCGTCAGCATTTGTCCGGCTACGCCGAAGGCCATGGCCACGCCTGCCAGGTTCAGGTCGCCGGGCGACAGGGCTGCGACTATAGGCATAACGATCGCTACATGACCCTGTGACAGACCTGTCAGGATGCCGATAATAAAGGAGATAGCGGCGATAATGACAGGTACGGGCAGCGGTGAGGCTTTAAAATCTTCCACGATGGTATGCAGAACGTTGGTATCGGTCAGGATCTGGATAAAATAGAGGATGCACAAAACGTTCATCAGCATTTTCCAGTCGCAGGCGCCGGTAAAAACTTCTTTGATGTTCAGGACGCGGCTTGTCATACGCAGGACCGGGATCATGGCGAAGGTGACCAGAGCCATAGCGGTGGAGGCGTTAAGGTCGCAGAAAACTACCAGCAGGAAGTTGATTACGACCGGGGCAAGCGACAGTACCAGGTTCATAATGTCCTGACGGCGTTCGGCCGGATCGACATCTACATTGCTGTTAGCGGGCATATCCAGCGTCCGGATGAGTACCAGCCAGCCCAGGGCAAATGCCAGCAGGGTCAGCCAGCACAGGTGGGCGATAAAGTCGCTGAAGGCAACGCCGGCGATGCTGCAGGCCATGATCATGCCGGGTATGATGGGACTGGAAAATTCAAAGATATGCCGGAACCAGAAATTGATGGCGGCTTTATGTTCTTTGGTAAGGTCTGTATTGCGGCTGGCTGCTTCGACGATGGGCGCAGAAAAACGTGCGCCGCCCAGCGAAGGCAGCAGGCCGAGAAAAGCTGGCATAATGGCCAGTGTAAATTTTTCGCTGGCAAATAAGCGCTGCAGGGCGCGGATCATTCCGTCTAAAGCGCCGCTGGTACGCAGCTCGATTTCCAGGCACATGACAAAATAGAGCGCCAGGATCAGGTCGTAGGTGCGCTGCATGGTAAGCGTGGTAGTGAAGGCGCTGACCAGATAATGGAACTGAGGGGCTACTAAAGCCCAGATCAGCAGGCCGCCTGCCAGGATCGCCGGACCGATGGGGATGTGGCGGCGCAGCAGGATGATGATCAGCAGCATTGCTAAAGCGATCACGAGAAAAATATTCATTTTAAAACCTTCTCACTCTCAAATAATATATCTATTATACAAAGAATGCAGAGAAATTTCCATATTCGGCTGAAAAAAGGTATAATAAAAGAAAATATACTTCTGGAGGTGTACTATGTATATCAGTCGCTTATGTTTGCAGAATTACCGCTGTTATGATAATTTTGAGATAGATTTCAACAAAGAACTGACTGTTATCGTAGCTGAAAACGGTAAGGGCAAAACAGCTATTTTAGATGCGGTCGCTGTAGCTTTAGGGCCTTATCTGGCGTGCTTTGACGGTGTTAAGGCCAACCAGATCAGTGATACGGACGTACGCCAGACCAAAGATACTGTAGGCAGGACTTTGGAGCATGTGCTGCGGATGAAAAGCCAGTATCCCGTTGTGATCGGGGCAGAAGGCGTTGTTGACGGCGAAAAGATCACCTGGAAAAGAGAATTGAAGGCGGCCGGGGGGCGGACGACGATCCTGAATGCGAAGGCTTTGAGCGAGTATGGGCGGCATATGGTCAAGGCGCTGCGGGAGGTCAACGACAGTAAAATAATTTTGCCGGTCATGGCTTATTATGGTACCAGCAGGATGTGGAAGGATAATAAGCTGTTCGAGCTGCGCAAGGATATCAGTCTGGAGCGCGGCAGCGGCTACGTCGATTGTATGGAGCCTTCGTCATCATATAATACTTTTGGGCAGTGGTTCAAATATGCGGCGATGAGCGCGATGGAATTTGACCGTTATCTGGCCGAGAGCGGTAAAAAGGATGAAAAGAATCCGTATACGGAAGTGCTGAAGGCTGTGCGTCAGGCGATCATTACCTGTATCGGCAGTATGGGCTGGACGGATATAGATTACAGCTTTGCTTTTCAAAATCTGATCATTATGCATGAAACGATGGGTGTATTGCCGCTGGAGGCTTTGAGTGACGGTACCCGCAGCGTGATCAGTATGGCGGCAGATCTTGCGTACCGGATGGTGCGGCTGAATCCTGACCTTGGAGCCATGGCGGCTCTTGAAACGCCGGGCATCGTACTGATCGACGAAGTCGATATGCATTTGCATCCTTCCTGGCAGCAGGCGGTAGTTTATGATGTGCGGAAGGCGTTTCCCAACGTACAGTTTATTGTGACGACTCACAGTCCGCAGGTTCTGAGCACGGTTCCGGCTGAGGCTATCCGTATCCTGCGCTGGGACAATAATCTGATCAATATCGATAAACCTGCCTTTTCTTTAGGCGCTGAAAGCTTTCAGCTGCTCAAGGATATTCAGAATGTCGACACGCGCCCGCAGGCATTGCCGATCGTGAAGGACCTGTACAGGTATCTGATGCTTGTGAGCGAGGATAAATGGGATACGGACGAGGCCAGGGAGCTGCGCAAACGTCTGGACGAATGGTCTAAAGGGTGTGAACCGGCTTTGGTCCGTGCTGATACGGAAATCAGGATGAAGTCTTTCAGGAGGAAGAAAAAATGAAACGGGTGTACAAATCTCCGGCTACACCCGAGCGCCTGCGCAGTTATGTGAAGGCGTTTCCGGACGAAACCTGGGAGCATTTCCGCCGGCGCAACCGCAGGGGCTACCGCGAAGTAAAGCAGCAGCTGCTGCAGGATCAGCACGGTTTATGCGCGTATTGTGAGATCAGTATCAAGCTGGCTGAGTTTGAGGACAATGTTGATGATTTCAGGGTGGAGCATTTCTTCCCCAAAGTAGCTACACAGCTTGAAAAACACAATTATCACCTGGACTGGCATAATCTGCTTGGTGTTTGCCATGGCGGCAGCCAGCCCTATGTGTCGGACCCTGAATGGCGTTATTCCAGCAGGAAGAATGACCGGAGCTGTGATGTACCAAAGGGCGGGAAACCGATTTCCGAGCGGATACTGAACCCGCTGAAGATACCGGCGTCAGTCAGGCTGTTTCGTTATCAGGAGCATACCGGTAAGATGATCGTTGACGAAAGTTCCTGTCCGAAAAAACTGCAGGCCAAGGCGCGCAATACGATCCGCGAGCTGAACCTGAACGCGCCGCGGCTGCAGCGGATGAGACTGGCGCTGATCAGGATACTGGAGGACGAGATAAACAGTGCTTTGGCTGGCGGAGCGGTGCTGGAGGAGTTTTTGCCGCTGCTGGCGGAAAGTATCCTGCTGCCGGATGACGATGGCAATTATCAGCCGTTTTTTTCAGTGGCGCGCTGGTATCTGGGTGAATTTGCCGAGGATATTTTAAGGGAAAATAATTATGCGATGTAACGCACTCCTGCTTAAAAATAACTTTTTAAGCAGGAGTTTTTTTGTGGAGGTAGAAAGTAATAATTATTATGTTTTCAGATAATTGCAGAAAGATATAGGGGAGCGGAGAAATATGGAATTAACTAAGAAAGCGTTTAAAGCATATGATGTGCGCGGCGTTGTGCCGACAGAGGTCAATGCGGAGATGGCTTATCGGGTAGGGCGCGTTTTTGCGGCGATGTTTGCAGCTGAAAAAGTTGTGGTCGGGCATGATATACGCTTGAGCGGGCGCGAGCTGGTCGATGCTTTGACGGAAGGGCTGCGGCACGGCGGCAGTGATGTGATCGATATCGGGCAGTGTGGTACGGAGATGATTTATTTCGCGACGGCACATCTGGACGCTGACGGGGGGATCATGGTAACGGCCAGTCACAATCCGGCAGAGTATAACGGGATGAAGCTCGTGCGCCGAGGAGCCAGACCGATCTCGGCCGATACGGGACTGATGGAGATCGCTGATATGGTGGTCGACAGTAAGGATTTTCCTCATGTCAAGGTGCCGGGCAAGACGGAGGGTGCTGTAAGACGTTATGATATCATGCCGGAATATATCGAGCATTTGCTGGGATATATAGACATCAAGTCGCTGAAACCGCTGAAGATAGTGGCTAACCCTGGGAACGGCGGCGCCGGCCCGGTCTTGAACGAGCTGGCCAAATATCTGCCTTTTGAATTTATCAAGATCAATGAAATACCTGACGGGACTTTCCCGAACGGGGTGCCTAATCCGCTTTTGGTACCAAATCGCGAGGCTACGGCAAAACTGGTGCGCGAATATCAGGCTGATCTGGGCGTGGCCTGGGACGGCGATTTTGACCGCTGCTTTTTGTTTGATGAAAAAGCCGAATTTATTGAAGGCTATTATATAGTCGGTTTGCTGGCAGAGGTATTTCTGCGCAAGCAGCCGGGCGCCAAGATCATGTATGACCCGCGTCTGACCTGGAACACGCAGGAGGTTGTGGATGCGGCCGGCGGTGTTGCTGTGCGCTGCAAGAGCGGGCATGCCTTTATGAAGGAATGTATGCGTGCCAATGAGGTGCTGTACGGCGGCGAAATGTCGGCACATCATTATTTTAAAGATTTTTCCTACTGTGACAGCGGCATGATACCCTGGCTGTTGGTGGCGGAGCTGTTATGCACCAGCGGTAAAACTTTGTCGGAGCTGGTCGAAGCACGGATGGAAAAATTTCCCTGCAGCGGCGAGATCAACCGCAAGGTTGAAGATTCAGCGGCCGTACTGGCGGCGATCGAGGCTGAATATGCGCCCGGCGGTCAGGTCGATAAGCTGGACGGGCTGAGCATTGATTATGCCGAATGGCGTTTCAATGTGCGTGTTTCCAATACAGAGCCGGTGATGCGCCTGAATGTTGAGACCAGAGGCGATAAAAAGCTGCTGGCTGAAAAAACAGCGGAACTGCTGGAACTGATCGGCGGCGAAGAAGCCTGACAGAGCCCGTGTCTGATCGGTGCCGGCGGCAATCAAGGTAAGTGTTTATCTAAAAATTTATTTCCTGTTCAAGTGGAGAAAGAGTGATACAGATGACTGCAATCAAACAAGTACGCAAGGCTGTTATTCCGGCGGCTGGATTAGGCACGCGTTTTCTGCCTGCTACTAAAGCTACACCGAAGGAGATGCTGCCGATCGTTGATAAGCCGACGATCCAGTATATTATTGAAGAAGCGCTTGCTTCGGGAATAGAAGATATTCTGATTATTACCGGGCGCAGCAAACGTGCTATTGAGGATCATTTTGACCGCAGTATCGAACTGGAATTGAACCTTGCGGCCGGCGGTAAAGCGCAGGAGCTGGAGATGGTCAAAAAGATCTCTGATATCCGGATCCACTATATCCGCCAGAAAGAGCCGCGCGGATTGGGGCATGCTATTTTATGCGCGAAGCAGTTTATCGGCGATGAGCCTTTTGCGGTGCTTTTGGGCGACGATGTAGTAGACGGTGAAGTACCGGCGCTGAAACAGCTGATGGATGTTTATGATAAAACCGGGGCCAGTGTTTTGGGCGTACAGGAGGTGCCGCAGGAAAAGGTATCGTCTTATGGTATCGTAGCGTCCGAGCCTACGGCCGAACCGCGCACCTTTACGGTCAGAGATATGGTCGAGAAACCGGGCGTTGAGGAAGCGCCTTCGCGGCTGGCTGTTTTGGGGCGTTATATCATCAATCCCGAGGTGTTCCCGATCCTGGAGGCTACCAGGCCGGGACGCGGTAATGAGATCCAGCTGACGGACGCATTGAAGGAGCTGGCTAAACTGCAGAAGATGTATGCTTATAATTTTGAAGGACGTCGTTATGATGTCGGCGATAAACAGGGCTTTTTGGAGGCGACGGTGGAAATGGCGCTGAAGCGTCCTGATCTGAAGGATAAGTTTTTAGCATATTTACAGACTATTGTCAGTAAGAACTAAGGAGATTGAATGATGAATGTTCTGGTTACCGGCGGTGCCGGTTATATTGGTTCACATGTAGTTGAAGAATTGCAGAAAAACGGTTTCACACCGATCGTTTACGATAATCTTTCAACAGGCCATGCGGCGGCAGTGCCTGAAGAGGTGCAGCTGGTGGAGGGCGATATCCATGATGTTGCTTTTTTGAAGCATATCATGGCCCAGTTTGAGATCGACGCGGTCATTCATTTTGCTGCCAGCAGTCTGGTCGGCGAATCGATGGAAAATCCTTCCAAGTATTATTTTAATAATGTGGAGGGGTCGCTGCATCTTTTGGAAGCAATGAAAGGCGCCGGCGTAGATTATATCGTTTTTTCGTCGACGGCGGCAGTATACGGAGAGCCTGAGAGCGTGCCCATTAAAGAGGACAGCTGTCTGAAACCGACTAATGTTTACGGCCGCACGAAGCTGATGATCGAAAAAATGCTGGCTGATTATGATATGGCTTATGAGATGCGTTATGTGGCGCTGCGTTATTTTAACGCCGCAGGAGCTTCGCCGAGCCGTGATATCGGCGAAGACCATGATCCTGAATCGCATTTGATCCCGCTGGTTTTAAAAACTGCGCAGGGCGTACGCAGGCAGGTTGCCATCTATGGTACTGATTATGCTACTGCAGACGGTACCTGTGTGCGTGATTATGTTCATGTCTGCGACCTGGCAACGGCACATGTTCTGGCACTCAAGCATCTGCTGGCTGGAGGAGCGAGCCGCGTGTATAATCTGGGCAGTGAAAATGGTTTCAGCGTGCGCGAGATCATCGATGCTGCTAAAAAGATTACGGGGATAGACTTTACTGTGGTGGAAGAAAGCCGCCGCAGCGGCGATCCGGCTGTGCTGATCGCTTCTTCGGAGAAGATCAGGGACGAGCTGGGCTGGGTGCCTAAGTGCAGTACTGTCAATGAAGTTATCAGTACGGCCTGGAAATGGCATAAGGGACATCCGCAGGGCTATGAAGGCTGAAAATGTAAGACCGGTTTGCCTGGGCAGCCGGTCTTTTTGCTTTCAAGCCGTTTTTTTGTTAAAATAAGAGTTCAGGAAGAAGAAAATAGAGGACGAAAAAATGCAGCTTGTTGTAGATAAAATTGCCAGGAGTTTTGGCATTAATGAAATATTTAAGGATATCAGCTTTATGATCGATAAAGGTGAAAAAATTGGGCTGGTAGGCGTAAATGGCAGTGGCAAAACAACGCTGCTGCGCTGTCTTTTGGCTCCGGAAACGGTTGACGGCGGCGTGGTGCGTTTTGAACCCGGCTTGAAGATCGGTTATGTGGAGCAGGGGTTTCAGAATATCGGCACCGGCAGTTTATGGCAGTTTATGCTGCGCTCCTGCCCGGAGATAGTGACGATGCGTGAAGAACTGGCGGCTTTGGAAGCACTTTCTGCCCAGCTGGAACCGGGTGCGGAGCTGGACGGGGTTTTAGAGGAATACGCCCGTGTGACCAAACGTTACGAACATGTCGACGGATATAATTATGAAGCGTTTATTAAAAGAGTCTTGATTGGCCTGGGTTTTGAAGAAGCGGTCTGGGATAAGACGGCGGAGCACTTTTCCGGCGGACAGAAAACCAGGATGATGCTGGCGGCGGCTCTGGTGCGGCGGCCTGATTTTCTGATTTTGGATGAGCCTACAAATCATCTGGATATTGCTATGACTGAGTGGCTGGAGAAGTATCTGCAGGAATTTAAGGGCGGGCTATTGGCAGTCAGTCATGACCGTGCGTTTCTTGATAATATCGCTACACGGATACTGGAAATGGAAGGCGGGCATCTGACTTCCTTCAAAGGCAATTACAGCAAATATCTGGTGCAGAAAGAGCTCCAGACTGCAACACTGGAAGCTGCTTATGCTTCGCAGCAGGATTATATCGCACGGACGGAAGCCTATATCCGTCGTTTTAAAGCGGGCATCAAAAGTAAGATGGCGCGTGGACGCCAATCTCAGCTGGATCGTCTGGAGCGGATGGACGCGCCTGTGCAGCATGAGGAATTTGCCCTGCGCCTGCCGCCTGCGCCGGAGTCTGCTGAACGGGTGCTGATTTTGGATAACCTTTCTGTTGGTTATGGCGATAATGTACTGCTGCATGATATAGATTTGGTGCTGCGCAAGGGTGAAAAGGTTGGCTTGCTGGGTCCTAACGGTACCGGTAAAACGACATTGCTGAAAACTGTTTTAGGCGAGCTGCCGCCGCTGAAGGGAACAGCGCAGATCGGCAATCGTGTGAAGGTGGGGTATTTTTCGCAGAGCTATGAAAGGCTTGCTCCCAAACAGACGCTGCTGGATAATTTTTTGGTGGAATATGGCTTTACTGAGGAACGTACGCGTTCACTGCTTGGCGGGATGCTGTTTCACGGCGACGACGTTTTTAAAGAGATCGGCACTTTGTCAGGCGGTCAGAAGGCACGTCTGGTATTGCTGAAGCTGGTGCTGGACGGGGCAAACTGCCTGGTGCTGGACGAGCCGACCAACCATCTTGATATTATGGCGCGGGAGACTGTGGAAGCGGCTTTGACTGCTTTTGACGGGACGGTACTGGTGGTCAGCCATGACCGTTATTTTATCAACGAGATCGCTGACAGGATCTGGGAACTGGAAGATCACCGGGTCTGTGATTATAAAGGCAATTATGATTTTTATTTAGAAGAAAAGGCTAAAAGACGGCTGCTGCAGGCTGCCGTGCCGAGCAGCGCCCCAGTGCAGAGGAAGGCTGCGCCTGAGCCGATAAGCAGTACTGTAAAAAGTTCCGGCAGGCATAAGCGTGCCTACAGCCCGCAGGAAGCAGAAAAGCTGCTGGCAAAAGTTGAATTGAGTATTCGTGAACAGGAGGCTTTGCTGGGGGTGCTGGAAGGACGAATGGCCGATCCTGCCAGCCATACAGACCCGGAGGCCAGCGCTGCTTTGGCGGCGGAGCATGCTGCCCTGCAAGCGGAAATCGAGAAGCTGATGCTGCGCTGGGAAGAGCTGATGACAGCGGCAGAAGCGTTACAGGAGTAAGCAGAAGATGTTAAATGCAATGACGGACGAAGAATATATGCAGCTGGCGCTGCAGGAAGCCCGGGCGGCTGCCGTGATCGGCGAGATACCGATCGGCGCCGTACTTGTGGTTGAAGGTGAAGTTGTAGCGAGGGCGCATAATATGCGCGAAACCTGGAACGATGCGACGGCGCACGCCGAGGTCATCGTGATCAGGGAGGCGTGTAAAAAGCTGGGCCGCTGGCGTTTAGAGGGGGCCGTGCTTTATGTTACGGTCGAGCCCTGTCCAATGTGTTCGGGCGCTATCGTCAACAGTCGTATCGACAAGGTTGTTTACGGCTGTCCTGATGCTAAAGCCGGAGGGGCAGAGTCGATCTTTAATATCATCAGTAATCCCAATCTTAATCATACGGCACAGGTCGTCAGCGGCGTCTGTGAAGCCGAATGTGCACAGGTAATGAAGGATTTTTTTAGACGCAGACGTGCGGAAAACAGGCTGGCAAAGGCTGGAATAGCTGCTGACAGTGCGGAAAATTAAGAAAAACTCTTTGCAAAATACGGATTTATGATATAATAGATAAGGCTGGTTTACGCGGAGAGGTGTCCGAGTGGTCGAAGGTGTTTGACTCGAAATCAAATGTACGGCAACGTACCGTGGGTTCGAATCCCACCCTCTCCGCCAGATGATTATGCGGTTCTTCATTTATTTGAAGGACCGTTTATTTTTTTGCAGCGGCAGACATCAGCAAGAATAAAAAATATTTGACAATAGTTAGATGTCTAATTATAATTGAGATATGATGAAGCAGACAAAAACGATTTTTTTGATCAGTAAAATAAGAGAAAAGGCCAATAAATTCATTCTGGCAGATCTGGCGCAGCATGGTATTACCAAACTGGCTCCTTCACATGGAGATATTTTAGCGTGTCTGTATCAAAGGGAGCGGGTGACGATGAAAGAGATTTCAGACTCTATCCATCGGACGAAACCAACGGTGACGGTGCTTGTAAATAAGCTTACAGAGCTGGGGCTGGTGAAGAAATTTCAGGCAGCGGAGGATTCCCGGGTCATTTATGTGGAGCTGACTGAGCAGGGAAAAGCATTGCAGAAGCTTTTTGAAAAAATTTCAGCTGATTTAGTTCAAAAAGTTTTTCAAAATATGGAACAGGAAGAAATGAAAAAGCTGGAAATATCTTTGCAAAAAATTCTGGATAATCTGGGGTAAAATTTTTTAGAAAAATAGTTAGACCTCGAACTATTTTTTGCAGCTGATAAACAATGGACAACAATATTTTTATGATAGAGAAACATAAGATTTACGCAGGGAAAGGAGGCTGACAGATGGAAGGTCTGCGGCAGTGTTTCGGAAATTCAAAGCAGGCTACGGCTAGGTGTGCAAGTGGCTGGATCGAGTGATTACCAGGCCCTGAAAGGGGTAAATAAAAGAAAGCGAGTTGAGTTTTATGAAAAAAGAAGTATTGGATTATGTTATTGAAAAGACACATGAATTGATGAATGCTGCTTCCTGCAGCAGTGAAGCTAAGGCAGCGGCGCAGAGCTGGCTGGATGCGGTCGGTACAGAACAGGAAGCCGATGAAACAAAAAAATATATTGCCGAACTGGAAGCGGATATTATGCCGATCGACAATCTGATAGCTTTTGCAGGATCTGAGGCCGGAGCCGGATATTTTGGTGCCGAACTGGCCAAGAATATTACCGCACATGCTGAAGAAATAAAGCTTGCTGGGGCTGAATACTGCGATTGCCCTGCCTGTGCGGCTGTGGCAGAAATACTTGCCAGAAAAAAAGAATTGCTGTGAAGGTTTTTAGCAGGTTGATTGCGACTGCTTGCAACAGAATATTGCTGATAAAAGGAGTTTCATTTATTTGAAGCTCCTTTTATTTTTATAGTTAAGTATTGATGCCGGATTTTTAATTTTAGTCAGGCTTCGGAAGCTGTACGGCAGATTAAAATTTTGTTATGATAATATCATCAGCCAAATTAGTGATGGAGGCATGAAGTGAATAATTCTGTGGTAATAGATAAAAAGTTTTACTGGGAACTGTTTAAATCTACGTTCCTGATCAGTGCTTTTACAGTGGGCGGTGGTTTTGTCATTATCCCGCTGCTGAAAGCCAAATATGTCGATCATTATAAATGGATGAGTGATAAGGAAGCGCTTGATCTTGTTTCAGTAGCGCAGTCGGCTCCTGGAGTGGTGGCCGTCAATGCCGCTATCATTATAGGTTATCGTCTGGCAGGGTATACCGGCGCTGCAGTTACTTTGCTGGCTACAGTGCTGCCGCCGCTGATCACACTGACGGTGATTTCGTATTTTTATGATGCTTTTGCCCATAATTATTATGTGCAGATTTTGCTGCGCGGTATGCAGTGCGGGGCTACAGCGCTGATACTTGACGTAGGCATAAATCTGCTGCAGAAAGAGCTGAAAAAGAAGCTGCTGCTGCCGTGTTTGATTATTTTCGGCACTTTTATCGCCAATTATTTTTTTCAGGTCAATATCATGTATCTTATTCTGATCGATGCCGTTATCGGTTATTTATGGCTGCAGGATGAAAAATACAGCTAAGGAGGTATGAAAGTGATATATATAAGTTTGTTCTGGAGTTTCTGTATGGTCGGCGCTTTTTGCGTTGGCGGAGGTTATGCTTCCATACCGCTGATCCAGACGCAGGTCATTGATGTCCATCATTGGATATCATTCAGTGAATTTATGGACGTTGTTGCTATTTCGCAGATGACACCGGGACCAATAGGTATAAATGCCGCTACTTTCGTAGGGACAAAGGTGGCAGGTATTGGCGGCGCGGTAGCGGCGACGGCAGGTTTTGTTACGCCTTCGCTTATTATTATGATCGCATTGGCAAAGCTGCTGGCAAAATATGGAGATATGGGAGCGATCAGGGGTGTTTTGAACGGCCTGCGCCCCGCTGTAGTCGCATTGATAGCTTCTGCCGGTGTGATGTTTTTAACTCTGTCTTTGTGGAACGAAGAAAAATTGCCGGCTGTCTGGAGTGATCCTGATATGGTCAGCACGATCGTTTTGCTTGTTTCACTGGTCCTGATCAAGAAGAAGATCTGCGGCGTGATCCAAACACTGGTTGGTTCGGGGTTATTGAGTTTGGCGCTGCATTTTTTTATAAAATAATATGGTTGAAAAGTAATTAAAGGATTCCTGACTGTTTGCAGTCAGGAATTTTCTTTTAAAATAATATTTTAATGTTAAGAATTGTTTTTCTTGTTTTTTAATAATTCATTTAATATAATTAAAGAAAAATGACGGATAAGAATACGGGAGAGCTTAATATGATCAGTGCCGGGCAGAAAGTAAACAAGCTGATGCAGGACTTTTTTACTGCTTATTTTAATGAACGCGATTATAAAGCTGCCGCAGGCTTTCTGCGTGAAGACATCAGATGGATAGGTCTGGGGGCAGTCTGCAGTGCCAGAGATCGCAGTGAGGCTGTAAAATTTTTGCAGGCTGAAATTGCAGCCGCACCATATGCGGTTTTCTTTGAATATGAAAATGTTCAAAATGTGATGCTGTCTGAAACGGCGGCAGTATTTCTTTGTGATCTGCTGCTCAAAAAAAATAAAGATGGGTATGACAGTGATATAAGCATACGTGTAATGGCAGCCTGCAATTGCTGTGATTCTGTATGGAAAATTGCGGCGCTGCATGTTTCACAGGCAAATATGGGACCGGAGACAGGTGATTTTTTCCCGGCAGCGTTCAGTATGGAAAAGGTTGCCGAGGTCGAAAGCAGCATTAACAGGCAAATGCTGGGTCTGCTTAACCGCAGTATACCAGGTGGTATTTTAGGCGGTTATGTTGCGCAAGGTTTTCCTTTGTATTATGTTAATGAAAGAATGCTTGCTTATCTTGGCTATACTTATGAGGAATTTGTAGCAGATACCAAAGGTCTGGTTATGAACGGCATCCATCCTGATGATTTAGAACGGGTGGAGCAGATTGCCAGCCGGGCGATGGATCAGGATAGTGAGTATGAAGTTAAGTACCGGATGAAAAAGAAAGACGGCAGTTATATCTGGGTCAGTGATGTTGGGAAAAAGGTTCTGGCTGTGAACGGAAATGCTGCCTGTATCAGTGTGATCAGGGATATTTCTGGTGAGATAGAAGCAAAACAAAAGCTTTTCGAGGAAAGCGTTGAGAACAGGCAGCAGAAGAATATCCTGCAGAATATTATCGATACTATGCCCAGCGGCCTGCTGCAATGCAGCTTTGACAGGATACCCAAAGCTTTGATGGTCAACAGGACCGGGGCTAATATTTTAGGGTTCGAGAATGAGCATGAGTTTTTTCTGCGGAGGGATGTTTGTGATAATATTCTTCGCTGTATCCATCCGGAAGATAGAACAAAGGTTTTAGAGGAACTTTTCAGTATTGCAGAGGAAGGGATCGTCAAGAATTCAAGCCACCGTATCAAAACTGCAGCAGGCGAGGAAAGATGGGTACGGTCTGCTGCCTGCGTTATTCAAAATCAGCAGGGGGAAAAAATCTATCAGATAATTTTCCATGATGTTACCGAAATCCTGCAGCTGCGCCGCAAAAACCAGCAGTGGGATCTGATGGAACGCAGCGCGTTATATACGGCTATCACATCAGCTTATCCGATGATCATTTTCGGAAATCTTACACGGAATACCTGCAGTGTTTTAGATCAGGAGGGACAGAGCCTGCATTCGCTGGATTGCGGCAGCTATGATGCTATGGTCAATGGAGTGTTGGGTTCGGTAGCACCTGAGTATAGAGATGAGTTTACCAGTAAATTTGCCCGTCAGAACCAACTGGCAGAGTATGAACGAGGTGCTCACGAAACTTATATGGAGCACCGCCAGCTTTTGGATGATGGACAGTATCATTGGGTCTCGGCACATAAAATCAAGGTGGAAAATCCCGTTAATGATGATATTCTTACAGTTTCGCTGATTCGCTGCATTGACGAGCAAAAGGACAATGAGGCGGAAAAAAATCAGATTTTGCGTACTGCTTTAGGTGCGGCAGAGGCTGCAAACAATGCTAAAACGGAATTTTTATCGCGGATGAGCCATGAGATACGTACGCCGATGAATGCCATTATCGGTATGACAGCTATAGCGTTGTCTGCATTGGATAATAAAGAGCGTATCAGCGATTGTCTGGCTAAGATCGGTATTTCGGCAAAGTTTTTACTGAGCCTGATCAACGATATTTTAGATATGTCGCGTATCGAAAGCGGACGGATGAGTTTGGCACATGAAAAATTTGATTTTGAAGAAATGATCAACGGTCTGAACTCTCTTTTTTATCCGCAGGCGGAAGAGAAGGGCTTGAAATTTAATACTGTTATCGAAGGGATGACAGAAGAGCTTTATATCGGTGATTCATTACGTTTGCGTCAGATTTTATTAAATATTTTATCTAATGCCTTAAAATTTACTCCGGAAGGCGGCAGAATCCAGTTTACGATCAGGCAGATGAGCCGGGGTGATAAGGATGCCTGGCTGAGATTTACCGTAAGCGATACAGGTATTGGCATGAGCAAGGTTTTTCAAAAGCATCTTTTTGAATCTTTTGAACAGGAAAATCCCAATATTTCTATCAAATACGGCGGTACTGGTCTGGGATTGGCTATTTGCAAGAATCTGGTAACTCTGATGGGCGGTTCGATAAATGTGCACAGTATCGAAGGTGTTGGCAGTGAGTTCTGCGTCGATGTAAAGTTAGGCCTAACGGAAGAAAGCTATCGACGTAAAAATCTTGATCTTCTAAAGTTCCGGGATTTGAAAACGCTGATAGTTGACGATGACATTGTGACTTGTGAACATGCCAGCCTGATTATGAGTGATTTGGGGGTACAGGCAGAATATGTGACTTCGGGAGCTTTGGCAGTACTGGAAATCGAAAAAGGCATCAGGGAAATGAACCCTTATGATATTGTGCTGGTAGATCTGAAAATGCCGGATATGGACGGAATTCAGACAACGAAAGCTATAAGACGGCTGGTTGGAGCTGAGACATTAGTAGTCGTTATGACAGCATATGAATGGAAGGAGCTTGAAGCAGATGCAAGGCATGCAGGTGTGGACTTTTTTATCACCAAGCCGCTGTTCCGTTCTGAGCTGGTAGATTTGTTTGAAAAGATCAATGATTTCAGTGAAGCAGTATATGAGCCGGAAGCAGCAAAAGGAGAAGTACAGTTTGCTGGAGAACGGATTTTACTGGTAGAAGATAATGAGCTGAATCTGGAAGTTGCGGCAAGTCTGCTGGAAATGAAGGGACTGACGATAGAAAGTGCCTGCAACGGTCTGCAGGCACTAGAAAAATTCTGTTCAACTCCTGTTGGGTACTATGATGCTGTTTTGATGGATATCAGGATGCCTGTTATGGATGGGCTGGAAGCAGCACGTAATATCAGGCTGTTTGATAAAAGTGATGCGCAGACGATCCCGATTATTGCTATGACGGCTAATGCGTTTGACGAGGATGTGGAAAAATCACACGCAGCGGGTATGAACGCACATTTGGCAAAGCCGATTGACCCGGAAAAGCTGTTCGCAGTTTTGCAGGAATTTATTTAAGGTGATTGATAGTAAGCTGAATAAAAAGGTATGGGCATGCCCATACCTTTTTATTCTTGACCTGTTTTTGTAACATCTGTAGCGAAATAGTAAATGGTTAAACGTAAAGAATAAATAGTATTTGCGTTTATTAGCATTTTTGTTTAGAATTATTAGAAATGTGTATTAGGGGAAAGAGGTTGCTGCTGATGAAAATTATTGATTTATTAAAAAACGAAAAGGTGTGCATTTCCTGCGAGCTGTTTCCACCTAAAGCAGGTACAGAGCTGCAGAATGCTTTGAATATAGTCAGTGATATTGCCGAGGTGGGTCCGCATTTTATGAGTGTTACGTATGGGGCCGGCGGTACATCTGTGGGTCAGACGGTGGCTATTGCCCGGGCAATAGAAGCCAGCGGACGCCCAGCGCTGGCGCATCTGACCTGTATCGATGCTGATGAAGCCAAGATCGACGGTGTTTTGTCACAGATGCGGGCTGTTGGCGTCCAGAATGTTTTGGCTCTGCGCGGAGATGCGGTGAATGGCAATGACGGGGATTTTGCCCATGCCAGTGATTTGATGGGGAAAATCAAAAAAGCCGGTGATTTTTGTGTCGGCGGGGCCTGTTATCCGGAAGGACATCCGGAAGCCGGCTCTCTGGATCGTGATATTGTCAATACCAGACGGAAAATCGACAGTGGCTGCGACTTTTTAGTGACGCAGATGGTGTTTGACAATAATATTATTTACAATTATATGTACAGACTGCTGCGGCATGGTATCGATGTGCCGGTCGTGGCGGGTATTATGCCGGTGACAAATGCCAAACAGATCAACCGGATCTGTGAATTGAGCGGGACCAAACTGCCTGCGAATTACCGCGCTATCGTCGAGAAATTTGCAGATGATCCCGAAGCGTTAAAACAGGCGGGTATTGCTTATGCTACGGGGCAGATTGTTGATTTAATCGCTAACGGACTGAAAAATATTCATGTTTATACGATGAACCGGCCGGAAATCATCGGCGGGATCATGAAAAATCTGTCGGAGATCGTAAAATGAAGTATGACAGAGCTGAAGCCGTGAGGTATATGGGCGCGAAAAAAGATGATAATGAGGCGGCGGTTTTGGCTGATCTGGCTTATTTGCAGCTGCGGAACGAAGTGCGTCCCAGAAGCTGCTGGCAGATTTTTGCGTGCCGTGTAGATGATTCAGGCGTGACCTTAGTAGATAATGGCATGCGTTTTGAAAGCAAAAATTTGGCAGGACATTTGCAGGGCTGTCAAAAAGCGGCGGTTTTGGCTACTACTTTAGGCAGTAATGCCGATACTGTTTTGAGGCGTCTGGCATTGACTAACGTAGCACAGGCAGCTGCTGCTCAGGCTGTATGCGCGGCTCTGATCGAAAGTTATTGTGATGAAACCGAAGCCGAGATAGCGGCTGCAGCAGGGCTGCACTTGAAACCGCGTTTTTCACCGGGGTATGGCGACTGGCGGCTGGAGGATCAGCGTCAGCTGCTTATGCTGCTGGATTGTACAAAACGAATCGGTCTGACTTTGACCGATGGTTATATGCTGACTCCTATAAAATCAGTGACGGCTGTGATAGGATTGACTGAAGATACCGTCTGCAATACCAGTAAATGTGCGGCGTGCGTTAATCGAGCGTGCGAATTTAGAAAGGAATGAAAGCATGGGTTTCAGGGATTTATTAGGTAAAGAATTATTATTTTTTGACGGCGCTACCGGGACGATGCTGCAGGCATTGGGGCTGCAGCCGGGCGAGCTGCCGGAGCTGTGGAATTTTACTCATGCGGCTGAAGTGCAGTCTGTACATGAAGCGTATTTGAATAACGGTTCGAATATCATAAAAAGCAATACCTTCGGGGCGAACCGTCTTAAATTTAAAGGGATGGATATCACCGTTGATGAAGTTGTGGGGGCTGCTTTAAAAATAGGCAAAGCTGCCTGTGCCGGACGTACAAAAGCGTTTGTGGCACTGAATCTCGGCCCTACCGGAAAATTACTGGCGCCTTATGGTGATCTTTCGTTTGAGGAAGCTGTGGATATTTATGGTGAAATGGTACGCAGCGGTGCCAGACACGGAGCTGATCTGATCCTGATCGAGACGATGAGCGATACTTATGAGATCAAAGCCGCGCTTTTGGCGGCAAAAGAAAACTGTGATCTGCCGGTGATCGTTACGTTGACGTTTGATGAAGATGGTAAGCTGTTGACCGGTGCTGACGTTTTGAGCGCGGTAGCAATGGTGGAGGGGCTGGGGGCAGATGCTGTAGGGTTTAACTGCGGCTTGGGACCGAAACAAATGCGCAGGCTGCTGCCGCAGCTAATAGAAGCATGCTCGCTGCCGATCGTTTTGAATCCTAATGCCGGGCTGCCCGTACAGCGTGACGGTAAAACTGTCTTTGACGTTGCCGCAGATGAATTTGCAGAGCTGATGCAGGAAATGATACCACTGGGTATTTCTGTCGCCGGAGGCTGCTGCGGTACTACTCCGGAACATATTAAAGCTCTGATCGAAAAGTGCTATGGTATGCAGCCGGGAGGACGCCGCAGCTGTGATCTGACTGTGGTTTCTTCTTATGGCAAAGCTGTCGTTATCGGCGGGGAGCCTGTGATCATAGGCGAGCGCATCAATCCTACAGGTAAGCCGCGTTTAAAACAGGCTATTTTAGACGCAGATCTGGATTATATTTGCCGGCTGGGGTTGGAGCAGCTTGAAAATGACGCCCATATCCTGGATGTCAATGTAGGTGTGCCGGGTATCAACGAAGCTGCCGCTGCAGAGAAAACAGTTCTGGCTTTGCAGGCCGTCACTTCGGCACCGCTGCAGATCGATACTTCAGATTATGAGACTATGGAGCGGGCTCTGCGTTTATATAATGGCAAACCGCTGTTAAATTCTGTCAGCGGTAAAGATGAATCGCTGGCAAAGGTACTGCCGCTGGTAAAAAAATACGGGGCTGTTGTGGTTGGCCTGGCGTTAGATGATGACGGCATTCCTGCAACAGCTGCAGGCAGGTTGGCCGTTGCGGAGAAAATAATCGCACGCGCCGCTGAATGCGGTATCGAAAAACGTAACATTATTATTGATCCGCTGGCGCTGACGATAAGTACGGGACCTGACAACGCTGCTGTTGACTTGGAAGTGATCCGTAAATTGACAGAGCAGAAAATCAAAACGATTATGGGCGTTTCTAATATTTCTTTCGGACTGCCGTCACGTGATGCTGTCAACAGTACATTTTTCACTCTGGCAATGGAGGCGGGGCTTTCCTGCGCTATTATCAATCCGCAGAGTAAAGCGATGCTGGATGCTTACTATGCGTATAGAGCTTTAAAAGGATTGGACGGAGGCTGCAAGGCATATGTGAAGCGTTTTGCTGATTCCGTAAATAAAGTTCCGACAGCTGCTGTCAGTGAATATACACTGCACGATGCGATCGTTAAAGGCTTACAGGAACAGAGCCGTCTGGCTGTGACCCGGTTGCTGGAAACAGAAAAACCACTGGATATTATCAATACTCAGATGATACCGGCTTTAGATTTTGTTGGAAATGGTTTTGAGAAAAAAAATCTGTTTCTGCCGCAGCTTTTGATGAGCGCCGATGCCGCGAAGGCAGCTTTTGAGGTGATCCGCGACAGGATGGCTGACGGTGGCGCTGTGGAAAAAGGTACTGCTGTTGTTATTGCTACGGTTAAGGGTGACATCCATGATATCGGTAAAAATATAGTTAAGGTACTGCTGGAAAATTATGGTTATAACGTTATCGACCTTGGTAAGGATGTAGCTGTAGAAGCAATAGTGAAAGCTGTATTGGAGCACAAGGCTCATGTTGTAGGACTGTCAGCTTTGATGACGACTACAGTAGGTGCAATGGCAGCTACGATCAAGGCTTTGCGTGATGTCTGCAACTGCCGTATAGTTGTGGGCGGTGCTGTTTTGACACAGGACTATGCTGACAGTATCGGCGCCGATCACTACGCGCCTAACGCTGTCAGTGCTGTTGGTTATGTCAACGAAGTTGTAGAAAAATGATTTGCTGACAGGCCTTTGCAGCGGGGGACAGCTGCAAGAACGGCTGTTAAGGGCAGATATACAAAAAAATATGCAAAGTATATTGTATACAAAAACGCGCGGCGAGAAAATCTCTGATGTCACTGTACACGAGAGGCGGACTTGCCGTGTTTTTGTTTTTGGGAAAGTTCTTTTTGCGAGGACAAAACAGTGAAAAAGCAACGCTTTGCAGCAACATTATTCTTACAAAAATGTTAAAATACGAAAAACGCTGTTTGAAAACTGTAAAGAAATTGTGAAGAAATAGTAATATTGTCACATCCGTGCTTTGATGTTATAATCATTTACAGTTAAGGGGAAAAAGCTGTGCAAACAGTAAAGAAGGGACAGATTACATTGAAAATGAAAAAAATATTATCAGCGCTGTTGGCTTCAGCAGTAGCAATGAGCTTAGTAGCAGGCTGCGGCGGCGAGAAAAAGGAAGATGCTAAAGCATCCGACGTGATCAAAGTCGGCGTTTTCCTGCCATTGACCGGTGATAATGCTGCCGGAGGCGAACTGGAACTCCGCGGTATCAAGCTTGCCAACAAACTGCATCCTGAAGTTTTAGGCAAAAAGATCGAGCTTGTTGTAGCTGATAACAAATCTGATAAAGCTGAAGCTGCTTCTGTTGCAGCCCGCCTTATCGAAAAAGATAAAGTAAGCGTTATCGTAGGTTCTTATGGTTCTTCGCTGTCTATGGCGGCAGGTAATATCGTAAAAGACAGTAAAGTTCCGGCTGTTGGTACCAGCTGTACTAATCCGCAGGTAACTGCTAATAATGACTATTATTTCCGTGCCTGCTTTATTGATCCGTTCCAGGGTACCGTTATGGCTAACTATGCATTCAAACAAGGTGCTAAAAAAGTTGCCATCGTGCAGGAAGTTTCCAATGACTATGCAGTTGGTCTGGCAAAATTCTTCAAAGAAGCTTTCATAAAATTGACCGGTGATGAAAACAGCATTGTTGAGATCGCAAACTATCAAACAGGCGATAAAGATTTCAGTGCTATTCTTACCAATATCAAAGCTAAAAATCCTGATGCGATTTTCGCACCCGGTAACTTTACCGAATCTGCACTGCTTGTAAAACAAGCCCGTCAGCTTGGCATCGAAGCTCCCTTTATGGGCGGCGATACCTGGGAAACTCAGGAATTCATCGATGTTGGCGGCAAAGATGTTGAAGGCGTAGCTCTTTCTACTGCGTTTGACCGTGAAAAAGCAACTACTCCGGAAGCTAAAAAATTCCTGGATGAATACGTAAAAGAGTATAAAGGCGAGCCTTCCGCATTGACTGCAATGGCTTATGATGCTTATCTGATCGCTATCGACGGCATCAAACGCGCAGGTTCTACTGATACCGTTAAGATTCGTGACGCTATCGCAGCAACTAAAGATCTGGAATGTGTAACCGGTATGACTACTCTTGATAAAAACGGCGATCCTATTAAAGGCGCTGTGATCAAAACTGTTAAAGACGGCAAATTTACATTCCTGGATTTTGTAGAAGCTAAATAATTCATTGGTTCTTTCATAACCCTTTTGCTTTATGTTAGTGCTCCCTTCTCCTTAAGGGAAGGGAGCAATTCTTTTGTGTCATGAGGTGTTTTTCATGGAATTTTTCCAAGCGATTGCGAATATGTCCGGTGACAGTCTTGCGCAGCATTTGGCTAACGGCATATCTCTCGGCAGTCTTTATGCCCTGATCGCCATCGGTTATACGATGGTCTATGGCATTTTATTGATGATAAACTTTGCACACGGCGATATCGTTATGATGGCATGTTATTTTGCCTTTTTCGGTATTACCGTTTTTCACATTCCCTGGTATATTACTTTTGTCGGAGTCATTATTGCTACGGCAATTTTAGGTGTAGTGATTGAACGGACGGCTTATCGTCCGTTGCGTGACGCACCGAAAAATTCTGTTCTTATTTCTGCTATCGGCGCTTCATTTTTATTGGAAAATCTGGCTAATTACTTATTCAGCGGCCGTCCGATGCGTTTTCCTAATATTGAACTTTTATCGCAGAATATTTCTATCGGCGGGATTCAGATCCAGGCGATCTGTCTGGTCATTCCCGTTATTACAATCATCAGCCTTGTTGTGCTGCTGCACATCGTCAATCATACTAAAACAGGTATGGCTATGCGTGCAGTTTCCAAAGACTATGAGATCGCGCGCGTTATGGGCGTCGATATTGATAAAATAATTTCGATCACATTTATTATCGGGTCCTCTTTGGCCGCTATCGGCGCTATTATGTGGGGTATCCGCTATCCTGGCATTACCCCGATGATGGGGGTTATGCCGGGTTTGAAATGCTTTATTGCGGCGGTTATCGGCGGCATCGGCAATATCAAGGGTGCAGTGCTGGGCGGCTTTATACTCGGCCTGGGAGAGATCCTGATCGTTGCTTTTTTTCCGCAGCTTTCCGGTTACCGAGATGCCTTTGCTTTTATCGTGCTTATTGTGATTCTGTTTTATAAACCTACCGGCCTTTTGGGCGAAAAAACGACTGAGAAGGTGTGACGAAGATGAAAAAGAAAGATGTTTTCCTTACTTTGATCGCTATTGCCGCACTCTTTGGCGTTGCCTGCTTCGTCCAGACCGAGATGGATTCTTATATCCGCAGGATCGTCAATCTGTGTCTGGTTTATGCAATTATCGGCTTATCCATGAATCTGACGAATGGGTTTGTTGGTCAGTTTTCGCTGGGGCAGGCTGGTTTTATGGCTATAGGCGCTTATGTTGTAGGCATTTTTACCGTGCCTGTAGAGCTGCGGCCTAATGTTTTTTATGCGGCACCGATGAACCCGCTGATCGCTGATATTCAAATGCCCTTGTGGCTGGCCTTGATTGCCGGTGGACTTTTAGCCGCTTTAGTGGCTTTTCTGATCGGTACGCCGGTATTGCGTCTGCGCGGGGATTATCTTGCTGTGGCGACGCTGGGCTTTTCCGAAATTATCCGTATCTGGATAACTAATGCGCAGAGCATCACTAACGGGGCTTTGGGTATCAAAGATATACCGCCTCTTAATGATGTGCGTTATATTTTTCTGGCGACGGCAGTGACTTTTATTTTTATAGCACTTCTGATCAATTCTTCTTATGGCCGTGCGTTTAAAGCGATCCGCGAAGATGAGATCGCGGCTGAAGCGATGGGAGTAAGCCTGTTCTGGCACAAAAATCTGGCATTTATGATCAGTGCTTTTTTTGCCGGCGTGGGCGGCGGCTTGTATGGTGCGCTGCTGGGAACTGTTGATCCGAAGAATTTCCTTTTTACATTGACCTATAATTTTTTGCTGATTATCGTTTTAGGCGGTATGGGCAGTATTACCGGCAGTATGCTGGGTGCTGTCATCGTTACGGCCGGGCTGGAGTTCCTGCGTGTATTTGACGAACCCCTGATGCTTTTTGGTATGGATATTCCGCTTTTCCGTCCTGGTTTCAGGATGGTGATTTTCTCGGCGCTGCTGATGGCCTGCGTGCTTTTCTGGCGGCACGGGATCATGGGGACCAGCGAGCTGACCTGGAAAAATATCCGTGCCTTCTGTAAAAATCCATTCAGCTTCTTTGGGCGGAAGGGAGCAGAAAGATGATTTTAAAAACTGATAATATTACAATGCAGTTTGGCGGTGTGACAGCTGTAAATCTGCTTAATATTGAGATCAATGAACACGAGATTGTTGCACTGATCGGTCCTAACGGTGCAGGTAAAACGACGGCTTTCAATATGATTACCGGGGTCTATACTCCAACCAGCGGCGACGTGATCTATACTGACGCGCAGGGTGAAGAACAGAAAATAACCGGTAAAAGACCCAGCGAAATCGCCAAAATGGGCGTAGCACGTACTTTTCAAAATATCCGTCTGTTCAAAAATCTTTCGGTATATGAAAATGTTATGATTGCCAAGCATCTGCACCTGAAATCCGATTTTATGTCGGCGGCTCTGCATCTGCCCTGGTATAATAAAGAGCAGCGTGAGATGGAAGCTTCGGTCGAAGCCCTGTTGAGGAAAGTTGATCTATGGGAGCTGCGCGATGAAAAGGCGTCCAGTCTGCCGTATGGGCAGCAGCGTCGTTTGGAGATCGTGCGTGCGTTGGCAACTGGCCCGCGTCTGTTGCTTTTAGACGAGCCGGCAGCGGGTATGAATCCTAAAGAAACTGATGAACTGACGGAGTTTATCCGCCAGATCCGTGACGAGTATGATCTGACGGTGTTTATGATCGAGCATCATATGGATCTGGTTATGGAAATATCTGACCGTATCTATGTTTTGGATTTTGGTATGACTATTGCTGAAGGCACACCGGAGCTGATCCAAAATAACAAGCGCGTTATTGACGCTTATCTGGGGGTGGATGAAGATGCTTAAAGTGCAGGATTTATTTGTAGCTTATGGAGGCATCGAAGCGCTCAAAGGTATTTCCCTGGAAGTGCCGGAAGGTAAGATCGTTACGCTGATAGGCGCTAACGGGGCCGGTAAAAGCACCTTGTTGCGGACCATTGTTGGGCTGGTAAAGCCTAAAAGTGGTACTATCAGCTATAATGAACAGAATATTACCGGGCTTAATTCACAGAAAATCGTTAAAACAGGTATTACTTTAGTGCCGGAAGGACGAAGGGTTTTCCCGAATCTGACGGTCCTGGAAAATTTACAAATCGGCGCGTATATGCGCAATGATAAAGAAGAAATAGCCAAAGACATCAAATGGGTATATGAATTGTTCCCGCGTCTGGAGGAACGCAGCTGGCAGATGGCCGGCACTTTATCCGGCGGTGAGCAGCAGATGCTGGCTGTAGGCAGGGCACTGCTGTCGCGTCCTCAGCTGATGATGATGGACGAGCCGTCTTTAGGACTGGCGCCGCTCATCATTAAAGATATTTTTAATATCATACAGGAGATCAACAGCAGAGGTATGACGATCCTTTTGATCGAACAGAATGCTAATATGGCGCTGAAGGTGGCTCATCAGGCTTATGTACTGGAGACTGGCAAAATAACTATGAGCGGGACCGGTCAGGAGCTTTTGGAAAACCCTGATATCAAAGCCGCTTACCTTGGCAAAAAAAGAAATCAGAAATAAATGCAGCAGCCGGCAGTATTTGCCGGCTGTTTTTGTATTTTCCAGCATTTCCTTGCGAAAATAGTCAGAACAGGCTATCATATAAAAAGAGAATGGTGGTAAATAAATGATAGAAAATTTTTTGAACAGTTGCAGGCGTCATCGCGAAATGCTGCGTTTTTCTGTTTTGGCGATATTTATTATCTGGGTTGTCTGGCAGCTGCATAGTTCGCCTTATATCCTGCATCCTTCCTCAGTCGAAGATGTGCGCCGTTGGGTAGCGTCGTACGGCAGTCTGGGGCCGTTAGTTTATATAGCTTTATATACTGTGCGGCCGGTACTGTTTTTTCCAAGTATTTTTTTAAATCTCAGCGCCAGTATTTTATTTGGGCCAATGCTGGGTATCGTATATTTGCTGTGCGGTGGTCTGAGCAGTGCTGTTTTATGTTATGCGCTGGGAAGTCTGGGCGGCGGCAGGAGGCTGCTAGATCGTTATGGCGGCTCGTGGGGTGAAAGGCTGACTAATTACTTAAGCGGCAGCGGCGGATTTGTTAAGATGCTGTGGCTGCGCACAGTACCTATTTTTCCGTATGATCCGGTAAGCATTATTGCCGGCTGCTGTAAGATGAACCTGCAGCTGTATGCTGCTGCAACTGTACTGGGAATGCTTCCGGGAGCGATTGCATATAATTTACTGGCTGATTCTATTTTAGGCGGCCGAGGATTGTATGTGTCTGTAGCTGTAGTTATTATAGCTTTTGGTCTGCCTCTGGCGTGGTGGGCTTTGGGCGGTGAACATAAAAAATTAAAGGAGTAGATACTGATGAAGGTTTACGTTTGGCGTCATAACAAAACTTATCACAGCCACAGTATGATCAATGAGCCCTGTGTGCAAAACCATTTTTATCTTGATGCACTGGCAATCGTAGCTGCAGAAAGTCTGGAAGAAGCCTTGTCAAAGCTGGCGGAACAGAATGCCGGTTGGCGGATCGAAGACCTGCGTGCGCTTACTCCCAGGGTATATGATTTAGATGTTCCCCAGGTTATTTTTACAGATGTCCGCGGTTCAATAGCGGAATAGGAAGGCGATAACATGGATAAAACAGTGGAAATGGAAATGAAACTGACGATTGCCCGTAGGGATCTGAAAAAACTGCTGGCATCTGAGCTTATTACTGCTACAATGATTAAGGGAAGTTTGGCAAAACAGGAGCTGCTGACAACGTATTACGATACTGCGTCATACAAATTGACCGAATCTGGAATGGCATATCGCATCAGGCGTAACGGCAAAAAATATGAGGCTACAGTAAAAACAGAGCAAGCGTCTGGGGGAGGACTTTCGGCTCGACGTGAGTTTAACATGCCTTTGAAAAAAGATAGTCCGACAGTGAGTGGTTTCACAGAATTAGGATTGGAGACTGATCTGGAAGAATTGCTGGCAGGAGAAGAATTGCAGAAGCTTTTTACCGTAGAAGTGAAAAGGGAGATCAGGCTGCTGCAGGTAACTCCTGAGACTGTTTTGGAAATGGCGATTGACCAGGGCAAGATCAATGCCGGAAAACAAAAAGAAAAAATCGATGAAGTTGAGCTGGAAATCAAAGCTGGAACGAAAGCGGATTTATTAGATTTCACGGCTCAAATAGCTGCTAAAATACCGATTTTTATTGAACCGCGCAGCAAATTTGCCCGTGGCCTGCATTTGCTTGGTAATGGCGAAGAACATGAAATACCAAAGGGACGCTTGAAAATCGACCGTGGCGGTATGGTGCAGGATGAGCTCAGCAAATTGCTGGAGTATTATGGTGATCGGATCTTGAAGCTGCAAAACAGACTGATAACGGATAAAAATGTGCTGGTGCAGGCCGATAAGCTGCTGCTGCCGCAGTTCAAGCATTTGCAGGCTTTACTGGCGCTTATCAAGCCGTTATTGGCTGAAGGGGAATATGATAAAATACGTAAATTACTGGCGGAACCTGCTGGTACACTGGATGTACTGTTTCGTTATAAACGGCTGCTGATGCAGTGGCAGCTGCTGCATGGAACGGCGGGCAGCACTATTTTGCAGCGCCCGCAGCTGGCAGAAAAGTTGACGGAAGAAATAGAAAATATTCTTGCGGAAGTAGCAAAACAGCTGGAACAGGGAATGTACAGTCACTGTATTTTTAAACTGCTGGCGTGGACTGAACAATCATTATGGCAGAACAGTTATTATGTGGAAGTTGAACAGCTGGCAGGCTGTCGTGTAGAAGACTGGTATAATATGCTGAAAGAACTTGATATTAAAGGGGAAAAAATAGACGAAGCGCAGGCTAAAAGTATTTTACGCGTCTGTGAAGCTATTTATTATGCCCGCCGCAGTCTTAAAATTGACAGGCTCAGTAAAACTGCCTGGAAAGATGTCAAAGAACTGTACCAGCGGATCCAGGTACTGGTTTATGATGTTTACAGCAGCAAATGCCTGCTGAACTGTATTAAGGGGAATAACAGCCGTGCGCTTTATCGCGACAGCGGACTTTTGATAGGCTGGCGTCTGCAATCCATGCAGTCTGCCAATACTAAAGCCTTAAAAGCATATGGTAGGGTAGTAGAAGCTTTAAAGAAATAATGGCAATAAAAAACACCGCGAATTATTCGCGGTGTTTTTTATTTATTGAGCTGTTCTTCAAGCATGCCCTGATGGATACTGCCGGGCTCCTGAAGTAATTTAACTTTCAGGCGGGTAATGCGGATATTATCCAGTTCTTCGACCAGGAATTCCGCTTTGGGCAGTTTTACAGACTGCCCCAGCTGCGGAGGGTAATCAAGCTGGGAATAAACCCAGCCGCCGATTGTGTCGCAGGAGTTAGAACTTAATTCAAGGCCGAAAAGGTCATTGACATCTTCAAGCAGCATTTTACCATCAATAGAGTAGGTTTTATCGCTTTCTTCTTCAACTTCAGGACGTTCCTCATCAAATTCATCCTGAATTTCACCGACGATTTCTTCTAAAATATCTTCGATGGTTACCATACCGGCAGTACCGCCGTACTCGTCGATTAAGATTGCCAGTTGTTTGCGCTGTTTCTGCAGCAGACGCAGAAGTTTACTGATCGGCATTGATTCTGGTACTACCAGAACTTCACGGGCTAAAGTGCGTAAGTCCGGCTTTTGACCTGCGTTTAAAGCACGCAGCAGGTCTTTGATATGCAGAAAACCGATAATATGATCTTTGTCTTCTTCACAGATCGGATAGCGGGTCATACGTTCACTGAGAGCGACTTCGATGTTTTCTGTAAAGGAATCCTTAAGATACAGGCAGATCATATCCGTACGCGGGACCATGATCTCACTGGCATGACGTTCAGAAAAATCAAAGACATTATCAAGATAGGTCAGTTCGGTTTTATCGATATAACCATATTTATAGCTTTCTTCCATTAAAATACGAATCTCTTCTTCGTTGTGTGCTTCTTCTGCTTCGCTGGCAGCATGGATACCCATGCGTCTAAGTGTCCAGTTGGCGACATGGTTTAAAAACCAGACTGCCGGATACATCAGCTTATTGAATACGATCAGGGGCCAGGCTATAAACAGCACTACTTTTTCTGTTTTCTGGATAGATAAAGATTTTGGTACAAGCTCGCCAAGAACGATGTGCAGTGCGGTAATGACAGAGAAGCCTACAACAAAGGCGATCGTATGTTCAAGCTGCGCCGGGATATTGAATAAATGAAAAAGCGGTGTCAGCATTTTAGCTACGGCGGGTTCACCAATCCAGCCAAGACCTAAAGAAGCAAGCGTAATACCAAGCTGGGTTACAGATAAATAGGCATCAAGATGCTCTGTGACCTGTCGGGCATAGACTGCCTGCCGGTTGCCTTCTTTTATTAAAGTATCAAGGCGCGAAGGTCGCACTTTAACTATAGAAAATTCTGATGCAACGAAAAAGCCGTTGAGAGCAACTAAAAACAGGATGATAATAACATTTAAAAGTATACTAAAATATTCCAAAGAATCTGTTTCCGTCAGGAAACATGTTCACCTCCATTACTGCTTAAAGCAGTATATTATATAAAAATAATTTTATCATATATCAATGTTATAAACAAAGTTTCATTTTTGTATAAATTAGTTGTTAACAAGCCATTTTCGCAGGTAAGAGGCTAATTACTTCCTGCGAAGAATGTATGGTAGTTTAAACGCTGTATATCGCAGTTTTTCAAAAATACTGGTTGTTTTAAAATGTTTTTTACAATTAGGGAGTTGTAATTGTGAAAAATAACTATATTTTATTTGGAGAAATTATAATGTTGCTTGGGCACAGGAAATCTTTAAATCATTAAGTCTATAATATTACGTCAGCAGAATATAATGCTGAATATACAGCGCAGTGGTACTTAAAGTGGAATTATGGTCTGGATAGGCTGAAAATTAAATGTAAAAAACATTTACCATTGATCGTTAAGTATCTTGATTGGAAGCTGGAGGCTGAAAGAACTGACAAACTCAGAAAGGCAGGCATATGTATCTGCTGCGAGGCAGTATTTTGGTTTTGAAAGGAGGCAGATGGAGTAAATGGAAGAAAAGCAGGAGCAAAAAGAATACCATAAATGGCTGATGCAGATTTGTCCTATCTGCGGCAAAGAATTTGCCTGTAACAAAACTCATCATGTGTATATGGAACGAGTTGGGCGTAAACGTTTGTATTATTGCAGCTACAGCTGCTTTAAGCTGAGACTGTATTTAAAAAAGTAAGTAACGGATCAGATAGAGAATGAGAATTTTGTCGGTATTTGTAATTTTGTTAGTTCTATGGCAGAGGGGGTATGAGTAATTGTAAGGAAAAAGTATTTTACTGCTCATTATCATGAAAAATGAGTTATTGAAAC